>ERZ724507.627-NODE-627-length-15818-cov-9.243355_pt1 | contig 15818 bp, 10 predicted proteins | sample MGYA00376040_ERZ724507 | MGnify/ENA primary metagenome ERZ724507 (study PRJEB28724, sample SAMN07190883) | activated sludge metagenome | isolation source: activated sludge of sewage treatment plant in Hong Hong | place: Hong Kong | collected 2016-03-17 ...
GAGCGCTGCGCCTGGCGCTCTCGCGCGCCGTCGCCTCGCGCGCGGCAGCCTCCTCGGCACGCCGTGCCTGAACGCGCTGCCAGTCGCCGTAGCCGCCGGCGTATTCGCTCCAACGCCCGTCGCCCTCGGCGGCGATCACCTGGGTGACCACGTTGTCGAGGAAGGCGCGGTCGTGGCTGACGAGGAAGAGCGTGCCGTCGTAGCCGGCAAGCAGCTCCTCCAGCAGGTCGAGGGTCTCGATGTCGAGGTCGTTGGTGGGCTCGTCGAGCACCAGCACGTTGGCCGGGCGGGCGAACAGACGCGCCAGCAGCAGGCGGTTGCGCTCGCCGCCGGAGAGCGACTTGACCGGTGAGCGCGCGCGCTGCGGCGCGAACAGGAAGTCGCCGAGGTAGCCGATGACGTGCTTCTTCTCGCCGCCGATCTCGACGAAATCCGAGCCCGGGCTGATGACCTCGGTGAGCGGCAGCTCGGGGTCGAGCTGGGCGCGCAGCTGGTCGAAGTAGGCCACCGTCTGCCGGGTGCCGCGGCGCACCGTGCCCGCGTCGGGCTCGACCTCGCCGAGGATGAGCTTCAACAGCGTGGTCTTGCCGGCGCCGTTGGGGCCGATGAAGCCGATGCGATCGCCGCGCAGGATGCGGGTGGAGAAATCGCGCACCACCACCTTGTCGCCGTAGCGCTTGGAGACGTCGGTGAGCTCCGCGACCATCTGGCCGCTCTTGTCGCCGGTGTCGACCGCCAGGCTGACGTCGCCGAGGCGGTCGCGACGCGCGGCGCGCGCGTTGCGCAGGGCCTCGAGCCGACGCACGCGGCCTTCGTTGCGGGTGCGCCGGGCCTCCACGCCCTTGCGGATCCACACCTCCTCCTGGGCGAGGAACTTGTCGAAGCGCGCGGCGGCCTTCTCCTCGGCTTCGAGCTCTTCCGCCTTGCGGCGCTGGTAGTCGGAGAAGCGCCCCGGGTAGCTCGCCAGCCGGCCGCGGTCGAGCTCGATGATGCGGGTGGCGACGTTGTCGAGGAAGACGCGGTCGTGGGTGATGACGATGACCGCGCCGCGAAAGTCTCGGATCAGCCCTTCGAGCCACAGGATGCCGTCGAGGTCGAGGTGGTTGGTGGGTTCGTCGAGTAGCAGCAGGTCGGGCTCGGCGACCAGCGCGCGCGCCAGCGCCACGCGCTTGACGCCGCCGCCGGAGAGGCTGGAAACCTTTGCCGCCGGGTCGAGTCCGAGTCGGGCGACCACCTGCTCGACGCGCTGGTTGAGCCGCCAGCCGCCCGCGGCCTCGACCGCATGCTGCAGGCCGTCCAGCCGGGCCATGGCCTCGGGGCTGGCGTGCTCGGCGACCTCCAGCATGGCAGCATGGTAGTCGACGAGCAGGCGGGCGGCGGCGCCCAGGCCGTCGGCGATGGTCTCGAAGACGTCGCGCCCGAGCTCGAAATCCGGCTCCTGCGGCACGTATGCCGTGACCATTTCAGCCTGCCGCCACACTGTGCCATCATCGAGCGCCGCCTGGCCGGCGAGCGCGCGCAGAAGGCTGGACTTGCCCGAGCCGTTGCGCCCGATGAGCGCCACGCGCTCCCCGGCGTCGAGCTGGAAGCTCACGTGATCGAGCAGGTCGACGTGACCGAAGGCGAGGCAGGCGTTATCTACGGCGAGGAGCGGCATCTTGGCGGGCACGGCGCGCGGGCCGCGGGTCGGATCGGGGTGGCGATTCTAGCCCCGCGCTGGCGGCTCCGGCGGAATCCCGCATAATGCAGTGCACAAAACCGCCGCGCGGCGACCCGGTTCAGCGCGCGACGGTCGCGCCTGGCGCGGCCGCGAGGCGGATACGGAACACGGGAAACGAATGGAAAAACTGCTCGAACGCTTCGGCCAGCCGGACCAGGATCCGGTCCGGCTGTGGTCCGCACTGGTCGACAAGCTGCGCCCCGCGCGCCCGACCGACACCGACCAGGCCACCGGGAACTTGCGCGAACTCGGTAACCTGCTCGCGCGCCGGCCCGATCTGCTGGCGAACCTGCGCACGGCGGTGCTGGAGCTCTTCGCCGAGCGCAAGCAGGTGACGATGTACGTCTCCTCCGGCCTCCTGCCCTCGACCGGGTTCTTCTCCGAGACCTCGCGCAGGTTCGGCAGCCGCATGCTGCCCGAGCTGCTCGACACCACCCACCTCAAGGACCTCCTCTCCGCGGTCTTCCACCGCGTGGATGACGAAGTCTGGGTGCGCGCCATCGCGGACGAGGCCTGGCAGGACTTCCTCCGCCTGCTGGTCGGACACCAGACCCCGATGTTCGAGGAAGACGCCAGCCCGCTGCCGAGCGCGGTGGGCGAGATCCTCGAGTCGCTGCGCGTGCTCTCCTTCCACGTCTCGGCGATCGGGCTCGACCGCGAGCTGGTGCGCATCGATCCCCACCTCGAGGAGCACGAATCCCCCTTCCTCGCGCAGAACGCCGAGCTGCTCGCCTACATCGGCCACTACAAGGCGTGGTGGACCACCCCGGGCGCCCTGATCGCCGACGACAAGCACCTCACCGTGATGCTGCACCAGTGCGACGAGGTGCTGCAGCGGGTGCGCAAGCGCGCGATGCGGGTGGGCACCAGCCTGACGCTGACCTTCAAGCTCGAGCGCCTGCGCCAGCACCTGGAGCGCATCCACGAGCTCATCGCGCTGCTCGGCGAGCTGCGCATCCGGCGCGTGGTCGAGGACGCCGCGCCCCGCATCGTGCGCTTGTTCAAGACCCTGGTGCGCGCCGAGTGCCGCAAGAACATCCTCTCCGACTACTGGGGCCAGAACGTCGAGCTGCTGTCGCTGCGCATGACCGAGAGCGCGAGCCGCACCGGCGAGCACTACATCACCAGTTCGCGCAGCGAGTATTTCGGGCTGTTCGCATCGGCCGCGCTCGGCGGGCTGATCATCGCCTTCATGGCTGGCAACAAGGTCGTGCTCGGCAGCCAGGGCATGGCCCCGCTCAACGAGCTGCTGTCCTTCTGCCTCAACTACGGACTGGGCTTCGCGCTGATCCACATGCTCGGCGGCACGGTCGCCACCAAGCAGCCGGCGATGACCGCAAACGCGATCGCCGCCTCGATCGGCGAGGCCAGGGGCAAGACGCGCGACCTGGAGGCGCTCGCCGACCTGATCGTGCGCACGATCCGCAGCCAGATCGGTGCCATCCTCGGCAACATCGGGGTGGCGATCCCGGTGGCGATCGGCGTGGGCGTGCTGATCCACCTCGCCACCGGCAGCCATTTCATCAGCCCGGAGAAAGCGCACTCATTGCTGGCCGAGATCCATCCACTCGGCGGCGCGCTGTTCTTCGCCGCGATCGCGGGCGTGTGCCTGTTCATGTCGGGGCTGATCGCCGCCTATTACGACAACCTCTCGGCCTACAACCGCATCCCGCAGCGGCTCACCCAGCTGCGCGGCCTGCGCCGCCTGCTCGGCGAGCGCCGCCTGCGCAAGCTCGCGGACTACGTCGAGCAGAACATCGGTGCCCTCGTCGGCAACTTCTTCTTCGGTTTCCTGCTCGGCGGCGCCACCGGCCTGGGGGTACTGTTCGGCCTGCCGATCGACATCCGCCACATCGCCTTCTCGTCGGCCTACCTCGGCTACGCCGCGGCGGCGCTCGACTTCTCGATCCCGCTGACGACCGCGGCGATCGCCTTCGCCGGCGTGCTGCTGATCGGCCTCACCAACCTGACGGTGAGCTTCGCGCTGACGCTTAGCGTGGCGATGCGCGCACGCCGCATCACCTTCGCGCAGAGCCGCTCGCTCGGCGGCCTGCTGCTGCGCCGCCTGCTGCGCACGCCCCATGCCTTCCTGTTCCCGCCGCGCACAGACCAAAGCGTGGATCAAAGCGCGCTTGGTCCGACGCCGCCGAACGGCTAGAATGCGCGTCCCCGAGTCCTCGTCATAGTTCAATGGATAGAACGGGCGCCTCCTAAGCGCCAGATCCAGGTTCGATTCCTGGTGACGGGACCACTCATTCGCGTTTTCGGTGTTGTAAACGGTTGGTCGCGGCTTGCTCGGCAGGCGCTCGATTCGGGGACCGGAGGCGTGCTTCCCGATCGCACGAGCCCGATGCCCCGCTACTCCCAGGTGCTGTTCGACCTCGACGGCACCCTGATCGACTCCGCCCCCGCCATCCTCGCGAGCTACCGCGACGCCTTCGCCAGCACGGGTCACCAGCCGGTGATCGCGATCGACGCGGGCATCGTCGGCCCGCCGCTGCTCGAGACCCTGCGCATGCTCGCCGGGACCACCGACATCGGGGTGATCGACGCGCTCGCAGCCGGCTTCAAGGCGAGCTACGACAGCCGCGGCTACCGCCAGACCGCGGCCTACGCCGGCGTCGACGCGATGCTGCGCCGCCTCGGCGCGGCCGGCTGCACGCTCTCGATCGCGACCAACAAGCGCCTGCTGCCGACACGACTGATCCTCGAGCACCTGGGCTGGAGCGGGTATTTCGCCGCGGTGTATGCGCTCGACCTGTTCGAGCCACGCCTGCCCGACAAGGCCTCGATGATCGCGCGCCTGCTGCAGGATCGCGGCATCGCCCGTGGCGATGCGGTCTATGTGGGCGACCGCAGCGAGGACGGCGAATCGGCCGACGCCAACCGGCTGCCCTTCATCGCCGCGACCTGGGGTTACGGCAGCCTGGAGTCGACCGAGATGGCGCCGCACTGGCGCGCGGTGGCCAGCCCGGCGGCGCTCGTCGACGCGATTCTGGGCGACGCCTGACGCTTGCGGGCGTGCTCGTGCGCGCCTAGTTCCGGCCGGCGATCAGGCGCTGCAGGTACTCGACGGGGATGGCGTAGCTGATGCCCGACGGATCGGCGAGCACCTTTTCCTTGGTCGACTTCACGAACACCATGTTGAGCACGCCGATCACCTCGCCACTGGCGGGATCGTAGAGCGGGCTGCCACTGTTGCCCGGATAGGCGGTGGCGTCGAGCTGGTAGACGCGGAACGGATCGGTGGCGAGACGCCGGATGAGCGCCGGGTTGAGATCGCGAGAATTGGCCTGAGGAATCGCGATCGGCGTGATCGCCGAGACGATGCCGCGGTGCGTCACCGGGGTCATGCCGAGCACGGCACCGATCGGGAAGCCGGTGAAGGCGACCTCCTGGCCCTCGACCACGCCGCCCCCGCCGGCGAGACGAAGCGCAGGCAGCGGCGGCCCGCCTTCGAGCCGGAGCAAGGCGAGATCCTGCGCGCGCTCCGTGGCCACCACCTTCACCGGTCGCACCGCTCCGGTGAGGTCGTCGCCCGGAAGCACGATGACGAGCGCCTCCATCTTCGCGCCGTCGATCTCGTCAGGCAGGACATGGGCGTTGGTGGCGACCAGCATGCCGTCGCCGACCGCAAAGCCGGTACCACGGAACTGGAAGGCCGGGCTGCGTGTACGCTGATAGGTACCGACGGCGACGACCGAGGGCTTGACGCGCGCCAGCGTGGACGCCAGCTCGGCACGTGCGATCGGGGCCAGGGCGAGCGCGGCGGGAAGGGCGAGCGCGCAGGCCAGCAGCCGACGCCGCGCACGCGTCTCCGGGCGGGGATTCATGACTCGTGTTCCTCTTCCAGGGCGAGGCGAAGCTTGCGCAACATCGGGCTGGGGGGGACCACGCGGCTGTCGTAGGGATGGCGATCCTGACCGACGTGACGCAGGATGCGCTCCACGTAGGCACGCGTCTCGCGATACGGCGGCACCCCCCGATAGCGATCCACCGCCCCCTCTCCGGCGTTGTAGGCCGCTGCGGCGAGCGCGATGTCGCCCTCGAAATAGGCCAGCAGCCAGCGCAGGTAGGCGAGGCCGCCACGGATGTTCTGCTCGGGATCGTAGGGCTTGCCGACGTTGAAGCGCTCGGCCGTGGCGGGAATGAGCTGCATGACGCCCATCGCGTTCTTGGGCGAGAGCGCGTCGGGGTTCAGGGCCGACTCGGTCAGCCCGATCGCGAGGGCGAACTCGGGGCGCACGCCGTACTTGGGGGCCAGCTCGGCGAGCATGCGCGCAACCGCCTGACGCACCGCCGGCAGGCGCGCGATCAGCGCCTCGACCGGCCAGCGCTGCACGATCTGGGTCGAAGGCGTGTGCAGGCAGTCCGGTACGTCACCGGTGTATTCGCCGGTGTACCGCAACATGCGCTGTGCATGTTCATCGCCTTTCGCGGCCGCCATCGCGAAGAGCGTGCCGGCGTAGGCGTCGTTGCGCTCGACGCCACGGCCGTTGGCGTACATCCAGCCAAGCGCGTACATGCCCTCGCTGTCGCCGAGGCGCGCGGACTCGCAGTAGAGCAAGGCCGCATACGACTGGTCGCGCGGCACGCCCTCGCCGTGTTCGTAGGCCAGCGCCTCGGTGGCGAGATAGCGGGCCTGCTCGGCGAGCGCACGCTCGAACGCGCCCTCACCGGCCGCGGCGCAAACGGTCGAGGCCAGCGCGACCGCCAACCCCAGCAGCCGTGGAAGGCGCCGGAGGCGTGGCCGCGCAATCCTGCCGACCGGGACCGGGCAACTTGTCTTGTCCATGACTCTTTATCGCACACGCCACGCTGGATCGCCAACCCTGGGATCGGGGGATCAGAGCGACGCTTGCAGCGCACGCGCCTCCTGATGCATCGGGGTCCCCTCCTGCAGGCGCGGCATCAGCGCATCGAGCTGGCTGCGCGCCTCGTCCTTGCGTCCGGCCTTGGCGAGCGCCTTCACGAGGTTCAGCTGCAGCGGCAGCAAGTCGGGACCGATCGACACCGCGCGCCGCAGGTTGGCCAGGCCGGCATCGACCGCCCCGCTGGCGACCTGGATGGTGCCCACGGTATCGATGATCGCCGGGTTGTCCGGGGCGAGGCGCAGAGCCTGCTCGGCATACTCCAGCGCCTTCGGGTCCTTCGCTTCGTTGGCGGCCCAGGCCAGATTGTTCAGGATGATCGGGTTCTGCGGCGCCATCTCGGCCATGCGCGCAAAGATCCTGGCCGCATCCGCATACCGTTTCTCGCTCAGGGCCAGTTCGCCAAGATGGCCACGCAGCACGAGATCCGTCGGATTCGCCTTCAGCCACCCCTCGGACATGCGATTCGCATCGGCCCTGCGGTCTGCGCGGAGAAGGGCCGAATGCAGGCGTACCGCAGCCGTGCCTCCACCCTTGCGCTCGAGCGCCTTGCGATAAGCCTCCGCGGCATCGGGCCACTGGCTGCCCACCGCATGCACGTCGCCCTCGAGCAGGTAGCCTGCAGGAAGCTCGGGCTGCCGCGACTGGGCCTCGCGGGCAAGACGCAACGCACCCTGCGGGTCCTTGCGCTGCAGCGCCAGGGCGATCAGGCGCTGGCGGACGTCCATGGAGTCGGGGGCGATCCCCAAGGCCTTGCGCAAGGCCTGCTCCGCCGCCTGTCCGTCCATCAGCGCACGATGCATGTCCGCCAGCGCAACGAGCGGAAGCGGCGACTCGGGCAATAGCCCGACCAGCCGATTGAGCGCGGAAATCGCTTGCTGGCTGTCCCCCGCGGCGAACTGCGCGCGCGCGAGCGCCTCGATCGCGCGCGGATCGTTCGGATGCGCGGTCGCGAGCTTCTGCGCCACCCGCAGTGCTTCCGCAGGCTGCCCTTCGGAGAGATGGTGCTGGATGGTTGCCAGACCGACGACCGGGGCCCCGGGCGAGACGGCCTCGGCACGCTCCAGCGTTCCGAGCACCTCGATCGGCGCGGCGCCGGTGAGACGCTGCATCTCGGCGAAGGTCAGCAAGGCCTCGACACTCCTGGGGTCGCGATCGACCACCGCCTTGATGCGCCCGATGGCCATCTCGGGACGGCGCTCGGCCAGATCGAGCCGCGCCAGGCTGACCGCGGCGGAGAGATAGGTGGGCTGCTTCGCGAGTGCCTTCTCGAACGCTGCACGCGCAGCAGGAATGTTGCGCGTGGCCAGCATCAGCCCGCCACGAAGATTGTGCACGAGCGCATTGTCCGGCTGCTTGCGCTCGAGTTCGGCCTGTGCGGCGAGCGCCTTTTTCGCGTCGCCCCTGCGCAGATGCCCGACGACGAGGGCTAGATCGGCCTGGATGCCGCCCTCATCCATCCGGGAGGCTTCCTCGAGTTCGGTGAAGCCGGCATCCGCGTCGCCGACGGCCATGCGCGCGACCCCAAGGCGCGTTCGCGCACGCACGTCCGCCGGTGCTGCCTTCGCCGCCCGTTCGAAATAGTCCTCGGCACGCTCGAAATCCCCATTGGCGATGTACACCTGCCCTGCCAGGCCGAGCAGGCGGGCACTCGGCTGCGGAACCTGGAGCGCGGGCTGGACGAGCTCGAGCGCACGCTTCGACTCGCCGGTGGCGAGGTGCGAGGCCACCAACGCCTGGCGAGCGACGAGATTTCCCGGCGCGGCCTGGAGAACCCGGTCGAGATGGGCACGTGCGATCTCGTGATCGTTCAGCCGCAAATGCACGACGCCTGCGAGCAGTTCGGCGACGAGCAGCCCGGGCGACTCCTTGAGCACCTGCATGAGCGCGTCGCGGGCTTCCACGAGGCGATTCTCGCGGTAATCCCGCAGCGCTAGGAGGTAACGCGTGAAGGGGTGCCTGCCCACCGCCGACTTCATCGCGTCGAGGGCAGCATCGGCCTCGGCGATGGCGTTCTGGCGAAGCAGAAGGGTGACGAGCGCGTAATGGTTGGCCACCGTCCCCGGTTGCAGACGCACGGCTTCGCGCAAGGCTGCGAGCCCCTGCGACAGATCGCCGCGGGCAACGAGCAGGTCGCCGAGCAGCGCATGCGCATCGGCGACCTGCGGCGCGCGTGCGATGACCTCCCGTACGGCCTCTTCCGCTGCGTTCAGATCACCCTTGATCGCCGCGGTGCGTGCGAATCCGATCCGCGCCCCGTGCTCGTCGGCGTTCGCCCCGAGCGCCTGGAGATAGGCCGCCTGCGCCTTGTCGATCTCCCGCCGCGCCAGATGCGCATCGCCCAGCGCAGCCTGGACGATGGCGATCGTCGCAGGCGCGGTCACCCGAGGATCGCCGAACTCCGCGAGAAGCCGGTCGAACTCGCCCGCCCGCACCAGCGCCGGCGCAAGTTCGGCGGCGACCGCGTCGCGCGGGTAGCCGAGCTCGAGCGCCCGCTCGAGCTCCTTGACCGCGCCAGCGACGTTGCCCTGACGCAGGTTGACCCGCCCGAGGAGAAAACGCGCCTCGGCGAGATTGGCGTTTTCCTGCAGGGCATTCTTGAGCTGGATGCCGGCCGCGTCGAAGTCCTGCTTCTCCAGAAAGGACTTCGCCGAGGCGAGCATCTGCTCGGGCGTCTCGCCACAACCGACAAGAACGAGCGCCGAGAACGCGGCGACGGCGATGCCCCGAATGGGCCGGGACCAGCGCGGGTGGTGACGGACGGTGCGGTTTTCGCTCACGAAGCATTCTCCTTCTTGAGTCCGAAGCGGCTCAATAGATCGTACAGGGAGGGGCGGCTGACACCGAGGATCTCTGCGGCGCGGGCGATGTTGCCGTTGGTGCGGGCGATGACCTTGAGCACGGCGGCACGCTCGGCATCCTCCCGGACCTGGCGCAGGTTGAAGATCGAAAGGTCTTCGTCCCCCGCCGCGAGGCCGAGGTCTTCGGCTGCGATGCATTCGCCATCGGCCATGATCACCGCACGCTTGATGCAGTTTTCCAGCTCGCGCACGTTGCCCGGCCAGCGGTGCGCCTCGATCGCCGAGAGGGCGTCGTCCGTGAAGATGGGCGTGCGCCGGCCGTTCTCCTTGGCGAAGCGCTGTGCGAAGGCATGCGCGAGATAGGTCGCGTCGCCGTCGCGCTCGCGCAGGGGCGGGATTTCGATGACGATCTCGGCAAGCCGATAGTACAGGTCCTCGCGGAAGACCCCGGCCTGGATCTGCGCCTTGAGGTTGCGATGGGTGGCACACACGATGCGGACGTCGACCGGGATCTCCTCGCGCCCGCCGATGCGCTCGATCGAGCGCTCCTGCAGGAAACGCAGCAGCTTGGCCTGCAGCGCGAGCGGCAGGTCGCCGATCTCGTCGAGGAAGAGGGTACCCCCGTTGGCCGTCTCGATCTTGCCGAGGGTCTGTTTCACTGCGCCGGTGAAGGCGCCCTTCTCGTAGCCGAACAGCTCGCTCTCGAGCAAGGCATCGGGAATGGCGGCGCAGTTGATCGCCACGAAGCGCTCGCGGGCGCGGGCGGAGCGCATGTGCAGGCCGCGCGCGAGGATCTCCTTGCCGGTACCGCTCTCGCCGAGCAGCGCGACCGTGGCGGAGGCCGAGGCGAGCTTCTCGATCGTGCGGCAGACCTTGAGCATCCCGGGATCGCGGGTGAGCAGTCCGGAGAGCGGGCTGCCCTCGAGCGCGGCGAGGCGGGCGTTCTCCCTCTGCAGGTCGTGCATGCGGAAGGCGCGCTCGATGGTGAGATTGAGCAGCTCGGGCTCGAAGGGCTTGGCGAAGAAGTCGTAGGCGCCCAGGCCCACCGCCTTGATCGCGTTCTCGCGGTCATGCTGGCCCGTGAGCACGATGACCTTGGTATCGGGCGCGAGCGTGAGGATCTCGCGCAGGAGCTTGAAGCCCTCGCTGACGTCGTCGGGCGCCGGCGGCAGGCCGAGGTCCATGGTCACCACCGCAGGTTCGTGTTTGCGCAGCTGCGCGATCGCGCTCTCGCGGTCGCTCGCGACCACGGTCTCGCTGGCGTCGAACGCCCATCGCATCTGCTTTTGCAGCGCGAGGTCGTCCTCGACGATCAGGAGAGTACGCTGCTTGTCTTGCGTCGAATTCACGTTCTATATGCCCATCGCGGTAGATTGCCCGTCCTCGCGCCGGATGCGGGGGAGTTCGATACTGACGCGGGTGCCGCGCCCGACTTCGCTGTCGTAGTGCAGCGCGCCACCGATCTCCTCGAGGTACTGCCGGGTCTCGTAGACCCCGATCCCCATCCCGCTCGACTTGGTGGTCTGGAAGGGACGGGACAGCCGTTCGCGGACGAATTCAGGACTCATCCCACAGCCGTCGTCCTCGACGACCACGTTCGCCCGCCCGTCCTTCCCGGCAGCGAGACTGAGAACCACCTTACCATCCTGTGCCGTGGCATCCAGTGCATTTTGCACGACATGACCGATGATTCTCTCCAGCCGCTGCGGGTGCGCACTGACCTCCACCGGCCCCGCGGCTGCGCACACGAGCTCGATCGCGGGCGACTGGCCACGCTTGGACTCGCACACCGCGCGCAGCAGCGCGGGGAGATCCACCGCGCGCGGCGGGTCGATCGAGCGCTTCTCCTGCAACTGCGTCATCAGCCCGCGCATGCGCGCCTCGACGTTCGCCACCGTATCCAGCATGTCTTGCTGGAACTCGGGGTTGTCGCGGTGGCGCTGGGCGTTCTTGAGCATCAGCGACAACTGGGCGACGAGGTTCTTCAGGTCATGGACCACGAAGGCCGACATGCGGTTGAAGGAGTCGAACTTGCGTGCCTCCAGCAAGGCCTCGGCCGCGAGCATACGGTCCAGATAGCCTGCGGCCTGACGCTGCGCCGTCTTGAGGAGATCGAGGACTTCCCAGTCGATGTCGAAGGGGGTCCGCGGCGAACCCAGTACGACGAAGCCGATCAGGCGCTCGGCGGTCTGCAGCGGGATCACCAGCCATGCCTCGTCGAGCCGTGACAGCCAGTCCGGCAGCACCAGACCCTGGTAGCGTCCGGGCTGCACGCGATACTCCTCGAGGTTGATCACCCAGCCGCTGCGGGCAAGGAACCCGCACAGCGGCGAATCGAGCGCCTCGACCACGTCGATCGGGGGCTGGTTGAAGCGCGAATGCGGCCGGCACTTGCCGTAGGCATCGGCCAGCCAGAGCGACCCTCCAGGGCTCTCGACAAGATCCGACAGCGCCTTGATGACCGATTGACCCAGATCGAGACTGCGGTCGACGGTCGACAGGGCCTGGGTGAAGCGCAACCACTCGCTCCGGTAATCGTAGCGGTACGGAAAGAGGTGCTTGCTGATGAAGACCCGCAGGCGCGCGCGCACGGCGCCCGAAAACAGCAGCGCGCCGAGGACCACCAGGCCGGCGAAGAGCAATGCCATCTGCAGTGCGCGCCCCCAATCGCCGCCGAAGAAGCGCACGTAATAGGCCGCAGCGGCGATCACGAGCAAATAGAGGCCGGCGCCGGCGAGCGCGGTCGAATGGAAGACGATCTCGCGCGATACGGACATCCGCAGGGTCCATGAGGGACTGCGCGTCCCCGCGATTGCGATCAGCGGGATGAGCAGGGCGTGCGCGATGCCGCGCGCTGCCCAGACATCCGCATCGATGCGCGAGAACAGGAGGGCATCGGCGAAGAGGTACAGTTCGAAGATGTAGCCCGCCGCCAGCGCGAGGCAAAGCGGCTTCAAACCCCAGCGCGAGACGGCGGGCATGCCCCGGTAGAGCTGTTCCACAAGCATCAGGCCGACGATCGCGTGCATCAGCCAGGCACCGATCGCCGGCGCGATCGGCAACCCTCCGGTGACGCCCGCCGACTCGAGCGCGAGCGCGAGCACCTGCGCCACCACCACCGCGAGCGCCACATACGCCGGCCAGCGCATCCACCGCCCCCACAACGGGCGGGACAGCACGATCAGGAACACGTACCAGGCCGCGCCCCTGAGCAGATCGAGCGCGACGGCGAGGGCACCGGAAAACGGCCAAGCGCCCCTGGCCTCGAGCGCCGAAAGACCCGCCCACAGACCGGAAATCGCCACGGCCGCGAACAAGGCCCCACCCGGCAGCGCGCCCCGCCACGCGAGGAAGATGTACAGCGCGAAGATGAGGAAGGCTACGGCCGCAACCCCATAACTCCAGATCGCAACCTCAAGCACGCCCCTCTCCCCTGTCACGCATTCGTGCGAACTGCGCCGTACCCCCGTCCAAGCGAGCCCGCAGTCTCACGCGGCCGCTCAGTGCGCGCCTTCACCGGTCAGGACGACCCTCACCGTCTCGAAGAGGACAAGGGTATCCAGGATCAGCGAGTGGTTCTTCACGTAATACAGATCGTACTGGAGCTTCTCCGCGGCATCGTCGACCGAAGCCCCGTACTGGTAACGAACCTGCGCCCACCCGGTGACGCCGGGCTTGACGCAGTGCCGCACCGCATAGAACGGAATCTGCTGGGTAAGCTGGTCCACAAAATAGGGGCGCTCCGGGCGCGGGCCGACCAGACTCATGTCGCCCTTGAGCACGTTGAACAGCTGCGGAAGCTCATCGATACGCAGCTTGCGGATGAAACGCCCGACGCGTGTCACTCGATCGTCGTTCGAAGTCGCCCACCGCGGCTTGCCGTCCTTCTCGGCGTCACGCCGCATGCTGCGGAACTTGATGACACGGAACGGCTTCCCACCGCGTCCCACACGCTCCTGCGAGTAAAAGATCGGCGCGCCATCCTCCAGCAGGATCAACAGCGCAGTGAGCACCATGATCGGCAAGGCCACGAGCAGGAGCGCGGTCCCGACGACGAGGTCGAAACAACGCTTGACGAAGGTTCGCGTCCAGCCTTGGCGGAAGCCGTCACCATAGATCAGCCAGCTCGCCCGCAGCGAATCCAGCCTCACTTGCCCCTGCACGCGCTCGAAGAAGGTCGACAGATCGAGGATGCGCGTTCCGAGCAACTTGCAGTCCAGCAGTTCGCGCAAGGAGAGCACTCCCCCCCGACGTTCGCGCACCGCGACGATCACCTCGTCCACACGCAGGTTGCGCACCACCTCCAGCAAGCTGCCCGGTGGCAACACGGCGTGCTGCTCCACCTCGACCCGTTCGTTTCCCCCCACCGGAAGAAAGCCGACCACTTCCACGCTGCGCTGCAGCGGACGGACCAGGTCCTGTTGCACCATGCGCGCGTCACGGCCGGTACCCACGATCAGCACGCGCGGCACGAAAAGGGCAGAGGCCTGGCGCTGATTGACCAGCCCGCGGACCAGCAACAGCGAACAGAGCAACAGCAATACGCTGAGCTGCAGGGAGTGCGGGGCAATTTCGGACCACGGCAACAGCCCGAACACGAGGTAGGCCACTGGTACGCTCACGGTCAGCGACAGGGCGACGCGCGCGAAGGTCTGCCGATGGGAACGCTGATACACCGGTCGATACAAACCCATCGCCGCATTGAGGGCGATCATGCTTGCAGCGAAGGTAAGCGCCGATGGAATGCAGATTGCCCAGTCGACCGCGCTTGTCGGCGTCACGAGTACCGCAACCGCTGCAAGCACCACCGCAAAAAGCGTCAAGGCGTCGAACAGCACCTGCTGCAGGGTGTGCGTGGGAAGGTAGTGGCTGAACACCTTCAGCATCGAGGGGCCTCTGCATGTGTTGGGAAGGGTCGGAACCCTGGGCGCCGGGAGTGCTTATCGCGGAGGGATCGCCCGGCTCCTGATCGTGCCTAAGCTTAGACAATCACCGGCAGGACACCTGTGACTCACTTCACGGCGAGGGCGGGTGGAGCAAACCGCCTCGAGCACACCGAGCAAAATCGCACGAAACGCCCGCCTGGCCTTGCGGCAAATGCGGCAGCGCAGCATCCAAGGTTGATTTTAGCATGCGAAGCTTGTAGCGTCGGTCCGTTACCGGAGCACCGTTTCACACAAGGAGAAGTACATGACTCAAGCTCAACGCGATTTCAGCGAAGTCTACGGCCTCAGTTTCGAGGACCTTCACATTGGCCGTACCGCCTCGGTCTCACGTACGGTGAGCGAGGCCGACATCCTGATGTTCGCCGGCGTATCGGGCGACACCAACCCGGTCCATCTGGACGAGGAGTTCGCTGCGAGTACGATGTTCGGCGGCCGGATCGCCCACGGAATGCTCTCCGCCGGCCTCATCTCGGCCGTCTTCGGCACCCGCCTGCCCGGCCCCGGCTGCATCTACCTGTCCCAGAGCCTGAAATTCAAGGCGCCCGTCAAGATCGGTGACACCGTTGTCGCGCGTGTCACCGTCAAGGAATTGAAGGCAGAGAAGCGCCGCGCGGTTTTCTCGACCGTCTGCACAGTTGGAGACAAGGTGGTCATGGATGGCGAGGCTGAAATCCTCGTACCGGCGCGCACCTGATCGAGCATGCCCTCGCCTCGCGCGGCTCCCTGCAGAGGCCGTGCGAGGCACCTGCAGAAATCTCGCCACCCAGCTCTAAGCCCCCGGCGAACCCACCTTCCGCCGTCTGCTTATCCCATTGAAGATCGTGTCCATCAAGTTCGATGGTGGACACGATGGATGTGGTTATCCCGCGCCGGAGTCGGCGCACGCACAGCGAAGCCTTCAAGCAGTCTGTGGTCTCGGCCTGTCGTGAGCCCGGCGTCTCGGTGGCCGGCCTGGCTCTGGCCAACGGCCTGAACGCCAACCGGGTCCACCGCTGGATGCGCGAGCGCGGCATCGAGCCACCGAGTCCTCGCAAGCCGCTCTGCGCTGAACGCCCGCCATTGGCTGAGCCGGGCTTTGTAGCCGTGCAGGTGGCTCCCGCCGTCGAAACGTTGGCGATCCGCCTCGAAGCGCAGCGTGGCAACGCCCGCATTGAGCTCGAATGGCCGCTCCAGGCCGCTGCCCGCCGACCTCGATCAACTGGATGCCGATGCCTTGCGCCACCTGCTCATCGGGCAGGAGCGCGAGCTCGTGTGGCGCCAGACCAAGATCGAGCGGCTCACGCATGAGCTGGCGCTGCACAAACGTCATCTCTCCGGCGTGAAGGCCGAGCGCCTCTCCACCGAGCAGGCGCAACTCTTCGAGGAGACCGCCTAGGCCGCCCTGGCGGCGATGAGCGAAGAGCTCGAGCAACTTTAACCGGATACCAGCAAGAGCCAGCAGCCCAAGGGACAGGCCCGGCGCATCCGTTGCCGCCCGAGC
>ERZ724507.628-NODE-628-length-15808-cov-5.316257_pt1 | contig 15808 bp, 10 predicted proteins | sample MGYA00376040_ERZ724507 | MGnify/ENA primary metagenome ERZ724507 (study PRJEB28724, sample SAMN07190883) | activated sludge metagenome | isolation source: activated sludge of sewage treatment plant in Hong Hong | place: Hong Kong | collected 2016-03-17 ...
TTCGGATGAGCGGCGTCTGCGCGGATTAATCAGCGGCCAGCATGTCCAGCAGGTAACGGACACACTCCTGGTGCGCGGACAGGCTTCGTTCGTCTCAGACCGGCAATACCTCCAGCAATTGAGCAATTCAGGCGCGCAACGGGCATCGCCCAGCGGTGAATCGGCGTTGCTGGCCACGCAGCGACTGCCGTATGGGAGCGCCTATTTTCTCGGGCAATATCTGCAGCCGTTGAATTCCGGCGGCCCAGATACCTTTCAGCGCCTTCCCGAGGTGGGGTACGTCCTGCCCAACACGTCTCCGTTCGGAATGCCGTTTCTCCTCAACCTCGACACGAACTTCGTGAACTTCTATCGCGAACAGGGTTTCGCGGTGAATCGCATGGATTTCATGCCGGGAGTGACGACGGATGTAATGGATGTCGGGCATGTGATCGGATTGACCCCGCATTTCAAGTTCAAGGAACTCTATTACACGCGCGGGATTCAGGAGGCCAGTCCGCTGCATCGCGAGACATTCTGGGCCGCAATGGATGCGACCTCGAAGTTGAGCCGGCGGTACACAGGCGGGGAGGGAGGAAGCTTCCTTCACACGATCGAACCAAGCGTGATTTATGAATACGTCCCGGGCAGCGATCAAATCAAGATCGCGCAGATCGATCAGATCGACGACATTCCGAAGAAAAATTTGCTGACCTATGCGCTGCGTACGAAGCTCCTGGAGCAACAGCTCAATGGGCAGAGTTTTAATTGGTTGGATCTGACCGTGGCGCAAAGTTATCACGTAGGAGCGGTGCAGACGCGGGCGCGAGAATTTACTCCCGGCGTATTGCCGTTCCTGGGGTCGCTGACACAGCCCTTGCAGCCGGCGACGGTAGATGTGCAGGGCCGGAAGATGTCCGATGTGTGGATGCGCGCGGTGATCGGGAACACGGCACCGGAGTTTTTTCGTCCCCCCGGCATCAACGAAGCGCTCGGAAAGAACGTGACGAGCGGACAAATGTTGCCGCCGACAAATTCCTATCTACAGGTGGATGCGTTTTTGGACCCGTATCGGGGGACGTTCAGCCAGTGGAATACCGACCTGCGAGTGCAGCAATCCAATTACTGGTACGTTGAGGTCGGGCAACGGTTCAGTCATGACGGCAATCGAGTCCGCCGCGGAGATATTTGGAATCCGGTTTCCTTCAATGAAGTCTATGCCCCCACCAAGGAAATTCAATTCGCCACGGCCGGCGGCGGATTCCGGACGCCCTGGGGGTGGACCATCGGCGCCAAGGGATATTACGATGTGAAAGGCGGACGCAGCCCGGAATTTGATGTGGTGGCGCTCTATCAAAATCCATGTAAGTGCTGGTCGCTCGGACTGTACTACCTGCAGTTCCCGGACCGACAGAGTTATTCCTTCATGTTCAGCATGACAGGCATTGGCTGGACGGAAAATTTCGGTACGATTGTGGCCAGGACCATCCTCGGTCCGTTGCTGGTAGGAGATCGTGGGTTGCCCTGGGCCGCTCCCGGTGGTCCCTATGGTCGTGTACAAAATGCGCTCCCTGTTCAGTCGATGCCAATGGGGCGCTATTAGTGAAGCGCCCGGTTGGATTTCCATCTCTCAGGAGCATCGCCCATGATCGAAACGAAGCGTGCAGCTGGAATTCGACTCAACCGGCGTACCGTTCTGACGACCTGTCTCCTGATGCTAGCTATCGCCGTGCAGGAAATTTACCCGCCCGGGCTTTCTGCCACAGAACGCATGGCACATCTCGAACGGGCCGCGGTGTTTTTGAAGGCGGGAGATTATCGACAAGCGCTGGAGGCGTGTCAGGCAGAAGTGAAGGATAGGCCGTCCGCTCGGAGTTATCTGTATCTGACCTATGCCTATCATGCTCTTGATGGCTACTTGCAGTATTTAGCAAACACCGATCAATGGGTTCGAGTCGAACATCTCTATGTGAATCTGTCTACAGGACGCGTGGAGGATTTGCTCGATCCGCCGGATGTCCTGGCTCGGATAGCCAAAGAGGTGATTCAGCAGGCTGCGCAACGGCAGGCGGATGTCACCGCAGCTCTAGCCGGGCGCTTGGACGAGACTCTGGTCAAACAACTGTGGCAGCAGCAAACCGCATGGAGACAGGCCCGACCGGATGATTGGTGGTCGGCTGCACCGCCGCAGTGGCAATGGGCGGCACCGTGATTTGACTCTCCGCAAAACCATGTTATAGGATGACCAACAGTACCTGAAGCCGCTTCAGGACGTGAACCAGACAGCAGTTTGTGAGTAGAGAAGGAGGCAATTGTGGCAGGCGATGCGTTGAAAGCGACTGATGCAACGTGGGATGAAGATGTCATGAAGGCATCCGAATTGGTCATGGTAGATTTTTGGGCGGTGTGGTGTGGCCCCTGTCAGATGGTCGCTCCGATCGTCGATGAATTGGCGACAGAATATGCTGGTAAAGTAAAGGTTCGTAAACTCAATACTGATGAAAACCCGGAAATCGCCGGCCGTTATCAGGTCATGAGCATTCCGACCATCTTGTTCTTCAAGAATGGTCAGGCCGTAGAACGGCTGGTCGGTGCGCGTCCCAAACGCCAGTTCAAAGAGATCATCGATACGCTCCTTGCTCAACATTCCGGCGCCGCCTAGCGCCAGACTCTCAGCGGCATGCTGACCGAGCTGCGCATCTCGAATTTTGGTGTGATCGAGCAGCTGGCCGTCACCTTTGGCGCCGGTTTCATTGTATTTACCGGTGAAACCGGCGCCGGAAAATCTCTTCTCATCGATGCTGTGACGCTCCTCGTCGGAGGCCGTGCTTCCGCAGAACACATTCGTGCGCAGGCCGAAGAAGCAGAGCTGGAAGCGGCCTTTCATCTGCCACCAGAACATCCGCTCCTTGCATTGTTGCGCAACAAAGGCTTTGCACGGTCCGGCGAGACCGATATTCTCATTCGGCGCATCATCTCACGCACAGGTCGCAATCGAACCTATCTAAACGGCAACCTGTGCCCTGTCCATCTCCTGGAAGAACTGGGGGGCGCCCTCGTGGATGTGCACGGACAACACGAGCAGCAATCCTTGTTGTCACCTTCCGCTCAGATGGATGCGCTGGATGCGTTCGGCGGCTTTCAGCCGCTCCGGCAGGAATATCAGCATGCGTATCGGGATTGGCAGGACCGGGTGGGTGATCTGGAAACGCTCACTGCTCAGATTGCACAGCGTCGGGAGCGGGAGGACCTCCTCAGATTTCAATTTCAGGAAATGACGGACGCGGGGATTGAGGCAGGCGAAGATGCACGACTCGAACAGGAGCGTCCACGGCTGATGCACAGCCAGCAGCTCGGAGAATTGTCCGACCAGCTCCATGAGCTGCTCTACGCGGGTGACCAGGGAGTCTTAAGTCTATTGGCTGGTGCCAGGAAGCTGCTTGCCAAAATGGAGTCGCTCGACGCCACGACTGTCGAGTGGATCAAGACGATGGATGAAGCGGTCGTCCCGTTAAAAGATCTTGCTGACCAGGTCCGACGCTACCGTGATCATGTGGAGGCCAATCCCAGCCGATTGCTGGAGATCGAGCAGCGGCTGGATCGGTTGCATCGGCTCGCGAAAAAATACGGCGGTTCGTTGGATGCGATGCTGGCTTGGCAGGATTCTCTGCGTGCACAGCTGGCTGAATTAGACCATGCGGAGACCCATCTGCAGGAACGTACTCGTGCGGTCGAGCAGGCTGTACTCAGCCTACGCGATGTGGCGGACCGTCTATCTCGTAAGCGGCTCGACGCGGCCAAAAAAATAACGGCCCAGGTGATGAAGGAACTGGGGGTGCTCCGAATGGAGCGGACTCGTTTCAGCGTGGAGGTCTCGCGTCTGTCCGGCGACGCGCCCTACGGTCAGACAGGACAGGACACGGTGGAGTTTATGTTCTCCGCAAATCCAGGGGAACCGCTCAAACCGCTGGCAAAGGTGGCTTCGGGCGGAGAATTGTCGCGTGTCATGTTGGCATTAAAAACGATTTTGGCCGAGAGCGATCAGGTGCCTGTCCTGATTTTTGATGAAGTCGATGCCGGTGTCGGGGGCGCCGTTGCCGAGGTAATGGGGGTGAGACTGAGGAGTCTCAGTCGGCACCATCAGGTGTTGTGCGTTACCCATCTTCCTCAGGTGGGCTCTCAAGCGCATGCGCATTATCTCGTGGAAAAATGGGTTCGGCAGAATCGAACCATGACACAAGTCCGCCTGCTGGACCTGGATGAACGGGAAGAAGAAGTGGCGCGGATGTTGGCCGGCGTGACGGTGACCAAGAAGGCGCGCGCGGCGGCGGCTGAAATGATTGCGAGCGCGAAGGACCGGCAGTAACGGCCGGTTAGTTCGTGGGCGAGGTTTTGGCGATCGCGAGTGCCGGCAGGGAAGACTTACATTCTCGCACCACGTGCGCGAAGAGCTCGGTCAACTTGGGATCGAAGTAGGTATCGGCTTGCAGCAGAATCTGTCGAATGGCTTCATCGATGGATGTCGGCTGGTGTCCCGGCATATCCACCGTCAGGTTGTCGAACGCCTGGGCGATGGCGACAATCCGTGCCAAAAGCGGGATGCCTTCGCCTTCTAGACCGTGTGGATTGCCCACACCGTCGAAGCGCTCCTGATGATACGCCACGATCTGTCCGACCTCCGCTTGGAATCCAAGTGGCAGCAGCATCCGGGCCCCTGTCTCAAAGCACTCTTTCCCATGAGTGTTCGTCTTCAGGCTCTCATCATCATCCGCTGAATACTTGTAGTTGGAGAGGCTGATCTTGCCGATATCATGTAGAAATGCTCCCAGCGCCAGAGCCTTTTGGTCGGGCAGGGGCAGCGTGAGCTGGTTGGCGAGAAGTGAGGCATAGAAACTCACGCGGCTGCAATGGTTGAGCAGTTGCCGGTCCTTGGCTTCGAGCAGGTCGGATAACAGTGGGATGAGCGCTGTGACGTCCGCTGCAGTTCCGGTCGCGTCCGTTGAGGAATTGCCGATCGCGAAGTACTTCGATTGCAGATCCTTCCACGCTTCTGCCGCTTCCTGTTCGGTGCCCCACAAGGCCGTCGATGTTTTCAGGAACGATCGTAAGTAGTCCAGTCGCTGTTTCTTTTCCAGGGTCTGGTTGATCAGGGTGATCAGCTCCGTGACGTTGAATGGCTTGAGCAGGTAGCCGGCCGCGCCGTGCCGGATGCCTTCCATGGCCGATTTCAAGCTGCCATAGCCTGTAATGATGATGACTTCTATGTCTGCGTAATCCTGCTTGATGTCCTGCAGGAGGTCGATACCTTGACGGTCGGGTAGTTTCTGATCCAGGGTGATGAGATCGATGTGCTGGTCCTTCAGAACCCGGAGCGCGGATTTCGCATTGTCGGCAGAGTGGATCGTGAAGAAGGGGCGAAGAATAACTTTCAGCGCGTCTCGCGGGCCTGTTTCGTCGTCAACGACCAGGACCGACGGTTTTATGCTGATCTGTTCAGTTGATGCCTGAGTTCCCATCCAGAGCGCTCCCGGTGCATTGCGAACTTCAGGAAAGATAAAACGCAAAACCTGTACCGTCTACGTATACCGTAAACGGTCAATATATAGCAGGTCTAACTATTTCAGGCCACAAGATATTTGAGCGGGGCGACCGGCACGTGAAAAAGTATGAGACACATGCCGAGACTCTTGTGCCAGTCTGTGTCATTCCTGAGGCAGTGAAGCCTCGGCATTTCCCCCGCCGCTATCAGGTCGGCTGATGCCCAATGTGTCCATGCGATATTTCAGCATGCGACGGCTAATGCCCAGCATCGTGGCCGCATGAGTTTGTACGTATGTCGTCCGCTTGAGCGCATCTAAAATAATTTCACGCTCGAATTCCATGACAGCCTTTTCCAGGGATAATCGTCCGGCGAGGGTGTCATCCCGAAGGGACGATGAGCGCGTATCAGTCCGGAGAATATTCGGGAGATGCTCCGGGGTGATCACCGTGGAGCCCTTCGACCAGATGAAGGCTTGCTCGATGATATTTTCCATCTCGCGCACGTTGCCTGGCCACGGATAATGTGAAATCAATTCGAGGGCGTCTTTGGTGAATTCCTGAGACGGTCGTTTCTCTTCCTCAATGCGTTTCGAAAGAAAATGCTTCGCGAGAAGGGCAATGTCCTCGCCGCGCTCACGTAATGGCGGAAGGTACAGCGCAATCACGTTGATACGGTAATACAAGTCCTCGCGGAACTGGTTTTTCCTGACCATCTCATCAAGGTTCTTGTTGGTGGCCGCGACGATCCGGACATCGACCTTGATGGATTGCACCCCGCCGACCCGCGTAAATTCCCGTTCCTGCAGTACCCGCAAGAGCTTGGCTTGTGTTGCGGGACTGAGATCGCCGATTTCATCCAGGAACAGCGTGCCCGTATGCGCTAATTCGAACTGCCCCACTCGTCGTGCCGTGGCATCGGTGAACGAACCCTTTTCATGGCCGAACAGCTCGCTTTCGATGAGCGTTTCAGGCAACGCCGCGCAATTGAGGGCGACGAACGGGCGTTCCCGCCTAGCGCTGTTGTAATGGATGGCTTTGGCGACCAGTTCTTTTCCAGTCCCGCTTTCACCGGTGACCAGGACGGTGGTGCGGCTATCTGCCACTTGTTCGATTTTGGCGTAGATTTCCTGCATCGCGGGGCTTTTGCCGATGAGGTTGTGGAAGGCATAGCGCTGCACAACCTGAGCGCGCAATTGCCGGACCTCTTGTTCCAGTTCCTGCTTACCCAAGGTTCGTTCGATGACAATTTGAAGTTCCTCGACGTCGAACGGTTTGGATAGATAGTCGGCGGCTCCGAGCTTCATCGCATCGACAGCGGTTTTCACTGCCTTGGTGCCGGTCAGCATAATCACCGGTACGGCTCGATTCTCGGTTCGCATGGTCTGAAGCGCGGACAGACCGTCCGCTCCCGGTAGGATGACGTCCAGGAGGACCAGGTCCGGGGCATCGTGTTTAAAACTGCGAAGGCCCTCAGCAGCATCCGCCGCTTCAAAAATTTCATACGTGGGTTCTAGGACCGTTCTCAGCGAGGCCCGGACACGCGGCTCATCGTCGACAAGTAGGACTCGTTTTTTCATATTACTCCCGTGCTGCTGAGACTGTGGGCGCTGAATCGGGAACAGGAAGATTCACGGAGAACGTGGAGCCCGCTCCTAGGCGGCTTTCGACTATCAGGGTGCCACCGTGCTCTCGAACAATTTGATGCGCGGTGGTGAGCCCGAGGCCGGCTCCTTCACTGGCACTGTTGGAATGTTTGGTGCTGAAAAATGGATCGAAAATGTGCTCGAGATGATCGGGCGCGATACCACATCCTTCATCCTCGACCTGCAATTGTACCCATGGGGGGCGGCCGGCCTCGGACAGGAGTCGCGTATGAACCCGAATGATGCCGTTGCCATTGGGCATTGCATCCAGAGCATTCAGGAGCAGATTCAGCAACACCTGTTTGATTTGCTGGCGATCGAGCAAGAGCAGAGGAAGCTGCGGGGACAGGTGCGTCTGAACCTGAATTCCCCGATGCGCGGCGCTCGATGAGATGAAGCCGATACAAGAGGCGACGAGATCGTTCAGGTCCACTTCCGTGGGGCGCGGCGTCATGTAACTGGCATAGTCGAGAATCTCATGAAGCAGTCGTTCGATGCGATGGATGTCTTCGATAGCCAGTTTGCTGAATTCTTTGATGAAGACGGGATCCTGCTGTCGCTGGGGGGCCAGCTGGACGAACGTTTTGATGGACGTGAGCGGGTTTCGAATTTCATGGGCAAACCCGCCGGCCATGATTTCGAGAGAACGGAGTCGATCCGTCCGTCTCATCAATGTGGATGAGCGGCGGAGGTCGTCTTGCGTCAGGTAATGATCGAGGCTATTGCCTGCGATGTGGGTAATCGCGTCAACGATGGCGAGCAGTTCTTCGCCGACCTGCGCTTTCGTGTCGAGAGGCCCCAGGATGCAGATCCCGAGGAGTCGCCCTCTGGTTCGTAGTCCGAGGCACAGGCTCGCGCGGGCCGTCGCCATCGCCAACCCAAGCGGTTTAGAGGGATTCTCGCTCCCATGACATACGTAGGGTTTGGCGGAGAGACCTGCAACGAGCGGGTGATCACCCGTCAAAGTCGATGGTAATGAAGAGGGATGGTTGTGTCCATACGATGCAAGGAGACGATACCGTTCACCTGTAGACTCGCGAATCCACAGGGCTACTTCGGGCAACCGAGTGTATTGCGAAAGAGCCGTCACAATCGAATGTCCGAGACATGACAGGTCTCGTGCCGATCCCAGGGTTTCAGCGAAGTCACGGATCAGTCTGACAATGTCCGTGGAAGCTGAAAGGACGGGCATCTGCCGGATGTTGGCGTGGAGCGTCATAGTCCCGTGGGAGGAATATCATTCCGGACACCAGGTTTCCCCAGGTGTCGCCTGACTCACTGCATGTTTTATGCTAGTGAGTGAAGTATATATGCGCTCTATTGTTTCAGCTAGAGGAATCCGGTTTTTCAGCGGCGGCGAGCAGAATCTGTCCGGCGAGAGTACGAACAAGTCTAGGTGTAAGCGGTGTGAAGCGTGCGATCAGTGTGGTCAGACTCTCTTCCTCAAACGTGTGTAATTGCCCTGTACGTAGTGCTACCGCGCACTGTCCCATACGGTGCAAGGCCAATCGAGGCGCTCCTGAAAATGCGTCGATGCCGATTTCGTGTAAGGCCGGTCTGTACAGGCGAGCCAGATCTGTGGCGGGGGTAAAAGCCTTCAGGATAAGTTTCCCGCCGGGCCGAAGCACGCGGAAGAATTCTCGGAGCGAGTGCACGGGTGAGCGTACAAAGCTCAACGAGAAATTTGCCACCACACGATCGAATGAGCAGTCCGCAAATGGCAGCGCGTCTGCCGAGCGACCGAGGATCCATTGCTGGGTGACGGGCGTCGGTGCAGAGATCCGTCCTGAAAAGAGCTCGTCAAGGTGTTGCAGCGCTTCTTTTGTCGAGGCTCGGGCAGCATGCAGTGAAGCAGAGGAAAAATCCAGCCCGACATATCGGAGTGGGTGGTTATGATGCCAGGTTTGAGCGCGCAGGCGATATGAAAGATTGAGTAGCAGCAACCGAGCGAAGGAATGCATGCCGCATCCGATATCCAGGAGGGCGACATTGCCGTCGAGAGGCTGCAAGAGTTGATAGAGTTGATCGATAGACTGCCAATGTGCCGGCAGTTCATCCAGGGCCCGGGTGAGTTCCGTGTGTGCCGTCCAAAGTCGTTCGTTACTCGTCGTGCCGATGGCGTGTTTATGACGAAGCTGATCGCGTTCGAACCGGGCACGTGTGGATGTTGCAAGCAAGAGCGACGGAAGCATGACCCTTCCTGGTTCGTGAAGTGCCTGTCCCGCTTGGCAGAGGTGTGACACCTGTTGCCAACTTGCGCGTAGAGTCGAAGGTGGCTGAGGGCCTGATGTCAAGGTAGACGACGGCAACAGTACTTTCCTGCCTTTAACGCCAAGCCGGGAGAGGAGGTCATTCACGAGAGGTTGAGGAGGAGGCGGGATCGAGCAGTCAGGGCCATCTTGTCCGCCGGTGAGGACGACTACCTCCGTTTCACAGTGGGTCAGTTCATTGTGCAGGACCCTGACATCCGTATACTGCGCGGCAACTGCGTCGGCCAAAAAATGGTCGATGTCGAGCGGAATCCCGAGTAAATTTCCCAGGCCCAGGCACGTCCCGTTTAGGTGTTCCTGTAACAGATCTCGGTGGTGGAGGGTTTGCAGGCACTGTCCGAGGTCGAGTGTCGGATTGAGAAGCAGAAGGCGCCGAATCCGCCTGTGCCAATCCTGTCTGCGCAATGCGATTCGAGCGGGAAGGTCCGGCGCCAATATCGTCAGGGGTCTTTCCGGCCAGTGTTCCTGCACGAAGGTCAACACTGTATCAAGGTCGTCCTCAAGAGAGGTGAATGTGGTTTGCGAAGGGTCTCCGTCGCTGAGGCCAATATGGCGGCTGTGATCGTAACGCACCACATGAAAGCCGCGGCCAGCCAGCATATAAGCCAACGCGACATAGGCGTGCTGCGTCGTGCCGTATCCGGGGCACAGGAGTACCAGCGGATCATGCTCGCTGCCGCCTCCTGTAGGGAAGTCATGCCGCAACGCAATCGTATAGCCTTCACGGTTCCGCACCGTGTGTGACACGGTGAGAACAGGGGCATCCGACGGGGTTTCGGCCAGATGCTGCTCTGCCCGGAATTCAGCCTCCATGATGCTACGCAGTCTCTGCTCTTGTGCGGGGGACAGAGTATCAAAGCGTATACCGATCTGCTGGAGGTGATGTCCCGTTGCTGCGAGGCGGAGTTTCAGCCTCCTTTCCGCCGAATCGTTCCAGAGAATCTGTGCCGTCAGTGGCTGTTCGGCCTCTGGTGCTTGGGAGGTGCCGGGCACCATGGTGATCGACTCCAGAGGGTTCAGATGGATGACCCGTGAGTGTTCGGTCAAGACGACCTCTGTCGGCAGTTCGATGCAAGCCCCGTTCAGATTGAGATTGATGATCTTGCCGAACGGACGCGATGAGGCCGCGTCGGATCCAGTTATGTATACGGGGCAAGACACGCTCAGTCGAGCGGCTTCCCGCCGGTCTTCCGGCATCTCTCGAAGTGGAAGGAGGTTCCGGTGCTGGATCGTTTGGGCTATGGGCAGGGGGAGAATCAGTCCTTCGAATGTGATCTGCGGGGACCCCTCCTGCAGGCCCTCGAGCAAGGATCTGAGTACATTGCGCTCATGTTCGACGGCGAGAGCAAAGGAAATCACAAAATCCTTAATGGCCGGCAACGACAATTCGGTGGATGCGGAGGGCCGCTCATGCACGACTCCTTGCAGTTCAAGGAAGCTGACCGGGGTCTTGATCACGACATAGGCGGGCTGCAGATGGATCGAACTTTCCATTCCTCGGATCGTAAGGAGCGCCCCTTCCGTACTCATATTGCGTAACAGCCCGCGTAGGGTCGTGCCTCCGATCGACAATTGAACAGGGAGGGAAAACGGCTTGCGCTCTGACCGGCGACGTTCAGGGCGTTGCGAGGTGTCTCTCCCAGGCTTGTGAATGTCGGTTGGGGGCGGCGAGATTGTTGTTGCCGGTGTTCCAGTCAGGGAGAAGTCTTCCGAGGCGGGGATGCGAACTGTGATGGCTAATCCGGATTCTGGTGTGTGTTCGACTTCGATGGCACCCCGGTGTACCTGAACGATGCGATGTGCCTGGAATAAACTCACTGCCGAGCGATCGTGGCCTGATTGGCTGTCCGGAGGCAGACGGAGTGAGCTGGCACTTCCCCGGATCGTAAAGCTCGCATACGTACGAAGCGGCCGGGAAAGCGATGCCACCTCCTGCCCAGGACTTCCTGAAGTCTCCACGGCGAGTACTGCTGTGTGCAAGGTTAAGCTGGGACGTGTGTTGTCAGGTGTGGATCGGCAGGCATAGCTGAGCAAGATATGGGTGAGGTCTTCCAGGTCCGCACGCGAACCGAGAATGAGTGGAAGGTTCGCCGCAAACTGAGTGGTGAGGAGAAATTGGGAATCTTCCGTCTCACCGTGCGTCGTCTGGGCAACTGTCTGGAGAACCTCATTCAGATCAAGAAGAATCAATTCTGTCGGCGGGGCATGGATCGCTTCGGCCAATTGATGTCCCAGCTGGCTCGCTTGCGAAGCCTGAGCGACCATCGTTTCAACATGTTGCTCGAACCGGCTGTGTTGGATCGACGTCAGCAATCGTTGTGAGTCCTGAAGAAGGGACGTAAGGGGTTGCTGCAGTTGGCGGGAGACCCGGGCTGCCTCGCGGGAGAGGGTGAGTTGACGATCGGTCTCCTGGAGACGAGACTCCAGTTCCGCCAACCGGTTCTGTTGGGCCTTTTGCTGGGATAGATCCCGCAGCAATCCGACCGTTCCCAAGTATCGATTCGTGGAGTCGAAAAGGCCTTTCGCTGTGACTTCGACGATGATGGGTACGGATGGAGCCTCGGGGAGGGCTTTGCGGTAGAGCGTGAGTTCCACCCGGCGTGTCGAACGGCTGCCTGCCCGGCGCTCATTCAATCGAAAACGCGCGGTTGGTTCCTGTTGAGGAGGAAGCAGGAGAGAGTAGTGCCGACCGGCGAGTTCCTCAGCCGTGTATCCAAGCATTGCGGTGACGGTTGGACTCACATACACGAAACGACCGTCCGCATCGAGTTCGTACAAGAGATCACTCAACGTTTCGATCACGCGGAGGTGGCGTTGAAACGTATGGTCCAGCTTCATTTGCAGGTCGCGCTTTTCGAGGGCTTCCTGTACGGAAAAGAGGAGCTCCGTGAGAAATCCGGGCGATCGTTTGAAGAGCAAAAAGTCGGCTCCGTGCTGGAGGGCTTGAACGGCCGTGTGTGAGTCACTCTCGTTCGTCTGAAGAAGGATTGCCGCATAGGGCGCATTGCGACGAAGGCGCGCGAGCAGATCGAGACCTCGTTCCGGACTCAGATCCTGATCAATGAGAATGATTTGCCAGTCGCCCTGGCGGGTGAATGCAAGGGCATCTTCGGACGAGTACCCGGCTTCGATGCGACAGCCCACAAAAAAGCTCCGCAAGCTGGTGGTCACCAACTTGATTTCGTCGGCATTCTCATTGATGAGGAGGATATGCAGCGAGGGTTCGGGCAAGGACATGGAAGATCTCATGGTCTTCATGCAGGGGCGCGTTCAGCGTGCCCCGAGGCTGTGAGTGCCCCGGGGAATGCACCACCGTACAGTGATGAACATGCTCTCCCTCTCAGGCGGACAAATCTGTCCTTCCCCAGCTGATTGGACTGCATGATTGGTTCAATATCATACACCTTCTTGAGAATCCCAGTCCGCCGCCCGAGGGGGCGGTTCCACTTCGGTAGGGGAGGAACGATTGAAATCTGAGCGACTGACGAAAGCTAGGGAGACCCTGAATTGGAGAAGTGTTCCGATTGGAACAGGTTTTAGTATGAGTCGGTGCGGAGCCTGGATTGGGCTGAACCCACCACAGCCGCGTCCTGTGGTGGGTGCCTGACAGTGTTGGCTAGTGGGCCGCGGCCGTGGTCGACGACTGCTGGCAGGCGCCAGGCGTCATATAGAGCAGATAGTTACCCATGCCATGTTGGATGTTAGGGTTTTGCAGAAGATGATGGTGAACCATCACCATTTCGTAGTCATCCTGCTTCGTCACCGAAAATCCTTTGCTATCCCGATAAACCTGATGCGGTCGAAAGTCCCGGAATGTACCGTCGGCATCGACCTCGGGGACGGTGCGTAGCAGGGTCTCTTTTGAAGTCTTATTCTCGAGCGCCACCATGAGAAGTTCGTCATGCCCATGGGGATAGGCAAATTTGACGCAGCCATCCATGTTGAATTTCAGCGGCGCCGAAAGGACCGAGACTCCCGACTTGATTTCGATCCCTTCGTCCGTCTGGTCCGGGCCCCGTTGGGCGAACTTGCTGTAGCACACAATGTTCACGCCTACCTGGTAGACGTCCATCTCCTGCACCTTCGCCCCTTTGGGAGCGACGTACATGGTGAAGCGCGCCATCACGTCTTTCGTCGGCGGGGCCTTGTGATAAAAGGCCACAACGGACATGAGATTTTGGCCTTTGCCCAACTTTACTCCATATCCGTCCGGGAAACGGGCTTCCGTCATCTCCAGTCCGGCCCCCGCAAAAAACAACGGCTCGCCATCGCATGAGACGCTGGGTTTGTCATTGTTCAACATGAGGATGTGATGGAGATAATTTTTCGGAAGGGGTTTGCCATCTTTCGTGAACACCTCGGATTTGTAGCCGATCATGTAGGTGTCCTCTGGCAGTTGGAACACCTTCTTCGGCATGCTGGAGGCTAGATCCCCATCATGGCCGGTCGGCAGATCGACGGGGCCGAATGTGAGCGTGACGGTCTGCTCATCGATCGTCAGTTTCGTCTCCCCCAAACTCGGCATGGTAGGAATAGCGTGATGATCATGTCCGCCGTCGGCATACGCCAAACTCGTGACGCCCAAGAACATGACTACTAACAGAAGCGCACGATTCATAGGCCCCTCCTCGTTGTAACAGACCGGCCGTCCATGAGTGTGTGTAAAGCGTTGTAGGGCGTGACCGCCTGTCCGTTAAGGAGCTGTCGGAGGCGGGGTGAGTCGTTTCCACAGGTAGCTGCCGCCATGTTGCCGGGGCGGGATATTGTCTCTGGTGCCGACACGCACATACCACCAGATGCCTTTGGCTTCCGTGCCATCCTCTGAGAGAACGACTTCAAAGGCACCCTCGCGATCGTTTCCCGTTTGTTTCCACGTGCCCTGCCAGCGTCGATCGTTGAAGCTGGTGGTGGAAAACTGTCCGCCTTGCCACGTGTAGGGACCGGTGCCCTGGGCATTCAGCGTGGCGACGTATTTCTTATTATCTTCGATTTCCGTGACTTCCCATTCACCACTTAAGTCGACGCCGTTCGGGACGGCCGGCTGCGCATCCGAGGCGCGATGAAGCAGTGCCGCGCCGTTGGCCGCGGTCTGTTCCGTTCCGCTGTCATGATGGCGTGTCGATTCATGCCAGGCCACCAGAATCCACCGGCCGTTCCGTTGCTCCAGCACTCCGGTTTCACGCAGGTGGAGCACCATGCGTTGAGCGAGATCCGCCGGATCGCTGTAGCGGATGTAGTCTAATTCCATTGCGAACCAGGCCACATCTTTGTTGTTCCACATGCGCAGATCGGTGATCGGAATTTCCAGTTTGACCACCGAATCAAACTCGCTACGCATATCGGCCGCCAGATCCGACCATCCGATGTATTTGCGTCCGTCAATCGTGTACCCGATGGCATCCACGTCGTGTGACATATATTTGGACATGGTGGCCAGATCACGTTCGGCATTGGCCTGAACAAGCCTCCGCAGGGTGGTCTCTGCATCGTGGGGTTCGTCGGCTCGCGCCGCCGGAAGGTACAGCATTCCCAAGAGCGGACCAAGCAGGAGCCAGGTTCGGACTCGCAGACTGAGTGGACGAAAGTAATGCGATTCCATGTTCATTAGAAGTGAGCTATGGAGGCCTCTGAGGCCTTACCTCGTGGATGTATGGTTTTGAGGCTACCTGGTGCCTTGAGGCACTGTCAATGGATATTTCCCTGATCGGGGAGACTGGTCATGGCGCAGGCCACGACGGTGATGTTGTCGATGCCGCCGGTATCAATCGCCGCTTGGATCAGGGCCTGGGTCGTGAGGGAGGGACTGTCTCTATGCGACTGTGCAATTTTGAGTATGTGTTCGTCCGGCAGCATTTTGGTGAGCCCGTCGGAACAGAGCAACAGCACATCGCCGACGAAGACGTCGACAGGAAAGAGATCGCTCTGCAGGACTGGTTCAAGCCCGATCGCACGGGTCAGCATGTGGCGGTCTGGATGGCGGGCAGCCTGCTCAGGAGTGAGGCGGCCCTCGCGCACAGAGTCGTCAATGAGGGTGTGGTCTCGGGTCAACTGCGTGATGCGTCCCGCCCGGACGAGATACGCCCGACTGTCGCCGACATTGAGCACAAGGAGTCGAGGGGCGGGCAGAGGCATCAGATGGGCCATCACCAGCGTCGTTCCCATCCCGTAGACAGAGGGGTGACGATCAGCATAGGCGCGCACGGCATCATGAGCCTGTTCCGCCATAGTTGTGAGGCGAAAAGACTGCTGCTCGGTATGGTCCTCGTCGAGGTTGTCGGAATTGCGAATGAGGCTTGGTGAAAAATCGGCGAGCGTGTCCATGACGATCCGGCTGGCCACGTCTCCTCCGGGATGTCCTCCCATGCCATCAGCGAC
>ERZ724507.629-NODE-629-length-15796-cov-4.593990_pt1 | contig 15796 bp, 12 predicted proteins | sample MGYA00376040_ERZ724507 | MGnify/ENA primary metagenome ERZ724507 (study PRJEB28724, sample SAMN07190883) | activated sludge metagenome | isolation source: activated sludge of sewage treatment plant in Hong Hong | place: Hong Kong | collected 2016-03-17 ...
ATTTGACCGCTTCTCCGAAATGTGGTATTTTTGACATCAAAATCCCGTGTGCATGAAAAATTTATTCCTTTTACCGCTTTTTCTGTTGCTCCATACCGCCCTTGTCGCCACGCCGGCCCCCGACTTTACCGTGACCACCAGCGACGGGCAGGTTCGAAAACTCTACCAGGATTACGTCAATCAGCAAAAAGTGATGGTGCTGGAGATATTCTTCACCACCTGCCCGCCCTGTGCCAGCCATGCGCCATACCTGCAATCGCTGTACACCTCGATGCAGGCCGCCTACCCGGGCGAGGTGGAGTTTATGTTGCTGAGCATTATGCAGGCCGATACGGACCCGGTGGTGAACGCTTACCTGTCTGCCAAGGGCCTGACGATGCCGGCAGCGGGATCAACCGGCGGTAGTATTGCGGCGGTGCAACCCTACCTGAGCGGTATGTTCGGACCTTACCAGGGTACCCCGACTTTCGTGGTCATCGCACCGGGTACCGGCGAGGTGTACTATGATATTCGCGGTAATTCGCCCCAGCAAACCATGGCGCTGCTCAGCCAGCAGATTGCCGACCTGCTGCCGCAGGAGCAGGACTGTTCCCTGAAAAGCTATTACGACAACCCCATCGATTCGGTGCAGATTAGCGTAGAGACTGCCGGCGGCGGTTTCTCGACAAGTTTCTGGGCGTCGGGCACTTATTCGCTGTCTGCCATACCCGAACTGCAAAATGCCAGTTATTCAATCACCCCGATAAAAAACAGCGATCCGCTTTCGGGCCTGAGTACCTTCGACCTGGTCAAGATCGCTTCGCACATTCTCGGTCTCCAGCCATTCGCCAACCCCTGGCAAGCCATCGCCGCCGACATGAATTGTTCGGGTACGGTAACAACTTTTGATATTGTGGAAGGCCGAAAGGTTATCCTGGGTATCAACAACGGATTCCCCGGTTGCGGCAATGCAACCTGGAAATTTGTGTCTGATACGATGGGAATGGCCTCAAACGGCGCCTGTTTTGACTTCAGGGGTGTTAAAATCGGCGATATTACCGGTTCCTATTTTGCGCCCGACGACATCGACGACCGGGACCGGTCGCCGATGTGGTGCCGGAACCAATGGCTCAGCGAGGGGCAGGCATACAGCCTACCGGTGTTTCCCGGCAGGGAAATACAACTGGTCGGTCTACAACTTGCGCTGGGCATCGATCCGGCCGCCCTGCGTATTACAGGCATACGTTCGGATGTCTTGCCCGGTTTTGATGAAAGCGCCTACAACATAGATCGCCAGGATTCGAAGGCCTTTGTTCCGCTGAGCTGGATTGGCGCCGGTGCCCCGGTTGATCTGACACCCGGAGAACCCCTGTTCTTTGTGGAGATGGTGGCCCTGAAAAATGTTTTTCTGGCCGATGTACTCGATCTGGACCCTGCATTAAAGGCGGAGGCTTACGGAAGGGCAGGGGAGCGACTTCCGCTGGAACTCCGGTGGAGCGAGATGCCGTTTCAGGGCTTGAAAAACTGCAGCATCACCCCCAATCCGGCAATCGGGCGCTTTTTTGTCAGCCTGGAAGCGGAACGCGAGGGCGGAGTGCTGTTGCAATTGCTCGATATGCAGGGAAAAATGGTGCTGGCAGACAAGCGGTACCTCGTCGACGGCCCAAACCGGCTTGAAATAATACCGGGTGATGTTCCCCCCGGACTCTATACCCTTAAAATAGACGGCCTTTCGGCAGGAAAAGTCGTGTTGGAAAAATAAATGCAAGGCAACCAAATCAAATTCTCCGGCTAAAGGGACATTTAGCCATTACTCGAAATTATCTTTGCCGCGCTGCCGGATATAACCTTCCTGCAGCGCTTTTGTTTTGCCGATATGTCCAACCAGATTCAGCTCAATAGTATAGAAGAAGCCATCGCCGATATCCGTGCGGGCAAGGTTATCATTGTAGTAGACGATGAAGACCGGGAAAACGAAGGCGATTTTATTTGCGCCGCCGAAACCGTCACGCCGGAGGTGATCAATTTTATGGCCATGCACGGTCGTGGCTTGATCTGTACGCCAATAGAAGAAAAACGCGCAGACGAATTGGGGCTCGACCTCATGGTGGGTACCAATACTGCCCTGCACGAAACCGCATTCACGGTATCCATCGACCTGATCGGACACGGTTGCAGCACAGGAATAAGTGCTTACGACCGCGCCACCGGGGTGCGCTGGCTTACCAACCCTTCGGCCAAAGCGAGCGATTTTGCCCGGCCCGGCCATATTTTTCCCCTGCGTGCCAAAGCCGGCGGTGTGCTGCGCAGGACGGGGCACACCGAAGCGGCCGTCGACCTCGCGCATATGGCCGGTTTGTACCCGGCGGGGGTGCTCGTTGAAATCCTGAATGAAGACGGTACGATGGCCCGCCTTCCGCAATTGATGGAGGTGGCGCGCAAATTCGACCTCAAAATTATCTCGATCGACGACCTGGTGGCCTACCGGATGCGTACCGAGCGATTGATCAAACGCGAGATGGAAACCCGGATGCAAACGGTTTACGGGGAGTTCGACGCCGTGGTTTTTACCGATATTTCAAGCGGCGACACCCACCTCGTACTCAAAAAAGGCGACTGGAAAGCGGATGATCCCGTCCTGGTCAGGGTACATTCCTGGTCCGAAACGGGGGGGATACTGGGAAGCCTGCTCTCCGATTACGGCACACAAATACAACTGGCGCTGAAAAAAATATCCGACACAGGCTCCGGCGCTTTCGTCTATCTCCGTCAGGCCGATAAGGCCAACCTGCTTTCACGGCTGAAAATCTACAAACAACTGATGGATGACGGCGAGCCGGAGAAATTCGACCTGCATACCAGCATGGGCAAAAAGGATTTCGGGGTTGGCGCCCAGATTCTTCGCGAACTCAACGTCAGCAAGATCCGGCTGCTGACCAATAATCCGCGTCCGCGAACGGGATTTATCGGTTACGGTCTCGAAATAGTGGAGAACATTCAGATTTGAAACCGTTGCCCCTAAACTTATCCCCCTGCGACAACGCGCATCCAACCCCATGCCCCGTTTTTGCATCAAACTAAACATATGGAAGATAAATCAGTCGTAACGCCTTATGGCACGGAAGCCGGGAAAAAAGCGGAAGTGGAACGCATGTTCGACAAGATCGCGCCCCGATACGATTTCCTGAATCGACTGCTGTCGCTGGGTGTCGATGTGTGGTGGAGAAAAAAGGCCATTGCCTATCTCAAAAAAGATCAACCGAAACAAATACTGGATGTCGCTACAGGCACGGCCGATGTTGCGATCATGGCTGCCCGTGCGTTGAAGCCCGACAGGATCATCGGTATAGATATCGCCAACCTGATGCTCGATTTGGGACGTGTAAAAATCAAAAAAGCGGGCCTGGAACAGGTGATTACCCTCGAAACCGGCGACAGCGAACAACTGCGTTTCGACAAGGATCATTTCGATGCGGTTACCGTCGCTTTCGGCGTACGCAATTTTGAAAACCTCGAAAAGGGCCTTGCCGAAATGTTTCGGGTATTGAAACCCGGCGGTCGCGTGGTAATACTGGAGTTCTCCAAACCAAATATTTTTCCCTTTAAACAGCTGTACAACGCCTACTTCAAATACGTTTTACCCCTCATCGGTCGTTTAACCAGCCGTGACATGCGCGCCTACGCCTATCTCTTCGAAAGTGTGCAGGCCTTCCCCGAAGGACAGGATTTCATGAACATCTTAACAAACATCGGTTACCAAAACCCGACATGCGAACGTTTAACGCTTGGAATATGCTCTATTTACTCCGCAACGAAATAACACGGTCATTGACATTGCTGCACGGCGCTGCGCGTTTTGTGTTGCCGGTTTGCCTCGCCTTTATGCTGCAAATGCCGGCCGCTACCGCCCAGTTCAACCAGGGCAAAAACCTGAACTACCGCGACTTTCAGAGTAAGAACTACTATTTCGGTATCACCCTGGGCTACAACCAGAGCGATTTCCGGATATACCACTCCAAAGATTTTATCCAAAACGACTCTTTTGCACGCGCAGAATCCGTGACGGGCCCCGGTTTCAACCTGGGTATCGTTTCCAACCTTCGGATCGGCGAGTTTTTTGACCTGCGTTTTCTGCCCACGCTGTCGTTTGTGGAACGCAACATCCGATATACTGCGCCGGGAGCGGACAACGGCCGTATTTTTCAGCGCCCGATCGAATCGGTGCTCGTCGAAATGCCCTTTCATGTGCGGTATAAGTCGGCGACCTACCACGATTTTCGCCTGTTCGTGATTGCCGGCGTCAAGTATTCCTTCGACGTTGCCAGCGATTCGCGCACACGCCAGGCGGCTGGAATCGTCAAAATTGCACCCACCGATTTCCAGGTGGAATACGGTGCAGGCATTCAGTTCTTTTTCCCCTACTTTATCTTTTCTCCCGAGTTCAAGATTTCTCAGGGCCTCAACAACGTGTTGATTTACAACGACAAACTGGAGCAAAGCAATGTCCTGGAAAAAGTGCTGAGCCGCACCTTTACCATTTCGCTTCACTTTGAGGGATAACGGGTTCTGTGCGTTTCCGGGAAAAGGTCAGGCACCCGTCTGACGCGCAGCGTCTGCACGGGAAAAAGGTCAAGCACCCGTCTGACGCTCAGCGTCTGCACGGGAAAGTATTTCATGCAGTTTGGGGCAGGATAGACTGCTATGTGCCAACCTTTGGGCCTTTTTCCCGGTCATCTGCGGGAAAAATTTCGAGTCTGCGCCAAAAGGTTGCCTGGCCGGAGATACCGTGCTATTTTTGAACCATGATTCCGAACAAACAGGTTCAGGAAATACTCGACGCCGTCCGTATCGAGGATGTGGTGGAAGAGTTTGTCTCCCTGCGCAGGCGCGGGGTTAACCTGATCGGCTTGTGCCCTTTCCACAACGAAAAGACGCCGTCGTTCAACGTAAATCCGACCCGGAACATTTTCAAATGCTTCGGGTGCGGTAAGGGCGGCGATGCCGTCACCTTCCTGCGCGAACACGAAAACCTGGGTTACGCAGAGGCGCTGCACTGGCTGGCGCGCAAATACAACATAGAGATCGAGGAAATAGAGCGTTCGCCCGAACAACTCGCCGAACAGCAACTCGCCGAGTCGCTGTATATCGTCAACGATTTCGGACTGCAACATTTTCAGGATCAATTGTTCAATACCGACGAGGGCAAATCGGTCGCGCTGGCCTATTTCAAGCAACGCGGATTGCGGGAAGAAACCATCCGAACCTTCGGACTGGGTTATGCCCCCGAGCAGCGCGACCTGCTGTTGCGGCGAGCCAAAGCCACCGGACACAATACCGAACTGCTAAAAAAAGTCGGCCTGTGCAGCCAGGACGGCGGCCGTGATTTCTTCCGCGGGCGGGTTATGTTCGCGATCCACAACCTTTCGGGTAAAATCGCCGCCTTTGCCGGGCGCACCATGTCGTCGGACAAAACGATTCCCAAATACATCAACAGTCCCGAGACGGAGATATACGTCAAAAACAAAACCCTTTACGGCGCTTTTCAGGCCAAAAAAGCCATCAGGCAACACGATGAATGTCTGCTGGTGGAAGGCTACATGGATGTCATTTCCCTGCATCAGGCCGGTATTGAAAATGTGGTCGCCTCGAGCGGGACTTCGCTGACAGAAGGTCAACTGCAACTGATCAAGCGGAACACAGGCAACCTGAAAATTGTGTACGACGGCGATCCGGCCGGGGTAAAGGCAGCCTTGCGCGGCCTCGATCTCGCCCTGGAGCAGGACATGAATGTCAAAATATGCCTGTTACCCGACGGGCACGATCCCGACTCCTATGTGCAGGAATTTGGCGGGGAAGGTTTTACGACATTCACAGAGGCCAATTCCCGGGATTTTATCTTGTTCAAGACCCAACTTTTGCTGAACGACGCGCAGGGTGATCCGATGAAAAGGGCAGCTCTGGTCAAAGACATCATCGGCAGTATTGCGAAAATACCCGATCCCATCAAGCGCAGCGTTTATCTGAGGGAATGCTCGGCGCTGCTGGATGTGGAGGAACAAACCCTGCACAGCGAGACCAACAAACTTATTACCGGCACTATACGCAAACAGCAGGAGAAGGCCGCCCGCCGCCCCGAGGCTGCCAGCGACTCACCCGAAATGGCGCCCGACCCCAATTTCCCGGTTGCAGAGCCGGAGTTCACGGCACGCGCCCAGGAGAAGCCCATGCTGCGCGGCGATGAGTTCCAGGAGCGCGACATCGTTCGAATGCTTGTTCAGTTTGGCGACCGTATGCTGAAGGATGAACAGGTCAGCGTCGCGGAGTATATTCTTGCCGATATTGAAGAATCGCTGGGCAATTTTGACAATCCTGTCTATGGCAAGATCGCTTCGGAGTGCCATACCCTGCTCGTGGAGGGAAAGGTTGTGGACCAGCACTTTTTCATGCAGCACGACACACAGGCGATCAGAGACCTGGCCATCGATTTGCTCTCGGCGCCCTGGGAGTTGTCGCCAAACTGGGAAGAGCGCTGGAACTATCCCCTGCAAAACCAGATAATGCCCGAGTTGAATTTTGATTTAGACATGAAACAGGCGCTCGACCGGTTCAAACTTCGCAAAATTCAGAAAATGTGTGAGTTGAATCTCTTGCGAATAAAAACATCCGCCGAATCGGGCGACGACGACGCCATGATGCGGTACATGAAAATCCAGCAGAAACTCAACGAAACGCGAAACGAGATCGCGAAAAGAGCAGGCACGGTAGTGCTGGTGAAATAAAACGGCACATACGCATGCAACTGACCATCCTCGGCACCTCCGCCGGCGGCCCCTTCCACGGCCGCCACTACACCGCTCAGGCGCTGCACATTGACAACCACCTGTTCCTGATCGATTGCGGCGAAGGCACGCAAATGCAATTGTACCACCATCGGATCAAGATTGACCGGTGCAACCACATTTTTATCAGCCACCTCCACGGCGATCACGTCTACGGATTGATCGGGCTGCTGACCAGTTGGTGCCTGAAAAAGAGAACGGAACCGATTCACTTGTTTGCGCCGCCCGGTTTGCAGGAACTGGTTGAAACGACGGCCCGGCTTTGTCGTGTGGTGTTTCCTTACACACTGGTGTTCCACGAGGTCGATGCTTCAGTATCGACTCTGGTGTTTGAAAACAGCAAAATGGAAGTGTGGACGATCCCCCTGGATCACCGGATCGAGACAAGCGGCTGGCTTTTCCGGGAAAAACCCGGGCCGCGTCATATTCGTCCGGAAAAAATAGAGCAGTATGCTATTCCATACGCGCTGATCCCCGGGATAAAAGCAGGCGACGACCTGCTCCTGCCCGATGGCACTACCATTCCAAATGCCGAACTGACGGAAGATCCCGTCGCGCCGCGCTCCTACGCTTTTTGCAGCGATACGGCGCCTTCCGATCTGGTTGCCGAAACGGTTCGTGGCGTGGATGTACTCTACCACGAAGCGACCTTCACCAATGAGCACCTGGCGGAAGCGGAAGCAGCCTTTCACTCGACGGCGGAACAGGCAGCAGGGATAGCCCGCCGCGCAGGCGTAAAGCGCCTCCTGCTGGGGCATTTTTCCGGACGATACAGCAATACCGATCAACACCTGGCGGAAGCCAGGGCTGTTTTCCCGGAATCTTATGCAACCGGGGACGGCGAAGTTGTGGAGATTTGAGCCGCCAAAAGGCTTTGCGCCGGTCATATCCATTTTGAGCATGTGACAGGACCGGCGCAAAGACCTGGCTCCTCTATTGAACGACTACTTTCTTTATCTTGAATCCGTATTCCGTGTCGACCCGGCAGAAATATGCACCCGGTGTTACAGGGATGTCTCTGCTGTATGTGCCTGCTACCTGGTTGCCGGGCATTTTCTCTGTGTACAACAACTTGCCCGACGCATCAAACACCTGAATGGCTATCCGGGAGGGTTTGTCAAGGCGTACCGAAAGACCGATTTTCTCTTTTGCAGGGTTTGGCAGTTCCACAGAAAAGGCGTCGGTTACAGAACCCACCTCTCCCGACGACGATACAGCATCCCCAATTGGCAGGATGGCGGCATAAAGATCGATGTTGCCGTCGTTGGTGCGTCCGTCTGACCAGACAGGAATAGCATAGTGGTCGGTACATACGACCTGGGTATATTCGCCGACCCCAAAATCATCGTTCAGCAAACCGATTTCGGCAAAATCAGAGGGCACGAGCGATGCATCGACCGGAGGGGTGAACGTTTGGCCACCGTCGAAAGAATAGGTCACCACATATTTGGTATCCGTACCGCCGGGATCGTCGGTGCGGTCGTAATAGGAAATACTGATCGTGCCGTTATCCGAAACATAAAGCGACGGATAGTACTGCTCGGTCTGCGGGTCATTGCCCGGATTGACCCGGACTGGCGCCTGCCAGTTCTGCCCGTTGTCAACACTTTTGGAAAACCAGATGTCGTACCCGTCTGTCTCCTGCTGGGAGATACCGTCGGAGCACCAGGTTGCGAACAAAGTGCCGGGGTTTTTACCGGCCTGTATGTGGGGACAAGGATAGAGGCGGCCTGCCGCAACGCCCTCAATGGGATTAAGCGCCGATTCGCCTACACCGGGAAAGTGTACGTCCGATATTTTTATTTCCGGCTGAAACGTGGCGCCGCCGTCGCCGGAACCGGTGTAATACAGGGCCAGGTCATCATCGCTGTTCCCGGCGAAAAACAGCAGGTGTACATTACCCTGGTCGTCCACATCGATACTGGAAAACTGTATGGTGCCATAGGTGCCCTGGTGGACTTTCACCGCGGCCCCGAAATTGTTGTTGTTTTTGGGTTTGGTTTTTACCAGGATACTTGAATTGACCGTGCTCGAATCAATGATGTCAAAACGGGTGTAAGACACATACAGATTGCCTTCATAGATGGAGCCGGAGCGGTCGGTCGCCATCCATTGTTTGTCGACAAGCGACCCGGTGCCATTGCCGCCGGAAAGCACATCGAGCGAGATGGTGCCGAAATCAATTACGACAGGGGAAGTCCACGTTTGACCTTTGTTGGTCGAAACGGAGTAGTACAGGGCCAGTTTCACGGGTTGGGCGCCAAATAAATTGACGGTCAGCACAAGCCATGAAATGTAGGCTTTACCTGATTTGTCGAAGGCAAGAACCGGATCGCCGCCACCCGCTACAAAGCCGTCGCTGGAATTTGGACTGAAAACGATGTTGCTGGATTGCCAGGTCTGGGCAAAATCCTTGGTGTAATATACCGATATTTTGAGCGGACTGGTTGCGCTGTTGGCATCCTGCAGTATGGCAGCAGCGATGATGTTGCTGGTGTCTGTCGGGTTAATGGCTGCATGAACCTCGGATTCCGCTTTGTCGTCGCCATGGATCAGTATCTCGGCCGAACGATCGGCAACTCCGGATATTTCGGTAGCGGCAGCGTCCTGCACCATCAGTTCGGGATGTTGTCTGAACAGTTCAATGGCTGCGGGGATATCCCTGATGCGGACCTTCTCCTTGAGCAGGTAGTGCAACTGCCGGGATGAAAATGCGGGATCGGTGTTTTGGGCAAAGACAGTGGCACTCAGGAAGGTGAACAGGAAAATCGGTAACAGGCGCATGTGGTGGTGGTTTTAGAGATGAGAAAAGTCATTTTTGTCCGGCAAATATTCTGAAAAAATCTGCTATAAAATGCAAAAGGCTTCCGGATAAGGAAGCCTTCTGCGAATCAAACTTGCAGCGTATTTATTTGCATGGTAGGTTGTCAGGCTAATTTCTCAATATCGCGGATCAAAATGCTGTTCCGGTTAAAATAGATCAGGTTCGATTTGCGCAAATCGTTGAGTACGGAGGTTACGGTCTGACGGCTGGTACCCGTGAGATTTGCAATATCCTGTTGGGTCAGATGGTGTTTGAGCAGGGTTTCAAAACCCACGCGGCGCCCTTCTTTACCCGCCGTTTCGACCAGGAACTCAATGATCCGTTCGCGGGCATCTTTCAGTACGAGTTTTGCCAGTCGCTCCTCTACACGCTGGAGGCGTTGCGTGAGGTGCTGTAAACAGGCGAAAACGAGTCGCTGGTTTTGCTGCATCAATTGCTGGAAATCGCTGATCTTTATGGCCAGATATTCCACTTCATCGTGCAGCGCCTGTGCAAACTCACTGCGCTTGGTTTCACCGGCAAGTGCCAGATCGCCGAAGAGCATTTCGGGCTGGAGTATTTCTTTGATCACCTCGCGGCCATCCTGTGAGAATGTACCTGTTTTTACCCGGCCCTTGATAAGCAGATAAATATAATCTGCCGGTTCGTCGGGCATAAAAATAAACTGGAACTTTGGCGCTCGCCGACAATAGGCAATCTTGGCAAGGTCTTCCAGTTCGGCTTCGCTGAGGGGCGTAAGTAAGGGGAGTTTTCCGAGAAATTGGATCATGTTGCTCAGTTCCATAGCGGCGTAGTTTTTGCGAGAAAGCGGTTGTTATTTGTGAAAATCCGGTACTGTCGGTTAGTTGGAGCGGCAACCTTGGGGAGAAAGTGGCCGGGAATTTGTTCCGGCTTGCTGTGGGTCGAAGAATGTTTGGGACATACCCCAATCCACAATACAAAAGTATACGACTTCAGGTCTATTAAAAAGGACATTTTATGACCTTTGTCGGAAAATATTTTTGCTGTTTATTGATTTAAGTTTCAGGTATACAGTGAGTTATAATGTCTTTTTCGTTTTGTTTTTTCGAAAATGATTTTGGCATTATTTTTCTGCCTGTTACATTAAAAGGGAAATAACGGGGGGGATACTATTGGTTCGCCTTACTTTTGATATGTTTATTTTAATCCCTTTTTATCCGCGCCGGGTTAAATTTACCTTTTAACTTTTATTATTTTTCCGGGCTTCCGGTCCAAGTCGTCACATGAAAATCAACACACTCCGGGTTGTTGCCGGCCTCTTCTCCGTAACCTGTCTGTTTTCGTTTACACGTGTTTATTGCGCTCCACAGCCAGCCCCCTGCGATGATCCTGTCGTCATCAGTTCCCTCATCGTTACCAACTCAACCTGCGGTGATTCATCCGGCGTTATCCTGATCAGTCTTGCCGGTGGAAACGACGGCTACACCTTTACGTGGATGCCCAACGTATCTGATACAAATATTGCTTTTGGATTAAAAGCAGCGGCGTACCATGTGAAAATTACCCGTACCGACAGCCCGGATTGCAGCCTTGATACAACCATTCTGGTCAATAATACCAACGGCCCCGCTGTTTCGGTCCAGAACATTGTACCCTCCAATTGCCTCGCATCCAACGGAAGCGTATCCCTTTCGCCGCAAGGCTTTGACTACGCCTGGAGCAATGGAGAAACGGGCGCTACCAATACCGGACTTTCCAGTGGTTGTTACACCGTAACCGCCACCAATCCGGGCACCGGCTGTTATTCGGTACTCCAGGTTTGTGTACCGAATGTCAATCCGCTTCAGTCGACGTATACCATTCTGGAACCCTCAAAATGCGGCCTGCCGACCGGTCGGGCTGAAATCAAGGTCACCGGAGGGTCCGGTCAGTACTCCTTCAGTTTTGGCGCCGGCCCCATTGTAACCGGTCTGGCGCCCGGCGCATATACTTTCTATATTGTTGACAATCTCTATGCTTGCCTTGATACTATTGTTGTGGTTATGGGAGAAGGTCCTGTACAGGGTGATGTGGTCGTGCAACCGTTTAATATTAAATGCGCAGGGACGGGACAAGGCAATGTGGAGTTTGATGTCATTCCGGGCGCAAATTTCAAATCGCCCTACACCTTCGCTCTATGGGATCAGAATGGCATGACCCAGTCGCCTGGCAATCTGTCAGCAGGCACCTACTACCTTCAAATTGCGGATGCGGACAGTTGCCTGCTGCCGGTCGATACCTTTACCATCTCGGAACCTCCGCCGTTTGCTGCATTGACTGACGTCCAGCCCAAGTCATGCGACCAGGGTGGCGCGTTGCAACTGACCCTGAGCGGCGGCAATGGCCGTTACCTCGTCGATTGGTTCGACCTGCCGGGGTTCAACAATCCGGAAGACAGGTTGCACCTCGATGCGGGATATTACAGTGCGACCGTATACGACAGTCTGTTCTGTGCTTACCCCATCGATTCGGTATTTGTTCCCGCGTATTGCAATGTTGCCGATACCCTCGTGCTTGTGCTTGGGGTAAATACGACGGACTCCCTGTGTCTGCCTTTTCCGGAAGGTGTGGGGCAAAATGATGTGATTTTTGCACAGGTTGGCCAGGCCGGAGCCGTATTCGGCAACTGGATGTTTGATGTTTCGGGGTGCCTCAAGTATACCGCCGGGCCTGTACCCGCATTTGGTGTGGACCCGATATGTGTGGCTGTACAAACCGGCACACCTGGTCTCAATGATACCGTATGTGTCCGTGTCTATATTACTGCAGCCCCGCCGGATATCGATTCAATCTATTTTGCTGTACAATCCGGCAATTCTACAACGGCGTGTGGCCAGATTCCCGTCAGTTTTAATAACAAGGTGGTCTCCATGGAGGATGGCTCCGACTTGACCGGCGCCAGCGACGCATTCGGCACTTATGTAATAGACCCGGTATCGGCCTGCATTACTTTCCAGTCATCCGGCCCAACCGGCTACAATGTGGATCGTATCGGCGTTTTGGTCTGCGACCCGGTATTGCGCCGCTGCCATACTATCCGCTATTTTCCTACTGTGTTGTCGCCTAACGACTGCCTGGACGGTATTGCACTGCCCGGCAGCCTTGCCTTGTCGACTGACGATTGCGACAACGGGGCGTCAGGTTGCATACCCATTCCCTTTACACAGGTATCCGACTATGTCATACTGGACAATGGCCTGCCATATTCCGGCGGCGCCTTTTCATCCTGTGATCCCCAGATTGTAAAGGCCTACACCATTAACCTGTCGGGCGGCCCTTACCAGATGGGAGAGTGGATCGTAAACGGACAGGCATTCTCGGGTTTTTTCACCAATGCCTATGAACTGCTTGGGCTGATGAATCAATATGACCCTGCGCCCGGTTGGTCGCTGGAGAATGATTCGGTATTTATTGGAGGCAGCTCCGGAAACACTTACGGGAGCATGACTATCCTTTCCGCCCAAAATCAAACGTTTATGGTTAATCCATTGCAAAAAAATGCTCCATTGGGCACCAATATGCGATTTACGGTGGGCCTGCACACGGTAATTTTCCGCCGGGCGCAAACGGGCTGCCTGGATACGATGGCGGTAAAAGTAGTGTGCACCAGCTGCCCTCCGGTGCACAATTATACCCCCGGGAGTCAGGGCGTCATTACCTGGACCGTGTCGAATTGTTCGGTCGATACTGTCTTTTGCACCACTATTCCGGAGGCGGAACTGGCCGACTTTACCGTTACGGATAACAGCCAGCCGTTTACCTCCTTCACGCTCTGCAGCACCAACATTGGTATGCGGCTCGATACCGGGTACCACGATATTCATATCCTGAATAATCTGGACTTTTGTGAATACCAGGTTCGGGTCGACCTGGGCTGCACCGGAGGTGGCGATGATAAAACGCTGCTGGCAGTGCCGGATGAAGTCGTTACACCAAAAAATACGTCTGTCGAGATCGATCTGGTGGACAATGATATTATCCGTGGCCTCGTGGGCAACAGGATGGGGCTGGATGAGTTTGTCGTACTGGCGAATCCTGCTTACGGACAATTGACATTCGACGATATTTTAGGCGTAGTGGCGTACACACCTGAACACGATTATTGCGGCGTTGATACATTTATATACCGGATTACAGACACTACCGGCCTTCGCTCTTCTGCCAGGGTTAAAGTGACGGTGCTGTGCGACAAAGTGCTCGTGTACACAGGCATTTCTCCAAACGGAGACAACAGGAACGATTACTGGAGCATACCGGGTATCGAACAATTTCCGGAATGTGATATTCAGGTTTTCAACCGCTGGGGCAATCTGGTCTTCAAACAGAAAGGTTACAGCAACCTGGATGCATGGGACGGCACCTGGAACGGGCACTCCCTGCCCGATGGAGCCTATTTTTACATTATCGACCTGGGCGACGGATCGAAGCCGCTCAGCGGGTATCTTCAGATTATGCGGTAATAAAAAACGGGGTTACTGCCATAGGAAATGACACTAACCCCGTTTCTGTGTTGGCCAGTTTGCCTGGGCCCGCTAATACTCGTCTTCGTTGAAGAAAAAGTCGTCGTGGCGCGGATAGTCCGGCCAGATATCTTCGATGCCTTCATACAACTCGCCATCGTCTTCCAGTTCGTCCAGGTTGTCAATTACTTCACTTGGAGCGCCGGAGCGTATAGCATAGTCGATCAGTTCGTCTTTCGAAGCCGGCCATGGGGCTTCTTCGAGGTATGAGGCCAGTTCAAGAGTCCAGTACATATCGTTGTCTGTTTAATTGTTGAGGTCTAACAACAGATTTTTACAATCAGGGTTGCTTCACAACGCGGTAGGTGAAGCATATTTTAAAGAAAGTTATTGAAATTTACGTGTCAATGCCGGTGCTAAAGAATGAGCATGGCGTCGCCATAGCTGAAAAAGCGGTATTCATTCTTGATCGCCTCATTGTAAGCTTCCATGATAAGATCAAATCCACCAAAAGCGCATACCATGATCAACAGGCTTGATTTGGGCAGGTGGAAATTGGTTACCATGCTGTTGGCAATACTGAAGTCGTACGGCGGATAGATGAACTTGTTGGTCCAGCCTTCCACTTGTTTGAGCAGTTTTTCTGCGGAAACAGCCGTCTCGATGGACCGCATGACGGTGGTGCCCACTGCGCAGACTTTTTTATCGTTCAGGATACCCTGGTTCACTGTTTCAGCCGAATCATTGGAAATGCGGAAGTATTCGGCCTCCATTTTATGTTTGGAAAGGTCTTCCACATCAATGGTGCGGAAAGTGCCCAGACCAATATGGAGGGTGATCTCTGCGAACTGTACGCCTTTGAGTTCAAGCCGTTTCATAAGTTCCCGGCTGAAGTGAAGGCCTGCGGTAGGCGCTGCTACGGCGCCGAGTTCCTTGGCATAAATCGTCTGGTAGCGATCGCGGTCGATGGCTTCCGGTTCCCGCTCTATGTATTTGGGCAGGGGGGTATTCCCCAGTTTGGACAGTTCATGCTGGAAATCGTCTTCCGTGCCATCGAAAAGAAAGCGGATGGTACGGCCACGCGAAGTGGTATTGTCTACTACCTCGGCCACAAGGGCATCGTTGCCGTTTTCATCTTCAAAATAGAGCTTGTTACCCACCCGGATCTTGCGTGCGGGGTCGACCAGCACATCCCACAAGCGGGCATCGTGGTTGAGTTCCCGGAGGAGAAAGACCTCGATTTTTGCACCGGTTTTCTCCTTCTGGCCAAAAAGTCTTGCCGGGAAAACCTTGGTGTTGTTAAAGATCATCACATCCCCATCGTTGAAATAGTTGAGGAGGTCTTTAAAAATCTTGTGCTCTATTTTTCCCGTACTGCGGTTCACCACCATGAGGCGACTCTGGTCGCGTTCTTCGGAAGGGTACTGCGCTACGAGTTCTTTAGGCAGGTTGAAATTGAAACTGGAAAGTTTTGTGCGCATTGTATTACTAAGTAGGGTTGCCGTTGATTAACGTTGGAAAATGTTAAAAAATGCCCCCTTCGGTTTCGATTTTTGGCGAAATATTGAGTCTGACAATAAAATTACCGTCATTTTTCAAGGGTTTTCGCCTGCAAAATGGGTGCAAAAATAGAATTTATCCGCAAACGAAAAACTTTTTAAAAAAGATTGAACTTGCCTGACCACTGCCGCACA
>ERZ724507.636-NODE-636-length-15760-cov-4.325374_pt1 | contig 15760 bp, 10 predicted proteins | sample MGYA00376040_ERZ724507 | MGnify/ENA primary metagenome ERZ724507 (study PRJEB28724, sample SAMN07190883) | activated sludge metagenome | isolation source: activated sludge of sewage treatment plant in Hong Hong | place: Hong Kong | collected 2016-03-17 ...
GATGTCCTGTGCCTGCACCACCTGCCATGTGATCGTGCGCGAAGGCTTCAATTCACTGGAGGCCGCTGAAGATCTGGAGGAAGACATGCTCGACAAGGCATGGGGACTGGAGCCGAACTCGCGCCTTTCTTGTCAGGCAGCGATCGCGGACACGCCGCTGGTGGTTGAAATTCCGCGCTACTCGATCAACATGGCGAGAGAGGGGAAGCACTGACATGAAGTGGACCGACATCAATGACCTTGCGATCGAGCTTTCGGATGCCCATCCCGAGGTTGATCCGACACGCATCAATTTCGTCGACCTGATGAACTGGGTACTGGCGCTGCCGGGCTTCGACGACGACCCCAAGCACTGCGGCGAGAAGATCCTGGAAGCGATCCAGCAGGCGTGGATAGACGAGATGGCATAGGGGCGGCATGATTCCCGAAGAGTTCAGCGGCGGTGGTGTCCAGCGCAACGTTCTCGGCGGCCCGCTCGGCGCCTGCGGCGAGCGACCGCTGACCGGCTTCTTCCGCGACGGCTGCTGCAATACCTCGGACGATGATCTCGGCCGGCACACTGTCTGTGCCGTGATGACCGCCGAGTTCCTCGAATTCTCGAAGGCTGCCGGCAACGACCTCTCGACGCCGCGCCCGGAATTTGGCTTTCCCGGCCTGCGGCCGGGTGACCGCTGGTGCCTGTGTGCTGCGCGCTGGCGCGAAGCCTGGGAGACCGGTGCCGCACCCCGCGTGCTCCTCAACGCCACCAACGAGGCAACCCTCGATATCGTCACTCTGGAAGCGCTGAAGGCGCTCGCCATCGATCTCAACTGACCGCGCCCCTCAGCGCGGCGTTGTCTTGTCTCTTTGCAGCAGCGCCGCCGGCGAGAAGCCGGTGACGAGTGCCGTTCCGCCGAGCACGATGACGGTGCCGGCAAGGGTGTGCCAGCCGATCGTTTCGTCGAGGAAGAGGTGGCCCCAGAGTACGCCGAAGACGGGGATCAGGAAGGTGACAGTCAGTGCCGGTGCCGGGCCGAGGTCGTTCACGAGCCGGAAATACAGCAGATAGGCGATGCCGCTGCAGACAATGCCGAGGGCCATCACGGCGCCGGCGATTCCGATGTCCGGCATGCCGGCGACTGGTTGCGCGAAGGGCAGCAGCGGAAAGACCAGCAGCGTAGCGGCCCACATGCTGCCGTGGGCATTGGCGAATGGTTCCACCTGCGCGACGGATTTCGCGTAGGTGCTGGCAATGGCGTAGCAGCAGGCCGCGCCAAGCGCGGCTGCGATCGCCGGGCCGGCACCGGGGCGCAGCGCCGATTCGTCGAAACCGGTGAGCAGGGCGACGCCAGCCAGACCCATGCCCAGGCCGAGCAGTGCCTTGCCGTCGAGCCGCGCACGCAGCGCCACGGCACCGATCGCGGTGCCCCACAGCGGCGCCGTTGCATTCAGGATCGAGAGCAGCGAGGCTGAGAGCGTCTGGGCGGCGAAGGCGAAGAGCAGGAAGGGCAGTGCGGTATTGAAGCCACCGAGGATCAGGTAATGTCGCCAGTGACGGCTGAGCAGCAGCGGATGCCGCTGCCACAGGGCGACTGCGGCCAGGAAGAGGGCGGCGAGGGCGACCCGGGCCTCGATCAGCCAGGCCGGACCGAGCACCGGCACGGCAACGCGTATGAACAGGAAGGAAGCGCCCCAGATCGCCGAAAGAGCGAGAAGCCGGAACAGACTGGCGGGCGTCAAGGTCGGGCGCGCAACCGGAAACTCAGGCCGGGAAGAGGTTGAGCAGCCCGTCGAGTCCGACGAAATTGAAGGCGACCGAGGCTTTCGCGCGTGTCGCCGGCTTGGCACGGTAGGCAAGCGAGAAGCCGGCTTCGGCCATCATCAGCAGGTCGTTGGCACCGTCGCCGATGGCGATCACCTGATCCTGGCGCAGCCCCAGTTCGTCGCGCAGGCGAGCCAGGTGGTGGGCCTTGGCGGCGGCATCGACAATATCGCCGGCGACGCGGCCGGTGAGCTTGCCGCCGCAGATTTCGAGCTCGTTTGAAGTGGCGAAATCGAAACCGAGCTCGATTCGCAGCCGCTCGGTGAAGTAGGTGAAACCGCCGGACAGGATCGCCGTACGCAGGCCCGACGCCTGAGCGGCTGCCAGCAGTTCGCGGGCGCCGGGCGAGAGCTGCAGCCGTTCCTCGAAGACCCGCGAAAGGACGCGTGCATCAAGCCCGGCAAGCAGCGCCAGGCGACGGCGCAGGCTCTCGCGATAGTCGAGTTCGCCGCGCATCGCGGCCTCGGTGATCTCGGCGACTTCGTGCTTGCGACCGGCGAAATCAGCCAGTTCATCGATGCACTCGATGGTGATCAGCGTCGAATCCATGTCGAAGGCGACCAGACCGAAATCGGCCAGGCGTCTGCCGCTGGCGACAAAGGCCCAGTCGAGCCGCTCGGCTTCGAGCAGCGGCAGCAATGCGTCGAATCCGTCGTTGCGCTGCACGCCGTGCAGGCGTACCACCTGCGGCGGCAGAGGCTCGACACTGGTGGCGCCGGTCGCGGCGACGATGCGGTCGAGCAGGAAGGTCGGCAGCGCGCCGCCCTGGATGATCAGGTCCATCGTGTCGGAAAGTTCAGTCGAGGACGTGCGAGAGCAGCCCGTCGGCCAGCTTCGGCTCGAACCAGGTCGACTTCGGCGGCATCACTTCGCCGCTGTCGGCGACGGCCATCAGGTCGCTCATCTGCGTCGCGTGCATGGCGAAGGCGACGGCCATCTCGCCGCTGTCGACGCGGCGCTCGAGTTCGCCGAGGCCACGGATGCCACCGACAAAATCGATGCGCTTGTCGCGACGCAGGTCGGCAATGCCGAGCACCGGCCCGAGCAGGTGCTCGGACAGCAGGCTGACGTCGAGGCGTGCGACCGGGTCGGCAGCGGGAACGAGGTCGGCGTTGATTTGCAGCCGGTACCAGCAACCCTGCAGGTACATGCCGACGACCCCCGGCTTCTCCGGCCGGACCTGGCCGGCCGCCGGCGAGACCGTGAAGCGTTCGCCGACACGGGTGAGGAAGTCACCAGGCGCGAGACCGTTCAGGTCGCGCACCACGCGGTTGTAATCCATGATCCGCATCTGCCGTGCCGGGAAAATGACGGCGAGGAAATGCTCGGCGCTATCGGCGCCGGCTCCCCGGCGGGCGGCAGAAACGCGGGACGCCGCCGCCGAACGGTGGTGGCCGTCGGCGATGTAGAGCGCCGGCATCACCTCAAAGACACGGCTGATACCAGCGATCGTCGCCACGTCTTCGATCGCCCACGTCGTGTGGCGGACGCCATCGGCGTCGACATCGGCGATCGGCGCGCTGCCGGTTGCGGCAGCGATCAGCCGGTCGGCTTCGTCGCTGTCAGGGTAGGCCAGCAGCACCGGTCCGGTCTGTGCGTTGAGCGCCTCGATCTGGCGGACGCGGTCGTCTTCCTTGTCCGGGCGCGTGAATTCATGCTTGCGGATGCGATTGCTGTCGTAGTCGGCAACCGATGCGGCGGCAACGAGCCCGGTCTGCACATGCTCACCCATGATCATGCGGTAGGCGTAATAGCGTGGCGAAGGGTCGCGAACAAGCACGCCTTGTTCGATCAGGCGATCGAAATTCTCTGCCGACCGCGCATAGACCTCGGGCGAATAAGGATCGGTATCGGCCGGAAGGTCGATCTCGGCCTTGGAAATGTGCAGGAAGCTGCACGGCCTGCCCGCGGCACGATGGCGCGCCTCGTCGCTCGTCAGTACGTCATAGGGCGGGGCGACGACGTCACCGGCGCGTTCGGTAAGCGGGCGAAGCCCGGCGAATGGCATGATCAGCGGCATGGTCGGGGTCCCGTATCAGGGGGTCTGCAGTTTCACCCGCCGGCGCTCAGCGCAGGCGCTCGGGAAGCACATCGCGCAGCAGCGTGGCTGCATCGCGCAGCATCTTCTCGGTCGCCTCCCAGTCGACGCAGGCATCGGTGACCGAGCAGCCGTAGGTCAGTTTCGAGAGATCGTCGGGGATCGGCTGGTTGCCGGCGACGAGGTTCGATTCGATCATGGTGCCGACGACGGACTTGTTGCCGAGGCGGATCTGGTTGACCACGTCGGCCATGACCAGCGGCTGCAGTTCCGGCTTCTTGTAGCTGTTGGCGTGCGAGCAGTCGACGACGATGTTCGCCGGCAACTTGCCCTTGACCATGGCCTGTTCTGCCATCGAGACCGAGACCGTGTCGTAGTTCGGGCGGCCGTCGCCGCCGCGCAGCACGATGTGGCCGTAGCGGTTGCCCTTGGTGCGGACGATGGCGGTGCGGCCCTGGTTGTTGATGCCGAGGAAGGAGTGCGGGCGCGAGGCGGAGAGGATCGCATTCACGGCTACGCCGATGTCGCCGTTGGTGCCGTTCTTGAAGCCGACGGGCGTCGACAGGCCCGAGGACATTTCGCGGTGCGTCTGCGATTCGGTGGTGCGTGCGCCGATCGCGCTCCAGGCGATCAGGTCGCCGAGGTACTGCGGCGAAATCGGGTCGAGCGCCTCGGTGCCGGCCGGCAGGCCAAGTTCGTTCACGTCTATCAGGAAGCGGCGGGCCAGTTCCATGCCTTCATCGACGCGGAAGGAGTCGTCCATATGGGGATCGTTGATGTAACCCTTCCAGCCGGTGGTGGTGCGCGGCTTCTCGAAATAGACGCGCATCACGATCAGCAGGGTGTCGGAAACCTCGTCGGCTAGCGCCTTCAGGCGGCGCGCGTATTCCATGCCGGCGACCGGGTCGTGGATCGAGCATGGGCCAACGACGACGAACAGGCGGTGGTCCTTGCGGTCGAGGATGTTGCGTAGCGCTTCACGGCCCTGCATCACGGTGCGGGCCGCATTCAGCGAGAGCGGCAGCTTGGCGTGCACGTCCTCGGGCGAGGGCATCGGGTCAAAGGCAGCGACGTTGATGTTGTCGAGATCGAGCGTAGTCATGGTCTGATGGTTTTTCTGTTTTCAGTGCCCGGAGCATCGCGGGCCGGTGGGGGCGGCAAAGGATGGAAGTTTACCGCGTTGGCGGTGCCTTGGGGAGGCAGGCTGCGCCGCGTTGCCTTCAGCGCAGCCAGTCGAGCAGCAGGTCGCGCAACTGGTCTTCGGAAAACGGCTTGACGAGAATGCCGTCCATGCCGGCCTCACGGCAGGCTGCCCGTGTCTCGGGCCGATCGTCCGCGGTCACGGCAATGATCGCCAGCGGCGCCATCTGGTGCTGCCGTTCATGCAGTCGCCAGCGGCGTGCCGTTTCTCGTCCGTCGAGGATCGGCATCTGGCAATCCATCAGGACGAGGTCGAATTCCTCGTTGGTCTTGTCCGGCTCTGACACCCGTTTCAGTTGGTCCAGCGCATTCTGGCCGTCGCTGGCGGTGTTGACCGAACAACCCAGCCGGGCGAGCATCGCCCGCGTCGATTCGAGAATCGGCGGATTGTCGTCGACGAGGAGAATGCGTCCGGCGAGCGTTCCTTCCGCGACTGATGTCCTGTTCGCACTCGCACTCGCACCCGCACCCGCAGGTGCGCCTTCGCGGGTGGTGAGCTGCCGGATGCTGGCAAGCAGGTCGGGCGTGTTCAGCGGCTTCGACATGAAGCGATCCATCATGCCGGGCGCGAGGCACTGGTCGCGGTAGGTGCTTGTGGCGAAGGCGGTGACTGCGATGATCGGTAATTGTTCCCCGCCTTCCGTCGCGCGGATGCGGCGCGTCGCCTCCAGCCCGTCCATTCCCGGCATCTGACAATCCATCAGTACGATGTCTGGATGATGCTCGGCCACCATGCGGATCGCCTCTTCGCCGCTTTCTGCCGGCCAGACGACGGCACCGAAGAGTTCCAGGGTTTCGGCCAGCATGGCGCGGTTGACGTCGTTGTCGTCGGCCAGCACGACGACCACACCGTCGATTCGCTCCTCCGGACCGCGTCGTTCGTTCGAAAAATCTCCGGTTGCCGCCAGCGGCAGTCGCAGTACCAGCACGAAGCGGCTGCCCCGTCCCTCGGCGCTGGTCAGGCTGATCTGGCCGCCCATCAGCGTCGCCAGCTGCTTGCAGATGGCCAGCCCGAGGCCGGTGCCGCCATACATGCGGGTGGTCGAGGAGTCGGCCTGCGTGAATTTGTCGAAGATGCGCATCTGCACATCCACCGGGATGCCGACACCGCTGTCCTCGACCGTGATGCGCAGTGTAGCGATGCCGTCGCTGCCCGCCTGGCACTGCACGGCAAGCCGGATTTCCCCGTGCTCGGTGAACTTGATCGCATTGCTGAGCAGGTTGTCGACGATCTGGCGGATGCGCACCGGATCGCCGCGCAGCAGTTCGGTGACCGGTTCGACAAGGTCGATCGCGAAGCGCAGGCCCTTGCGCTGCGCGGTGGCAACGTGGAAATCGGTGATTGCGCTGATCAACTGGCGCAAGCGGAACGGGACGTGTTCGATGATCAGCTTGCCGGCCTCGATCTTCGAGAAATCGAGGATGTCGTTCACGATCGTCTGCATGTGCTCGGCGCTGTTGCGGGCGAGATCGAGGTGGCGACGCTGGGCTTCGTCGAGCCGGCTCTGGTCGAGCAGGTCGAGCAGGCCGAAAAGCCCGGTAAACGGTGTGCGCAGTTCGTGGCTCATGTTCGCGAGGAATTCGCTCTTCGCGTGGCTGGCCGCTTCGGCGCGGGAGCGCTCCTGCTGCAACTCGACTTCGGCGGCCTTGCGCTCGCTGATGTCCTCGCAGGTCCACACCACGCCACGGGCGATATCTTCCGGGTCGATCGCCTTGATCGACAGGGCACACCAGAACGGCATTCCGTTGCGCCGCTGCATCACGACTTCCTCGCGCATCACCTCGCCGTGTGCCAGGCGCGTCGGGGCTTCGGCAGAAATGCGCTGATAGGTGTCCATTCCCGAGTAAAGCCGGCGCGTACTGAGACCGGGCATCATTTCCGGCTCATAGCCGAAGATGGTCGCCATCTGGCGGTTTACCGTCTGGATACGACGATTTTCCGGATCGGAGGTGTCGATGTAGGCGAATCCGATCGGTGAGGCGTCGAGCGTCGTCTGCTGGATGGCCTCGATTTCATGCTTGGCTTCGAGCAGGTCTGCTTCGGCGCGGCGTGCGCGAACGAGCGCCCAGGCCACGACGGCCATGACGGCGATGAAGAGGAAGAAAGTCGCTGAAAGAAGCTGGTTGAGCGTGCGCATGCGCGCCTCCAGTTCCTTGTTCAGCCCGGATAGCGCCCCCCAGCGCTCGAGTTCGGCGGTGTCGATGTCGCGGGCCAGTTTCTGCAGCTCGAGTGCTGCGGCCTGCATTTTCAACTGGCTTCCGGCGCCGAGCGGCTCGCGCTGCAGGCGGACGATTTCGTTGCGGGCTGTGGCGATCCGCTCCACCAGTGCGCTACGCGCGGCCGAGTCCTTGTCGATGCCCTCGGACGCATAGTGTTCGGCATTGCGCAGGCGCTTGTCCGCCGAATGGAGCATGGACTGGCTCCTCTCGCCGACCGGCATCCCTGCCTCGATGTCGCGCGCCGCCTGTTCGATCAGCAGCCGGGATTTGAGCAGTGTGCGAGCGCCATGCACGCTGTCGAAATTGGCGGACAGGAACTCCTGATGCAGCGCATTGAAGCGCGCAAAGCCGACGACCAGAACTACCCCGACGACGGTGGCGAGCAGGTAGGTGGTGATGAGTGGCCAGGAGATCCTGGCGTTACCCTTGTTGTTCAGGATTTTCCCCGATATGGTCCGTGATGCCTGCGGCTTGGTATGATTCTCCGCAGTACCCGTCGCTGCGATGGCGATCCAGAAATCGTTGATGTCACTTCAAATTGTGCCACATTCCTCAGCCCACAAGATGACCGAAGCATGGATTTCCGTGGTTCGCCGGTCCGTCCTGACCGGCCTCGCGATCTCTGCCTTCGCGGTTTGTGCGAGTGCCGCGGCGGCAGTTTCCGACGGAGAGATACGGGTCGGTTTGCTGGTGGACATGAACTCGATCTACGCGCACATCACCGGTCGCGGCTCGGTCGAGGCGGCACGGATGGCAATCGAGGATGTCGGTGGCAGCATCGATGGCAAGCCGATCCGGCTTCTGTTCGAGGATCATGCGAACAGCGTCGAGCGCGTTACGGCCGTGGCGAAGGACTGGCTGTTCGACAAGGGGGTGGATGTCATCGCCGACGTTGCCGGATCGCCGCTCGCGCTGGCCGTGCAGGAAGTCAATCGCAGCAAGGGGGCGGTGATCTTCTACAACGGGGTGATGACGACCGAGATCACCGGGAAGAAATGTGCCCCGACCGGCATCCACTGGATGTACGACGGCCATGCCTTCAATACGGTGATCGGTCGCGAACTGACACGCGCAGGGCACCGCCGCTGGTACTTTCTCACCGTCAACAATGCCTTCGGCCTCAACGTCGAGGCGTCACTGGCCGAAATCGTGCGCACGAACGGCGGCGAGGTGATCGGGACCATCCGTCATCCGATCGGCAGCGAAGACCTGTTTTCCGAGCTGCGCGAAGCCTCGCAGGCGGGCGCCCAGGTCATCGCACTGGTGAACGCCGGCCAGGACATGATCCGCGCGGTTCGCGAGAGCGCTGACCTGCTGGCGGTGAGCAAGGGGAAAACGCTGCTCGCAGCCCCCGCGACCGCACTCAACGACGTGCACGTCATCCGTCCGCAACTGGCGCAGGGACTCCGCCTGTCGCACTCCTTCTACTGGAACATGGACGCCGAATCCCGTGCCTGGTCGATGCGCTTCTATCAACGGACCGGTGCCATGCCGAGCGATCTCCAGGCCGGGGTCTATTCATCGCTGATCCACTATTTCAAGGCGGTGAAGGCGACCGGAAGCGATGACGGGCCCACTGTCGTCAAGAAGATGCGCGAGCTGCCGATCCGCGATCCCATCGTCCGCAATGCCAGGCTGCGCGAGGATGGTCGCATGGTGCACGACGTCTATCTGCTGCGCGTCAAGGCGCCCTCCGAAGTGAAGGAACCCTGGGATTACCTGGAAATCCTGAACAGCGTGCCCGGCGACCGCGCCTTCCGGCCGATGGCGGAAGGCGGGTGTCCCCTCGTTCAGGGAGCGAGCAGCGGGGCACCGTCGCCGGCGAGGTAGGTCTGCGCCGACGCCTTGCCGATGCGGTAGAGCGTCTCGAGGTTCGAGCGTGACCAGTCGAGTGCATTGGGCAGGTGTGCCTCGGGAATCTTGAATGGCACCTTGAACATTTCCCGCTTCGGATTCCTGTTGTAGACCGCCTCGAAAATCTTGGTGTCGTCTTTCGCGATCTCCACCGTCGGCACGATGATCGACAGCAGCCAGGCGTCGTAGAGGTCACGCGGTGCGCGCATCAGTTCGTCGGCGCCGAGGACGTCGAACACCACGATGCGCGATACCGCCGGTTCGTTGTCGACCAACGCCTTGTAGTTCAGGCAGTCGTGCGCCGCGCCCTCGTAGTAAAGGCATTCCGCCTTGCTTTCCGGGTCGTACGCGGGGTGCGGCGGGTAGAGGAAGGGGTAGGCCAGCGCCGCGCGGCAGTGATCCGGGGTGATGTCCTGCTTCGCAAAGCTCTGCATCTTGCGCCGCGTGATGTTGTAGGCATTCACATAGAATCCGGTCGGCGAGGCGCGCAACGCATCGAAATCGACCGTCGCTTCGAGAAAGGGCACGCTGGCGCAGAGCCCCAGGCTCTTCGGGCCGAGGTCGGTCGGGCAGGCGCCGGCGAACATCAGCTTCATCCAGTCGCCGAACAGCTTGCCCATCGCCGTGTCGCCGTACTGTTCCTCCAGCTGCTTCGCAAACGGGTTCATGGCCGCCAGTGTGCGGTAGGCGTCGGCGATAGCGCCGGGTTTCTGGAAGACCTTGTAGTTGACCGGGAAGTGCTCGTAGATGGCATCGGCGATACCCATCTCCGTTGTCGAGCGCAGTGCCTCGGCGGGGGTTTTGCCGCCGCCGGGTGCGAGGTAGAGCAGGCCGATGAGGGCGCCGGCGCCGGCCGTAGAGATCACGTCGAAATGCACGCCGGCTTCCGCGAACGCCTCCAGTGCACCGGACATCAGGGTAGCGTTCGGGGCGCCGCCGCCCAGGATAAGTGCCGTCTTGCCCATGTCTTCCTCCTTTAAGGGGAACGACCGGTCACGACGTCAATTGCTTGAACAGCTCCTTGATCGCGGCGACCTTGTCGTTCAGGGTCGGTGAATGACGGGAGAATAACAGCTTGTCCTGCCCCGCGAGCTTGTAGCTGCGGTTTTTCTGGATCAGGTTGATGATGCGTATCGGCTCGATCGGCGCGGTTTTCGCGAATTCCGGGCTGAACTGGACGACGATCTGCTCGCTGGTGGCGTCGAGCTTGCCGACGCAGTACGGCTTGACCAACAGGCGCACGCGGTGCGTGGCGAGCAGCGACTGCGCCTGCGGCGGAAGTTCGCCGAAGCGGTCAATCAGCTCCTCCTGCAGGTCGTCGATATCTTCGGCCTTGTCGCAGTTGGCGAGACGCTTGTAGAGCGAAAGGCGCTCGTGCACGTCCGGTGCATAGCCGTTCGGCAGCAGTGCCGGCGTGTGCAGGTTGATCTCGGTGGCGATGCCGAGCGGCTGCGTCAGGTCCGGCTCGCGGCCCTGCTTGAGCGCGGCGACAGCGCGGTTCAGCATCTCGGTGAACAGGTTGAAGCCGACTTCCTGCATCTCGCCCGACTGGCTGTCGCCCAGCACCTCGCCGGCACCGCGGATCTCCAGGTCGTGCATCGCCAGGTAGAATCCGGAACCGAGCTCTTCCATGTGCTGAATCGCCTCCAGCCGCTGTTTCGCCTGCTTCGTCAGCCCTGAATTTTCCCCGATGCCGTCGTGCGTCAGCAGGTAGGCGTAGGCCTGGTGGTGCGAGCGGCCGACGCGGCCACGCAGCTGGTGCAACTGGGCGAGGCCGAACTTCTCGGCGCGGTTGATCAGGATGGTGTTGGCGTGCGGGTTGTCGATGCCGGTCTCGATGATCGTCGTGCACAGGAGCAGATTGGCGCGCTGCTGCGTGAAGTCGCGCATCACCCGCTCCAGCTCGCGCTCGTTCATCTGTCCGTGGCCGACGACGATGCGCGCTTCCGGCAGCAGCTTGGTCAGCTTCTCGCGCATGTTCTCGATGGTATCGACCTCGTTGTGCAGGAAATACACCTGGCCACCGCGCTTCAGCTCGCGCAACACCGCCTCGCGGATGATGCCGTCGGAGAGTCGGGTGACGAAGGTCTTGATCGCGAGGCGCTTTTGCGGTGCCGTGGCGATGACCGAGAAGTCGCGCAGGCCTTCGAGCGACATCGCCAGCGTGCGCGGAATCGGTGTCGCGGTGAGCGTCAGCACGTCGACCTCGGCGCGCAGCGACTTCAGCGCTTCCTTCTGGCGTACGCCGAAGCGGTGCTCCTCGTCGATGATCACCAGCCCGAGACGGTCGAACCTCATTTCCCTGGAGAGCAGCTTGTGCGTACCGATGATGATGTCGAGCTTGCCTTCGGACAGCTCCTTCATTGCCAGCGCCGATTCCTTGGCGGTCTTGAAGCGCGACAGTTCCGCGATACGAACGGGCCACTCCGCAAAGCGGTCGCAGAAGGTCTGATAGTGCTGTTCGCAGAGCAGGGTGGTCGGGCACAGCACAGCCACCTGCTTGCCGCCGGCAACCGCACAGAAGGCGGCACGCAACGCCACCTCGGTCTTGCCGAAGCCGACGTCGCCGCAGACGAGACGGTCCATCGGCTTGCCGGACTTCATGTCTTCGATCACTGCTGCAATCGCGTTGGCCTGGTCGGCCGTTTCCTCGAAGCCGAAACCGTCGGCAAAGGCATCGTAGTCGTGTGCCTTGAAGGCGAAGGCATGGCCCTGCCGGGCAGCGCGGCTGGCATAGAGGGCGAGCAGTTCGGCGGCGGTATCACGCGCCTGCTGTGCGGCGCGGCGCTTCGCCTTTTCCCACTGCTGCGAACCGAGCGCATGCAGCGGCGCGGCGTCGGGTTCGTTGCCCGAATAACGCGAGATCACATGCAGCTGCGCCACCGGGACGTAGAGTTTTGCCTCGTTGGCGTAGTGCAGCTCGAGGAACTCGGTGTCGCCTTCGCCGAGATCCATGTGGATCAGGCCCTGGTAGCGGCCGATGCCGTGCTGTTCGTGCACGACCGGGTCGCCGATCTTGAGTTCGGTGAGATCCCTGAGCCAGTTGTCGACCGAGGCCTTGCGTTGCGCCTCGCGTGCAGAGCGGCGGGCGCGCGCAGACGGACTGCCGGCGAACAGTTCGGCTTCGGTGACAAAGGCAATTTCGGCCAGCTGGAAGCCGGCGAATAGCGGCGAAATGCCCAGGCCGAGCTTCGTGCCCTCGGTGACAAACGCCAGCGGATCGGCAACGGCCTCCGGTTTGAGACCGTACTCGGCCAGCAGTTCGGTCAGCGTTTCGCGGCGCCCGGCAGATTCGGCGAGCAGGAAGACGCGGCCGGGGTAGTGTTCGAGAAAGGCCTTGAGTGCCTTCAGCGGATCGTCAGCCCGGCGATCGACGGCGACAGGTGGCAGCGCTTGCGTGGGGCCTGCCGCGAGTTCCGTGGTGCCGGTGGAGCCTGGCATGTCGATGCGCGCATGGGGCTTTGCGGCGACGAAGAACTGCTCTTCGGAGAGGAACAACTCGCCGGGCGGGAGCAGGGGGCGCGTACGGTCACCGTCGAGCATCCGGTGACGGGAGTCGGTATCCAGCCAGAAAGCCCGGATTGCCGCGTGAACATCGCCGTGCAGGCAGAGCACGACATCCTCCGGGAGGTAGTCGAACAATGTCGCCGTCTCCTCGAAGAACAGCGGTAGCCAGTATTCGATACCGGCCGACGGCGTGCCGGCCGAGATGTCGCGGTAGATGCCCGATTTCGCCGGGTCACCCTCGAAGACTTCGCGGAAGCGCTGGCGAAAACGGGTACGGCCGGCGTCGTCGAGCGGGAACTCGCGCGCCGGCAGCAAACGGATTTCCGGTACCGGGTAGAGGGTACGCTGGCTATCGACGTCGAAGGTCTTGATGCTCTCCACTTCATCGCCGAACAGGTCGAGCCGGTACGGTAGCGGCGAGCCCATCGGGAAAAGGTCGATCAGGCCACCGCGTACCGAGTATTCGCCGGGCGAGACGACCTGGGTCACATGCGCGTAGCCGGCGGTGGCCATCTGCGCCTTCATCTTGTGGGCGTCGAGCCGTTCGCCCTGCTGGATGAAGAAGGTCCGTGCCGCCAGCCAGGCCGGCGGCGCCATGCGGTAGAGCGCGGTGCTGGCCGGCAGCAGGAGGATGTCGCAATCGCCGCGCATCACCGTATAGAGCGTGGCGAGACGTTCCGAAACAAGATCGTGGTGCGGCGAGAAGCTGTCGTAGGGCAGGGTTTCCCAGTCCGGCAACAGGCGTACGCGAGCCTGCGGCGCAAACCACGGGATCTCTTCAAGCAGGCGCTGTGCGTCCCCCGGCGAGGCCGTCATGACCACCCGCATCGGGCCGTCGCTGCTGATGCCGGCCAGCGCAAGCGCATCGGCGGCACCGGCAAGCGGAGGCAGGACAATCCGTTCCCCCGGACGGGGCAGGGAGGTAATCGGCAGTTGCTTGAGGAGGTGCTTCGGCAAGGGCATGGCAGGTACTGCGGGCATCCGGGGAGCGGATTATAGCGGTTGTCGGCCATGGCGCGGACTGCGCCGGGACAGTGTCCCTGTGCCGGTGGCGGCAGGCTTCGCCATCGGGCTCATTATTTGACTCGACTTCAGGCCGAGACATTGGCATCATCGTATGCCAAATGGAATTTCCGGAAATCCTGCCCTCCCTGCCATCGTGACCACGCTCCCCGACCTTCCTTCTTCAGCCACGGCCAGGTCCGTTCACCCGCCGCGGTTCGCACAGGGTTCGCTCGCGGCATGAGCATGCCGAAGGCAGCCGCGTCCGGCCACTACAGGAGCCTGCGCTATCGCCTGCTCATCGCCGTCGTCGCTGCCGTCTGGTTTGTTTTCGGCCTCTATGCCTGGGCCACCATCAGTTACCGCCAGATCCAGCTCGAGGCGTCCCTGCAGGAGCGCGTAGACCGCCTCGCGACACTGGTCGCCGGTGCGCTGGTGCGACCGATGTACGACCTCAATTCCGTCGCCATCGATAGTATCGTCAGTACCGTCGGGGCAGACATCGATACCCTTGCCGTCAGTGTCATCGACAGTGATGGTGTCGAGGTGGCTGCTGCCGGCGCGCCGCGCTATGAATCGGCGAAGGGGGCCAGTGCCGTGCGTCGCGTCGTCTATCGCGACCACGAGCGCACGATCGAACTCGGACGCGTCACGGTCGTCCTGTCGCACGCTTCGCTCGATGCCGAATTGCGCGCCCTCGTCCTCAATTCGGCGATCGTCATCCTGCTTCTCGGACTCGTCCTGAGTGCAGCGATTTACCTGATTTTCCGCAATCTCGCCCGGCCGTTCCGCGACATTCTGGATTCCATGGACAAGCTCGAGCGAGGCGATACCAAGATCGAGTTGAGCGGGCTCGACCGGGACGATGAAATCGGGCGCATTTCCCAGTCAGTGCTGCGCTTCCGCGATGCCGTCGTCAGTCGCCATCTGGCAGAGGACGAGACCCGGTCGCTCCTGGCGGAAAAGAACGCGATGCTGAACAACGTGCTGGTCGGCATTCTGGTCACGCATCAGCGGCTGGTGGTGTCGTGCAACACCCGCCTGGAACAGATCTTCGGCTTCGCGCCCGGCGAAATGGCGGGAAAGTCGTCGCGCGTGCTCTTCGACTCCGATGAAACCTTCGATCGCGTCGGTTATGCCGCCCGTCTTGCGCTGACGCAGGGCAACAACTATTCGGAAGAGCTGATGCTGCGGCGCAAGAATGGCGAGCTGTTTCCGGCTGTCATTACCGGGCGCGCGGTCAATTCCACCGATCCTGACGGCACGTGCACCTGGATCATCGCCGACGTGACGGAGCGGCGGCACGCGGAAGCGGAAGTTCGGCGCTATCGTCACCACCTCGAGGCGCTGGTGTCGGAGCGCACCGCCGAACTGCAGAAGGCCCGTGAGGAGGCCGATCTCGCCAACCAGGCAAAAGGCAGCTTCCTGGCGGCGATGAGCCACGAGATCCGCACGCCGATGAATGCCATCATCGGCATGTCGGGGCTGGCGATGAAGAGCGGTCTCGACGCGCGGCAATACGAGTACGTGCGCAAGATCAACGTTTCGGCGCGCCTCCTGCTCGGCATCATCAACGACATTCTCGACATCTCGAAGATCGAATCGGGGCGGCTGCAACTGGAGGAAACAGGCTTCGACCTGCGCAGCGTCCTCGAGGGGATGGCGACCTTCGCTTCCCAGCTGGCCGAGGAAAAGGGCCTGCGGCTGACGCAGGAACTTGATGCGGACATTCCGCGCTACCTGCTGGGCGATCCGCTCCGCCTGACGCAGATACTGACCAATCTGGTCGGAAACGCCGTCAAGTTCACGAAAACAGGCAGCGTCACCGTTCGATGCACATGCGACTGCCCCCTGAGGGAAGGCTGTAGCGCCGATGCCCGCCCCGGCACGATCGTCACCTTGCATTTCTCGGTCACCGATACCGGCATCGGATTGACGGATGCGCAGCAGGCCCGACTGTTCCAGCCGTTCACCCAGGCCGACGCATCGACGGCACGCAAATACGGCGGCACCGGGCTTGGCCTTGCCATCTCGCGCCAGCTGGTCAGCATGATGGGCGGGCGCATCTGGGTCGAGAGCGTATATGGCCAGGGCAGCACCTTCCATTTCACCGTGCCCCTGCCGGTCGCTGACGGTGC
>ERZ724507.637-NODE-637-length-15752-cov-5.874180_pt1 | contig 15752 bp, 16 predicted proteins | sample MGYA00376040_ERZ724507 | MGnify/ENA primary metagenome ERZ724507 (study PRJEB28724, sample SAMN07190883) | activated sludge metagenome | isolation source: activated sludge of sewage treatment plant in Hong Hong | place: Hong Kong | collected 2016-03-17 ...
GGGCTGCCGTCGTTCTTCATCGGATAACCTTCGTGCTTCGGCAACAGCGCCGGGTTTGCGGAGGCCATCGAACACAGAAACAGTACACCTGCAAGGGTCGCGACGCTGCCGATCACGAGTTTCATACCCCTACTCCTTTGAAAGAATGTGAAAGTATGGTGGTCGAGTATATAGACGTTAAAAGCCTTAAGAGTGCCGGAATCTTAGCTTCCTGAAGAAGCCGTGTCAAGAATAAAGGGGGGAGGGGAACGGGTGGTTCTGAGGCCATCCAGTTGCTCGCAGACCGCGCACAATCGGAATGTGCTCGGCCCATGCGCGCAGTTGGACGGCCTCCATGACCACCCGCAGGTGTGTGCGGTGATTGTTGAAGATGAGCGCGGCCTCAGAAGGCCCTCGTTGGACGTGCGCAGGAGGAGGCTCACCCCGCCTGTCCATAGGCGGCTGGGGTGATGGCATGCCAGGCCGGCGTGCACGCGTCTGGAACGAGAATATTGTGTTGTTTGATGTCAGGCGTAGGCGCACTGAAAAGATTCGCTTCAGGTCTAACCTTCGGATCGAATCCTTGGAGGTCAGCAGCTACGATGCGGCGGTGGGGCGACGCGGCGGGCGTCGTCCGCGGCCACGATAGCGGTGCGCAGGCCCACGGCTGACGCCGGGCAGGCGAATCGTCACGGTTGTGCCTTCGCCTGGTGCGCCGGAAATGCCGATGCTGCCCTGATGCTCCTCGACGATCTTCTTGACCGTGGCGAGACCGAGGCCGGTGCCGGAACGCTTCGTCGTAAAGAACGGCTCGAAAACCTTGTCGATATGTTCCGGCGGGATCGGTGCCCCGTTATTCTTGATCAGGATCTGGACTTCCAGATGTTTGCCGGCCCGCTGGTTACTCATGGTGATCGTCAGGATGCCGCCCGGGGTCATGGCCTCGATCGCATTTTTGAAAATGCTGAGGAAGACCTGCTGCATCTTCGCTTCATCGGCGCGCACCGGCGCGAGGAGCTGGGGATATTCTTTGACGACTTGAATGCGGGTGGCTTCCAGTTCGGTGGCCACCACGGTTAACGCGTTTTCCACCATTTCGGGGACGCGACAGAGGCGGCGCGTGAGGTCCAGCGGTTTGGCGAAATCGAGGATTTCATTCAAGATCGCTTCGATGCGGATCAGGTCGCGCATCGCGTTCTCGACACGGGTCTGCGGGTCGAAATCGAGAATGCCTTCCGCCGTGACTTCTTCCAACTGCGCGCGGATCGAGCCCAATGGCTCACGGATTTCAGTGGCCAGAAACGCGCTGAATTCCCCGATGGCAGCCTGCCGCTCCTGCTTTCTGATGACCGGCTCGGCGGAGGTCAATGCTGTGGTCCCGGCCTCGGAATCCGGCGCGCCTTCGGCTTTGACGGCGCCGGTTGCTGCCGGGGGCGCAGCCTGGAGCAAATCCACCAATTTGAGGTTGATCGGCTCGAGCAAGCGAGCATCGGTCACCGCATAGCGGTCTGCTTCCTTCGAGGCCAGCGTGATGGTTCCACCGACTTGGCCGCGCAAGAAGAAGGGCAATACCAATGAAGATTGGAAGCGGTCTTTATACAAATGCTTGTGATCGAGAAAGCGGCCTTGCGTGGAAGCGAGGTCATGGTCGACCCGGGGCTTCCGGTGACGCACCACCCAGCCGGCAGCGGAGGCATCGAGCGTCAGTCGCTGGCCAGCTTTGAGATCCTTTTTCTGGTCTTTGGGATCGGTCTTTTGTTCCCCGGCGATGCCCAGTACTTCGACGTTGCCGGCGAGCGGATCATAGGAACCGATCCAGGCGCGATCGAACGGCAGGGTCTGGCTCAACTCATTGAGCAGGGTGACGATCTTGCCCTGGATCTCCGGCGTCGCGTGGGAAGTCGGCGGAGTGTAGACATCCGGTGCGGCAATGACCGGTTGCGGTTCCTGCACCACCAGTGGTCGGCTGAGGAGCACATTAAGATCGAAAAGGTTGTCGCGCTCGAGAGCCTTCGTAATGTCGTCCCCGGCTTGCTCGAGCATGGTCTTGTCTTTTTTTGCATAGACCGCATTGTCTTTCCGTCCGATGACCAGAAACCCATAGGTGCGGTTGCGGTGGCGGAGCGGCACGCCCAGCAGCGACTTGGCTCCAGGAGTGATCAGCCGAAGGCGCATGGTGCGCGATGCTTCGGGGTCAGTCCCGACCGGAACGGCCGTCAACACCTTCTGGGACGACAACGTGCGGCCGATCGATTGAACGTCCCGCGGCGTAAAGCCCCGGTGCACCTGCGTCGTGAGTGGGCCCTGTTCCTGGTGGAAAATCGCGACCAGCGCGGCATCGGCCGGCAATCCGTTGAGGACGGAGGTCAGGGTGCGCTGAAGATGGGTTTCGGCTGTGGCTTTCGCTGGTTCGACTGGGGGACTCATCGACCTCTGTGCAGGATGTTTCCGATGATGCAGGGGGCGGGGATTGTCGATCGGCGTCTTTGCGCCGACCGTGAATCAGACCCGCTACACGATCGAAACACGATGCTCGTTATAGGTTGTGCGCTCTCTGCGGTGAAGATCGAGCGTCGGGGCGCATTGTAACAGTCATATCAGAGTAACTCAAGGAAAGTCGCAGCGTTCACGAGTGCTCTGACCCGTCGGGATTGATGATGGTCGGCGGGCGTTGAGGGCGATGGCTCGGCTCGACCCGGCTCTGTTCCACCACCAGCAGCATGTTGAGAATACTGCTGACCAGACTGATGACGAGGGCGCCCCAGAACGATGCGCCGAACCCGGCGACGGTGAACCCTTTGACCAACGCAGCCGTCAATTGCAGTAACAAGGCGTTGATGACAACCATGAACAGCCCGAGCGACACGACGATGAGCGGAAGCGCCAGCAGATACAAGAGCGGGCGAATCAGGCTGTTCAGCAGCGTCAACACCAGCACGGCGGCGACGCCGGCACCGAGACTGTCGGACTCGATGCCAGGCACAATGGTCACGGCCAGAAAGACGGCGAGGCCCATGATCAAAGCTCTGATTACCAAGGGCCGAAGACCGTCGCCGCCGGGTCCGGTCTGCTGGTTGTGCGAGAGTTGAAACACGCGCATGGTGAGTTATTGGGCCGCCTTCGGTTGGGAATCGGAATAATGGACTTCCGTCGCCGTCAGACCGTCAGTCCCTTTCTCCGCTTCGACGACGACCCGGTCTCCCACTTGAGGCGGACTTTTCGGGCGGCGCAGATTTCGCACTTTGTATTGAGTCTTGTCCGTCAGACGAACCGAGACGATCTGGCCTTTGGGAGTCTTGATTTCGATATGGGTGGCATCGATGGCTGAGACGACCCCGAGCACATGCTGGCCGCTGCCATGGGCGGATACGACAGCCGGGGCGCAGATGAGGAGGAGTGCAACAATGAAGAGGCGAAGGAATGTCACGGGAAAATCCTTTCGTTGGAGCATTAATGGCGGTGTGCGCCGGTGGCACTGGATGCCGCGGCATCGTCTCCGCCCAGAAACTGATCGATGAGAGCTTCGTCTTGCAATTCTTGCTTCGTTTTAGGGTTCAACGCGGCCATTTCCCGCAGCTCTTCCTCCGTGATGCTGGGCAGGTGGCGGATGAAATGCACCAGTTGCCAGCTTCCGCTGTCCTTCGCCGGATCGCCGGTGCCCCAGCCCGGCATGGCGGTGAACCGGATGCCGTTCTGAATGATAAAGAACAGCTCACCGTCCGACATCGTCTGCGTATCCGGCAGGCGGAGATCCGGAGACTTGGGGTAGACATTCCTGCCGATCACCGTGTCCCCGCTGCCGTTGTTGGCATGGCAGGAAGCGCAATGGTCGGCGAAATGGGCGCGGGCTTCCTTCATCAACTCTTGCGTGACGGGCAGGGGGTTGCGGAGTCGTCGATTCTCATAGGGAATGGCCAGGTGTCGCAGTTGTCTGGCAAGCAGGACTTCCAATTCGTTCGGTTCGGCCTTGGCGCTAAATCCGGTCGAGTAGGATTGGTAGCCGAACCACCCGAGAATGCCGAGGGTCGCGAGGAAGCCGAGCAACAACAGTCCGCAGAGTTTTTTCATCAGAGACAAGCCTTCCCGCGCAGGCATCGCGCCTGTTTACCACTATACAGTCTCATTCCAATGAATGCCAATTGCGCCCCTTTTGCCACAGGCAGGAGCGCGTGATTTATGCGGCCGCAGGTGCAGGGGGGAGTAATCGGAGCAAAAGGATGGCGGTCACCGGCACATACATCAAGACGCCGGTCGTGCCCTGCAGTGACTCGCCGATCCAGAAGGTGACGGCCAGGTTGAAAATCAGCACGCCGTAGTAAAGGCCTGCGCCCAGCAAGAGGCGATGTGTGGGGGAAGGCGTCTGGGGTGGAAGTGCGGAAGCGAGGCGGCGGTCGAGCGGAAAGTAGATGAGGAGGGAGATGGCGCCGACCACGGCCCATCCGGCATAGTTGGCCATGGGGACGCCGTAATGGACGCCGGGGTCCGGGTAATAATAGATCTTGCCCAGAAACCAGCGGTCGCCGCGAAGCGCCACCGGATCGATCACCATATCAATAAAGGCAAAGAATAAGACGGTCAGGGCAAAGACTTGCCATGACGTTCGGTCGCCGAGTGCAAACGTCAACCGGGGGAGCTGGAAACCGGGTTTGCGCTGGCCCGGTGCCATAGGCAGAAGCAAGAGAAGAGCGAGGCAGTAGCTGGCGAACAGGAGGAACGAAAACGAGATCGAATCCATGAATGGGATGTTCGAAAAGTAGAGTTCCTGGCCGACTGTGGAGCCGTTGTAGTGATACCAGCCGAAGGGAATGCCGTTACGCGTTGAGGAATACTCGCACACGAATGCGGTGATCCAGCTGATGAGCCAGAATCGCCAGGTCCGCGACCAGCCGATCAGCATGATCGCTGAAAACAAAAACGCCGCCAGAAAGGCAAAGACGTAGGGGCGAAACCAGATCGTTTTGAGAAACAGAAAGAAGAATTCCATCGGGCAAGTCGAGGATGCTCAAAAAGGTCTTTTAGCAAGGCCGCAGGCGCTGGCAAGACCGGAGGCGTACCCTTGAGGGTACGTTGAGGATCTTGTCGAGCCGAGAACGCAGCTCAAAGCCTTTTTCAGCATCCGTTAAGCATAGCCATGCTCGCGAAACCACCGCACCGCTTTCTCGAGTGCGACCTCGACCGGTGTTTGAGGCAGACCCAGTTCGCGAATGGCCTTCGAACAATCGTAATGCATTTTGTATTTGGCCATTTTCACGCCTTCGAGCGGGATACGGGGTGGCACGCCGGTCAGGTTCGCGATCCATTGATTCGCATAGGCCAACGGCAGGATGGCCAGGCGAGGGAGCTTCACTGAGGGCGCCTTGACGCCCGTAATCCGGCTGAGAATCTGAAATACTTCATTGAGTAACAAATTCTTATTGCCGAGAATGTAGCGTTCGCCCTGCCGGCCTTTCTGCATGGCGAGCAGATGGCCCTGCGCCACGTCATCCACATCGACCAGGTTCATGCCCGTTTCGATATAGGCAGGCATCCGGTCCTTCATGAAGTCTACGATGATCTGGCCGGTGGGTGTCGGTTTTACATCTGCTTCCCCGACCGGCGCGCTGGGGTTCACAATGACGACCGGCAAGCCTTCGCGTGCCAGTTTCAGGACTTCCTGTTCGGCGAGATATTTGGATCGTTTGTAATGCCCCGCCATCTGTTCGAGGGACACCGGCGTCTCCTCAGTGCCTAAGCCGCCGCCCGGCGGCAAGCCGATCGCACCGATGGTGCTGCAATAGACGGTACGTTCGATGCCGACCTCACGGGCCGTCTCAAGCAGCGTCCTGGTGCCGGTGACATTGATATCGTAGAAGATGGAGGGATCTTTGGCCCATAGCGCGTAATGCGCCGCCACGTGATAGAGCTGCCGGCAGCCGCGTAACGCCTCACGAAGTGAGTCACGATCGCGGAGGTCGCCCTGCACCTGTTCGACCGGGAGCCCGGCCAGGTTCTGCAGATCAGCACCGGTTCGGGAGATGACCCGGACTTCTACCCCGGCTTTCACCAGCGCGCGTGCGACGGCCCCGCCGACAAACCCGGTCGCTCCGGTTACGAGAGCTTTCATGCCTGAATTTCCGTGAAGCGGACAGCGTGAACGGTGAACCGTGGGTGACGTGAGAGGGGCGCGCGATCGAAGGGATTGCGTCTCACGTCTTACGTTTCACGCCTCAGGTCAGTTCTTTCGCGAGGTGATATAGCGCGCGATCTCGCGGAGCGGATCGGCTGAGGAGCCGAATGTGTTGAGCCGGCCGATTGCGCGGGTCACACAATCGTCCGCCAGCTTGCGCGCGCCTTCGACGCCATAAAACGTCGGATAGGTCTTCTTCCCGCGCTCGGCATCAGTATTGGGATTCTTGCCGAGTTCCTCGCGGGTACCGGTGACATTCAGCACATCGTCGGCGATCTGAAAGGCCAAGCCGATGTCTTCGGCATAGCCGGTCATGTCATCGAGCTGCCGATCCGTCGCGCCCGCCGCAATCGCGCCCATGCGCACGGCGGCCCGGATCAACATGCCGGTTTTATGTTTATGGATATTCTGTAGCGTGGGGAGATCGATGTCCTGATTCTCGGCCTGGATGTCGAACACCTGGCCGCCCACCATGCCCATGTTGCCGGATCCGTAAGCCAGCTCCTGAAGGATGCGCACCTGACGGATGGGCTCACAGCCTTTCATGAGTTCGGGCCGGCTGATGAGATCGAAGGCCATGGTCAGCAGTGCGTCGCCGGCCAGAATCGCCATCGCTTCGCCGTAGACCTTGTGATTGGTCGGCTTGCCCCGGCGAAAGTCGTCGTTGTCCATCGAGGGTAAATCGTCGTGAATCAGGGAATAGGTATGGATGAATTCCAGCGAACAGGCCACGGCCATCAGCCCCGGCGGTGTGGTTCCGACCGCCTCGGCGGCGGCGATGGTGAGGATCGGTCGAACGCGCTTGCCGCCGGCCATCAAGCTGTACCGCATGCTCTCATGGAGCGTCGTGGGCGGTGTGGCAGCGGGAGGACTGACCTCATCGAGAAAACGGTCCACTGCGAGCCGCTTCTGTTCGAGATAGTCTTTAATGTTCATGGGTAGATACGAAGCCTGGACGATGAATGGATGGGAACCGGCGGAGAGTAGCAAAAGGGTTGAAGGGGTGTCAATGAAGCTGACTTCTGCCAGCATCCTCCTGCTCGTGGAACGCGTGGCTTGCGCATACGATCATGCCTACGTCTCTTACCGAGGGACTCGCCTGGTGGCGCTTCACTGCGCATGGGACGGGCACATTCCGATCGTGCGCCTTCTTCTTACGTCTATCTTGTTAGGAGGGCGGTCTGGTGGTCCTCCCAGAGTGAGCGCGTCCAACGAGGGCCTTCCCAGGCCGCGCGTTGCGCGATCATGGGGGGACCACTAGGGCCGCCCTCCTTCCCCTCCCTCCTTGTTTTTTCTTCGACCCCTTCGTTATACTTCCGCCCCATGAATATTCTTCGCAATGGCGGTGGTGACTGGGAGCCGATGCTGTTGGGGATTGAACCCCGCAACTGCAAGGTCTGCAACCAGGGCCTGTACCGCGACAAGACGATGCTTCGCGGGGGATGGTCACGCTGCGCGGTCTGCGACGAATTCGTCCACTATAGTTGCCTCGCGAGCGGAAAAATCAGTTTCCTCAAACAGCGCCCGCGTATTTGCAAAACCTGCAAAACTGCTGCAGAGCAAGCCAAACAAGCCCCTTCGTCTCCGTCCAGCCAACCCGCGCCTGTCGGGTCATGACCCTGCTATTAGATCCGCAGCAGCGTTCGACCAGGCCGGCCTGGCACGTCTTCTTTTCGCACACGCTGCGGTATGTGCTCGCGCCACTGCTCTTCATTTCCAGCGGATTCTTTACGGCGAATTTCATCGTGAGCGGCCATTACACCTGGCCTCGTACGAGCAGGGTCTTCGTCCTGACCCTCACCCTGCTGATTCTTGCCTACGAGTTCATTTACAAAGATCGCACCATTCAGTCGAATGCCCCGGATCGGGCATTCAATGCGGTGCTGTATTCCTGTATGATTCCCTATGCTCTCGGTGTGTTGATGATGCTGGCGTTGGCCAAGCTGTGACAGGATGTTGAAAACGACCCACGGCGGTTGTCTCGCTTCGCTGAACCGTGTCGTGAACATCCTATCGATCACGTTCTGAAGACCCAGCAGGCACCGGCGTCCCTCATCCTTCAATAGGTGGCTATGGCACAGCGGTTTCAAAGCGGCGCCTTTGTCCAACAATGCTTCGCCGTCCATCCCTTATGTTTGTCGCTCAAGCGGATTGACGACGACGGACGCCTGGTGATCGCCTGCACGTCCTGTCGCATGATGCATCTTATGACGCCTGATCAGGTCGTGGGGCGAGTTGCGGCTGTGCCACTTGGCGGCGAAGTGGAGAGTCCCAAAGCCGTACCGACGGCGAGGGAATCACTGGAAGACTGTCTGCGTGCCCATCCCGTCTCCGTCACCATTAGGGAATTGGATGTGATTCGCGACCAGGTGGGATTGCGCTGTGGTGAATGCCGGCGCATATTTGACATGCAGGTCTCAGCGTTTGAATCTCTTCAGAAATCCCAATCGTGACCGTCACGCATTACCCGTGACCACACACCTGTCTCACTCCGGCCACTGATATCAGTAAACAATGACAGAGAGGGATCCCATGGCTAGCCCCGGCGCTGATTTGTTGTTGACGTCGGATGAGCTCAGGCTGGTCGGTGATCGCGACCTGTTCCGTTCCAAAGAGCGGACGATCCTGAAGGTACAAGCACTTCTGACAACGCTTCAGGCGGGGCTGCGGGAGGACCTGGCTGGAATGACATTGTTGCTTCCACCCGGGTTTGATGTGGCCAAGGCGCAATCCGTGAAAGGGGAACGTCTCGAACAGTGCCCCTATCAGTATCTGGACTATCCGAAACATTTTCACGGCGACGACAAGTTTACCTTCCGCTCGTTATGCTGGTGGGGGCATCATCTGGTGTTTGCGATGATCGTCGAGGGTGGTCAGGTGAAGCAGTGCAAAAAGAACTTCTTTGACCGGTTTCACCAGTTGGCGGGGCAGGGCTTGGAGCTCTCGCTGGCGCCCACGTTATGGGAATGGAAGCGGGGCGAGGGCTACACGTTGCCGATCACCCACGACCGGAAGGCTCAATTGGCCGCCGTGTTGTCCGGGCGGGCCTGGTTCAAGATCGCCCGGTTTGTGCCGTTGGATTCGCCGGCCTTACGCGATGGACGCCTCCCGGAGATCGGGCGGGAGACCTTTCGAAGCCTCCTCCCCCTCCTCAGCCCCTAACCAGCTTCATGTTTTGGCGTGGACGGCTCGCGAATTTTCCTGCTGAAACCAGCCCTTTCCCGTTTGTCATCCGGCTGCGAGTTGGGTAGACTGGGCGCGTTTTAGTAAGGCCACATACTGACAGGAGGCATGTGTGATTGCACAGGGATGTCGAATCGCGGGTCAGGTCTGTATTGCGGTGGGGTTGGCGCTGCTCTGGGGCTGTGCCGGAACCGGAGAAATGGTGTCGCTCAATGTGCAACCGCAGCAACCGTTTGTGCAGAGCGGCCAGCCGGAGCCGCTGAAAATCGTCATCGAACCGTTTGAGGATCGTCGCGCGGACAAGACGAAGATCGGCCAGCGCACCCATTTGGGTGGCGGGGTGACGAATTTCAATGTCAGCGGAGGCTCGCCAGGGGTGACGATCGCCGAAGCCTTGGCCGAGGCCTTGCGGTGGCGGGGCTGGAACCGTCGTGGATGGGATGCGCGCGTGGTGCAGTCGGGCGTGGGCGTCTCCGGTGCAGATATCGTCATTGGTGGAGAAATTGTCGATTTTTCGGCCAATGCCAAGAGCCGCGTGTTCAATACGAAATTGACGGGCGAGAGTCGCCTGGTGATTCGAGCCAAGAATATGTCCGATGAGAGCAGCACGCAGCGCAATCTCCAGGGTGAACAAAGCAAGCTGGTGTTCTGGTTTACCAGCGAAGATGTCGAGAACCTCATGTCTGGTCTTTTGCAGGACGGCATTGAGCGGTTTATCGCCGATACGAAGATTGAGGGCCGCGCGCTGAAGTCGGCCAAGTGAGGCCCGCCAGATTCGACAGCGGCGCGCGGACCGCGGAGGAGCGTTGTGCGTGAACGCCGCTGGGAGACCGCCGGCCGGCTGACCTTTCAGGAGATCCTGGCGGTCGGCGAGCGTCTAGGGGCTTTGGGCCTCAAGCCGGCTCATCCCGCCAAAGACGTGATCTGCTACGTGGAGGACTGGGCCGTCGACTCTCCCGAGGCCTTCGATCAGCTCGATCATTGGGCCACGGAAGATGTCACCCTCCTCCACATCCGCGAAGCCTGGCAGGGTGATTTTTTTCTGCTGGCGGGCGGTTACCACACCGTCTATCAGCGCTTTCAGGATGTCGGCACCTACTGCTCCATCAGTCATCCCTGGCGCACGAAACCCGGGTTGCGGTTTCATCATCCCACCTCCATGTTCTGGCTGGGGTTTCGTCACAACCATGCCTTTATCCGGGTGCGTCTGCATACGCAGGAAGTGGTGACGCCGGGAGAAACCCGGGAGGATGCACGGCGGGCCGAATGGGTGGATGAGCGGCGGGCCATCTTTCTTGATGCCATCGCCATGCTGGATCTGCCGGTGGAGACATCCGTCGACAAGGGCAGCCTGGTGCTGACGCCCGCAGACCCGGCGACGCCGTTTTTTTGTTCCTGGCCGGATGCCTTCGGACCCTGTCAGTTCGAATACAACTCACTCGACGCCTATGAATTTCTTGTGCCGGCGAGTCGATTGGCTGCGACCATGGCGTCGCAGCCGGCCGGTGTGCGAGCCTATCTCACAGGATTTTCCGACCAGGCATTGGATGCCTTTGCCGCGGTGCAACCGGGCGCGAAGACGGTTTACCGCTGTTCGGTACATTGCGCGTTGGGTGAATTGCCCGAAGTGTTGGAGACCATCGCGCCACAGGGCCGTCTCTACAGTACCCTCTGTGAGTTCCAAACGCAGGAATTGATGCCCGAGGGAGAAGATGCGTCGGCCATCATCGGGATAGTCGGCACAGCCGGAGGGTTTCAACTGGAGGCCCGGCTCAATCGCGCTCCACTACCCGAGGAGCATATGGCCGGTTGGCTGGAGCGACTATTGGGCATGACGGTAGTCTATGCGCCCCTCCCTCCCTTCATGTAGTCCGGCCGCTGAACACGGACCCCAGCTGCGTTCTCAGGTCGAAAGAATCCTCGACGTACCGCAGCGGGTACGCCTCCGGTTCTTTCTCCCCTGCGGCCTTGCTGGATGCCCGTGTTGAGCGGCCGGCTAAACCGTGAATGCTAGGTCCTTTTGCTGTAGCGTGACCCGCGACATGCCTATTGTGACTCGATCGTGCCTTCCAATTTCATCGCCTGATTCCTCTCTTCGTTTGACAATCGCCTCTGTCTCCTGAAATCTAGCGCATGGTCTCATTACAACGGTTCCAATCGGTTCTGGGTAAGCCGTACCTGCCGCCGCTGTTTTTCTTTAGCGGCGTGACTTACGACACCCTGGTGCTCACCAGGATTGACCGTCTTCGCGACAACTTGCTCTTGCTGGCCTACCTGACGCTGTTAGGCTTTCTGATCGTACTGACCGGGCGTTTGGGAACCCAGGAAGCCACGGTGGACGATCTTCCACCCGACGCGCCCTTCTTCATGAAATGGATCGTGCAGGCCAAGCCCTATGCACCGATGGCCATCCAGTTCCTGCTGGGCGGCCTCTTCAGCGCCTACGCCATCTTTTATTCCAAGAGCGCGACCTTCGCCGGGACGGCCGTCTTTTTCTGCGTCCTGGTGGCGTTTCTCGTGGCGAACGAATTCCTACGGAGCCGACTATCGAACATACAGTTGCTGGTCAGTCTCTACGCCCTCGTCTGTTTTGCCTTCTTCACGTTTTTCCTGCCCGTCATGACCGGCTGGATGAATGCGGTGATCTTTCTCGCCGGAGCCATGGTGACAGTCCTGATCGTGTTGCGCGTTGTGCAGTTGATCTATTGGAAGAACGCCGATCGTACGACGCGGGAAGCGATGTGGGCCGGTGCGCCGGCCGTTGGCTTGATTGCACTGCTGGTCGGCTTCTATTTTATGAACTGGATCCCACCCGTGCCCCTCTCGCTGAAGTTCGGCGGCATGTATCACGAAGTGAAGCGCTCGAGCGACCGGTATGAGCTGAGTTTTGAGAAATCCTGGTACGAGGTGTGGAAAACCTCGGACAATGTCATCCCGGCGGACGACCCGGTCTATTGTTTCACGGCGGTCTTTGCTCCGGTCGCCCTTAAAACGACGATTTATCATCATTGGTATTACCGGCCTGATGCCGGTCAGCCCTTCGCCGACGCCGACCGCATTCCGCTCAAGATTTCCGGTGGGCGTGAGGGAGGGTATCGCGCCTACACCTTCAAGGAGGGACTCGATCCGGGGGATTGGCGGGTCGATGTGGAAGCGGAAGACGGCCGCGTCATCGGCCGGGTCGCGGTCAAGGTGCTGAACAAGACGACCGTCGGGCCGCTGTCTCTGACGACGGTTGTGTACTAGTCTCGATGAAACGTTCGAAGGCCCTCGTACTCCTTGACCAGCGTGAAGGTGAAGGTCCGGAGGCGCAACGGGGGGATCGTGTTCTGTACAACTGTCGTCTGTTCCTGCATTGCGGCGATGAGGTGCCGCTCAATGAACGGCAGGCGGCGACTCTGCCGGGCCACATGCTGAGAGTCGATGGCGGCGTAACGCTCGTCGATCACCAGGTCGAACTGGGACGGCGGCAGGTCATTCCTGGAATCGAGCAGGCGTTGCTTGGAATGAGAGTAGGCGGCTACCGCAAAGTTCGCATCAGTCCGCACCTGGCTTATCGGGACAAGGGGCTGCCAAGTCTCATTCCCGCTAACGCCTTGCTGGTCGCGGAGGTGTGGGTACGGAAGATTGTGAAGCCCGAAGCGAGAGAATAGCGTAGGCAAGATCATTCGCAATGCCATCCTAAGACCAAAGGGGAGCCACTTCTACGGTGTATTCAGGTAGGATGATGAATGTTTGTATGAATCGCAGTCCCAGGAAAGCAGGACGCCATCTAAGCGATGGTACAGCCTGAAGCACGTTCCGTTGCTCCATCCTCGAAGGAGACGAAGCCATGACATGGTGCCATTGGCGTCTGATGACGGCCTTTCTGTGTTGGATGGTCGCCGGCGTGGCGCTTCCGGCGTTAGCCGAGGAGCCGAAACCGTCTGGCCTTCATTGGCTTGAGGGGCCCACCGAAGCGAAGTTGGGCGATCAGGCGTTGCTGAAGCTTCCCAAAGGCTACCAATTCCTTGGTGCGCAAGAGACCCAAGCGTTGTTGAAGAGAATGGGAAACTTCCCTTCCGGCTCCGAACTGGGGTTGATCACGGCGACCGGTGAAGGGGAGCAGTGGTTCATGGTCGTGCGATATATCGACGCGGGCTACGTCAAAGACGACGACGCGGCCAATTGGGATGCCGACGCGCTGATGACGTCCATCAAAGAAGGCACGGAGGAAGACAACAAAAACCGCCAGGCGCAAGGGTTTCCGCCGTTAATCATTCGCGGCTGGGAAGAGAAGCCGCATTACGACAAGGCGGCGAATAAGGTGGTGTGGGCGATCTCGGCGCAGGAGCCGGAATCGCCGGTAGGGGTCAATTACAACACGCTGGCGTTGGGACGACAGGGGTATCTCAGCATGAACATGGTCGGGTCGCTGGAGCAGCTCCCGGTGCTGAAACCGCATGTCAGCCAACTGCTGGCCAACGTGGAGTTCGTGGAAGGGAAACGATATACCGACTTCAACAGCACGACGGACAAGGTGGCGGCGGTCGGCCTGACGGCGCTGATCGCGGGCGCAGCCGTCAAGTCCGGCCTGTTGGCGAAGCTGTGGGCGTTCATCATTCCCTTGTTGGTGGCGGGAAAGAAGTTATTCATGCTGTTGGTCATCGCGCTCGGCGGGTTGGCCGCCAAATACTTGAAGAAGAAACCGCAGGCGGAGCAGCCAGGCGGAGGCGGAGGTGTGTCATCGTGAAGATTCTCCTGCTCCTCCTCGGCGGCCTCAAATTCGGCAAGATCGCCCTGACCGGCGGAACCATGCTGCTGTCGATGGTGGCGTATAGTTTTTTCTTCGGCTGGTGGTACGCGGTTGGATTCGTGCTGCTGATTCTGTTTCACGAGTTGGGACATTACGCGGCCGCCAAACAGCGCAACCTGAATGTGGGAGCCCCGACCTTCATTCCCTTCGTCGGTGCCTGGATTCAACTCAAAGAGCAGCCGATGGATGTGGAAACCGAGGCCTATGTGGGAATTGCCGGGCCGGTCGCCGGTACCGTGGCGGCGATCGCCTGTTATTACGCAGCCGAATATACCCAAAGCCAATTGCTGCTGGCGCTGGCTTACGCCGGGTTTATGATCAATCTGTTCAACCTCATCCCCTTGTCCCCATTGGACGGCGGACGTATCACGGCGATTATCTCCCCCAAAGTCTGGTGGGTGGGTGTGCCGATCCTGATCGGTCTGTTCATCATGAACCATAGTCCTATGCTGCTCTTGATCGCGATCATGGCGATCCCGCATGTGATGTCCACGTTCCGTGGCGGTCCCCATGGCTTGCCCGAGCGTTACTACGACGTGCCGCTCTCGACCAGGGTGAACTATGGTCTGTACTACCTCGGCCTCGCCGCATTTCTTGGTATCATGACGTATGAGACGCATCTCTTGCTTCCCTCCGGGCGTGGCTGACCGGATCTTTCGGCATCATCTGTACAGAGGCTGGCTGCTGTGAATACCTTCACGGCTGAAGTGAGCCGCATTCAGGATCTGACGCATGACGTGCGGGCCATTGAGCTGCGCCTGCTGGAGCCGGCGAGTATCACGTTTAAAGCCGGGCAATTCGTCTCGTTCGAGGTGCCAAAGGAAGGGCATCCACGCTCTGTGACCAGGCCCTATTCCATTGCGTCACCGCCGGAAGAGCGAGAGCGAATCCTCCTCGTCCTGAATCTCGTTCAGGGCGGGCCCGGTTCGAATTACCTGTTTAGCCTGCGTGAAGGGAACCGGACGTCATTCAAGGGCCCGGCTGGCGCGTTTTACCTCCGGGACGACGGGACGAAGGATTTGTGTTTCGTTGCAACGGGAACGGGCATCGCGCCCGTGCGAAGCATGATCCTGACGCAGTTGCAGCGGCAGCCGGATCGGCCGGTCACCCTATTCTGGGGGCTTCGAAGCCAGCGGGATCTGTATTGGCAGGATGAATGGGCTGCGCTGGCCGCGATCCATCCCCACTTGACCGTCGTTACCACACTGTCCAGACCGGAGCCGGGGTGGCAGGGGGCGAGTGGGCGCGTCACGGCGTTGGTGGAGGAACGGATCACCTCGGTCAGGAATCTCGCGGTCTACCTTTGCGGCGGTAATGGGATGATCAAGGATGTGACGGCACGGATCAACGCCAAGGGATTGTGTCCGATCTATCGCGAAAAATACTACGACGAGTGACGGCCGATGAAAGAGGCCGCCAGCGGCGTTCTCGGGTCGTGCACTCCTTCGACGGACAAAGACAGGACGCCTCAGTCGTTCGCTAGCTGTGGCCTTGTTCACGGCTTCTTTGAGCGGCCTGCGGGATTTCTCCCCTTCAAAGGCAAGAGGCCTATACAGCCTGGGGCGTTCGCTTGATGGTGTGCTGAAAGACGCACTTGGGGCAGGTGTAGTGAACGAATTGGCCGCCGGC
>ERZ724507.638-NODE-638-length-15750-cov-8.290793_pt1 | contig 15750 bp, 15 predicted proteins | sample MGYA00376040_ERZ724507 | MGnify/ENA primary metagenome ERZ724507 (study PRJEB28724, sample SAMN07190883) | activated sludge metagenome | isolation source: activated sludge of sewage treatment plant in Hong Hong | place: Hong Kong | collected 2016-03-17 ...
CGGTGGCGCCGAAGCCGATACCGGCCAGCAGAGCCACAAGAAGAGATTTCTTGGCAATGTTCTTGATCATTGTTTTCCCTCGTTGAAGAAAATTAGCAAACCTTTTTACCCGTGTAGCTACCTGTTTTCAGGATTCACTACGGACCTCCAGCCTATTCTGCCATAGGGTGATTGCCGATTCCAAGTCATTTTGGCCACTCCAGGAGAGCTTTTTGTGGTCAACGCAACACTTTCCGGCAACCCAGACATGCGTGACGCATTCACGGCCCGCGACATGGACCAGGTGCGATATCGGATCGTAACAGGGCGTGGCGTTCAGCCCCTTGAGGCTGACAGCGACCAGATCGGCGGCCTTGCCCGGGGTTATCGAACCGATTTCGTGGCCGAGGCCGAGCGCGATCGCTCCGTTGAGCGTCGCCATGCGCAGGGCCTCGCGGGCAGGCAGCGCGCTGGCATCGCCGCTGCTGCCCTTGGCCAGCAACGCGGCAAGGCGCATCTCGCCGAACATGTCGAGGCGGTTGTTGCTGGCGGCACCGTCGGTTCCGAGGCCGACGTTGATGCCGAGTTGTCGCATTCGCACCACAGGGGCAATGCCGCTGGCCAGTTTCAGATTCGAGGTCGGGCAATGCGCGACGCTGCATCCGGTTGCCGCGAGCAGTTTGAAGTCGCCGTCTTCAAGGTGGATGGCGTGCACCCCGATGAACCCCGGGCCGAGGAGGCCCAGGCGCCGCAGTCGCAAGAGCGGCGTGACGCCGTGCTGGCGCAGGCTCTCCTCGATTTCGTGACGGGTTTCATTGACATGACAATGAATCGGCACGTTGAGCTGTGCCGCAAGGGTGACAATTCGCTCGAAGCTCGCATCGGCGACGGTATAGGGGGCATGGGGTGCGAGGCAGAAGCCGATCAGGGGATCGGCGAGCCATTGCTCACGGACCGCCAGTCCCTTGTCGAGATAGTCGTCTGCGTCGCTGGCATAGGGGGTCGGAAATTCGAGTGCCGTAATGCCGAGCATGGCGCGCATGCCCAGTTCGCTGGCGGCGCTGGCAGCCGCTTCCGGGTAGAAATACATGTCGTTGAAGCAGGTGACGCCGCCCAGCAGCATTTCGGCGCAGGCCAGGCGCGTGCCGTCAAGGACAAACTGGTGCGACGCGTTGGCGGATTCGGCGGGCCAGATGTGCCCTTGCAGCCAGTCCATCAGCGGCAGGTCGTCAGCCAGGCCGCGCATCAGCGACATCGCGGCGTGCGTGTGCAGATTGACCAGGCCGGGAATCAGGATGTGGTCCTCGAGCACGACCCGCTGTCCCGGATCGAAGCGGTCGCGCGCCCCGCCGCTCGGCAGGATGGCGACGATCCGTCCGTCGTGAACGGCGACGGCATGGTTCCTGAGCATCACATCGGGGTCGACCGCGGCAATCCAGCGTGGCTCGATCAGCAAGTCGATGAATTGGGGAGTGGTTTTGATGGGCAACGGCGTCTGACTCGGTATGGGTGGCGTGTTAAAATATCAAATTACGCTCGATTCAACCAATGAAGCGCTGCCCGGGCGGCGCGGACGTGAGACATGGACCAATTCGCCAAAGAAACACTGCCGATCAGTCTCGAGGACGAGATGCGGCGTTCCTATCTCGACTACGCCATGAGCGTCATCGTCGGCCGGGCGCTGCCCGATGTGCGCGACGGCCTCAAGCCGGTGCATCGCCGCGTGCTTTTCGCGATGCACGAGCTCTCCAACGACTGGAACAAGGCGTACAAGAAATCGGCGCGTATCGTCGGTGACGTGATCGGTAAATACCACCCGCACGGCGACACGGCAGTCTATGACACCATTGTCCGTATGGCGCAACATTTCTCGCTGCGCTACATGCTGGTCGATGGCCAGGGCAACTTCGGCTCGGTCGATGGCGACAACGCCGCGGCGATGCGCTACACCGAAGTACGCATGGCCAGGATCGGCCACCAGTTGCTCGAAGACCTGGAAAAGGAAACCGTCGATTTCGGACCGAACTACGATGGTTCCGAAAACGAGCCGCTGGTTCTGCCGGCGCGCATCCCGAACCTGCTGATCAACGGCTCGGCCGGCATCGCGGTCGGCATGGCGACCAACATCCCGCCGCACAACCTGAACGAGGTGATCGCCGGCTGTCTGGCCCTGCTGGCAAACCCGGCGCTGAGCATCGATGAGTTGATCGAATACATCCCCGCCCCCGACTTTCCGACTGCGGCGCTGATCTACGGCATCATGGGGGTCCGCGAAGGCTACAAGACCGGCCGCGGCCGCGTCATCATGCGCGGCCGCACGCATTTCGAGGACATGGAAAAAGGCAATCGTCAGGCCATCATCATCGACGAGATTCCCTACCAAGTTAACAAGAAGACCTTGATCGAGAAGGTCGCCGAACTGGTCAACGAGAAGAAGATCGAGGGCATCTCCGACATTCGCGACGAGTCGGACAAGTCCGGGATGCGCGTCGTCATCGAGCTGAAGCGCGGCGAAGTCGCCGAGGTCATCCTCAACAACCTGTACAAGCAGACGCAGTTGCAGGACACCTTCGGCATGAACATGGTGGCGCTGGTGGATGGTCAGCCGCGCCTGTTGAACCTGAAGCAGATGCTCGAATGCTTCCTCGCCCACCGGCGCGAGGTGGTGACGCGGCGCACCGTGTTCGATCTGCGCAAGGCGCGCGAGCGCGGCCATATCCTCGAAGGCCTGGCGGTCGCGCTGTCCAACGTTGATGAAATCATCGCCCTGATCAAGGCGGCGGCAACCCCGGCCGATGCCAAGCGTGGTCTGATGGAGCGGACCTGGCGCAGCCCGGTGGTTGAGGAGATGCTGCTGCGCGCGGCTGCCGACGCCTCGCGTCCGGAAGGTCTGGCGCCGGAATTCGGGTTTTCGGAACAGGGCTACCGGCTGTCCGACGCCCAGGCGCAGGCCATCCTCGAACTGCGTCTGCAGCGCCTGACTGGACTCGAGCAGGACAAGATCGTCGGCGAGTACAAGGAAGTCATGCTCAAAATCGCCGACCTGCTCGACATCCTGGCCCGTCCCGAGCGCATTACCGAAATCATCGTCGGCGAACTGACCGCCATCCGCGACCAGTTCGGCGACGAGCGGCGCTCCGAAATCGTCCTGCACACGCAGGAACTCGGCATCGAGGATTTCATCACGCCCCAAGACATGGTGGTGACGCTCTCGCACGGCGGCTACATCAAGGCCCAGCCGCTGGCCGACTACCGTGCCCAGAAGCGCGGCGGGCGCGGCAAGCAGGCGGCGGCGATCAAGGACGAGGATTTCGTCGATCAGTTGTTCGTTGCCAATACCCACGACTACATCCTGTGTTTCTCCAACCGTGGCCGCTGCTACTGGCTCAAGGTGTACGAGGCGCCACAGGGCAGCCGCAACAGCCGCGGCAAGCCGATCGTCAATCTCTTCCCGCTGGAAGAGGGCGAGCGCATCAACGCCGTGCTGCCGGTCAAGGAATTCTCCGACGACCAGTACGTCTTCATGGCGACCCTGATGGGCACGGTCAAGAAGACGCCGCTTTCCGACTTTTCCAATCCGCGCAAGGCCGGCATCATCGCCGTGGCGCTCGATGACGACGACTACCTGATCGGTGTCGAGTTGACCTCGGGAGAGAGCGACATCGTGCTCGTCTCGGATGCCGGCAAGGCGGTCTGGTTCGACGAGGAGGACGTCCGGCCGATGGGTCGTGGTGCCCGCGGCGTACGCGGCATGCGCTTGCAGCCGGGGCAGTCGGTGATTTCGCTGCTCGTCGCCGAGAGCGATCAGCAGACCGTGCTGGTCGCCACCGAGAACGGCTTCGGCAAGCGCACCGTGCTTGCCGATTTCCGCCACTCCGGGCGCGGCACCCAGGGCGTGCGCGCCATTGCCGATAGCGGGCGCAACGGTATTGTCGTCGGCGCCAAGCTGGTGCGCGACGAAGACGAAATCATGTTCATCACCACCGGCGGCGTGCTGATCCGGACCCGCGTTGCCGAGATCCGTGGCATGGGCCGCGCGACTCAGGGGGTGACACTGATTTCGCTGGACGATGGCGAGAAGCTCGCCGGGCTGGAAAAGATCGTCGAAACCGTCGGCGACATCGAGAGCGAGGTCGAAGCAAGAGGCAACGTGGCCGGCGAAGCAACAGGCGAAGCGGCGGGCGAGACTGCCGGGGAGGAATGATGAGCCGGGTCTGGAATTTCAGCGCCGGGCCGGCCGCCCTTCCGGAAGAAGTCCTGCGCCAGGCGCAGGAAGAAATGCTCGACTGGCATGGCGCCGGCTGCAGTGTCATGGAAATGAGTCACCGCGGCAAGGAATTCACCGGCATCCTCGCGCAGGCCGAAGCCGAACTGCGCGAACTGATGGCCGTTCCCGCCGGCTACAAGGTCCTCTTCCTGCAGGGCGGAGCAACCCTGCAGTTCGCGCAGATCCCGATGAACCTGCTGGCCGGGCGTTCGGCCGACTACATCGTCACCGGTTACTGGTCGCAAAAGGCATTCACCGAGGCGCAACGCATTGGCAGCGTCCGCTGTGCGGCGACGACCGAAAGCAGTGGTTTCAGCCGCCTGCCGGGCGCCGATGAAATCCGCCTCGACCCCTTTGCCGCCTACCTGCACCTGTGCACCAACGAGACCATTCACGGCGTCGAGATCAGTGCCGAGCGCATCGCCGACACCGGCGTGCCGCTGGTCGCCGACATGTCGTCGCACATCCTGTCGCGTCCGGTTCCCGTCGAGAAATTCGGCCTGATCTACGCCGGCGCGCAGAAGAACATTGGGCCTTCGGGCCTGACGCTGGTCATCATCCGTCAGGAACTGCTCGGCATGGCGCCGCTGACCATCCCGACCATCATGGACTACGCCGTAATGGCCGAGAACGGCTCGCTGCTGAACACGCCGCCGACCTACGGCATCTATATCGCCGGCCTGGTATTCCAGTGGCTAAAGCGCCAGGGCGGGCTGGAAGGCATTGCTGCGGTCAACGCCGAAAAGGGGCGCATTTTGTACGGGTGCATCGATGCTTCCGGCGGCTTCTACGCGAATCCGGTCGATCGTGACTGCCGCTCGCTGATGAACGTCCCGTTCACGCTGGCCGATCCCCAACTCGACGCCGCGTTCCTCGCCGAAGCCAAGGCGGCCGGACTGGTGTCGCTGAAGGGCCACAAGTCGGTCGGCGGCATGCGCGCTTCGATCTACAATGCCGTCTCGCTGCGAGGCGTGCAGGTGCTGGTGGAGTTCATGAACGACTTCGCCAAACGCAACGGGTAGAGGCCGATGAGTGACGAACTGCAGAAGGAACTGGCCGGTGTCCGTGCCGAAATCGACGGCATCGACGGCGAACTGCTGCGCCTCCTCAGCCAGCGCGCGCGTTGCGCGCAGAAGGTCGGCGAAATCAAGGCCGCGCACGGCGAAGCAGGGCACATTTACCGTCCCGAGCGCGAGGCGCAGGTGCTGCGCCGCCTGCAGGAAGCTAACCCCGGCCCCCTGCCGGGCGAAAACATCACCTTTTTCTTCCGCGAGATCATGTCGGCCTGCCTGGCGCTGGAAGAGCCGCTGGGCATCGCCTTTCTCGGCCCGCTTGGCACTTTCTCGGAATCGGCGGCGACCAAGCACTTCGGTCACGCGGCCCGCCTGCTGCCGCAAGTCTCGATCGACGATGTCTTCCGCGAGGTCGAGTCGGGGCACGCGCAATACGCGGTGGTCCCCGTCGAAAACTCGACCGAGGGTGCGGTCGGCCGCACGATGGACCTGCTGCTGGCGACACCGCTGCGAATCTGCGGCGAACTCGTGCTGCGCATCCACCAGCACCTGCTGTCCAACGAACCCGACCTCGGCCGAATCGCCAGGGTCTATTCACACGCCCAGTCGTTGGCGCAGTGCCACGAGTGGCTGAACCGGATGCTGCCCAACGCGCAGCGCATCCCGGTCGGCAGCAACGCACAGGCGGCGCAGAGCGCCGCAGTGGAGGCAGGCGCGGCGGCGATCGCCGGCGAAGCCGCGGCCGCCCGCTACAGCCTGCCGCGACTCGCGGAAAATATCGAGGACGAACCCAACAACACGACGCGCTTCCTCGTGCTCGGCAAGCATGACGCCGGTCCGTCCGGGCGTGACAAGACCTCGCTGATCATGTCGGCACCGAATCGCACCGGCGCCCTACATGAACTGCTGCTGCCTTTCGCCCATGCCGGCGTTTCGATGTCGCGCCTGGAATCGCGTCCGGCCCGGCATGCGCTGTGGGAATACGTCTTCTATGTGGATGTCGACGGCCATCGCGACGACCCGGCGGTGAGGAAGGCGCTGGACGAACTCGCCGCGCGCGCCGCCTATCTGAAAATCCTCGGGTCCTACCCGGTCGCCGTCTATTGAGGAACTGCTCATGAGCCTCGTTGAACACGCGCTGTCCTACGTCCGCGCCATTTCGCCCTATCAGCCGGGCAAGCCGATCAGCGAACTGGCGCGCGAGATGGGCATCCCGGTCGACAGGATCGTCAAGCTCGCTTCCAACGAGAATCCGCTGGGCATGAGCCCGAAGGCGAGAAGGGCGGTCGAGGCGGCGATCAGTGGCAGCGAGCGCTATCCCGACCAGTTCGAACTGATCAGGGTCGTCGCCGAGCGCTGCGGGGTGGCACAGGACCAGGTCGTCCTCGGCAATGGTTCCAACGACGTGCTTGACTTGATTGCCCGCGTTTTCCTGGCGCCAGGGCGCTCGGCGGTTTTCGCGCAACACGCTTTCGCGGTGTACCCGCTGGCGACGCTGTCGACCGGAGCCGAACTGATCGCGACGCCAGCCAGGAATTACGGTCACGACCTGAACGCCATGCGCGCCGCCATCCGGGCGGATACGCGCGTCGTCTGGATCGCCAACCCAAACAACCCGACCGGCAACTTCCTGCCCTACCCGGAAGTGCGTGCCTACCTCGAGGCGGTACCGAAGGACGTGGTCGTCGTCCTCGACGAGGCCTACAATGAATACCTGCCGCCGGCCGAGCGCGTCGATACCGCCGCCTGGATCAAGGATTTTCCCAACCTGGTCGTCACCCGTACCTTCTCGAAGATATTCGGGCTGGCCGGGCTGCGTGTCGGCTATGCGCTGGCATCGGCTGAAATTGCCGACCTGATGAATCGCGTCCGCCAGCCGTTCAACGTCAACAACCTGGCGATTGCGGCCGCTATCGCCGCGCTCGACGACCACCTGTTCGTTGCCGAAAGTTACGAACTTAACCGGCGCGGCATGGAACAACTCGTCGCCGGCCTCAAGCGCCTCGGACTGGAACACATTCCATCGCACGGCAACTTCGTCACCTTCAGGGTGGGCGACGGGGCGGGCGTGAACCAGAAGCTGCTGAAGCAGGGCGTCATCGTCCGGCCGATCGGCGGCTACGGGCTGCCGGAATGGCTGCGCGTCACCATCGGCAGCGAGCCGGAAAATACCCGCTTCCTCGATGCGCTGGAGAGAGCGCTGTAGATGCCCGAATTCGGCAAAGTCGTCGTTTTCGGCACCGGGCTGATCGGCGGCTCGTTCGCCTTGGCGCTCAAGGAGGCGGAGGCGGTCGAGGAGGTGGTCGGCTTCGGTCGCACGCCATCGACGCTCAGGGTTGCGCAGGAACTCGGCGTCATCGACCGCGCCGGGATCAACCCGACCCACGAAATCGAGGACGCCGACATCGTTCTGGTCGCGACGCCGGTGGCGCAGATGCCGGAAATCTTCGAGCGCATCGCGCCCTACCTTGGCCCGAACACCATTGTCACCGACGGCGGATCGACCAAGGGCGATGTCGTTGCCGCAGCGCGCGAAGCGTTCGGCGAGCGAATACGCCAGTTCGTGCCGGCGCACCCGATCGCCGGCGCCGAAAACAGCGGCCCGGCGGCGGCGCGCTGGGATCTCTACCAGGGCAAGAAGGTCGTCGTCACGCCCCTGCCGGAAAATGCCGACGATGCGCTCGACCACATCAAGCGTGCTTGGTCGCTGTGCGGAGCGGATATCTACGAACTGACACCGGAAGCGCACGATCGCGTGTTCGCCGCCGTCAGCCATCTGCCGCACCTGCTATCGTTCGCGCTGGTTCATGATCTGGCGGTGCGCGAGGATGCCGACCTGTTTTTCACCTTTGCTGCCTCCGGGTTCCGCGACTTCACGCGCATCGCTGCCAGCCATCCCGAGATGTGGCGGGACATCTGCCTCGCCAACCGCGACGCGCTGCTGATCGAACTCGACAGTTACCGCTCCCAGCTCGATGACCTCCGCCTGGCGCTGGCACGCAACGATGGTGAGCGCCTCGAGGAGATTTTTGGCGTTGCCCGGCAGGCACGGCGCGAGTGGGCGGACAAAGGCTGAAATGATCCGCCTGCTGCGCACCCTGTTGCTGGCATTCGCGCTGGTGCTCCCGGCCATCCCGGTGGGCGCCGAAGCCCCGGCCATCCTCCTTGCCGAGGTCTATCGCAATCAGGTCGACGTTGCGCAGTACCTCGTCAGCGAAAAGCTCGATGGCGTGCGCGCCATCTGGGATGGCCAGACCCTGCGCTTCCGCAGCGGCAAGACGATCAACGCCCCCGTCTGGTTTCTCGACGGCCTGCCAAAGCGCCCACTGGACGGCGAACTGTGGATGGGCCGTGGCACTTTCGAACGGCTCGCCGGCATCGTTCGGCGCGAGATTCCCGATGATGCCGAATGGCGGCAGGTGCGCTACATGATCTTCGAACTGCCCGGTGCGCCCGGAACCTTTGCCGAGCGCGCCGAACAGATTCGTGAAACGGTCAGACAGGCGAATGTGCCATGGCTGCGTGAAATCGAGCAGTTCAGGGTGGTCGACCGCAACAGCCTGCAGAAACGCATGAAAGAGGTCGTCAAGGCGGGCGGCGAAGGCCTGATGCTGCACCGTGCCGATGCGCCCTACGAAACCGGCCGCAGCGACACCCTGCTCAAGATGAAACCCTGGGAAGATGCCGAAGCGGTTGTCATCGGCTACCTGCCAGGCAAGGGCAAGCATGCCGGCACGATGGGCGCCTTGCGCGTCCGCGCAGAAGACGGCCGCGAATTTTCGCTGGGCAGCGGCTTCACCGACCAGCAACGCCGCGATCCGCCGCCACTCGGCACCACGGTGACTTATCGTTACCACGACCTCACAAGAAAGGGGTTGCCACGCTTCGCCAGTTTCCTGCGGGTGCGGGCGGACTGATGGACCTCGATATCGGAACCGAACAAATGATTCTTGTCACTGGCGGCGCCGGCTTCATCGGCAGCAATTTCGTCCTCGACTGGCTGGCGCAATGCGACGAACCGGTCATCAACATCGACGCGCTCACCTACGCGGGCAATCTCGAGAACCTCGCCTCGCTGGATGGTGACACCCGTCACATCTTCGTCCACGGCAACATCGGCGACTTCGACCTCGTGGCGAACCTGCTCGCCGAACACCGCCCGCGCGCCATCGTCAATTTCGCCGCCGAATCGCACGTCGACCGCAGCATCCATGGTCCGGAAGACTTCATCCAGACCAACATCGTCGGCACCTTCCACCTGCTCGAAGCCGTGCGCGCGTACTACGGTCAACTCGAAGAATCGGCCAAGAAACAATTCCGCTTCCTCCACGTCTCCACCGACGAAGTCTACGGCTCCCTCGCCCCGCATGATCCCGCCTTCGCCGAGACCCACCGCTACGAACCCAACAGCCCGTACTCGGCGAGCAAGGCCGCCAGCGACCACCTCGTCCGTGCCTACCACCACACCTACGGCCTGCCGGTACTCACCACCAACTGCTCCAACAACTATGGCTCCTACCACTTCCCGGAAAAGCTCATCCCCCTGGTCATCCACAACGCGCTGGCCGGCAAGCCGCTGCCCATCTACGGCGACGGCCAGCAAATCCGCGATTGGCTCTACGTCAAGGATCACTGCAGCGCCATCCGCCGCGTCCTCGAAGCCGGTAGGGTAGGCGAGGTCTACAACGTCGGCGGCTGGAACGAAAAGCCCAACCTCGACGTCGTCCGTACCCTGTGCGCCATCCTCGACGAACTCAGCCCCCGGAGCGACGGCAAACCCTACAAGGACCAGATCACCTACGTCGCCGACCGTCCCGGCCATGACCGTCGCTACGCCATCGATGCCGGCAAGCTAGAACGCGAACTCGGCTGGAAGCCGGCCGAGACCTTCGAGACCGGCATCAGGAAGACAGTGCAGTGGTATCTCGGCAACCAGGCCTGGGTGCAGAACGTTACGAGCGGGGCTTACAAGCACTGGATTGGCAAGCAGTACGGCGAACGTGATGCCTAAACTCTACGAGTATTTCGGACTGCTGGTCATGTTCTACTCCAATGAACACGAACCGGTTCATGTGCATGGCAAGTGCCAAGGCCGGGAAATGCGTGCAGAATTGATCATCGTCAATGGCTTGGTTGTCGATGTCCGTTTCATGTATCAACCGGGCCGTTTGCCCTTGTCGGATAGCGAAATCCGGTTTTTCAAGGAAATCGTCGTCGCGAAATCCGAAATCTGATGAATCGTGCACAAGTGGGTTGATTTTTTGTTTTGCACAAATCGATCGTCCCGGAAGTTATCAACAGGAGGCTCAAGTGATCCCGGATGTCTTGAATATCACTCATGTCGATCCATTGGGGGGGTATCGACTGTCGCTCGATTTCGATGATGGCAGTACGCAAGTCGTCGACTTCGAGCCATTTCTTGCGGCCTCTGCTCACCCCGCGATCAGGGCCTATCTTGACCCGGATCGCTTTGCATCATGCCGCATCGAACATGGTGATCTGGTCTGGGGCGATTACGATCTCTGCTTCCCGATTGTCGATTTGTACCTGAACCGGATCGTCATTCCCGCCGGCGGGCAAAAAGCGGCCTGAGAAAGAAAACACGTATACATCATGACCACCCGCAAAGGCCTCATCCTCGCCGGCGGCGCCGGCACCCGGCTGCATCCGGCCACCCTGTCGGTCTCCAAGCAACTACTGCCCATCTACGACAAGCCGATGATCTACTACCCGCTGACCACGCTCCTGCTGGCCGGCATTCGCGACATCCTGATCATCTCCACCCCGCAGGATACCCCGCGTTTCGAACAACTGCTCGGCGACGGCAGCCAGTGGGGCATCGACCTCCAGTACGCCATTCAGCCCAGCCCGGACGGCCTCGCCCAGGCCTTCATCATCGGCGCCGATTTCATCGGCGAATGCGACTCCGCGCTGGTGCTTGGCGACAACATCTTCTACGGCCACGACTTCCACCACATCCTCGGCAACGCCAACGCCCGCAGCGAAGGCGCCACCGTCTTCGCCTACCACGTGCATGATCCCGAACGCTACGGCGTCGCCGAGTTCGACCCGGCCGGCAAGGTCCTCAGCCTCGAAGAAAAGCCGAAGCAACCCAAATCCAGTTACGCCGTCACCGGCCTCTATTTCTACGACAGCGCCGTCGTCGAACTGGCCCGCAACCTCAAGCCCTCGGCCCGCGGCGAACTCGAGATCACCGACCTCAACCGCCTTTACCTTGAGCAAGGCAGGCTCAACGTCGAGATCATGGGCCGCGGCTACGCCTGGCTCGACACCGGCACCCACGACAGCCTGCTCGATGCCGGCCAGTTCATCGCCACCATCGAGAAGCGCCAAGGCCTGAAGGTAGCCTGCCCCGAGGAAATCGCTTTTCGCCAGGGCTGGATTACACGGGGGAAACTCGAAGAGTTGGCCCAGCCACTAGCGAAGAACGGCTATGGCCAATACCTGCTCGGCCTGCTCAAGGCGCAGGTGTTCTGAGTTAGCATTCCTCCTTATGCGAATCAGTCCGGAGCAGGCTCAAGCCATCAGGCATCTGGCACATCAAGTGGCCGGCGAAGATGCGCGCGTCCGGCTTTTCGGTTCGCGGCTCGATGACCGGGCGCGAGGCGGCGATATCGATCTGCTGCTCGAACTGCCGACGCCGGTCGCCAACCCTGCACTGACTGCGGCCAGCTTGTCCGCCCGGGTGTCACGCCTTTTCCAGGGGCGGCGGGTCGACGTGCTGATCCTGGCGCCCAACCTGAAGCGCTTTCCCATTCACGATCTTGCCTGTATGCAGGGCCAGTTGCTATGATACTCGACCCGGCCGTGTCGCTTCGCCTGGCGTTCCTGATTCGAGTGGTGGGCCGGGAGAGCGATCACCTTGCGCTCACCGACCAGCGCTTGTTCGCCGTCCCGTTCGACGTGGCGCGGGCAGAATGCTTGTCCGCCGACCCCGACCTTGCAGAGTGGGTTGAAGCCTTCGTCAGCCGTTTCGCCCGTCTGCAGGGCACGCTGGAAGACAAGTTGATCCCGGTGCTGCTCGCTGCCTTGGGGGCAAGGCCGGGTGCGGCCATCGACAATCTGGACAGGGCGGAACGTCTGGGTTTCCTACAGTCCGTGGACCAATGGATGGCCATGCGTCAGCTGAGAAACCAAATGGTCCATGAGTACGTCGAGGATCCGATGATCCTGGCCGGTGCCTTGCAGAGTGTCCACCCCTTCGTGCCCTCGCTGTTGTCTGCGGTCGGCGCGATCCGCGACGAAGTGGCGCGCCGTGGCTGCCTCCTGGCGGACGGTCCGGGGGCGGTGAGCCGATGAAGGTAACCCCCGCCGCCATCCCGGATGTCTTCATCCTCGAACCGAAGGTCTTCGGCGACGAGCGTGGATTCTTCTTCGAAAGCTTCAACCGGCAGGCCTTCCGCGAAGCCACCGGGCTGGATGTCGACTTCGTGCAGGACAACCACTCGAAGAGCGCGAAAAATGTCCTGCGCGGGCTGCACTACCAGTTGCCGCCGAAGGCCCAAGGCAAGCTGGTGCGCGTCGTGCAGGGCGAAGTCGTCGATGTCGCGGTCGACCTCAGGAAAGGGTCGAAATCTTTCGGAAAGTGGGTCGGCGAGACCCTGAGCGCGGAGAACAAGAAACAGATGTGGATACCGCCCGGTTTCGCCCACGGTTTCCTGACGCTCTCCGACACTGCCGAGTTCCTCTACAAGACGACTGACTACTACGCGCCGGAACACGAGCGCTGCATCCGCTGGGACGACCCGGCGATTGGCATCGCATGGCCGCTGGACGGCGTGCCCTCCCTGTCCGCCAAGGACGCGGCGGCGAATGATCTCGCCACGATTTCCGTTGCTGATCTTCCGGGTTGAATCCAGCAGATCCACTGTGACCTCTGTCGCCGCCACTGCCACCCCAAGCAAACCTTGCGCCGAGATCGTGCTCCTCACCATTTCCGGTGTCGGCTCAATCGTCTTTGTCGCGTGGGTATTGTGGGTATTCCGTTTCGGGTTTGATTTGACGGACGAAGGGTTCTATCTCAACTGGATATCGGCCCCTTTCAACTACTCCGCTTCCAGTAGCCAGTTCGGGTTCATCTATCACCCACTTTACTTGCTTGTCGGTGGCAATGTTGCCTTGTTGCGGCAAGCCAATTTCCTCATTTCTTTCGCCCTTGCCTGGCTGCTCGCATGGCATGTCCTGGGGCTGCTTGCAGAACGGGCAGGTTCAACATTGACCGCTCAGGTTCGGGTGGTGGCGTCGGCGGGGCTGGCGACTTCGGCTGTGCTGTCGGTCGTGTTTGCCGGACTGTGGTTGCCGACACCGAGTTACAACACGCTCACTTTCCAAGGGCTCTTGCTGGCAGCAACCGGCCTCGTTCTCGCGAGGCCGGATCGAGGAAGAGAAGGGCTGGCCGGCTGGTTCATGCTGATGGTGGGCGGTTGGCTCAGCTTCATGGGCAAGCCGACGTCCGCGGCCGTGCTGGCGGTTCTGGTCGGCACCTACCTGGTCTTGTCGCTACGGTTGCGCCTGGTTCCGTTGCTGCTGTCCTTCGCCACGGTGATCGCATTACTGGGGTTGTCGGCCGTGATGATTGATGGTTCAGTTTCCCTGTTCGTTAACCGTTTTGTCGAGGGGCTGCGAATTGGGCAAAGTCTTGGAGGCGGGCACTCGTTCGAGCAGATGCTTCGTCTTAAGGACCTATGGCTCCCGGAAACACAAAAAAACCTGCTGATTGGCCTGTTCCTTTCAGTGGCCATCGCCGTCGCCGTTGCCGCAGCGTACTGGGAAAAGTGGCCCCAAGCGGTGTCCGTCGCAGCATTGGTTCTTTTCTTGTTTGGGCTGCATCTAACCGTGCAAGTCGATTGGTTCTTTGCGTTACCCGGTAGCCGCCGCGGACTGTCCGTTTACGGGATTCCCGCCGGGCTTGCGTTGGCAGCCCTACTGGTGGGTCGCCTGAGGAATCTACGCTCGATCGGATGGGGGAATGCGCTCCTTGTTTGTAGCCTGCTCTTGTTCCCCTATGCCTATGCCTTCGGTACCTCGAATGACTACTGGATTCCCATCGCATGTGCGGCGATTTTTGTTTTCGTGGCTGCATATATGTTTTTCTTGCCCTTGGCTGGCCATCCGCGTTTGAATGCGATGCTCCTAGTCGGCGTCGTCGGCGTACAGGTGCTGACCGCATTGATCGCCTATTTCGGGACATTGACGCCGTACCGCCAGCCGAATCCTCTCGCGCAGAACCGCGTGGCGGTGACCATCGGCCATGGAAAGTCCAGCCTGATCCTTTCGGATTCCCACTCGGCCTATCTGGTTTCCGGGGAGCGCCTGCTGTCGCAATCCGGCTTTGTGCCCGGGACACCGATGATCGACCTGACGGGTCACTCCCCGGGCTTCCTGTATGCCGTGGGTGCCGATAGCATTGGCTTGGCCTGGACATTGGGTGGCTACCCGGGTAGCGATAATTTGGTGATTCAGAGCTTGGCCACGGTTCCATGCGAACAGCTTGCCAGCGCCTGGATATTGACCGAATCCAGCGGGCCAAGGCCGATTTCGGCAACAGTGCTGGAGAGTTTTGGCGCAGATATCGGGCGGGACTTCCGTATGGTTGGAGAGCTCGTGTCGCCGGAGGGGCAGCGGCAAGTCATCCACGCACCGCAACGCGAGCAGGCCAAGGGCGCGGGTGAGTGTGCCCTCAGACGGGAGCGGCCATGAAGCGCGTCGCCATTGTTCAATCCAACTACATCCCGTGGAAGGGCTACTTTGACATGATCGCTGCCGTCGACGAATTTATACTCTTCGACGACATGCAGTACACGCGGCGCGACTGGCGCAACCGGAACCAGATCAAGACGCCGCAAGGGCTCCAGTGGCTGACGGTCCCGGTCAAGGTAAAGGGCAAGTATCACCAAAAGATACGCGATACCGAAATCGACGGCACCGACTGGGCGGCCGACCACTGGAAAGTGCTTAGCCAGAACTACCGCCGAGCGAAATGCTTCAATGAAATTGCCACCTGGCTGGAGCCGCTTTACCTTGACGCGCAGTATTCACACCTTTCGTCGATGAATCGCAGCTTCATCGAGGCGGTATGCAACTATCTCGGGATTGCCACCAAGATAAGCAATTCGTGGGATTACGCGATGATCGACGGCCGGACGGAACGGTTGGCCGATCTGTGTGCTTCTGCCGGGGGAAGCGAATATATCTCCGGCCCGGCCGCCAGGGATTACATCGAAGACGCTGTCTTCGCCGACCGTGGCATCAAGCTGACGTGGTTCAACTACGCCGGATATCCCGAGTATCCGCAGCTCTGGGGCGAATTTGCCCACGGGGTTACCATACTGGACTTGCTTTTCAACTGCGGCAAGGACACCAGCCGCTACATGAGGTATGTGCGCTCGTGAAGTTGTCCATCGTTGCAACCCTTTAGAACCTGTTCACGATCTTCTGAGCAAAAGCGCGAGGAAGGCGAGGTGAATGAAC
>ERZ724507.645-NODE-645-length-15637-cov-7.369401_pt1 | contig 15637 bp, 9 predicted proteins | sample MGYA00376040_ERZ724507 | MGnify/ENA primary metagenome ERZ724507 (study PRJEB28724, sample SAMN07190883) | activated sludge metagenome | isolation source: activated sludge of sewage treatment plant in Hong Hong | place: Hong Kong | collected 2016-03-17 ...
CGCGCCGGCTGCGAAGCCAGCAGCAGCCCCGGTGGTTGCGCCCGCTGCGACGCCTGCGGCCAAGCCAGCGGTGGTGGCTCAGCCCGTAGCGGCCCCGGTGGTTGCGCCAGCTGTGGCGCCAGCGGCCAAGCCAGCGGCAGTGGCTCCAGCAGCCCAACCGGCCCCGGTCAAGCCAGCGGCAGTGGCTCCAGCAGCCCAACCGGCCCCGGTCAAGCCAGCGGCCCAGCCAGCGCCTGCTCCCGTCAAGCCCGCAGCGGCCCCGGTTCAAGCTGCTCCAGCGGCCAAGCCAGCGGTGGTGGCTCAGCCGGTGAAGCCCGCAGTGGTTGCGACGCCAGCGGCCAAGCCAGCCGCGCAAGTGGCTCCTGCCGCGAGGCCTGCGGTCCAAGCCGGTGCCAAGCTCGAGCCCGCTTCGCTCAAAGCACTGGCGCGTGCCCTCGATGGTGTCAACTCGGCAGCCGCAGCACCAAGCGGTGGCGCTTTTACCGCCCAGATCGAGCAAATCCGTCAAGCCGGTCAGCGCGACGAGGTGGTGGCGATCCTGCTCAATGCCATTGCTCCGCTTGCGGATCACGCAGCGCTGTTTGTCATTCAGCAAAGGCAGTTTGCTTGCTTGGATGGACGCGGACCCAGCCACGTCATCGATATGCTCAAGTGGGTGCAGCTTTCGACGGAAGAGCCATCGCCATTTACGGCGGTGGTCGCCGCCAAAGAGCCGCACCTGGGACCGCTGCCGCAGACGGCTGAAAATCAGGCTGCGATGACGGCGCTTGGCAGCTCGTCGGGTCCGCTGCTGCTGGTTCCGCTGATGTTCAAAGGTCGCGGCATCGGTGTGCTCTACGCCGACGAACTCAAGCGCGATCTGAAGCCGCTCATTGCCGATCTGAAGCTGATCGCTGACGAAGCGGCCACTGCCTTTGCCCGCATCATTCTGCAGCGCAAAAAGTCCGGCTAGACGCTCCGCGCACCGCCCTCCAGATGGCTCTTGCCATACCCCTCAATCCCCCATATCGTGGAACTACTTGTGCGCCTTTAATGCGCGTGCAGTCCGCAAATTTTTGCGATTGCCGCGTAAGTGAGAACGGCCCAATACGTGGGCTTCACCGAGGCAAAAAGAGAAGGAGCAAATGAGCACCAAGCTGTTTGTGGGAAACCTGTCCTACGCTATTACCGAGCAGGAGTTGCGGGATGCTTTTGCGCAAGGGGGCCGAACGGTCCAGAGTGTGCGCATCGCCCGTGACCGCGAGACCAACCGTCCGCGTGGGTTTGCCTTTGTAGAGGTCGCGACCGACGCTGAAGCTGATTCGGCCATCAACGAGTGGAACAACAAGCTGCTCGCTGGCCGACCGGTTTTCGTCGAAAAAGCCCAAGAGAGGGCTCCTGGTGAGCGACCGGCTCCTCGTCCTCGTCCGCCTGGTGGTCCCGGGGCTGGCCCTGGTGGCGGTTTCGGTGGTGGCGGTTTCGGCGGTGGTGGCGGCTATGGAGGAGACGGCGGTGCCGCTCGTCCGATGGGTCCGCGTCCGCCGATGCGTTCCTTCGGTGGTCCCGCGTTTGATCCTGGTCCGCAGCGTGAAAGTGGTCGTCGTCACAACACCAAGCCCGATCGCAAGGGCAAGGAAAAGAAGGCGGCGGGTCGGCCAGCTCCCGAAGAGCGTGAGCGTGGCAAGTGGCGCTGGGACGGCAACGACGACTACTAGTCGTTCATTGTTCGACGGGGGAATCGAATGAGTGAGTCGCTGCTGAAGCTGCTATCGAAGCAGCGTAAGCAGGTGATCGGGCTGATGTCCGGTACGTCCGGCGACGGTCTTGACTGCGCGCTGGTCGATGTCTCGGGTCATGGGCTCGACATCCAGATTCATGGAGTCCGCTCGCGGACCTTTCCCTACGATTCTTCCGAAAAAGCCTTTATCCATTCCCTGTTTGAGCCGGAGCTTGACGCGCGTACGCTGTGTCAGGCTTCGTTTCGACTGGGAGAGCGCTTCGCCCAGGGCGTGCTCGACTTCTGCGCCGAGCTGTCGCTGGATGTTCGCGAGCTGGACCTGATCGGTAGTCACGGTCAGACGGTCTGGCATCAGCCTCCGTCGGCGTGTCGATCGGGAGAAGTTCCATCGACGCTACAGATCGGAGAGCCAGCGGTGATCGCCGCGCGTACGCAGGTGGTGACGATCGCGGACTTTCGGGTCGCGGACGTTGCGCTCGGTGGAGAGGGCGCGCCGCTGGTGCCGTACTGCGACTATCTGCTGTTTCGGCAGCCGGGTCGGCGACGTGCGCTACAGAACATCGGTGGCATTGCCAACGTGAGCGTGCTGCTCGATGACGCGGACTCGGTGGTGGCGTTCGACAACGGGCCCGGCAACATGCTGATCGATGCGCTGGCTCCGGTGGTTTCCGACGGGCAGCTTGACTTTGATCGCGATGGCGAGCTGTCGGCGCGCGGGCAGGTGCTTCCCGATGTGCTGTCGGCGCTGCTCGATGATGACTACCTGCGTCGCAAGCCGCCGAAGTCCACCGGGAGAGAGCGCTACGGTGTCACGTTTGCTGAAGCACTGCTCCGTCGCTATGCGCACCATGAGCCAGCGGATCTGCTGGCGACTGCGGTGGCGTTTACCGCGCATGCGATCGCTGACAGCCTGCGTGGGTTTGCGCTCGACGAGCTGATCGTGTCAGGCGGCGGCGCGCACAACCGAACGCTGATGGCGAGCTTGGAACGGCTGCTGTCTCCCGTCGCGGTGCGCAAGATGGATGCGCAAGGGATCGACGTAGACAACAAGGAAGCGGTTGCGTTTGCGCTGCTCGCGGTGCAGTCGCTTCACGGACAGCCGACGAACCTTCCGAGTGTGACGGGCGCGCGACGAAAAGCAGTGCTCGGGAAGATCAGCCTGCCGCCGCTGTAGCTCGTTACGGAAGCGAGCGGGCCTCGCGCAGTAGCTCAATTTCCCGACGAGACTGCTTCAGCGTATCGAGCTGCGCTCGCAGTCCGACATACATCACAAAGCGCGTCGAGTTTTGCCAGCTCAGCGACGGATCAAACGGAAAGCGCGCAACCTCCGTCGGAAACTCTTTGGGCAGCGCGGGATATTCGGGCACTTGCTCGCCGCGAATCGCCATCGCAAAGACGTTTCCTTCGGCAAACGCGGAGATCGGACCCCAAAAGTTGAACCCGACGCCCAGGCTCGACAGCAGCATGTAAATCGTTCGGTTCTGCGGCGACACCACCTGAATAAGCAGTCCGTCGGCGGGCTGACTCACTCGAGCGGGACTGGTCTGCGCACCGTGCATGAGCTGCAGCGCTCCGTACAGCGACACCTCCCACACCGGTCGATACAGAAAGTCACCGCCGAGCCGATCCCACAGCGTCAGCGCTCCGGCGTAGGGATCGGGCTCGTAGCCGCGTGCCAAGCGCAGATCGAAGCGTCGTCGCGGTCCGACGTAACCAAGGCTGACTTCCCCAGCAACGGTCAGCGTCGAAAACTGTCCGATCGAAGACTCGAGCGGCGGCGGGTGGAGGTTGCCGCGAATGCCATGCACTCGTCCGTCGATCGAGCAGCGATCTCCGGCGATAAGCAGCGGATCGAGCCGGACACACAGGTGCGGCTGCGCGGCGATGCCAAACCCGGTCTCGGCCCGCATCGTGAAGCGCTGATCGAGCTTGTATTCCCAGGCAGCACCGACGAAGGCATCGTGCGCTGGCTTGACCTCGCTGCGCGACAGCACATCACGAAACGTGCTCGAATAGAGCGCGCTCAGACGGTAACGAAGCGGAACTTCGACGCGATGACGGTTCCAGGTTCGGCCCAGCGCAAACGAAGCTTCCAGCGTCTGCATCGGTCCCAGCGTCGAAAAAATCGGCAGGCTATCGATCGATCCAAGGATCTCCAGCGCTCGCCACGACAGCCCGGCCCGCAGCGCAGATCGATCGCTCAACGAGTGCTGAAGCTCGACGCTGGCGCTGCTGGTGATGAAGAACTGACCCGAGGCGGACTGGCTGCTGGGCGGTAGGTTTGGATCGCTTTGGCCGACCTGACCGCTGCGGGTATCGAGGGTGCGATCGAAGACATCGATGCCAGCGCGGGCTTGTCCGGTGATGCGGGTGCGACTGCTGAGCGTGTGCTCGCCGCGATAGTCGAACCCGAAGCTGGGCCGTCGCAAGATCGGTGTGCAGAGCTGCGCCGAATAGCCGATCGACAGGGCGAGCTGATGGCGAAATCGCTTGCTGTGGGCAAGGAATGCGACGGTGGCGCTGGTTTCTCCGCCGATGTCCCAGCCGGGATCTGCGCCGCAGGAGCCGGTGTCGTCGCCGGTTCCGTACTGTCCTGCGTTGGCGACACCGACGAACGTGCTGGTGCGAATTTCCCCGAGGAAGTCAAAGCGCGCAGCCTCGGCGCTGGATGCTCCGCACAGAGCGGCCCAAAGCGCACTGGCACAGAGCGCTCGTCTCATCCGTCCCTCGGCTGCCTCTGAACTGCTGCGTAGACGCTTTCCGCACCTTGGGCCCACGCTTCGAGAGAAAAGCGCTTTTCTGCGACGCGCAGTGCGGCTTGTCCAAACTGTCGGCGCTGCGTTTCATCGCCAACCAGCGACAGCAGCGCGCGATTGAGCGCCACCTGATCGCCTTGCGGAACGACCAGCCCAGTGACGCCTTCTTCGACGATCTCTCGACATCCGCCCGTCGCCATCGTCACCACCGGCACGCCGAGCGCCATCGCTTCGATCAGGTTCAGCGGCAGCCCTTCGTTGTGCGAACACGACACCAGCACGTCGAGCGAGCGATACGCATCGGCCACCTGTTCGACATAGCCAGCGAGCGTGACGTTCAGCTGTTCTTGATCGATTCGCGCTTGTAGCTCGTCGGCGAGCGGTCCTTCGCCAAATAGCAGCCCGCGCACCGGCAGACCCTGCTTTTTGAGCGACGACATCGCCGACAGAAAGTGCGCGTGACCTTTTTCCGGCGACAGACGAGCGACCATGCCGATCACGATCTCTGCGTCTTTGCACAGCGTGCTGCGCAGATCTCGCTGTCCGACGTGCCCACGCAGCCGCGCGATGTCGATTCCACTCGGCAGCAGATGCGTTCTCGTCGGAGACACTCCGCTCGCGATCACCTCGGCGCGATAATCACCGCTCAGCGTCAGGACCGCCGACGCGAGCCGCAGCGACAAGCGATCGAGCCGCTCATAGACGCGCACCCGCAGATCGTCGGGACGCAGATAGCCATGAACCTCGATGACGAGCGGCAGGCTCAGCATTCGACACAGCGGCGCCGACAGCACATCGGTCTTGAGCGAGTGCGAGTGAACCACGTCGGGCCCAAGCTGCCGCAGCATCGCAAACCAGGCCGCCACCAGGCGCGGGTTCACTTGGGCGGTGGCTTCGACGCGATGGGTCGCAATGCCGCGAGCGTTTAGCTCTTTTTCCAGACGATCCTGACCGTCGCCGAGCCGTGCTTCGTGACAGAGCAGCACCTCGATGCGATGCCCTCGTCGCGCCAAGATGGTTGTTTCGTCGAGCACACAGCGCTCTGCTCCGTAGATTTGGCTTGCCGACTGAATGACGTGGACGATGTGCATCGGGGAATCGCGTCTTAAGGCGACAATCTATCACGGCTGTTTGGAAGCGCTGCGCAGCCGTGCGGCTTCTGCTCGTTCGACGGCAGCCCGATGTAGCTGTCCGCTTTGGCTTTCTACGTCCGCGCGCACTTCGTGAAGCCGAGCGAGCAGCGCCAGCGACTGACCGTCCGCGATCGCTTGCTGAAGGATGCGACGGGCCTCGTCGAAGTGTCCCAGCTTGGCCACGATCTGCGCGTGGGCAATCGCCAGCTCCGGCGCGGGCTGGATCGCGATCGCGTGCCGGGCCAGCGAGTCCGCCACATCCGTCCGTCCCGCACGCAGCAGCAGCTCCAGCAGTCCTCCGACGAGCAGCGGATCGGTCACTCGCTGGGCCAGCAGCCCTTGCAGCGCAGACTCGGCTTCATCGGGACGACTGAGCGCCAGCGCCGCGCGTCCCAGCCACGCACATGCGTCGGGATCGTTTTTTTGCACCGCCAGCTGGCCAATCGCCAGCGCCAGCGCCCAGTCCGGTGTGGCTTGACCACTCAGCGCTTCGAGGAGCGCTCGCCGGACTTCCACCCGATCGGGCAGCGCCGGGACAAGCTCCGCCGGATCGCGACTCAGCTGAAGCAGCAGCCCAATCAGCCAGCGCCTTTTTTCCGGGTCTGCATCGGCGAGCAGCGGCGTCATCATCGTCAGCGCCTGCCGGGTGTGTCCGTACCGTCCGAGCAGCTTGGCCGCCGTCGCTCGTGCTAGCAAGTCCGACGGATGCTGCGTCAGCGCTCGGTTGATCCAGCGCATCGCATCGGGATGATCATCTTGCACGAGCCTCGCCGCCAAGATCGCCGACAGATACGAATCGAGCGGATGTCGACGGAGCGCCTCTGTGGCCTTTTCGATCAGCAGCTCGTCGGAAACCTGGCGATCGGTGACGAGCCGAAGCAGCGCTTGACCGTCTTGCTCGTGACTCGGCGCGTGGAGGTGAACCCACAGCGACAGTCCCAGCGACGCAAGGCCCGGAATCAGCAGCCAGCGTGCGCGCACGTTCCAGTGTGGCTTCTGAATCAGCGTCGTCAGAAGCAGCGCCGAAACCATCAGCGCTCCCGTCGCTAAGTTGAAGTCAAACAGGTTGTGCGCACCGAGCGACAGCAGCGCAATCGAAGCAGCTCGACGAACCGGCGACGGCGCTTCGCTTCCGTGTTTCCAGGTCCGACGCAGCGCGCCGGCCATCGCCAGCCCGAGCAGCAGCACGAGCCCGAGGCCGACGATCAGCCCGTAGTCGAGCAGCACCTGAAGCCACTCATTTTCCAGGTAGGCAAAGCGCGTCGTGACCGAAACCTCGGGCGCGACATCCAGCGCCGTTTCGAGCGAGCCTCGTCCAATCCCGAGCAGCCAGTGACCTTGGGCCAGCGGCAGTGCTTCTCGCCAGACCCAAACCTTGCTTCCCGGCGTCCACAGCCCACCGGACAGACCTGACTGGACGCGCAGCCACAGCGCTTTGCCCGGTCCGACGAGCAGCGTCAGCGCACCGAAGACCAGCGACGGCATCACCCAGCGCACAAGGCGGCGGGTTTGCTCGTGACGATTCGGCGCATCGGCCCACAGAAGCGTCACAAGCTGCGCAGCCAAGCCACAGACAATCCCGGCCCGCGACAGCGTCTGCAGCAGCGTCAAGTTGAGCACAGCAAATGACAACAAAAGTGTCACTTTTCGGATCACGCGCTGCGTCGGGGCAAGCTCCAGCCACATCCCGAGCGCCAGCACCGCACCGACTTGCACAAGCGCGGCCATGTGGTTGGCGTTTTGCAGCACGGCGGGCCACAGCGCGCGACTCGAGCCGTGCGTATGGACCGCGAGCGGGGGCGGCAGCGGCAGACCGAGCGCCGACAAGAGCCCGAGCAGCGACAAAAGCACCGCGACCAGCACCACCATCCCGCACAGCCGCAGGCTATCGCCGTGCCGTCTCCGCAGCGATGACCATGCCAAGAGCAGGCTCAGCGCACCGAGCAGGCGCGCACCTTCATGCAGCGTCTCCGCCGGATCGAGCGACACCGGCAGCGCCGCGTCACCACCCAAGCCTGTCATCACCTGCATCAGCGTCGCGTTGGTTCCAATCGGCATGTGCTGACGCAGGCTGACCGGCAGCGGCACACACTGAAACAGCGCCCACAGCACCGCGACGAGCAGCCACGGCGCAAACAGTGAAATCGGCACCGGCTTGTCACTTCGCGCTCGCACCACCGCGAGCAGCCCGCACAGCGCCGTCAGGATCAGCGTCGCTGGACGATCGACCGTGCCGCTCCACAGCACTGCGAGGAGCAGCGTCGGCAGAACCCACACAATCAGCCTGAGCTGCTCAGATCGCAGCGTCACGGTCGCGCGCCGAGGCGAATGTTCGCCCATCTTCCCGAACCGTCGTCGGTTCTTCGTCGCTTGGACCAGGCAAGACCGGCGCGGTCACAAATCGGACTTTGCGACGGAAGACCTCGGACATCAGATCGGCTTTGCGACGGGCCGACCACAGCTCAAGCTCTAGATCGCTGCCGCTCGGCGCGGCCAAGGTCAGCTCGATGTCTTTGCTTTCGATTCGCACCCGCACCGCGCTGATGATCTGTCGGTTGGTGCGATCCAGTCCGTCGGCCACTCGCAAGATCGACGCCAAGACCCGAATGCGGCGACGCTGCGATTCCCCGAGGCTGACAAAGCTTTCGTGCGTGTCCTTCGGCGTGGCTTTGCGGTGATAGCGCACGCACTGCGCCAATATGTGGGTTTCTTCGACGGTAAAGCCCGAAAGCCCGACGTTTTCGATGAGGTACTGCGCGTGCTTGTGATGCTTCGACGCCGCAATGTAAAAGCCGATGTCGTGCAGCAGCGCCGCGTATTCCAGCAGCTCTCCCTCGGAGTTTTTCAGCCCGTGCAGCGGCCTGAGCCCACGAAACAGATCGAGCGCCAGCCTCGCGACGTGCTGCGCATGCGGCTCACGCGCCTGACAGTGTCGCTGTAGCGCCACCACCGATCGTCGCCGGAGATCAGGAAACTCGTCGGAAAGCTGAATGTCGGGACGGTGCTTTTGCGCGTAGTCAAAGACCAGCCCTTCGCGCAGTCCGGCCTCGCACAGCATGTACTGGTCGGCGTGAAACACTTCGAGCAGCGATCGCACCAGCACCACGCCCGGCAAGATCGAGTCCGCTCGACGAGGATCGAGACCCGGCATCTTCAGCCGCTCAGCGGGCGTCATCGCAAACAGTCGCTGCTCCAGCGCGTAGATGTCGGAAAAGCGCACGATGCGGCTGCGTTCGCTCTTGTCTTTGGCGACGGCAGGATCGGGCTTTGTCGTCAGCGGCGCGGTACACAGCTCGGCCAGCGCGCGTCCGGTTCCCGCACTGATGGCGACGAAGTCAAAGCCGATGCGCTGAATCGGTGCCGCGATCTTTTCGAGCGAGCGATGACACAGCTCCGCCAGCTGCGCGCGGGCATCGATCGTCGGTAGCTCTAGCGAAAACGACTGAAGCAGCCGCAGCACCCCGAGCTTGAGGCTGCGCTGGTAGTACAGCTCACGCGCGTCGCAGACCATCACCTCGACCGAGCCACCGCCGATGTCAAACAGCAGCGCCCGTCGAGTGCCGAGCGGCAGCACCGAGCGCGCGCCCAGGTAAATCAGTCGCGCTTCTTCGTCGCCGCTGATGACGTGCAGATCGATGCCTGTCTCGTCACGCATGGCCCGGACGAACTCACCGCCGTTGGCGGCTTCTCGGGTGGCACTGGTGGCGACGGCGAGCAGCGCATCCACTTGATGGCTGTCACACAGCTTGCGAAAGCCGCGCAGCGCCTCGGCAGCGCGGGCAAACGACTCGGGGGAAATCACGCCGCTTTGAAACGTCGAGTCGCCGAGCCGAACCATGTCTTTTTGGCGATCGATGACCTCGACCTGACCTTGCGCGTTGATCTGCCCGATCATCAGGTGAAACGAGTTGGTTCCGCAGTCGATGGAGGCGACCTTCATGCGCCGTGCTCCAGCTCTGCGAACCGATCGAGCCCAATCGGCAGCGGACGATCATCAGCCACCGTCGAACGAGCCCGGCCCGCGCGTCCGTTGTCGTCGGGCTTTTCATCCGATTCATCGTCGGAGTGTGCGCCGCTGTCTCTCTTGGTTCCGACCGTGCCTTTGGGCAGCTTGCCGAGCAGTGCCAGGTACAGATCACTGCGCTGCGGCTCGCCACTGCGAATCGTGCCCGGCTGGGTGTACGCGACCCAGACTTGATGCTTTTTGTCGATCGCCAGCGTCGGCTCTGCCGCCCCGTACTTTCCATCCAGCAGCACGAGCTGTCGCGTCCGCTCGACGACCGGCGCGTGCAAAAGCAGCACCAGCGCTTGGCTCTGCTCGTCGATGTGCTGACAGGCCAGAAGCAGCCCTTTGGCAATCGGAGCGGGCGACGAATAGCCAAGCGGACTGCGCGCGCTCAGCTGACCGCTCGGGAGGTGCAGCTCATAGATCGTGCTGCCGCCGTCTTGCTGGGCCGAAAAGAACAGGCTGTCGCCCCACGGTGCCCAGACCGGATGACCGAGCCGCGCCCCCGGCAGGTTGGGAATGCTACCGATCAGCAGCTCGTGACTGCCTCGGCTTACGTCGTAGCGCCACAGCCGCAGCGGACCCGCCGACTCTCCGTCATCGGCCAGGTACGCCAAAAACCGGCCATCGTGCGAAAACGCTGGGTCGCGATACAGCCTGCCGTCGCCACCAAGCAGCCGACGCGGCTCTGCATCCCCGGCACTGAGCAGCCAGATCTCGCAGGTGGCCCCGACCTGACGACCGTAGGCGATGCTGCCGTCTTTGGCGATCGTCCCGTGCCCTTCGACTGGACCTTGCAGCACCCGCGCGATGCGACCTTTGCGATCGGTACACAGCCACTGCGACTCGGGCCCGCTCGACAGCGCGTGCAGGATCAGCCGACCACTTGGCGAAAGCGTCGGTGCGCGGTGGTGAAGCTGGCCGGCGGTCAGTCGACGCTGCTTGCGCAGGTGCAGATCGCGGAAAGTGCCCAGATGCGGTCGCGTCATCGCTTCATCCTTTTGGAAAGTGCGCCGGAGCGGCTGTGCGCTTCGGGGCTGGCCAGTGCGCGCATCGTAGCGAGCCGAGCCCCGCAGGAAAAGGTCTACTTGGGCGGCGGGCCTTCATCGGGATAGCCGTTGGCCAGGTCTTCCAGCGTCAGCCGACGGCTCGCTTCGGGCGACAGCTCGTCTTCTTCGTCCGTAAAGCCTTCGAGCGACTCTCGGTCATCGAGCACCTTGGCCGCCGCCGGTCCCTGCGCAACCTGAATCTGTCCCACCGCCGTCGTCGCTTGCTTGCGAAGCTGGCTGTTCATCCAGGCAATGAAGCGCACCGGGTGGTAGTGCCAGACCACGAAGTCTTTGGGCAGGCCGACCTTTTCGCCCAGCTCCGCCGTGTACCACAGCGTCGGCTTGATCTGGTCGCGGTAGAGCTTTTGCCGCGCCAGCTTGGGCATCGCCCGAAAGTCTTTGCTCTGCAGAAGCTGCGCTTCCCAGTCGGGACTGTCGCCCCACTCGGACTGAAAGCGCACCGCCAGCTTGCGTAGCTCGGTGCGGCCTTCGTCGTTTTGGAAGAAGTCGCGCAGCTCTTTTTCCGAAAGGACCCCGTCGCCTTTTCCCTTGGGCTTGTCGATGGCGGACACGATGTCGCGCGCGTCGCAGAAGTGACCGCCGGACTTGCCATCCACCGACGTAAAGTAGCCCGCTTCCAGCTTGGCGGCGATGTCGTCGGGGGCCATGACCTCGACGTGGATCTGGCTTTCGTAGCTACCGGGAGGCCCGGCCTGACCGATGTGACCAATCAGCTCGCCGCCCGCGACGTCGATGTCGGGATAGAACACGCCGCCCGCTGACATTGCCGACCAGAACGGCTTCTTTTCCGCCTCGGCAAGCCACGCCGTGCGACCGCTCTTTGGCTCCTCGCGCTCCAGGTGCATGTAGAGGATGAAGAACAGCGTCTCGACGCCCGCCAAGCGAAAGTAGTGACGCATCAGCACGAAGTTCGACGATCCCGTCGGGACATCATCGCCAAAGCGCGCCGCCACAATGCGACCGGGGAAGGGCGTAAACACCGACGACGACTGCGGCAAGTTCAGGTGAATCCCGCCATGCCACAGCCGCGACCGCCCAAACGGCCCGACCGGGAAGTAGCCGCCCATCGCCTCTTCTTCGTTGTTGCGATACAGGGTCTGGCCTTGCTGCTCGGCCACCAGCGGGTTTTCGGCAATCTCGGGAGGCTTGGGGCACTCGTTGTTCTTGTCCAGACAGACAAACCACGTCGAGCTGACCCGAATCTTTTGCGCCAGCCAGCGAAAGTCAAAGCAGCCGGGGTCCCACTTGTTGTTGGTGACGTGGTAGTGCCCGATGTAGCCCGCAAAGGCGCGCGGGTCGGCCATCCAGGTGTTTAGGATCTGGCCGTTCCACTCGGGGAAGACCTGCGGCAGGTTCGGCAACAGTCGCGCCAGCGCTTTGCCCAGCGCCGCCATCGCCATGTACTGGTCGGGCGCGTACTGCCACATCCGATAGCGCGTGTTGTGGACGACCATCTCGGCCACGTCACGGCTGAGTCCCCGCTTGCGATAGAAGTCGGGGCCGTCTAGCTCGATCTGGCCTCGGTTGCACAGCTCGACGCCGATGGAGATCTCGTTGACGCCGGACGCATGAAACGCACCGTCGGCCAAGTCCAGCGTCTGATAGATCCAGCCGTTGTTATCGACCAGGAAGTGCGCCGACAGGCCGCGCTCGTCGTGCAGAACGTGAAAGCAGTCCGCCGAGCTGGCGCAGCCGTCGTGGTGCAGCACAAACTGGCGAATGATGTCTTGCAGCCGTCGCAAGTCCAGACGCTGACCACCCATCAGCCGTCGCTCGCGGTAGCGGTATGGCGACTTGCCCAGGCCCTTGGCGGGTCCAAACGGCAAGATCCCCGGCGCACCGCCGCCCTGGCCTTTGTAGCAGCCGAGCCGGTAGGCGCTAAAGTTGGGGTTGTCGTAGAAGTTTACGACGGGCCAACCGATGTTATAGGCACGCCCGCAGACGATGATGTTGCCCGATGGCGCAAAGCGCGCTTGCTGCTTGCCTGACATGCTCTGTTCGTCCTCGCCACTCCCCCGGCGCATGCGCGCACTCAGAGGACAGCACCCCTAGCGTACCCAATCCCGCACCGAATCGGGAGAGCGATAACGCCAGGAGGCGTGGGCCGACCAGAGACCTTTTTTTCGGGACGCTTGCGGCACGACAAAAAAGCGTCGCCGGGAAGGGGGACCCGCGCCGTGACTTCGCGCCGTGACGACCCGCAGCCCGCTGGAAAAGCGACAGCGGAGGTTGAGAAAGTCGACGGGGAGGCCGGGGGATTTGGACCTACCGTGAAGGGTGCGCAGGGCTGTCCTGCGGGAACGGAGTGGGCTCGACATGAAGACCCTGTTGTTTTCGTCCAAGGAGCAGACCCCGCGTCTGCCGTCGCTACCCAGCAAGCAGGGCAGCTCGCAGCAGGTGGCTCAAGCGGGGATGACGGGCAGCGGTCAGAAGCTGCCGTTTGCCGATCGCATCCAGGCGTCGTTTGGGCATCACGATGTGTCCAACATCTCGGCCCACCTGGGTCCGTCCGCGCAGCACAGCAGCCTGGCCCTGGGCGCGCAGGCCTATAGCACCAAGGGTCACGTTGTCTTTGGCCAGACCCCCAGCCTGCACACCGCCGCCCACGAAGCCGCTCACGCCATTCAGCAGCGACAGGGACTTTCGTTGCCAAGTGGGCTCGGCTCGCCCAGCGACCGCTACGAACAGCAAGCCGACGAGGTCGCCCGCCGCGTCGAGCAAGGCCAGTCCTGCCAAGACCTGCTCGACCAGAACCAAAGCCAGCACCACAGCCAGGGCCAGTCCTTGGGCTACGGGCTGGGCCCCACCGCTTCGACGCCTTCGACGGCCATTCAGCGGCTCATCTTGCGCTTTGGCGACATTGAAAAGGGCGGCTACCTCGACGATGAGCAGGGGGCCCTGGAGGAGTTTTATCCCGACGAGATCTCCCACACCGTCAAGGACCGCTGGGGCGACGCGCGCACCCGCAACTGGATGGGGCGGCGGCAAGGACTCCAGGAATACGGGGCCGACAAGGGGATCTCGGGCACGCCGTGGCACAAGTACCTGCGACGGCTCGGGCGGAGTGAAGAGCTACGGATCGTCGCTCACGGCAACAACAGCGCCAAGATCGGCGGCTACACCGGCGCCAAGATGGCCAAGCAGCTCGTCAAGATGGGGCTGACCACCCGTCACACCGGTGACATCTACATTCACGGCTGTCTTGCGGCCTATCACCCCAAGGGCGATCCCCAAAACCCGTCGTTTATCGATGAGCTGTTTGCGTCGCTCAAGGCGCGTGGCTACCAAAACGATGTCTACGGACTGGAAGGCATCGCCAAGAGCGGCGCGCCGGGCTTAAACGGCAAGTACGAGCAGCACATCGAGGAATACTCGGCGCATCACGAGCTAGAAGAAGCGCAGGACGCCTACTACGACCTTCGGAACTCGAGCAGTCCCGACGCGACGAAGCTGCAAGCGCTCAAGACCCAGATGGATGAAGCGCAGGCTCGCTACGACCTCGCAAACAAGAAGCACGGCGGCGTGTTTATGCGGCGCTGGGTGAGCGCGCGGATGCGCTGGCTGCAGGCCAATCGGCCTCGCTACAAGGCCCCTTCGCCGCCCTCACCGATTCCGGCCCCGAGCGGGCCCGCTCCCTCGCCTCCGACGTAGCGTAGAGGGTCTTCCGGCGCGAAGTCACGGCGCGGGTCCCCCTTCCCGGCGACGCTTTTTTGTCGTGCCGCAAGCGTCCCGAAAAAAGGTCTCTCTACGGCCCACGCCTAGTGGTCTTTGCGGATCGGTACGCGGTAGGGTGCGTCGCAAAACATGACGGACCAAGGACCTTTTGCGATGCGGAACGCCGCCCCTGCCGCAAATGACAACCACGCAGACCCGCTCTTTTTGCCAACCCTTGGTGCGCACCGCCTGCCGCCAGTGCGGCTTCGCCCGTCTGGCTGGCTGCTCTTGGCTTGTGCGGCGCTTGGTTGTAGTGAAAAGCCTGCGCCTGCCCAACTGACCGTGCCTTCCGAAGCGGCTACGTTGCGGGCGGCCTATGTGTCTGCGGTGCAGCGAGACGCCGACCCAAGCTACGCCGCCGTGACCGTGCGCCCCGGTGCGCTGCGCTTTGAGACGGCGACCCAGCAGCTGACCACGCAGCTGGACCGTCAGCGCGTCCAGGTGGCGCATCACAGCGGCGGTGGGGTGGACCTGACCCTGTCGTCGTATGGCTGTGCGATGGCTCCGACCCGCCCCGAGCCCGTGGTGCCTGTGGCCCTGGGCAATCGCGTCGAATACCACCGGCCCGGCCTGCGGGAGTGGTACGCAAACGGTCCGCTCGGGCTGGAGCAGGGCTTTGTGGTGGACGCGCCTGCGCATCAGGCGTCGTGTGGCGAAAAGCTGGTGCTGCGCCTTGGGCTTTCGGGCTCGCTGCGTCCGTCCCTGTCCGCCGATCACAGCTACCTCGATCTGCGCAGTGAGTCGGGCCAGCCGGTGCTGCGCTACCAAGACCTGTATGCCCAGGATGCGACGGGTCGAGCGCTTCCGACCGGGCTGGCGCTGGTCGGATCGCAGGTCGAGCTGTGGATCGATGACGCGGCGGCCACCTATCCGATCACGGTCGATCCGCTGCTGCGCTGGGTCGAGCAGCAAAAGCTGATTGCCAGCGATGCCGCGACCAACTCCTACCTCGGGGTGAGCGCGGCGATCTCGGGCGATACCGCGATCCTTGGTGCATCGGGACTGACCGTCATGGGCAAGGCCTACGCGGGCGGGGCCTATGTGTTTGTGCGCTCGGGCACCACCTGGACCGAGCAGGCCAAGCTGACCACCACCGATGCCGCGAGCAATGCGCTCGGCGATGCCGTCGCGCTGTCCGGTGACACCGCCGTGCTGGGCGCGCGCTTTGTGGACGGGGTGGGCAAGACCTACGCGGGCGCCGCCTATGTGTTTGTGCGCTCGGGCACGACCTGGACCCAGCA
>ERZ724507.653-NODE-653-length-15519-cov-4.783303_pt1 | contig 15519 bp, 11 predicted proteins | sample MGYA00376040_ERZ724507 | MGnify/ENA primary metagenome ERZ724507 (study PRJEB28724, sample SAMN07190883) | activated sludge metagenome | isolation source: activated sludge of sewage treatment plant in Hong Hong | place: Hong Kong | collected 2016-03-17 ...
ACACCACACCGGTGGCCGAGTGGAACATCAGCGTCGACCCCGAATCCGCCGCCGTTGGCGACAAGCAGGGTATTCGCATCTTTCAGGAACATTTTCTCGGGCCCTGTACCGGTTGGAATAACCTTTACGACCTCGTTGGTATTCAGGTTAATCTTGGCGATACTGCCGTCGAGACCGTCTTTGCCCCACTGGCTGACATAGGCGAAATTATTGTCGATGGGCATAAAATACCTGGGACCGATCAGTCCTCCAATCGTATCGACATACCGGAACGTCATCTGATCGACGACCACAACCAGGTTGATCCCGTTGACACAGATGTAGCCTTTGCCGTTGTGAAAAGTGAGCGACTGGACAAATTTACCCAGCGCACCGTTGTTTTCCCGCCCGAAAACGTCCTGTACGGTGACGTCGGTATCCGGGTTGTGCCAGGTGATGGTTCCGCTGCCGGAAGTGCCTTCGTTTACGACAAAAATGCCCTTGGAGTAGTCGTAAACCGGCAAGGTGTTATCATCGCCGCCAAGATTGCAGGCGCTAGTTGCCAGTATGGTTGCAGCAAAAAACAGGAATTGATAGAGATGGCTAACCTTCATTTTTGAATGTTTAAGTTATTGATAACGAACGGAAAGCGGGAAAGGAGGTCGATGACAACACCAATAGATTCCGCCAATGCAGGCAGGACGGAACCAGAATAGTCGCCATATAACCCGGCCTTCACCCGAAGCCCGATCAATGCGTTGGTTAGTGGCAGGTCTTCTGGCTCGTTTCGACGAGGAGCACCTTCCCGGTTTCCCAGTGGTGTTGCGGCTCTTCGCTTTGAATGAAACTTACAGCAGCGGGGACTGCCCCGGATTTTCACCGGTGTTCCCTTTTAATCGGAATAAGGCGAATGATCGCCTACCGAACCAAAACCGGGATAAAAGTATGACGGGTTTTAAGATTTCGGAGAATTCAACCCTTTGAAATTGTCGCCTGGACCTGAATAACATGCCGTTGCAAGTGCAGGACCATGTATTCCAGGAGGTCGCCCAGCATAAACTGAAACCCGGGCCACCGGAAATGCGGTACCCTCGTTTTATTCAGGTTGACTTGCCGCGCCTGCTGGATGCACCGCAACAACATTTCACAATTGATCAGAAAGGCTTTGAACTCAAAAGGCCGGATGCTCAGTCGCGCGGGGTCCATCCGCTTTGGACTCTTTCGGCGTTTTTTACTTGTGTTCTCAGGGCGAACGGCGTTTATGGCCATGCGTCCGAGCCAGGTTTGCCTGCGCTCGTCGGCAGGCTCCCAACTTCTTGCCTTGGATTTATGGATGGCTCGTTCGATCTGCGGTAGAAAGTAGTCCGAAAACGCATTGAGGTGGGCAAAACATTCCAGCGCGTTCCAGCGCCCCGGCCCCGGATGCAGGAGAAGCGCTTCTTCGGGAAGTGCGGAAAATTGCGAGCGGGACTGCTCCATGAGTTGTCGTAAGTCGGATTCGAGGCGGTCAAGCAGGGCGGTCTGCGTCATCTATTTCGTGCATTTTGAACGGCGGCCGCAAAGGTAAAAGATAATTTGTCATTGTTGGGTATTGCTGCATTGTTGTCATCCCAACAATCCCGAATTTTCCCGACATTTGCGCCCTCGTATGAAAGCAAGATCATTTCGCAAAGACAAGATAAACGTCATCACGCTCGGCTGTTCCAAAAATCTGGTAGACAGCGAGAACCTCATCACGCAATTGCGCGGCAACGATTTTGAGGTGACGCACGAAAACCCGGAACTGGATGCAAATGTGGTCATCATCAATACCTGTGGCTTTATCGATGTAGCCAAGCAGGAAAGTATCGATACGATAGTGGAATACGCAGGCATCAAACAGGCCGGCGGTATTGATAAACTCTATGTTACCGGGTGCCTGTCGCAGCGCTATAAAGACGATCTGGAGCAGGCCATCCCCGAAGTAGACGCCTTTTTCGGCACGCTGGAAATGCCGGCCCTGCTGTCGCGCCTTGAGGCGGATTACAAATACGAACTGCTCGGCGAACGCCAGATCACGACATTGCCGCATTACGCCTACCTCAAAATATCGGAAGGCTGCAACCGCACCTGTTCCTTCTGCGCTATCCCGCTCATGCGTGGCAAACACATCAGCCGCCCGGTGGAAGAACTGGCGCTGGAGGCCGGAAATCTGGCAAAAAGAGGCGTGAAAGAGTTGTTGTTAATAGCCCAGGAGCTCACCTATTATGGCCTGGACCTGTACAAAACCCGCGAATTGCCCCGCCTGCTCCACGCGCTTGCCGATGTGGAAGGCATCGAATGGATCAGGCTGCACTATGCCTATCCGAGCAAGTTCCCGCTCGACATCCTCGACGCGATGGCGGAGCGAAAAGAGATCTGCAATTACCTCGATATCCCCCTGCAACACGCTTCCGACCATGTGCTCGACCTGATGCGCAGGCAGATCACCCGTTCCGAAACGGAAGACCTGCTCGCCAGGATCAGGGAAAAAGTGCCCGGTATCGCCCTGCGTACCACATTCCTGGTGGGTCACCCGGGTGAAACGGAGGAAGATTTCGAGCAATTGCTTGATTTTGTCCGCCGGCAGGAATTCGAACGTGTGGGCGTTTTCCAGTATTCCCACGAAGAAAATACCCGTGCGCACGAACTCCCCGACGACATTCCGGCTGAAGTGAAAGCCGAACGCGCCAACCGCCTGATGGAACTGCAGCAGGACATTTCGTACCGCAAAAACGAAGCGAAAATCGGCCAGGTGTTCCAAACACTATTCGACCGGAAAGAAGGCAAGTATTTTATCGGGCGCACGGAGGCCGATTCGCCCGAGGTAGACAATGAAGTGCTGGTGCCCGCCAAAAACAACTACGTACGGCTCGGCGATTTTGCGCAGGTGCGCATCACAGGCGCGGAAGAATTCGACCTGTACGGCGAAGTGGTCCAATGATCACAATCCGCCCCAAATCGCCCTGACCAGGAGGGCGGCGAGCAATATTCCAATCATGATGGCCAGCACAGTCAGGATACCCGCATCGTTCGTACCGGTGGCGGGGTTGACGGTTGTTATGGCCGCCTCCTGCAAAATTTCCCGCGCACGGGCCGAATCAAGGGGGTGGACATGCAGGCGTACAATCGACTGTAAATGTGGTAAAACGGAAGTTGAAGCCGTATTCGCCAGAAAACAATGAATCCCTTCTGCGCGCAGCCGGGCTGCCGCCACTTCGGCTTCCATCAATGAAAAAAACTTGGCCACGACTTCGCCTTCCTCGGCAAGGCCTCGGTAGTCTTTTTCTTCAAATTCAAAGTCGTCGAGAATATCGGGCGGCGCCATATTGCACTCAAACATCTGACATTTCCCGGAATTCACAAAATCTCAGTACTTATGCCGCGTCAAACTTCGGACTAACATCTGTTACAATTAACTCTTGCATGAAATACCATATCCTTCCTGCGCTGCTGCTGGCCCCTTTTTTCCTTTTTTCCCAGGAAAAACCCAAATGGGACGTATCCAATCCCCCCGGACAACCCTACAAAGAGGTGGCATTCACAACCACTGAAGGTACCTGGATGAGCCTCGACGTGTCGCCCGACGGCAAAACGATCGTTTTCGATATGCTGGGCGACATTTACAGCATGCCCGTCGCCGGCGGAGATGCCAAGGCTTTGCGACTGGGGCTTGCCTGGGAGGTGCAGCCGCGGTTTTCACCCGACGGCAAAAAAATCCTGTTTACTTCGGATGCGGGCGGCGGCGACAACTGCTGGGTGATGGACAGCGACGGAAAAAACGCCAGGCAGGTGACGAAAGAAAGTTTTCGCCTGCTGAACAACGGGGTATGGATCGACAATGAATATATCGTTGCCCGGAAGCACTTCACCGGTACCCGTTCGCTCGGCGCCGGCGAACTCTGGATGTACCACATCAGCGGCGGAGAGGGCCTCCAACTGACCAAGCGCAAAAACGACCAGCAGGATGTGAACGAACCTTCGGTTTCGCCCGACGGCCGTTACATCTACTTCAGCGAGGATATGTATGGCGGCGGATTTTTTCAATACAACAAAAACCCCAATACCCAGATTTTTGCCGTCCGGCGCTATGACCGCGAGGAAGGCAAGGTGGAGGATGTGACCGGCGGCTCCGGCGGGGCGTGCCGCCCGCAAATCTCCCGCGACGGCAAATGGCTGGCCTTCGTGCGGCGTGACTACACCAAAACGGTGTTGTGCGTCCGGGAGCTGGCAACCGGTATGGAATATCCCGTCTATGAAGGTCTGGACAAGGATCAGCAGGAGGCCTGGACGACTTTCGGGTGTTATCCCGGGTTTGCATGGATGCCCGGCGGGGAGGCAGTTGTGATCTGGACCGGTGGTAAAATTGTACAAATTCCGATGCAGCGAAGCCCAAACGGCAGGTATAATTTTAATACTGGTGAAAGCGCCCCGAAGGTTCGCGACATCCCGTTCGCCTGCAATGTAAAGGCAAAGGTTGCCGAGACGCTGCATTTTGAGAATAAGGTTTTTGAGCCCGAATTCACGGCGAAGGCGATACGGCAGGCGGTAACCAGCCCGGACGGTAAATGGCTGCTCTTCAATGCGGCAGGTGAATTGTATAAAAAAGAATTGCCGGCAGGCAAAGTTGAAAGGGCCTTAAGCGGCGTGTTTATACCTCCGGTCGTATCAAAAAGCGCCGCGCAGGAATCATCGTCCGGAAACAATTCAGAGCCTTCTTTCTCTACCGATGGCCAATCAATGGCTTTCGTTCAATGGAATGATGAAGAAAAAGGAAGTATCTGGACTGTCCGCAACTTTAATATGAGAGGGGCAACCGGTTCCAGAATCCTGAACACCCCCGCCATTTACCGCACCCCGTCATTCTCTCCCGATGGGAAGCAGATCATTTTTCGTATACAGGACGGCGACGACGAACTCGGGCCCGGCATGACCGACAAGCCGGGTATTTACATCATGGACGCCGACGGAAAAAACATGCGATTTGTCACGGACAACGGTGAGAACCCGAAATTCTCCCCGGATGGCAAACGCATTTATGTCAGTACGGGCGGCACGCTGTTCGGCGCCCTGGACAAGTCGTTCAAGTCGTACGACCTCAACGGTGAAGACGAAAAAGTGCTGGTCAAGTCGAAATACGCCCATTCCTTCACCCCTTCACCCGATGGTAAATGGCTGGCATTCATTGAATTGCATAAAACCTACATCTGCGCTTTTCCGCAAACCGGCAAAACCGTCGACCTTGGCGCCGACACCAAAGCCATCCCGGTAACCCAGGTCAGCCGCGACGCCGGCTACAACCTGCACTGGAGCAGCGACTCAAAAAAACTGCACTACACCCTCGGTGACGAGTACTTTACCATTGACCTCAACAAGCGGTTTGCCTTCCTGCCCGGTGCGCCCGACAGCCTGCCGCCGCTGGATTCTGCCGGACTCAAGATAGGGCTGACCCTGGGAAGCGACATGCCCAAGGGCCACGTAGTGTTTCAAAACGCACGCATCATCACGATGGAGGGAGACCAGGTCATCGAAGACGGGGTGATCAGGGTGATCAACAACGAGATTGAATTTGTAGGCACAGCAAAGGAGTTTGAAAATGCCCCGCGTTACAAAACAAGCGACCCCATCAAATACATCGACTGCGCCGGCAAAACCATCATGCCGGGGATAATCGACGTCCATGCACACCCTGGCAATTTCCGGTATGGCCTGAACCCGCAAAAACAGTGGGAATACTACGCGCAACTCGCCTATGGCGTTACCACCCAACACGACCCTTCCGTGAACTCTGAAATGGCTTTCAGCAACGCCGAGATGATCAAATCGGGGCGTATGGTCGGGCCGCGGCTGTTCTCTACCGGTACGATTCTCTACGGCGCCGACGGCGATTTCAAGGCGCCCATCAATTCACTCGACGACGCGCGCGCTGCGCTGCGGCGCACCAAAGCCTGGGGCGCCATTTCAGTAAAAAGTTACAACCAGCCGCGCCGGGAGCAGCGCCAGCAGGTCATTGCCGCTGCCCGCGAACTCGGTATGCTCGTGGTGCCCGAGGGCGGCTCGTTTTTCCACCACAACCTGACCCAGGTTGTGGACGGACACACCGGCGTGGAACACAATATCCCCGTCGCGCCCCTGTACAACGACGTGTTGAGCCTGTGGAGCAAAACCGGCGCCCACAATACCCCCACGCTGATCGTCAACTACGGCGGCCTGAACGGCGAATACTTCTGGTACCAACATTCGGAGGTCTGGAAAAAGAAACCGCTGCTGAACTTCACCCCCAAACACATCCTGGACGAACGCAGCCGCCACCGCACCATGGCGCCGGAGGAGGAATACCAAAACGGGCACATCCTGGTCGCCCAATCCTGCAAAAAACTGCAGGACGCCGGCGTCGACATCAACCTCGGCGCCCACGGGCAGTTGAATGGCCTCGGCGCACACTGGGAACTCTGGATGCTGCAGCAGGGCGGTATGAGCAACATGCAGGCCCTGAAATGCGCAACCCTCAACGGCGCGAAATACCTCGGCATGGACAAGGAAATCGGCTCCCTGACGCCGGGCAAACTCGCCGACCTGATCGTACTGGATAAAAACCCGCTGGAGAACATTCAAAATACGGAATCCATCCGCTACGTCATGGTCAACGGACGCCTCTACGAATCGGAAACGCTGAACGAAGTCGGCAATTACGACGTAAAGCGCAGCAAGTTCTGGTTTGAACAACCCGGTAGCCAGACCAGCGGCGCCGGGATGACGCATACCTGTCAGGAAGCGAAATGCGTGTGCGGCCATTGATTTACGGCAGTACCTTTCTATTCAGCCGCTGTTGCGCCGCTCCCGGCAGATATGGCATACCAGCACATCACTCCGCCGAGCATCAGCGGCACCAGCATATAGTATTGAAAAACCATCGGACTGAAAATGTAAAACAACATCAACGCCAGCTGTAGTGAGGCCAGGCTGAATGCGTAGATATCCGTTCTTTGATGCCATTTTTTTACATAAAGCCATATACTGCCGGCAGATAGCAGGAGCATGATAGCACCTTGCAATGCCCGCGCGAGGAACAGGCTGTGTTCCGGAACGCCGGGCAGCCATTCGCGCAAATGGATGGCCATGGTCAGGCCGTGTTCATAAGTATACTGGTCGGGCCTCGTCCAGCCGCCGAGCGCGCACATATTGTGGTACAGGACGCCCTGCTCCAGAATTCCCGGCTCTTTCAGCAAAAAAGGAACAATGTAAAATCCCAAAACAGCGGCTGCAACACCTCCCCACAGATAGTAGCTGTGTTTTTTGGGTTGGTATCGCCACAACAGGCAGGCAAACGTGGGCACCCAGAACACCCCGGTGTACCGGGACAGTAAACAGCCCGCCAGCCCGATCCCGATCAGCCAGTGGTTTTTGGACAGTAATCCGGCGGCAAGCAATAGATACCAGGCAGCAACGATCGTTTCCAGACTGACGGCGATCTCGAGCGGGTTCCACACGATAAAACTCCAGAGGGGGACGGACCACAATATCAGGGCAATGTAATTTCGGGTGGAGACAGTGATTCGTGCGCTTTTGGCAATACAGTATGCTGCCAGACCCATGAAGGCCAGCAACATCAGAAACCCCACCCATCGAACATCCAGGGACAACAGACTGGAAAACCGGGCGGGCATCCAGTGCAAGGGCATGTACACCGGAAATGCCTGGTACGATTCAAAACGGACCCACTGGTACGGAAACTGTCCGGAAAAAAACCAGTCGCTCTGTGCCTGCAACTGGGGTATCACATCGGAAACCTTGCCCGGATCAGACCATTTGGCCCACATTTTTCTCAATTCCTCGTAGGCCAGAACAGATGGCAACATCGCCAGCGCCGCAATAAGCCATGGCCTGACCGGACGGGAAAGTGCAACGCTTTCTGCTTCAGGCGCCGTCAGCGTTTTAAGATAATACACCGGAAAAGCGGCCGATACCACCAGTAAAACGATTGGATTGACACGGATCTGAAAAATCAGCGTACCGGTAAGAGAAAGGATGACTTGCCCCAGGAAAAGGGCGATCATATAATTGGCTGAACGTTGCTTCATGTTTGATTGCAGATGCAGGAAGTGCAAAACAATCAAAAAAAATGCAGATGGCGCGGTGCGGCTAAATTTTTTGCCTTTCCGACGAGTGGTTAATGGCAACATTGCAAACTATTTGAGATGGCCGGGGTTTATGGTATAATAGTTTTACTTTTAAAAATGAGTGTCATGTTAAATAAAGTCTTTTTTGTATTCATTTTTGCATTGGGCGTTTTCACGCCTGCCAAGGCCCACCCGGGCGATGCTCCGGAAACCCTCGACTGGGTAATTCGTACCGCCACCCAAATTGAAAACAGTTTGAGTGATGCTGTTCTGACCACGGATTGGTCCAATCTGCTGATAAAACTCATGGAAGCGCACGATGAATTTGACGCCGTAGCGCTTACGGGGCTCTATTGTCACGAGGCCCGCACGGCGGCGGAGACAGGCAGGGCCTTTTGCAACTGGTTGAATAAGAGCGATATGGATATAGATTTAAATACCTGTGTTGTACGGGCGACGGAGGCGCGGCTCCAGGCCATACGCATGAAAAATGCCGCAGAAGCCTGCCTGCAAAACGCGCGTCAAAATCCGCCCGACACCACTTTCGCATTGGCGGATATTATCCGGTCCAATGCCGAAACGATTGAACATGACCTGTCGGACGGCCTTGCCAGTGAGGACTTTCACATCTTTTCGCAAAAAATTGAACACGCCGAACGGGTTTTTCACAACACGGAAATTCTGGCCGCAACCCTGATCGATTGCAACGAGGTGTACTTTGCCGCCAGGGAAGGCCTGCGCGCCTGTTCAGCAGCTTTGCTGTCCGACGAATGGGGAGAAGTCGTCAAAAACATACAAGTTGCTTCCGTGCAGTTGGATAAAATGAAGGCCGCTGCAGCAAACTGCAAGTAAAAGCGACTTTTAGGCCATTTTCTGACAAACGGGCCTTCGACTGCCCGGTGTTGATCTGCCCGGCGTAAATTAGTGTCATGAAAACCATCACATTTTTTCTCGCACTGCATTGTTCTGCACTGTGTATCGCCCAGGGCCAACTTTTTGAAGAACTGCCCTCCATGCCGGAGGCCGTCACCAATAACGCCGTCACCGGCGCCATATCCGGCGACACTTTCTGCGTGTACTCGTTTTGTGGCCTGGACTTCACCAAAATCTGGTCGGGCATTCACCTGAAGGCCTGGCGGATGAATACCGTTACGGGAGAGTGGAGCAGCCTCCCACCCGTGCCGGACCCGGCCGGCGGCAAGATCGCGGCGGCGGCCAGCACGGTCAAAAACCGGATTTATGTGATCGGGGGCTATCATGTGGCCCAAAATGGCAGCGAGACCTCCTCTGCCAAAGTGCATCGCTTCGATCCGCAAACCAATGCCTGGCTCTCCGACGGTACTCCGCTGCCCAAGGCCATCGACGACCATGTGCAGGCCGTCTGGCGCGACAGCCTGATCTACGTGATAACCGGCTGGAGCAATACAGGAAATGTGCCGGATGTGCAGATATACAACCCTTCTTCAGACACCTGGATGGCCGGCACTGCCGTGCCCAACAATGTCAATTACAAGGTATTCGGCGCCTCGGGCGTGATTGTTGGCGACAAAATCTACTACTGCGGCGGCGCGGCGGCAGGTATTAACTTTCCCGCTTCCTCTTTTTTCCGCATAGGTCAGATCAATCCTGATAATCCCGCCGACATCACCTGGTCCGGATTTAATTCAGCCGCCGCAAAGGGCTATCGCATGGCTGCCGCGATAAAATTCGGTGACCCTGTGTGGGTGGGCGGCTCCGATGTCACCTATAATTACAACGGAATCGCTTACAACGGTAGCGGCGGCGTGCCGGCGCTTTCCAGAAGGAAGCAGTACTTCGCATTAAATAACAGCCTGACCAATGAAGACAGTCTTGCCCTGCCGCCGGTCATGGACCTGCGCAGTACCGCCCAGCGGGATTACGGTTATTTTATCACGGCCGGGGGAATGGGGCCGGGCCAGCAGGTATCCAACCGGGTATTTGCCTATACCTGGTTCGGTATAACAAACAACAATGAGCCGGTCGAAGATTTTCAATATGAAGTGTATCCCAATCCGGCATCCGACCGGGTAATACTTTCCTGGGAAAACGGCGGCGCAGCCACGGTGCGCCTGTTCGATGTGCTTGGCCGGGAATTAGCGGTACAGTCGGGTGAAAGTCCGTTGCAAATCACTACGGGGCAATTGCCGGAAGGCATGTACTCGCTGCAGATAACAGGCCCCGGTCAGAAAATGACCACGCGCAAAGTCATCTACGCGTACCGACGGCTTTAGCCGTTGCCCCCCAGGTACCGGCGGCTTCAGCCGCTGAATACCCAGAGTATCATGTACCGACGGCTTCAGCCGCTGACATCACAAAATTCACATGCTGACCACTTTAGCCGCTGAATACCTTATCCGGTAGATGGACTTTTTTTCGCCGGCTAAAGCCGGCGGTACCTTCCATCGGTACCTACAACCAGTACCTACAACCAGTACCTACAACCAGTACCTACAACCAGTACCTACAACCAGTACCTACCGGTCAACTCTTTTTCTCCGACCGCACATATATCTCCTGGTCCTTGTATTTCGACGGACATTTCAGCAGCATATCGGATGCCTCGAACGTCTCGCCGGCCATCTGACCGGTCAGTACGATCGATTCGGAGCGCTCGAAGTCCTGGGGCTTGGTAGCGTGTAACTCCACCCGGCGCACATCGCCTGCTTCATCCTTGAGATAAAAAGCCATAAAAGTCGGATCCTTTTCCGGGTTGTATTCCACCGGGCGGTCTTTAACGAGTTGACCGATGAGTTTTACCCGGTCGCCGCTTTTTGCGGCCTGGGAAAAACTGGCATAGGTGGTCACATCCTTGCTGGCGGAAATAAGGATGGCAATGGCGACGGCAATGATGCCAATAGCGATGATATGCGATTTTTTCATAGTTGTGTGTTGTGTTTCCCGCAGATTGACGCGGAAAAACTGCGCTGATACACGCAGATTTTTTTTCTGCAGCAATCTGCGTCATTTTTCCGCGTCAATCTGCGGGAAATATCTCCGGACAAAATTACGACGTAAAACAACAGCCGAAAGCTACATTTGGATCAGTTTATTTGATGATCACGGTCAAGGCGTTGTTTAAAACCGCTCCAAATTCAGTTTTTCCGGCTCATTTCTGCCACTTCGATCATCTTGTCTTCCACCTTGCGCACCAGTTCGTTGAAATGGGCCGAGTGTTTTACCTCCCGGTCGCGGTTGAAGGGCAGGTCTACGGACACATGGTGCACGAAACGTCCCGGATTGGCCGCCATGATATAGATGTCGTCACCGAGGTACACGGCTTCTTCAATGTCGTGCGTGACGAAAATAATGGTCGGCTGAAACTTGAGCCACACATCTTCCAGCATGTCCTGCATCTGAAGGCGTGTGTTGATGTCGAGCGCGCCAAAAGGTTCGTCCATCAACAGTATCTCCGGGCTTGCGATAAGGCTGCGGGCGATCGCGATGCGCTGCAATTGTCCGCCCGACAGCGTGGGATACACCGCATACTTGTTCTCGTGTCCGGCCAGTCCGACCAGTTCAATCATTTCCATGGCCCTGCGGCGGCGTTCCTTGGCCTCTATGCCCTGAAAGTCGAGCCCCAGTTCGACGTTTTCCAGTACGGTGAGCCAGGGCAGGGAGGAGTATTGCTGAAACACCATGCCCGCCCGGACCCCTGATTGGCGCACAGGCTTGTCCAGGATCAGTACTTCACCGGAGGTGGGTTTTTGCAAGCCGGCAATGAAGCGCAACAGCGTGCTCTTGCCGCAGCCCGATGCACCGAGGATCACGACAAACTGTCCCTGCGCCGGTTTGTTCTCGACCAGGAAGTTAACGTTCTCCAGGATAGGCGTATCGGTTTTGCCGTACACCTGCGTGACGTTTTTCAGTTCAATGATGTTCGGCAGGTCGGTATCTGATATCTTGAGCATAATGGATAAAGATTAATATTGATTGGCATTGTGCGCATCGGCTCTCCCTAAAACCCTGACAATGACTTTATTGATGAAAAGACGTTCAACATCACACCCCCTCCAGGCTTTTCCACAATTTCAACTCACCCATGACGATCAGTCCGACAGCCGCCAGAAATACCAGGCCTGCGCCCTGAACAAGTAAATCGCCCGGGATGGATACGAATAGCGGCAACAGAATGGATAATGCAAAAACGCCGAACACGATATAAATGCCCGTTTGCACTTCCTTCAGCCCGTCTGCCTTGGTTTTGTAGTACTTATGTGGAAACAGCCGTTTGTCGAGGTACACAAACAGCCGGTCCTGCAAAATACCGATCAGGATAATGAGCAACAGGACGGCAAACACCTTGTCGGTCTTGTCGCGCCGTGCCAGCCAGTAGATCAGTGATCCCAGACCGCCGGTGTTGTTCAAAATCTCGGCAATGATGATATAGGTCCATGAAATGGCGGTGAGCACGCGCAGGTCTTCCATGAATTTGGAAAAAACAGAGGGAAGGTACACCGCGCGCAGGGTTTGCCAGTTGCCGGCGCCGAGCGTATAACTCGTTTGCAGGTGCACATCTTCCACCTCGCGGATGCGCTGCACAATCACCGGGATCATATATACCAGTATGCCGAAGGCCAGAAAAGCCACTTTCATCCCGTCGCCGAGACCGAACCAGAGCATAAACAGCCCGGTCAGTGCGGAGATGGGCAGGTAGCGCATGGCATCGACCGGTTTGGCGAACAGACCGTTAAACAGCGGGATAAAACCGATCAGGCCGCCTATCAAAAACGAAATCAGGATGGCCCAGAAATATCCTTTCAGGTTCAGCCAAACGGAATGAAGGGTATGTTTAACCATATTGTCTTCCTCCAGCAGTTTCGGATAGGCCTGCACCACGTGCATGGGCGTCGGCAGTATTTTATAAATCTTGCCCACCTGGCGCGCGTTGACAAACAGGATGCTGTCGGCGCGCAGCAGCGAATCGCGGTTGAGGTTTTGCAGGGCCGGATCATCCAGATTCGGCGCGCGATAGTCGAGCGCAGGTACGGCCAGGACTTCGGCGAGTACCCACCAAAGGGCGATCAGCACGGTGCCGCCGATGATCCCCAGCGCAATGCTCTGGGTTTGTGTAAGTTGTCCTCTCAGGTCGAACATAAGACGTTATTTTCTTCTTAAAGCCGCCGTAAAAATACACGACAGCGCGGTCCGCGCAGGTTTTTAATAGAAACCCTTTGAAAATTTCCTTCAGCACCCGCTTTAAGCCCTACATTTGCCTGTAATTGCTTCTCTGAAAACAGTCTGTCCCATGTGCCGGTTGACTCAAATCATTCTTGCTGTGATGCTCCTGTGTGCGGGCCCTGCTTTGTTTGGGCAAAGCCAGGCGCTGCAGGACACCCTCAACAGCCGCCTGTCGCTGTTGTCGCAACTGAGCCAGTCGGGCAATTACGAGCAGGCACAGGTAGAGGCTGAAGCTTACCGCAATTTCCTCAAATTACAGGCCGTTCCGGTATCGCCCAAAGCCCTGGCGCTGATCTCAGGTATCTATAAAGCCAACTCGGACGACCGCAGTGCCACGCGATTTCTCGCCGAGGCCGAGCTCGATGCCAGAAAAGATCCCGATCCGTTTTCGAAGGCGGCTTTGTTGAATGCCCTGGTGCAGGAATGCCGGCGTTGGGACCTGCCCGAACAGGCGCTTACCTGCCAGCAGTTGCTGGCCATAGCGCAGGATTCTATTTCTGCCCGCAAACGACGCAGTGCCATACTGGAAATGCAGCACCAGATCGACTCCCTGGCATCGATCCGGCAAAAAGAGATCGCAGAGCAGTCCAATTACCTGCATTTCGAACGCGGCAAGGCAATGGGCCTGGGCGGCGTCATCCTGCTGGGCTTTCTGGTCTTGTTGTTCGCTTATTTCCGGAATACGGAACGCTGGCGTAAACTGCTGGAAAAGAAGGAATTGGAATGGGATATGTTGCGATCCAACCTGCGAAGGGAAGTAGAGGAAAATACCTATGCACAGGTGATGGAAGCCGCTGCCCAGTCCGATGGGGTAGGCGCCCCGGTACAGCCAGACCCGTACACGGTTTATCACGGACCAAAGCCCGAACAAATAGCGCTGCTGATCGAGCCGAACCGTCAGGTAGTGTTGTACCTCAAGTCGCTTTTGTCCGACAGGTTCCAGATCGAAACGGCCTCCACAGCTACCGAAGGCATGCAAATGGCGAACGACCTGCTGCCCGATCTGGTCGTATGCGACGCGCTGTTGAATGGGAAAACAGGTATCGATGTTGCCAGGCAGATCAAACTTTCCCAACGCACCAATCATATTCCGGTCGTTTTGCTCACCGACAAATTCGGTAACGAGGGCAAACTCGATGCCCTGCGCGCCGGCGCTGAAGCCTGGTTCACCCGCCCGGTGATCGACGATGAGTTCGATGCATCGGTCCAGCGGCTGCTTGACGCCCGCAAAACAAAACACGAGCAATTCAACCGCTTCCTCCAGCTTTATTTTTCGGAGTCACGACTGTCGCTCGACGATCCGTTCCTGATCCGTACCGTGCAAATGATCGAACAGCACCTGGCCGACCCGGACTACACGGCAGACGACATTGCCAACAAACTGCAATTGTCCAAAGCCCACTATGTCAAGAAGTTAAAAGCGCTTACCGGAAAGGAGCCCGTCCAACTCATCCGGGAGATGCGACTGGAAAAGGCCAAAGTGCTGCTCGAAAAACGCGCCGGTACCCCGCAGGCTATTTCAGAACTGGTCGGCTTCTCCAGTCCCGGCACCTTTGCGCTGGCGTTCAAGGAATATTTTGGAGAAAATACCTCCCTTTTGTATTCGCTTCCCGGCAACAGACTGACCTGAAGGACACCGTAACGAACACCGTGGGAGCTACAAAGCCTCCTGACGCTTCGTGCGGTTTTCCCAATAATTCCAAAGCATCATGCCGGCGGCCAGCGGCAGAAACCAGGCAACCCGCGACTGAAAGCGGTCGCAAATACTCGCCAGACTCGAGGTCACGAACGCATTCGCGACCATGCCGCAGAGGAGCAGACACACGGCGTTCACCAGGACCGGTGCGAACGGATCTTTTGTCCGGGCGATAAACAATGCCGGAACCGTCAACAGGCTTAACAGCATGGCCCAGAAGAACAGGTTGCTGTAAAATTTGAAATCCAGCCCTTGTCCCCAAAGGTTGCCGCATTGCCTGGAAAAGCGGTATTCGTTCAATTCATAGGGAAAGTACTTCGCTACTGCCTGATAGGGCGGACTTTCCGGGCTTCGGTACCAGCCGAGTTCGAGTCCCGACCCCACCGAGTTTTGCATCAACTGGGCGGGGGTGGAAAGCAGGCTTTCCCAAACATGGAGCGCCAGGTATTTGGGAGTGGTCAGGGTATTCCACACGATTTTCCCGTATTCCGCTTCCGGGGCGCCCCA
>ERZ724507.654-NODE-654-length-15513-cov-3.826368_pt1 | contig 15513 bp, 13 predicted proteins | sample MGYA00376040_ERZ724507 | MGnify/ENA primary metagenome ERZ724507 (study PRJEB28724, sample SAMN07190883) | activated sludge metagenome | isolation source: activated sludge of sewage treatment plant in Hong Hong | place: Hong Kong | collected 2016-03-17 ...
CCTCGCTCACCCGTTCCGTCGCCAGCAGGGTGCTGCGCGTGGCCGGCGTCTCCAGGCTGATGCGGCCGAGCATGCCGTCACGGTAATCCTGCAGCAGGACCTTGGCCGCCTTTTCGCGATCGAGCTCGCCGCCGCGCCGACGCAGGCTGCGCCGGCGGGCAATTTCCTCGATCATTCCCGCCGCGTCGGCGACGCCCATGGCGTCGGCCGACAGCCCATATCGTTTCGCCAGCAGCGCAGGGTAGCGCACCAGCAACAATCCGGCGAGGAAGATCGCCACTTCGTCCTCGATCATCGCGTTGCGGCCGATCGCATTGCTCGCGGCAAGCATCAACCCATCGCTCGGATACTCGATCCTTGGCCAGAGCAGCCCCGGCGTGTCGGTGATCGAATGCCGGATGTCGAGCTGCGAAGTCTGCTGCGAGCGGGTCACCGCCGGTTCGTCGCCCACCTTGGCCAGCCTGCGCTTGAGCATGGCATTCATCAGCGTCGACTTGCCGACGTTCGGAATTCCCATGATCATCATGCGCAGAGGTTTCGTGCTCTCGCTGCGATGCGGTGCGAGAGTCTGGCAAAGTGCGGGAAGGCGCGCCACGTCGCCGGCTCGGCGACACGACAGCGCCACCGCGTGCACGCCGTCCTGCCGGTTGTAGTAGTTGAGCCAGGCCTGCGTCACCTGCGGGTCGGCGAGATCGGCCTTGTTGAGCACCTTGAGACATGGTCGCTGACGGTGCAGGCGAAGTTCGCGCACCAGTGGATTCGTACTCGCCTCGGGCAGGCGCGCATCGACTACCTCGATGACCACGTCGATCGAGGTCATCGTTTCCGCCGCCTTCTTGCGCGCCGAGGCCATGTGGCCGGGATACCACTGAATCGCCATGCAAAGTCCGGAGGTTATCGAACGAAGCATTATCCCACTGCTTCGACCGTTGCGCCGCTTGCGCGCGCACCGCGACGACGGGCAAGACGCTAGAATGCGGGTTTAGCGAGAACCACGGCAGCAAGAACTTGCCCACGAATCCCGAAATCCGGCCAGGACAGTCGATCGAACTGCTCAAGGAACTGCATATCCTGACTCGTGACGGCAAGCTCAATCAGGACAGCCGGCGCAAACTCAAGCAGGTGTACCACCTTTTCCAATTCATCGAACCGCTGCTTGCCGAACTCGTCGTCGATGGCAATGGCCCGATCCTGGCCGACCATGGGGCCGGCAAGTCGTACCTTGGATTTCTGCTGTACGACCTGTTCTTCAAGCACCGGAAAGACGGACACATCTACGGCATCGAGGCGCGCGACGAACTCGTCGAGCGCTCGCGCCAACTGGCCGGACGCCTTGGCTTTGTGCGCATGTCGTTCCTGCGCCTGCGCGTCGAGGATAGCATCGACTCGACGGAACTGCCCGGCGGAGTCGATATCGTCACCGCTCTGCACGCCTGCGACACCGCCACAGACGACGCCATCCGCTTTGCCCTGCACCGTCGGGCCAGACACATCGTTCTCGTCCCCTGCTGCCAAGCCGAGGTCGCTGCCGTCCTGCGCCGGCGAAAGAACGAGTCCTTTGCGACCACGCCGTTGTCCGAACTCTGGCGACACCCGATCCACACCCGCGAGTTCGGCAGCCAACTGACCAATGTCCTGCGCTGCCTGCAACTGGAAGCACATGGGTACCAGGTGGCGGTTACCGAACTCGTCGGCTGGGAACACTCGCTGAAGAACGAGCTGATCATCGCCCGCCGCACCGACGCGGTGCGGCGCAACGCGGCGACGCGGCTCGCAAGAATCCTGCACCATCTGAACCTCGACGAGTTGCACGATCGGTTCCTCTATTGACGAAAAGGACGCGGACGGAAGATCAATGGAAAAATGGATTACCCGCAGCGTCGCCTTGCTTTGCGCCGTCGGCAGCACGGCGCTGTTGTGGACGTTTGGCATTTTCGTCGCGGTACCCTGGCGGGAAGGCCGAATCCTGGCGCTGAACTCCATCGAGCTGCAGGTAATCGGGATTCCCCTGATCGCCGGCATCGCCGTCGCCTGGGGCGCCCTGCACTTGCTCGTCGTGGCCGAAGGCGGCAGCAGGGTTTACCGCGCAGCGCGCATCGTGCTCCTGCTAGCGTGTTTGCTGGCAATTTGGGGAGGCAGTGCGTGGAGTTCGGCACACATCGGCTGAAGCGTGGGCTGCGCGCGCATGCGACGTGTTTGCCGACGATGCCAGGCAAGGTTTGGTGATGACAAGGAAGAAAGGTGATCGGATGATTCAGAAGGCGGTTTTCCCCGTGGCCGGGCTGGGCACGCGTTTCCTGCCCGCGACCAAGGCCAGCCCCAAGGAAATGCTGGCCGTGGTCGACAAGCCGCTGATCCAGTACGCGGTGGAAGAGGCCTATGCCGCGGGGATCCGGGAAATGATCTTCGTCACGGGCCGCAACAAGCGATCGATCGAGGACCATTTCGACACCGCCTACGAACTCGAGGCCGAACTCGCCGCTGCCGGCAAGGACGAGCTGATGGCGCTGGTACACTCGATCAAGCCGGACGACATGGACTGTGTGTATGTCCGTCAGCCACGAGCCCTCGGCCTCGGCCACGCGATCCTTTGTGCCGAACGACTGGTACACGGCGAGCCCTTTGCCGTCCTGCTCGCCGACGATCTGATGATCGGCGCCCCCCCGATCCTGCGGCAGATGACCGACCTGTTCGCCGAGCACCATTGCAGCATCCTCGCCATACAGGAAGTCCCCGAGGACCAGACCAGCCGCTATGGCATTGTCCACGGCGGCTTCCTGGCGGCCGATCTGCTCGATGTCGACGGGCTGATCGAAAAGCCGCAACCCAGCATGGCCCCTTCCAACCTGGCAGTGGCCGGCCGCTACCTGCTGACCCCGGCAGTTTTCGACCTGATCCGCGCGCAGCCACGCGGTGCGGGCGGAGAAATCCAGCTCACCGACGGCATCGCTGCCTTGCTCGCGAGCGAACGCGTACTCGCCTATCGCTACCACGGGCAGCGTTACGACTGCGGCAGCAAGCTGGGACTGATGCAGGCCAGCGTGGTCCTCGCCGAAGCGCACCCCGAAATCGGCCCGGAGTTCGCCGCCTGGCTGGAAACTCGCGGACGACCGGCGCCGGCAGCCGATACCGGTTCTTCCGGCAACTGCACTCGTCGCCACCTGCCGCCATCGACATCCGCTGACCCGGCATCGGGAGCGTAAGAGGAAGGACGATGCGCGTTCTGCTCGTCGAGGACGACCCGATGATCGGCAAGAGCGTGCAGCAGGGGCTGCGCCAGGACGGCTATGCGGTCGACTGGCTGCGCGATGGAGAGGCCGCCGAGCTGGCGCTGGCGACCACGCCCTACGAAATGTTGCTGCTCGACCTCGGACTGCCTCGCAGGTCCGGTCTGGAACTGCTCGCTAGGCTGCGCGGCAGCGACAATCGCATTCCGGTGCTGGTGATTACTGCCCGCGATTCCGTTGCCGACCGTATCGCCGGACTCGATACCGGTGCCGACGACTACCTCGTCAAGCCCTTCGACCTCGACGAACTTGCCGCCCGTATGCGCGCCGTCGTGCGTCGCCATGCCGGCCGCGCCGACCCGGTGATCGTGCTTGGCGACCTGCGCATGAATCCGGCGACGCACGAGTTGACCCGGAGCGGCCAGCCGGTACCGCTCTCGGCGCGAGAGTTTGCGCTGTTGCAGGCACTGCTCGAACAGCCCGGAGTACCGCTGTCGCGCGCGAGGCTCGAGGAGCGGATCTACGGCTGGGGCGAGGAAATCGAAAGCAACGCCGTCGAGGTCCATATCCATTCGCTGCGCCGCAAGCTCGGCGCCGAGCGGATCAGGAACATCCGCGGCGTCGGTTATCTGGTACCGCCATGAAGTCGATCCGGCACCAACTGTTGCTCACCTTGTTGTCGGCCATCACCCTGACCATGCTGCTCGGTGCGCTTGCCACGTACCGCTCGGCGCGCGACGAGGCACACGAGATGTTCGACTATCAACTGCGCCAGTTGGCCCTGTCGCTGCGTGACCACGCCTTCCAGAATGCACAGCCGCGCGAATTTGGGCCCGACCACGACGCACAGCATTTTTCGGTCCAGATCTGGGGTGCGGACGGAACCCGTATCTACCTTTCGCATCCGCGCCAGGAACTTCCCCGTCAGACCCCTCTCGGCTTCGCCACGATCGACACCGGTCATGGCAAGTGGCGGGTTTTCGGCCTGCAGTTCGGCGCCCAGATGATCCAGGTGGCGCAGCCGATGCAGGTGCGCGAACAACTGGCTCTCGCCGCCGCCCTGCGAACGATTCTGCCCTTTCTGCTGACCCTGCCGCTGCTCGGCGTCTTGATCTGGATCGTCGTCGGCCGTGGTCTGCGCCCGCTCGATGTCGTTGCCCAGGCAGTGACCGTGCGCACGGCGACGGCGCTCGACCCCTTGCCGATTCGCGGGGTGCCCGGCGAGGTGGTACCCCTGATCTCGGCTCTCAACGACCTGCTGGCCCGCCTCTCGCGCGCGCTCGCGGCGCAACGCGAATTCATCGCCGACGCGGCGCACGAGCTGCGCACGCCACTCGCCGCGCTGGCCCTGCAGGCGCAACTTGCCGAACGTGCCGGCGACGCCGCAGCGCGCGCCGAGGCCTTCGGCGAACTCAAGGGCGGCTTGCAGCGCGCCACCCATACCGTGCAGCAATTGCTGACCCTGGCCCGCCAGGAACCCGGTGGCGGCGAGCGCCAATCGACCTCGGTGAACCTGGTGGAACTCGCAGTGCGCGTCATCGCCGAGCATCTGCCGCTGGCCGAGGCCCGGCGAATCGACCTCGGCGCAACGCCGACGAGCGAAGCGGTGCGGGTCGACGGTGACGAAGACGCGCTGCGCATCCTGCTCGGCAATCTGGTGAGCAACGCGCTTCGTTACACGCCAATCGGCGGCAGGGTAGACGTCAGCAGCGGTGAAGATGCGCGCTGCGCCTTCCTCGAAGTGTGCGACTCGGGTCCCGGCATACCCGTAGACGAGCGCCAACGCGTATTCGACCGCTTCTATCGCCGCGCACAGACCGACGAAGCGGGCAGCGGCCTCGGCCTGGCGATCGTCAGGACGATCGCCGATCGTCATCGCGCATGCGTCGTACTCGACGACGCGCCCCTGGGCGGCCTGCGCGCCCGCGTCGAATTCTCCCGATCGCTCGCACCTTAAGTCAGATTTAAGTCGCAGTGATCTAAGTTGCGTGCTTCGGAAGCCGTGCGCTTCCCGTTCAGGCACAACAGGAGATCAGCATGGAAAAACAAACCCTCAAACGCAGTCTGCTTGCAGTGGCTCTGCTGAGCGCCATCGGCGCTGGCTACGCCAGGTTCGGCGCGGAAGCGATGCGTCCCGGCGAGGCGATCGCCGCAGTCGCTGCCGCCCCGGCAACGCCACCGCGATCGGCAATGACGCTGCCCGATTTCACCAGCATCGTCGAGCAGAGTGGCCCGGCAGTGGTCAATATCAGTGTCAGCGGCGTGTCGAAAACGGTCAGTGCGATCGACCCCGACGATCCGATGTTCGAATTTTTCCGCCGCTTCGGGATGCCCGCGCCGCGCGACCCGGCTCCCGCACGTGGCCAGGGCTCCGGTTTCATCGTCGGTGCCGACGGACTGATCCTGACCAACGCGCACGTCGTCGCCGACGCCGACGAGGTCACCGTCAAACTGACCGACAAGAGAGAATTCAGGGCCAAGGTGGTCGGCCTCGACAAATTGACAGACGTTGCGGTACTGCGCATCGAGACCAGGGATCTGCCGGTTCTGCGGCTCGGCGACCCGGCGCGGACACGGGTTGGCGAGTGGGTAGTGGCGATCGGCTCCCCCTTCGGCTTCGAGAACAGCGTCACCGCCGGTATCGTTTCGGCAAAATCGCGCACGCTGGCGGGTGACAGCTACGTGCCCTTCCTGCAGACCGACGTGCCCGTCAATCCCGGCAACTCCGGCGGTCCGCTGCTCAATCTCGACGGCGAGGTGATCGGCATCAACTCGCAAATCTACAGCCGCAGCGGCGGCTATCAGGGCATTTCCTTCGCCATCCCGATCGACGTGGCGATGAATGTCAAGGAACAACTGGTGCAGCACGGCAAGGTCAGCCACGGCCGCCTCGGAGTCACCATCCAGGAAGTTTCGCAATCGCTGGCCGAATCGTTCGGCCTGAAAAGTTCGGCCGGTGCACTGGTCAGCTCGGTCGAAAAGGGCAGTCCGGCGGCTGCCGCCGGTCTCGAAGCGGGGGACATCATCCTCAGGCTGAACGACACCGTCATCGGCCGGTCATCGGAGCTGCCGCCACTGATTGCCGCCCTCAAGCCGGGCACGCAGATCCGCGTGAAGGTCTGGCGCAAGGGCGCGAGCCGCGATTTCACGCTGGCGGTCGGCGAGATTCCCGGCCCCCGCATCGCTTCGGCAGCGCATGGGGATGCCGACAAGTCGCGCCTTGGTCTGGCGCTGCGGGCATTGACGGCGAGCGAACGCCATCAGGTCGAAAATCCCGACGGGCTGGTCGTCGAGAGCGTCAGCGGGCCCGCCGCACGGGCAGGCATCCGGCCCGGCGACATCATCGTTTCGCTCAACGGCCAGACGGTACGCGATGTCGACCAACTGCGCAGCCTGCTCGACAAGGCGGGCAAGAGCGTGGCACTGTTGATCGAGCGCGACAACGCGAAGATCTTCGTCCCGGTGGAACTCGGTTGATGCGCGCGCAAACTGCCGGCAGCCGGACGCGGCCTGCCAATGATTGACGCCCTGTTCGACCTGCTCGGCACCTTCTACCAGAGCGGCGACCTGTTACAGGCCGAATGGATCGCGCGCAGCATCCTGCAGGCGATCCCGGACGACATCGTGTCGCTGCAGTTCCTCGGTCTCGTGTACTACCGGACGCGCCGTCGCGAACAGGCCATGCAGGCCTTCCGCGCGGCAGACGCGGCCACCGGCGACACGCCTGCTCGCGTGGACCACCGCCTGCAGGCCTCGGCCCAATGCCTGCAGGCGGCCAGCGGCCACGGCTCGACACTGGCCAGCGCCTGGTACGAGCTCGGGCTGATCCTCTTCCGCCTGCGGCGCTACCCGCAGGCAATCCGGGCGCTACGCGCGGCGCTCTCGGCACGACCCGGTTGCGGCAAGGCTGAACGCGCCATTGCGCGCATCGCGAGCTTCGCGCAAAGTGGAAGCGCGGCTCCCCGTCAAGCTGCAGGCGTGTCGAAGCGGCCAGGGGAGTGCTGATGCGCGCGCAGAGGCCCGCCGCTGTGGCACGCCGCCGGCCGGTTCACCGAGACGGGCTCCTCCTGCCTTGTCGCTGCCGTTGCTGCCGCAGCGCCACAAGCACGCGCGGCAGCTCTGCTTCCGTCTTCGTCAGCAGCGCTCCAGCGCCCTCGACGCTGCCGCTGCGAGCGAGCAGTTCCAGTTCCGAGCACAATGCCGCCAGCCGATCGGCACCGACCGTCGCACTGCTTGATTTCATGCGATGCGCGCCATCGCGCAGCCCGCCGGCATCGCCAGCATCCACGGCCGCCCGCATCGCAGCGAGGCGGCGCGGTGCATCGCCGAGGAAAGCACGGATCAGCTTGCGCAGGAGCAGCACACCGCTGCCATCTGGCAGTTCCCGGATGGCGTCCAATGCACGCCGATCGAGCGGCTGCTCGGCGATCGTGGAATCAGACCGCGGAGAGTGCAATGGCCAACTGGCCTCCGCAGTACCGGCGTGCGGTAGCCAACGCGGAAGAACCGCCGAAAGGCAATCGGTGACGAACGGTTTGCTCAGGTAATCGTCCATTTCGGTCGCCCGATCACCGCGTCAATGGCAAAGCCCCCTCCAGTGCGAGCGGCCGCCGCTGCGGCCGCTCCGCTAGGCAGTGCCGAATGGGCAGATCTCGCCGCAGCGGTCGATCCGCGGGCGATCTTCGCCCGGAAAACGGCACGGCCGAGCAACGGCCCACGGCTGGCACGCATCTCAGCCATTCCCGGCAAGCATGCCCGGATCGGCGTGCCCGGCCTGCGCCAGGCGATCGAGTTCTTCGAGCACCTTCCGACTTGCCCGCTCCATCTCGGCGAGTTCGGCCACGCTCTGCGCGAAGTCCCTCGCCTGATGGCGCTGGACCGCCGCGACGCCGTGCCGATGAACGTTGGCGTGCGGCGACTCGAGCTCTCGGTAGCCCGTCAGTTCGGAGAAACACTTCCGGCCGTCGCCCTCGTAGTACCACTTGCCGAGCCGACACGAGGTGTGGTCGGAAAACTCCGCCGGCTGCCTGGCCGAAATACCGAGAAGAACCTTGTAGACGTCGAGTTTGAACACCAGGTGATCGAACTTGGCAATCTCAACGAAGCTGCACAGCGCCGAGGTGGCAATGGTCTGGCTCATGGTTCCCGCCAGTTCCTTGATCGCCAGCATGCTGCGAGTGGCCTGCTCGCCATCGCGAACGAACTCCGTCGCCTGCTGCGGGGTCAGTTCGGCCATCCCCTTGAACTCCTGGGTTTCCTGCTGAATCGTGGCAACCAGCGCGGCGATCTCGTTCGTCGCAGTCGCCGTGCGTTCGGCGAGCTTGCGCACCTCATCGGCGACGACGGCGAAGCCGCGTCCCTGCTCGCCGGCACGCGCCGCCTCGATCGCCGCATTGAGCGCGAGCAGATTGGTCTGATCGGCAATGCCCTTGATCAGCTGTACGATGCTGCCCACCTGGTTGGTTCGCTCGTCGAGCCTTCCCACCCGCGAGCAGATCGCGCCACTTCGCTCCGAAAGTTCGCGCAGATTGGCGGCCATGCGGCCGACCGTTATCAGATCGGCGTCGAGCGCCGAGGCCGCCTGAAACGCGTGTTCGCGCCCATCCTGCAACACCACCGCGAGTTGTGCCAACGACCCCTGCACCTGTTGCGCCGACTCGCCGTAGCAGGCGACCTGCTCGAACACTCCGCCGAGAACGACCTGACGGGCACGTAGTTCGTCCCTCTCGCGCGCGGCGAGATCCCGCTCACCACGCAGCGCTTCCAGCTCTCGCGAACGGCTTGCGAACGCCGCCTCGGTCTGGTCGAGTCTTGCGCGCAGTTGCCGGTTTTCTTGTACGTGCTTCGACCAGAACATGGTACCTCCCCTAGAGGATTCTTCCCGAATTTTCGCATCACTGTCAAGGATTGCTGGTTGCCCATCCCGGGCCACTGCGCCTATCCCGCCGCGTACGTGCGCCATCAACGCCCGCCAGGTAAACGGATATTTCCGCCGCAGGCTTTAGGCTTCCTCCGCCCCCGACAGCTGCGGACACCATCCCGCGCTAGCGCTTGACCACCTGCTGCGTGCGCCAGAGCAGGATGCCGAGCAGCAGCGCAGCAGACAGCAGACTGCACACCGACGCCAGCCAGAAGCCCGCAGCCCCCATCGGTGGTGCCGCGGCAAACGCCAGCCACCGGCCCCCGAGCAGACCGACGCCCCAGAAGCAGCCGACGTGCACCAACATCGGCAGGAAGGTGATCCGGTATCCACGCAAGGCGTGCGCGGATACCGTCTGCACCGCATCGAAAAACTGATAGGAGGCAACATAGCCGAGTAGCGCCATTGCCACCGCGCGCACCCCCGGGTCATCCGTGTAGGCAGCCGTCAAGGGCTCGGCGATCCACGATAGCAGGAGACCGAGCAGAGCAGACAGGGCACCGGCCAAGAGCAATCCGGCAACGATCGAACGCTCGGCGCGCGGCCAGTCGCGCGCACCGGCAGCCTGCCCGACCTGAGCCAGCGTGGCGATGGCCAGCGCCAACGGCAGCATGTAGCAAATTGCCGCGAGGTTGGCGACGATGCGGTGACCGGCGACGACCGTTGCTCCCAGTTGCGCGACGAACAGCGCGATCAGCGTAAAGGAGGAGATTTCGACAAGGTGTGACAGGCCCATCGGCAAGCCGAGACGAAACAACTCGCCGAGCGGCTTGCGGCGTGGCAACTGCCAGTCGGAAAAAAGGCGGTAGCGCGCCAGCGACCTGCTGTGACGCAGGTAGCCAACGGCGCAAAGGAGCGAGAACCACCCGACAGTGGCGTTCGCCACGCCACAACCGAACACTCCGAGCGGCTCCCCACCCCAACGACCGGTGACCAGCAACCAGGCGATCAAACCGTGCAGCAGCGTGCTGCCAAAGCTGATCAGCAGCAGTGGGCGAGGTCTGCCGAGGGCATTGCAAAAGGCATGGAAAGTCCGATAGAACAGAACCGCCGGCAGGCCCAGCGCGAGCAATGCTAGATAGCCGCGTGCCCGCTCTTCGACGCCCGTATCGATATCCGATAGCGCCAGCAGGGAAGCCGGATTGAGCAGCAGCACGGCGCCTGGTACGGCAAGCAGCATGCCCAGCCAGAATGCCTGCTGCAGCGCTCCGGCGACTTCGTGATCGTGCCCCGCGCCGTGCAGCTGCGCAACGGTCGGCGCCACCGCCTGCACGATGCCGGCCAGGGCAAACAGCACCGAGATATAGATGCCGCCGCCGACCGCCACCGCCGCCAGATCGGTGGTTGCATGGTGACCGAGCAGGACCGTGTCAATGACCATCACCCCCATCGACGCCAGTTGGGCGATGAGGACTGGCGTGGCGTGCGCGAGGATCAGGCGGGACGGCAGGGCGAGCATGGCGTGGCGGTGAGGAACGAGGCCGAACGGACTACCTGTCCCTGGCGGGGCGCAAGAGGGCATCCCGCCAGGAGTATCCTCCGACATGCCTGCCCGGTCATCCTTCCGCGCGGGACGACGCCGCACGCTCGTCGGCTGGCATGCGACTGGTCTTTCGGCACGGTTGCGCAACGGGATTGTCGTCGGGCACTCAATTCGACCCCGGAATGCGGTAAGCTCCGCCACGCACGGCGCGCGCTACGCGGCGATGCCAGACGACGAGAACGCGGCGTCACTGCCGCGCAGCGCAGCGAATCGCAGAATGGTCCACCGACTGCCTGGCCATTGGCGCCGCCACCGGTTTTGCACGGGGTCGGCCAGCGACACCATACCATGGAAAGTTGCCCGCTGATGAAAGAAAACGAATTGAACGAGATTCTCGCCAGGGACGGCATGATCCCGATGTCGGGGCTGTTGGCACTGATGATGCCAAGTGGCGAAGGCCTTGGCTTTGGCGTAAAAGGGCTGGACGGGCGCTACCAACTGGGTAACCGGGTGATGACTCGGCTCCTGCACCCCGGCGCCGAGAGCCTGACCGGCAAACTGGAAAGCGACCTGCTACCGACGCCGTTGCTGAGAGCGCTGGCACACAGCGACGAGACCATCATCAACGGCGCGGCCGCCGCATCGCTGGAAGTCGCACTGGCGGACAACGGTCAGACGAGCCAGTACCGCTGGCTGAAGCTGCCGATCCTTGGTGCCGACAGCAAGCAACTTTGCGCGATTGCCTCGATGATTCACCACCTTTCCGTCGCGCCGCGGAGTGCAACCATCCAGCAAGCGCTGGACCGCTTGCAGCAGGCGCATTTCGATCTGCAACAGACGGTCCTCGAACTGGAACAGATGGCGAGCACCGACCGTCTCACCGGCGCCTGGAACCGGCGACGCTTGGAAGAGTGTGTGCGCAACGAAATGGATCGCCTTGACCGCTACGAACAGCCGCTCAGCCTGCTTCTCATCGACGTCGATTTTTTCAAGAGGATCAACGATCAGCACGGGCATCCTGCGGGCGATCAGGTACTGCAGGCGCTGACCTCGCTGGTCCAGCTCAGACTGCGCGGCACCGACTCACTGGCACGCTGGGGTGGCGAAGAATTCGTCGTGCTCTGTCCCAACTCGCGGCGCAGTGCGGCTGCGACGCTGGCCGAGCGCTTGCGCCGACAGATTGCCGCGGCGGCCTTTCCGGTCGTCGGACGACTGACCGTCAGCATTGGTGTCGCCGAATGCAAACGCGGCGAAAACTGGCAAGAGTGGTTCGAGCGCGCCGACCAGGCACTTTACCGGGCAAAAGAATCGGGCCGCAATCAGGTGCAGCTCGCGCCCGACCCAACGATGCCTGAGAGCACCGCGGAATACGTCGTCGCCAATTTCGTCCAGCTGGTCTGGCGCCCAGCTTTCGAGAGCGGCGACGAACGCATCGACCACGGTCACCGGCAGTTGTTTGCCGATGCCAACGAACTGCTCGGAGCGATCCTTTCCGAGCAATCCGTCGATCGCGTCGGTGTGATGGTCGATCGCCTGATTGGCGACGTCCTGGAGCATTTTCGCGACGAGGAAGCGATCGTCGCCGCCGCAGGTTTCCCGGGTATCGCCGAGCACAAGGTCCTGCATGCGGAACTCGCGAGCAAGGCGCAAAAACTGCTCGAGGACTACCGCGGCGGCAGGCAGGGCGTCGGTGAAGTGTTCCAGTTTCTCACCTACGACGTGGTCACCAAACACATGCTGGGTGCAGACCGCCAGTTCTTCGCGTACTTGCGGCCAGCGGCGGCGCAGGACAATGCTCCCGGCAACAAGCGGCAAAAGGGACAGCACCCGGTACGACCAGGCGAGACCAGTTGACAGCCACGACCGTTGCCAATGCAGGATTCGTGGCCTTTCGCGCGAGTCGTGCGGCCCGCGCGTGACTACTTGCCGACTGCCGCTTTTGCCTTGTCGGCCGCTTCCTTGGTTGCGTCGGCTGCCTCCTTGGTGGCATCGGCTGCCTTGGCGACCATCTCCTTGCCAGCTTCCTTGGTGGCTTCGGCTGCGGCGCCGACGGCGGCTCCGGCCTTCTTGGCAGCGTCGTCGGCTTTCTGCGCCGCCTCGTTGGCAACCTTCGCGGCCTCGACCTTCGCTGCTTCGACCTTGGCCGCAGCGTTTTCCTTTTGGCCGCAGGCCGCAACGGCGACAGCAAGGAAGGCGAAAACTAGCGGCAGATAGATTTTTCTCATGATGCGCTCCGAAAATGGGACGAGACGAATGCCAGCGATGACCCGATTCGGGAGGTGGCCGAGCCGACACTGCTGGCGCGGATCCACCGAATTGGTGAAGGCGCCGGAATCGTCCTGCTATCACAACATAATCGCCGATGCGAGTAAACCTGGCGACGCGTGCAAGCTATTCGGCCAGGGTCTGGCGGCAGCCCGGGCGCTGCCTCCCGTCGGCCACGGCGAGCGCTTGCGTCGACTACCGAGGGCGACCGGAAGCCGATGAATCCCCTGCGACACGCTCTCGATCCCGCACTGCTTGCCGCCCTGAGTACAGCGATCGGCAACGACACCGGGTTGCCTGCGAGAGTGGACGCGGTCAGCGAGATTGGCGGTGGTTCGATATCGCGAGCGCTTCTCGTCGAGAGCGGCGGCAACCGCTATTTCGTGAAGGTGAACGACGTCACCCTCACGGCAATGTTTGCCGCCGAAGCCGACGGCTTGAGCGCGCTGGCGGCATGCCCGGCACTACGCGTGCCTCGCGTCGTGGGACACGGAGCGAGTGACCGGCACGCCTTCCTGGTGCTCGAGCATCTACCCCTGCAGACGCTGCGCGAACGTGCGCACGGGATCGCAGCCGGGCACGCGTTGGCCGCTCTGCACCGAATCCGGGGCTCCCACTTCGGCTGGCGGCGGGACAACTTCATCGGCAGCACACCGCAACATAACGCCGAGCATCGTGCCTGGCCCTTCTTTTTCGCCCGGAGGCGCCTGCTGCCACAGCTCGAACTCGCCAGACGCGACGCGCAGCACAAGAGGCTGGTTGCCGACGGCGAACGCCTGGCGGAAACGCTCGCGGCACTGTTCGTCGACCATCGGCCGGAGCCCAACCTGCTGCACGGTGACCTGTGGCACGGCAACGCGGCGATCGACGATGCGGGACTGCTGGCTCTTTTCGATCCAGCGGTGTATTTCGGCGACCGCGAGACCGACCTGGCAATGAGCGAACTGTTCGGCGGCTTCCCCGACAGTTTTTACGCCGCCTATCGCGAGGCGTGGCCGCTGGCGGACGGCTTCGCGCAGCGCAAGATGCTGTACAACCTTTACCATGTACTGAATCACCTGAACCTGTTCGGCAGCGGCTACCTGCACCAGGCCGAGCGCATGGTCGCCCGTCTGCTCGCCGAAATCCGAGGGTGACTGCCAACAGCCGCTGACAGCGGGGTCGATTGACGCTACTCTTGCGAGCCAGCAGGAGTTGCCGAACAGATACCGTCAGCATGCGGTCCACCCCGGAGGACTTGCACATGGAACGAGGAACCAACGCCAGCGAGCAGCACGTCCGCCATTTCCGGCAGATCCTGCTATGGCCGCTTCAATTGATGCCTTTGGCCGAGAGGGCGCCGTTCGCGAGCCACTCGCAGATGCTCGAACAACAAACCGCCGACAACCCGTGGCGCGAACTCGCCGACGAGTTTTCCGGGGCTCCCGGCCACTTCCACGAGCGCCATTACAGCGAATTCGTCACCTTCCTCCCCTACGTGCAACGCTTTCTCTATGGGGAGATCGGAGGCCATGACACGGTTGCCAGGTACGGTGAGTCGCCTATCCGGGTCTTCCGCCGCCACGACGTGGCGAAAGCGAGGATGACCTTCAAGGAAAGCGGTGAACCGATCGACTTCGAAATCGTGCGCCTCGACCTGTACTTCTTCTACGACATCGACGTCGTCATCCTCGTCGTCGAGATCGCCGCCGATGACCTCGATCTCCGCCAGGTGCAGGAAACCCTGTACCGCTTCGGTCGTTCGTATCCGCCCTACTGGGATGATGACGGCAGCGGTGGCCATTGCCTCAAACGCGCCGAGTGGCTTGGGCCGGACGGACGAGTGCTGGCGGTGTCCGACTATGAGAAGCGCGACAAGTATCTGTCCTTCGTCGGCCGCTTCCGTTCGCCATGCCTCTCCGCACACTGGGAATTCCTGCTGCGGCCACTGGTACTCCACCATTCCGCCGAGGACGGTCCGGTCCGCTACCGGCAGATCGAGTATCACCGCATGCCACTGCTCTCCTATCTGGCGATGGACGATCCACACAGCTTGAGCCGTGGCGATTTCGCCCGCCTGGTGCTGGTCACCGGAGCCGGGAAAAGGGGTTCGCTACCCTACTCCGACCAGCACCTCGATGGGTTCGAAGCACGCTATTGCTTCGACCGCTTCTGGCATCCGCAGGCGGAGGAACCGGGAACCCGCCTGCTCAGCTGTGGCCATGCCTTTGTGATGGTCGGCAGCGCACACGACCCCTATTTCAGCGGCCTGGAGAAAGGTCTACTCGGCCAGTTTCGGCACCAGTTCTTCCTGCTGGCACTGATCCCGCACTTCCACAAGGCGGCACTGTTGATGCTGTCCGATCGCCTGGTCACGGCGCTCAATCGGCTCGATATCGGCAACGCCGAATCAGTCAAGCAGTTCAAGCGCGCCATCCGGCAGATTCTCGAGGTCTTCCTGCGCTTCAGCCATCGCTACTGGTTTCACGAGATCTCCGACCAGGCGCAGGCGCGAGCATTGTTCGCCATGACCCGCGACCACTTGGGCACGGAAGCGCTTTATAGCGAGCTGCGCGAGGAAATTCAGGACATGAGCCAGTACCTCGACAGCGACAGCCTGCGCCGGCAGGCGAACACGG
>ERZ724507.655-NODE-655-length-15503-cov-7.002913_pt1 | contig 15503 bp, 9 predicted proteins | sample MGYA00376040_ERZ724507 | MGnify/ENA primary metagenome ERZ724507 (study PRJEB28724, sample SAMN07190883) | activated sludge metagenome | isolation source: activated sludge of sewage treatment plant in Hong Hong | place: Hong Kong | collected 2016-03-17 ...
GTCGTGCGCGGGTTGAGGCGGGCGAGGAGCGGGGCGATGTCGGCGCTATCGACGCTGGCGACGAAATGGACGTCGATGTCCGGCTGCTGCCAGGCGGCCAGCGCCTTGACCGCCATGCGCGGGCCGAGATCGGAGCCGCCGATGCCGATATTGACGACGTCGGTGATGTGCTCGCCGGCAAAGCCCCGCCACTTGCCGCTGTGAATGCTCTCGCAGAAGTGCTGCAGGCGCTCGAGAACGACGCGCACTTCGGGCAGTTCCTGTTTGGCGGCGCGCAGCGCCATGTGACGGACAGCGCGGCCCTCGGTGTGGTTGATCGCTTCGCCGGCCAGCATCTTCCGCTTCCAGCCGTCGACGTCCGCGGCTTCGGCCAGCGCGTGCAGCAGCGCCAGCGCTTCGGCGTCGATGCGCTGCTTGGAAAAGTCGAGCAACAGGCCGTCATGGCGCAGCGAAAAGCGTTCGAAGCGTTGCCCGTCGGCGGCGAACAGTTCGCGTAGATGCGCCGGGCGCACGGCTTCGGCATGGGTGGCGAGAGCGCGCCAGGCTGGGGAGTCGTATATTCTCATAGCCAGATCATCAGTCCGGTTTCGAACCTGTGGATCAGGTCCGGATGCGATGGAAAGATGCGGATCCGGTATTCGAGCCTGCCGCAGCTTTCCGGAGTCAGGTCGATGGCGTACAGCGTCTCGCCACTGTCGGTGACTCCGCGGGTGCCCAGCGGGTAGTGACGGGCGTGCCTGCTGAACGTGCCTTGCGGACCGGGGCGACCGATCAGCACCTCGACGGTGACGTCTTCCGGAGTCAGTCCGTTGAGCTGGACGGCAACCTGGATATGCAGCGACTTGCCGAACTTGAGGCGGCGCTCCGGCAGGTCGATGCGGTGCAGGCGCACGCCGGGCCAGGCGCCGCGCACCCTTTCCTTCCACTCGGCCACCGTGCGGGCGACCGCGAAGTGGTTCCTGGCGTAGCGCCGTCCATGCGCGGTGGCCGGCGCATAGAAATTCTTCGCGTACTCGGCAACCATGCGGATGACGTTGAATTGCGGGGCGATGGTCTTGATCGACTGCTTGGCCATTGCCACCCATTCCGGCGAATAGCCCATCGGACCGGTGCGGTAGTAGGTCGGGATGACATGGTCCTGGAGCAGTTCGTAGAGCGTGCGGGCTTCCTCGGCATCGCGCTGGGCTTCGTTGAGGTGTCCGGGGGCGGGCTTGATCGCCCAGCCGTTGGCAACCTCGCCGCTGCCGTCGTAGCCTTCGCCCCACCAGCCATCGAGTATCGAGAGGTTGAGCGCGCCGTTCATTGCCGCCTTCATGCCGGAGGTGCCCGAGGCTTCCAGCGGATAGATGGGATTGTTGAGCCAGACGTCGACCCCGGCGACAAGGGAGCGCGCCAGGTGCAGGTCGTAGCCCTCGACGAGCAGGATGTGGCCCTCGAACTCCGGGCGCTTGGCCATCTGGGCGATCAGGCGCATGATTTCCTGGCCCGGCTGGTCGGCCGGATGAGCCTTGCCGGCAAACAGGAAAAGCACCGGCCCGGCTGCCTGCGCAATGATCTCGGCCAGCCATTCCGGATCCTGGAAGAGCAGGGCGGCGCGCTTGTAGGTCGCGAAACGGCGGGCGAAGCCGATGGTCAGGACATTCGGGTTCTTCGGATCGGCATACTTGAGCAGGCGATCTAGGTGGGTCAGCGAGCCCCGGTTGCGCTGATGCTGTTCGCCCAGGCGGTCGCGGACGAGTTGCAACAGCAGCGATTTCAGCTGCTGGCGTATGCTCCAGAAGGTCTGGTCGGGAATCTTCGCGATCCCCTCCCAGTTGGCCGGGTAGGTCTGCCGTTCGCCCCAGCCGATACCGAGGAAGCGTTCGAAGGTTTCGTGCCATTCGGTGGCCAGGAAGGTTGGCAGGTGGACGCCGTTGGTCACGTAGGCCATCGGGTTTTCTTCGGGGTCGATCTGCGGCCACAAATAACGGCAGATCTCGGCGGAGACATCGCCATGGATGCGCGAGACCCCATTGTGGTGGCGGGAGCCGCGCAAGGCAAGGGCAGTCATGTTGAAATCGGTCTTGCCCTGTTCGATGCCCAGTTTCAGGAGTTGCTCGTAGGGAACACCATTCGCTTTGCACCATTCGGCGAAATAGTGGTGGATCATTTCCTCCGGGAAATGATCGTGCCCGGCCGGAACCGGTGTGTGCGTCGTGAACACGACGTTGGCCGCGACCGCCTCGAGCGCCGCGGCGAAAGGCAGGCCGGCGCCGATCATGCTGCGGATGCGTTCAAGGATGAGGAAGGCCGCGTGCCCTTCGTTGATATGCCAGACCGACGGCTTGAGGCCGAGCGTGGCGAGGGCGCGAACGCCGCCGATGCCGAGCAGGATTTCCTGCTCGATGCGCGTCGTCCGGTCGCCGCCGTAGAGGCGGTGGGTGATTTCCCGGTCATGGGGCGAATTCTGCGGCAGCCAGGTGTCGAGCAGGACGAGACGGACGTGGCCGACCACGACTTCCCAGAGTTTGGCATGGACGATGCGGCCGGGAAATTCGACATCGACCAGCATCTCGTTCCCGCTGGCGTCGCGCAGCGGCGTAACCGGCAGATCGTCGAATTCGGAATCGCTGTAGGTCGCTTGCTGGTTGCCGTCGGCGTCGAGCGTCTGGTGGAAGTAGCCCTGGCGGTAGAGCAGGCCGATGCCGATGAAGGGCAGGCCCATGTCGCTGGCCCCCTTGCAGTGGTCGCCGGCGAGAATTCCGAGGCCGCCCGAGTAGATCGGCAGGCTCTCATGGAACCCGAACTCGGCGCAAAAATAGGCGATCAGGTCGTCACTCTTGAACCGCTGGCCATGGACGTGGGCCATGTTGGGCAGTTCGTGGTAGCTGCTGTAGGCCGAGATCACGCGATTCAGCGAGCCGATGAAGACCGCATCCTCGGCGGCGGCTTCGAGGCGTTTCTGGTCGGCGCGCTTGAGAAACGCCTTGGGGTTGTGGTTGGTCGCCTTCCACAAGCCCCCCGACAGTTGCGCGAAGAGCGAGCGCGTCGAGCGATCCCAGCTGTACCAGAGATTGCTGGCGAGATCTTCGAGCGGTCGCAGACGGACGGGAATCTTGGGATTTACTTCGAGTTTGAATATGGTTCCGGTCATGATGCGCTCTATTGGGTGGTTAATTGAACTTGGAGGGTGCATTGGTCGTCGGGCAATGTCCACATGACGGACAGTTCGACGGCCTGCATGATTTTCTCAAAGCCGGCCTCCGACTGGGAGACCGTCTGTTGCGGTCGACCGCAGATTTCAGCCGGATTTTGCATGCTCAGGCGAACGCTGCCGCCGAGAACGCCGTCTTCGAGCGTCAGCGTGGTCGTGGCCGGGAGGTCGATGGGTTGCCCGAAGCCGCCGGGAATGCTGCCGTCGGCGAGCACGTAGCGGCCGAGGAATCCGTCGCAACTGGGCATCGCCAGATTGAGCCGGGTCGTGAAGCGGCGCCCGGCGAGGCCGCTGCAGTGCCAGGTCACGGTGACGGTCGACCCGTCCAGCGCTAGCGTCTTGACCAGGCCGGGGTGGGTGAAGCGCAACCCGGCCGGATCGTCCTGCCGGTAGGCGGTGAGCGCCTCGCCGTCGATTTCATCGACCCACAGGGCGCGCGGCAGGGCGTCGGGGACAACGTCTTCAGGGCCGATCGGGTGCTTGAAGCTGACGGTGTCATGCGGCGAGGCGATGCCTTCGCCGTTGTGCTCGCTCGGCCCGCTGCCGATCCTGTCGTGGTAGTGCTCGTGATAGCGGCGCAGGGTGTCGCCGAAATTGTGCGTCAGCGCGTAGCTGCTCAGTTCATGAGCGGCGCCCAGCCCGTCGTCGCGCACGACCAGTTGCAGGCGGTTGTTGTGGATGAAGGTTTCGCTCTTGCCATCGCAATCGAGGTCGGTCGCAAGCGCTGCCGGACGCGGCTGCCGGGCGTCGAGTTTCGCCTCGAGGGCGATGATGTTGTTCCACACCGCGCGCCGCAGGTGCGGCAGGTAGAGGCCGCCGAACAGCCCGTGCCAGTAGGCGTCGTTGGCCTGGGCGCGGTAGAGGTCGGCGGTCAGCCCGGGCGGTGCGGCGGGCAGCGTGGCGAGACGGGCCGAGAGCGCCTGCATGCGCTTGTGCATCCAGTTGGCTTCCGGGTAGCGCGACAGGAAGTTGCGCCAGATGCCGCCCCGGATGAAGGGCCGGTGCAGGTCGCCGCGACCGGCGGCCTTTTCGCTGGCAAGGAGTTGCGAGTAGACGCCCGCCGCCGGCATCGGTAGCGTCCATTCGTTCATCTCGCTGTAGGAAGTCGTGGGCAGATAGACGATGCCGCGCGTCGCGTTTCCGGCGTGAAAATCGGCATAGGTCGCGGTGCGGATTTTCGGGCTGGCCAGCACGCCCTCGATCAGCGCCTTGAGCCAGCCGCGGTTGTAGACCCAGTCGAAGGTTTCCGGCCAGATGCCGAATTTCTCGATGTCGTCGAAATAGACGGCGGCGGCATCGCCTTGGTCGGCCAGGTTTTCCAGAAAGTCGATGACCTCGTGCGCCGGCGCGAAGGGGATGCGGTAGCGCAGGGCTTCGGAGATCGGGAAGAGGTCGAGGCGGGCGCCGTCGTCCTCGGTGCTGAAGAAGCCGTCGAGTTCGCCGGTGCTCTTGCCGGCGCACAGGAAATGGTAGTCGTCGACGGTCACGTAGGCGATACCGGTTTCGGCCAGCGCCGAAACGACGGACGATTCCCAGACGCGCTCGGTGAGCCAGGCGCCGGTCGGCCTGACGCCGGTCCAGGCGGCCAGCTTGTCGTTCAGCGTGCGCAACTGGCCGACGCGGTCGCGCCGGGGGATGGCGGCGAGGACCGGTTCGGTGTCGCCCGAACTGAACAGCTCCACCTGCCCGCGCCCCACCATCGCCGCGAGCAGCGCCATGTCCGCCGGATAGCGCTCACGCAGCCAGTCGAGCAGCCAGCCTGAGAAATGGGCGGCGAAGCGGAAATCCGGGTATTCGTGCAGGGTTTCCAGAAAGGGCTTGTAGCAGCGCAGATGAGCGTCGGCCATCACTTCCGGAAAATTTCCCACCGGTTGATGGGCATGGACGCCAAGGAGCAGGGTAACGGCTTGAGTCATCGGTCAGGATTTCAGGAGGCCCGGCGCATGGTGCCGCCGCTTTCGGGCGTGCCTCCGCCGCGGCTGATTGGGTGATCGAGGCTGCCGGGAATCGGCAGGCGCAGCAGACGGTACAGGGATTTCAGATTTTCGCGAAACAGGCTGTCGAAACAGGCGACCGACTGCGGCGAGTTGTAGTCGCCGAGCCACCAGAACCAGTCCGAGCTTTCGCAGACCGCCAGACGCCGCAATACGGCGGCACGCTCCTGTTCGTCGAGACGGTCGCCCAACAGGGCGCGGTCGGCGCACTGTTTGACCTCGCACAGGAGGTCCCAGGCGTGGTTCTTGTCGGCATTGCCAAGCCAGGTCGACAGCGTGCCGAAGACCCAGCTTCCGGCGACCAGCCGGGGCAGACGCTTGCGGCGGCCCTGATGGGAGATTGCCGCGGCGCCCAGCGTCACGGTGCTGGTTTTCTTGTGGTTTTCGAGGGCTCCGTAGAGATCCGAGAAGAAGTGCCAGGCGTTGTACGGGAAGTACTCCCAGGCGTTCTCGCCATCGAGAAAGACGGTGATCAGGGCCTGCGGGTCATGCGCGTGGATGCTTTCGACCTGACTGATGAAATGCTGGGCGGCGTCGCGGCCATGCCATGTCGCATACTCGAAGCCGATCAGGTCGGAAAGTTTCTCGTTGCGGAAGAACAGGGTCAGGTCGCCGGGCGTGCCGCTCGGCGCCTGCCAGGGCACCGTCGTCAGCGCATTCTCGCCAGCCGAGTTGCGGAGGACGCTATGGCTGCTGGCAGTCCAGCGGAATCCGGATTCTCCGATCTGATTGAGAAACGGCGCCGACAAGGCGCCCTCGGCCGGCCACAGGCCTGCGGGCGCGCTGCCGAAACGCTCCTGATGGCTGAGCGCAGCGCCGGCAAGATGCGCCTTGACGCGGTCGCGGCCGCCGGGGTACTCGGCGGACGACGGCAACGGGCTCTCAGGCCAGCTTTCGCGCGCGCTCTTGAAATCGATCATCAGCGGCGACAACGGGTGATTGGCCGGCGTGCAGCTCAATTCGACCTGCCCGCGTTCGCTCAACGCGCGGTAGCGCGGAATGAGCTTGAGCATGACATCGCCGAGTTCGGCGAGCAGGCTCTGGCGGTCCTGGAGGTCGAAATTGCCGCCCTTGGCCATCAGCTCCGGCACGGCGTGGCGATCCCGGCGCAGGCCTTCTCCGGTCCACGCGAGGAGGAACCAGGTGGCGAGGTCGGCATAGTAGCTGCCGGCCAGGTAGCTCTGGGCATTGGCGTCGAGCGACCTGACGCAGACGAGCAGGTCGCGCAGGCGGCGATAGGGCGCAAATGGCTCCAGCATGGTCGGCGCGTGGCAGCGGAAAGCCATGTCGAGCAGCCACGCGCGGTCCTCGGCGGACAGAGAATCGGGGTCCGGATGGGCGGCGATGCGCAGCAAAGGGTCGCGCCAGCGACCGGTGGCCAGCTGGTCGCAATAGTCCTCGATCTGTTCGAGCAGCACCGGCACGAAATTGACCGTGCATCGCACGCCCGGGTGGCGCTCCAGGTGGCAAGCCATGTCGGAATAATCCTTGATGGAATGCAGGAGAACCCAAGGCAGCACGAAATCGCCGGTATCCGGATGACGGTAGTCCGGCTGGTGCATATGCCAGAGGAAAGCGAGATCCGCCATCAGTGGCCTCTCGCGGCGCCCTGGCCGAGCATTTCGGCGGTGACCAGGGTGATTCCCTTGGAGCTGACGTGAAAGCGCTTGCGGTCGGCTTCCGGATCGACGCCGATGACCATGCCTTCGGGAATCCGGCAATGCTTGTCGATGACGCAGCGCTTGAGCACCGCGCGGCGCCCGACATCGACGCTGGGCAGGATGACCGAATCCTCGACCGAGGACCAGCTGTGAACCTGGACGTTGGAGAACAGCAGCGAACGTTTGACCTCGGCGCCGGAAATGATGCAACCGCCGGAAATCAGCGAGTCGACCGCCGAGCCGCGGCGCTCCTCGTCGTCGAAGACGAACTTGGCCGGCGGCAATTGTTCCTGATAAGTCCAGATCGGCCAGTCCCGGTCGTAGAGATTGAGTTCCGGTGTCACCTTGGTCATTTCCATGTTGGCCTCCCAGTAGGCGTCGATGGTGCCGACGTCGCGCCAGTAGGGCTGGTGCTGGTCGTTGCCGACGCAGGAATCGGCGAAGCGGTGGGCGAAGACCTGGTAGCGCGGCACGATGTGCGGGATGATGTCCTTGCCGAAGTCGCGGCTCGAACCCTCGGTCAGGGCATCCCTCTCGAGCTGCTCGAAGAGGAATTTGGCGTTGAAGACATAGACGCCCATCGACGCCAGCGCACGGTCGGGATGCCCGGGGATCGACGGCGGATTCTGTGGTTTCTCCAGGAAGTCGACCACGCGATTGTCCCCATCGACGCCCATGACGCCGAATTCGCGCGCCTCGCGGATCGGCACGTCGATGCAGGCGACGGTCATGTCGGCGTGGTGTTTGGCGTGGAAGGCCAGCATGCGGCCGTAATCCATCTTGTAGATGTGGTCGCCGGCGACGATCAGGACGTGTTCCGGGTTGTAGCGGCGGAGGAAGTGCATGTTCTGGAATACCGCGTCGGCGGTGCCTTGGTACCACTGCGTTTCGTCGATCTGCTGCTGCGCCGGCAGCAACTGGATGAACTCGTCGAACCGGCCGTCGAGGAAGCTCCAGCCGCGCTGGATGTGGCGGATCAGGCTGTGCGCCTTGTACTGCGTGGCGACGCCGATCTTGCGGATGCCGGAGTTGACGCAGTTGGACAGCGTGAAATCGAGGATGCGGAACTTGCCGGCGAAGGGCACGGCCGGCTTGGTGCGGAAGTCGGTCAGTTGCTTCAGGCGGCTGCCGCGGCCGCCGGCGAGGATGATCGCAAAGGTGTTGCGCGTCAGGTGGCTGATGAAACGCCAGTCCGACTGTTCGCGCATTTCGCAGTACTCCTGATGCGGGCAGGGGGGGCTGTTTGGCATGACGGGTCTCCTCGGGCACGATTTTGTTCTATGATACAGCCTTTAGGGGGTGCAAATGCAGTCATCGGACGCGCTTTATCTCTTCAACGAAGGCCGGAACTACCAAACCTACCGCCTGCTCGGGGCGCATCCGTCGGACGCCGGAACGGTGTTTCGCGTCTGGGCGCCGAATGCCAGTCAGGTTTCGGTGGTCGGTGATTTCAACGGCTGGCGCGGCGGGGCCGATGCGCTGCATTCGCTCGGGGCGTCGGGCGTTTGGGAAGCGACCGTTGCGGCAGCGGTGCCGGGGAGTCTCTACCGTTTCGAGATCGTCAACCGTGAGAGCGGCGAGAAACTGATCAAGTCCGACCCTTACGGGCGCGGCTACGAATTGCGCCCCGGTTCCGCCGCCTATGTCACGACGCCCTCGCAACACGTGTGGAACGACGCCGCCTGGCTGGCGCGGCGCGCCGAATGGGACTGGCAGCACGCGCCGGTCAATATTTACGAACTGCATCCGGGTTCCTGGATGCGCCACCCGGACGGCAAGCCCTACCTGTGGCGGGAACTGGCCGAGCGCCTGATTCCCTATGCCGTCGGTCTGGGCTACACGCATCTCGAACTGATGCCGGTAACCGAGCACCCGCTCGATGAATCGTGGGGCTACCAGACCACCGGTTACTTCGCGCCGACCTCGCGCTACGGCTCGCCGGACGATCTGCGTTTCTTTGTCGACTCCTGCCACCAGGCGGGTCTCGGCGTCATCCTCGACTGGGTTCCCGGCCACTTTCCACAGGACGAATGGGCGCTGGCCCGCTACGACGGCACCGCGCTCTACGAACACGAGGATCCGCGTCTCGGCCTGCACGCCGACTGGGGGACCCACATCTTCAATTACGGTCGCCACGAGGTGCGCAGTTTCCTGTTTTCGTCGGCGTACTGGTGGCTGGCCGAGTTCCACTTCGACGGCCTGCGTGTCGACGCCGTCGCCTCGATGCTCTACCTCGACTATTCGCGCAAGGCCGGCGAGTGGCTGCCCAACATCTTCGGCGGGCGCGAGAATCTCGACGCCATCGAATTCCTCAAGGCGCTCAATGCGATGGTCCATGCAGAATTTCCCGGCGCGCTGACCATCGCCGAGGAATCGACCGCGTGGCCGATGGTCTCGCGGCCGACCTACGTCGGCGGCCTGGGCTTCTCGATGAAATGGAACATGGGCTGGATGAACGACAGCCTGCGCTACTTCCACCGCGACCCGGTGCATCGTCGCTGGCACCACGACGAGCTGACCTTCGGCCAGATCTATGCCTACACGGAAAACTTCGTGCTGCCGTTCTCGCACGACGAGGTGGTGCATGGCAAGGGCTCGCTGCTCGGCAAGATGCCCGGCGACACCTGGCAGCGCTTCGCCAACCTCCGCCTGCTGTTCGCCTGGCAGACCTTTACGCCGGGCAAGAAGCTGACCTTCATGGGCTGCGAGTTCGGCCAGCCGCGCGAATGGTCGCAAGCCTGGGAACTCGACTGGTACCTGCTGGGCGATGCGAACCACGGCGGCCTGGTGCGCCTGGCCGGCGACCTCAACCGTCTCTATCGCGACACGCCGGCGCTGCACGAGCAGGATTTCTCCAGCCTCGGCTTCGAGTGGATCGACTGTCACGACAGCGAACATTCGGTGCTGTCCTGGCTGCGCTGGGGGCGCGACGGCAGCTTCGTGGTCGTCGCGGTCAACTTCACCCCGGTGCCACAATATGCCTACCGCCTCGGCGTGCCGCAGGCCGGGCGCTATGTCGAGATACTCAACAGCGATTCGGCGTATTACGGGGGGGGCAATATCGGCAATGGGGCCGGACTCGACGCCTGCGAGGGCGAATGGATGAACCGCCCGGCGAATCTGGAAATCACGATTCCGCCGCTGGCGGCGGTGGTATTGCGGCGGGAATAAGCGGCGGCGACCATGACGCCGGAAGCGTGAGCACGCACCGCGGCGAGGCCCGCCGGTGCCGCTGAACTGGAACGAAATCCGCAACAACGCGCTCGCCTTCACCCGGGAATGGGCCGACGAAACGAGCGAGGACGCCGAGGCCAAGAGTTTCTGGGACGGCTTCTTCGAGGTTTTCGGCATCCGCCGCCGCGTCGCGTCGTTCGAAAAGCCGGTACACAAGGGCGACGGCAAGGGCGGTTTCATCGACCGGCTGTGGAAGGGGGTGCTGCTCGTCGAGCACAAGTCGCGTGGCAAGGATCTCGACCGCGCGGCCAGGCAGGCGTTCGACTACTTTCCCGGCCTCAAGGAACGCGACCTGCCGCGTTACGTCCTCGTCTCCGATTTCGCGCGCTTCCGCCTCTACGACCTGGACGAAGGCACGCAAACCGATTTTCCGCTCGCCCAACTGAACAGGCATGTCCGGCTGTTCGGCTTCATCGCCGGCTATCAGTCGCGCAGCTTCGGCCAGGAAGACAGCGTCAACATCCGCGCGGCCGAGAAGCTGGGCAGGCTGCACGATCTGCTCAAGGCGTCGGGTTACGGCGGGCACCCGCTGGAAGTGCTGCTGGTCCGCCTGCTGTTCTGCGTCTTCGCCGAAGACACCGGCATCTTCGAGCGCCGCCAGTTCGCCGACTGGATCGAGCAGCGCACGGGTGAAGACGGCGCCGACCTCGGGCCGCTGCTGAGCCATCTTTTCGAGGTGCTCGACACCCCGCCGGCCAGGCGCCAGTCCAGCCTGGACGAGCAACTGGCGGCGTTCCCTTATGTGAATGGCAAGCTGTTCGCCGAGACCCTGCGCGCGGCGAGCTTCACCCGCGCGATGCGCGAGACGCTGCTCGACTGCAACGCGCTCGACTGGAGCCGGATCTCGCCGGCGATCTTCGGCTCGCTGTTCCAGAGCATCATGGACGCCAGGGCGCGGCGCGACCTTGGCGCCCACTACACGCGCGAGACGAACATCCGCAAGGCGCTGGCGCCGCTTTTCCTTGACGGCCTGCGCGCCGAGTTCGAGAAGATCCGGGGAATGGCCGGCAACGCCCGCCGGCTCGCCGAATTCCATGAAAGGCTGGCGGCGATCCGCGTGCTCGACCCGGCCTGCGGCTGCGGCAACTTCCTGGTCGTCGCCTATCAGGAGCTGCGGCTGCTCGAACTCGATGTCCTGCGCGAACTGCACCGCAACAGGGAGACCGGCTTCCTTGACGTCGGGTCGATCCTGCGCGTCGACGTCGACCAGTTCTACGGCATCGAGATCGAGGAGTTCCCGGCGCAGATCGCCCAGGTCGCGCTCTGGCTCACCGATCATCAGATGAACATGAAGGTGTCCGACGAGTTCGGCCAGTATTTCGTCCGGCTGCCGCTCAGCAAGGCGGCGAGCATCGTCAACGGCAACGCGCTGGTGCTCGACTGGGCGTCGCTCGTCGACCCGGCCCGGCTGACCTACATCGTCGGCAATCCGCCATTTCTCGGCAAGAAGGAACAGAGCGCGGCGCAGAAGGCCGAGGTGCTGGCGACCTTCGCCGGCGTCAAGGGCGCCGGCGTGCTCGATTACGTGGCGTGCTGGTACCGCAGGGCCGCCGGGCTGATGGCGCGCAACCCGGCGATCCGCACGGCCTTCGTCTCGACCAACTCGATCACCCAGGGCGAACAGGTCGGCATCCTGTTCCCCGAGCTGTTCCGCCTCGGCGTCCGCATCCATTTCGCGCACCGCACGTTTCAATGGTCGTCCGAGGCGCGCGGCAAGGCGGCGGTGCATTGCGTCATCATCGGCTTCGCGCTGCACGACGCGAACGAGAAGGTGATCTACGACTACGAGACACCACAAAGCGAGCCGCACCATGTTCAGGTTGCGCAGATCAACGGCTATCTCGTCGACGCGCCGCCGGTTTCTCTCGCCAAGCGCGGCAAGCCGCTGGCTGCGGGTGTGCCGCCGATGGCCTACGGCAGCATGCCCATCGACGACGGCAATCTCGTCCTCGTCCCGGCTGAAGCCGCCGCGCTGCGCGCAGAGAGTCCGGCGGCCGCGCCATACATCCGTCGCTACATCGGTGGCGAGGAGTTCATCAATGGCGGCGAGCGCTATTGCCTCTGGCTTGTCGGCTGTCCGCCGGAGAGCATGCGCGTCTGGCCGGGCGTCATGGCGCGCGTCGAGGCGAACCGGAATTACCGGCTGTCCAGCAACCGGCCGCAAACCGTCGCGCTGGCCGATTCGCCCGCCCACTTCGGCGAAATCAGGCAACCTGCCGGACGTTACCTCTTTGTGCCAAAGGTATCTTCGGAGAACCGGCACTACATCCCGGTCGGCTTTTGCGAACCTGAAACGATCGTCAGCGGCTCGGCGCTCGTCGTCGCCGACGCGACGGAATACCATTTCGGCGTGATTCAGTCACAGATGCACATGGCCTGGACCCGGGCCGTGTGCGGCCGACTCGAAAGCCGCTACCAATACTCCGCAGGCATCGTCTACAACAACTTCCCGTGGCCGCAGCCGAACGAGGCGCAGCGCGGGACCATCGAGTCGGCCGCCCAGGCCATTCTCGCCGCCCGCGCCCTCTGTCCGAACGCGACGCTGGCCGACCTCTACGACCCGCTGACCATGCCGCCCGAACTGACCGCGGCCCACAGGAAGCTCGACAAGGCGGTGGATGCCGCCTACGGCAAGACGCCGTTCGCCACCGAGGCCGAGCGGGTCGCGTTCCTGTTCAGGCGGTACGAGGCATTGGCCGGCTGACCCCGAAGGCTTGGGGAGGCACTGATTTTTCGTCACACCGGCGAAGGCCGGTGTCCAGTTCGTTGATTTTTCTGGATTCCGGCTTTCGCCGGAATGACAAATCGGGAATGGATCGGTGTTTCCTTGAGCAGTCGCGGTCGACCGCCCGGAAAGGGGCAATTCCGGACAAGGCGGGTTCGGGTCAGGCCCGCCGTGGAGCGAGATCGGATATTTGGCGTACACTGTCCGCCGGCGAAGTTCCCGGCTGCCCGCCGGACCCAGTGGAGTGCTCATGAACCGCTTACGCGCCCTTGAACTTCTCGGTCAATGCAAGCCTGCGTTGTCCGACCGGTTCGGGGTCGTGGACCTGGCCCTGTTCGGCTCGACCGCACGCGGCGCCGCGCATGGCGGCAGCGACATCGACATCCTGGTGGCGTTCGACGGTCCCGCGACGTCGGCGCGTTACTTCGGGGTCCAGTTCTATCTCGAAGACCTTCTGGGAGCGCCGGTCGACCTGGTGACTGACAAGGCCCTGCGGCCGGAGTTGCGCCCCCACGTCGAGAAGGAGGCCATCCATGTCTGAGGTCATGCAGCCCTCGCCGCTCAGCGGGTTTCCGCCAGCCACGCCGTGATCTGTGCATGGACGCGCGGCTCGGTGGTTAAAGCCATGTGGGCGGTGCCGCCGCTGCCATGATGGATGGCCGCGTCGCTGCAGCCCGTTTCGGGCGGGGTTTTCTTGCTCACGGGCCGCGTGTCTCCGGGCGACGGGTTGCGCGCTGGCCGGGGTCAGTGTCCGGCAGCGCAGGCCAGCGTGCCACGCAGGCCGAGGTCTTCGGCGGTCAGCAGCCGCAGCGGCATGCTCCGGGCCAGTTCGCCGTGCTCGCGCTTGGCGAGGAAGGCGTCGATGAACGGCGTGTTGTCGGTGTGCGGCATCAGCTTGGCGGCGATGCCGCCGGCCAGGTAGACGCCGCCGCGGGCTAGCCAGTGCAGCGCGAGGTCGCCGGCGAAGGCCCCGTAGCATTCCAGCCACAGGCGCAGCGCTTCGCGGGCGAGCGGGTCGCTGCCGGCGAGGGCGGCATCGCCGATTTCGTCGGGCTGCTGCGGTCGACCGCCGAGAAAGGCATGAATCCGGGCGAGGCCGGGGCCGGAGACAATGTCCTCGGTGGTCACGCGGCCGTTGCGGTCGAGCAGCCAGCGCCACAGTTCGCCCTGCTGCGGCGTCTGCGGCGCAAAGCCGAAATGGCCGCCCTCGCCGGGAATGACGCGGTAGCCGCCATCCTGCCAGACGAGGCCGGCGACGCCGAGGCCGGTGCCGGCGCCGAGGATCACCCGCGGGGCGCGCGCGACCGGGCTGCCCGGATGCAGGGTGACGATCTCGCGCGCATCGACCAGCGCCAGGCCGTGCGCGGCGGCGGCGAAGTCGTTGAGCAGGGCGACGCGGCCGATGGCGAAACGGCGCTCGAGGTCGGCGGCAGCGAGCCGCCACGGCAGATAGGTCAGCTTGGCGCTGTGCCCGTCGGTCGGACCGGCGACGCCGAAGCAGGCGGAGTCGATGGCCGGCCGGCCGGCGAGGAACTCGTCGAGCAGCGCCTCGAAAGTCGGGTAGTCGGCGCTGGCGAAACGCTGCTGACGGACGCTGCGGATTCGCCCGGAAACGTCCCGCTCGGCAAGCGCCAGCAGGGTCTTGGTGCCGCCGAGGTCGCCGCCGAGAAACATCGCCTAGACCGCCACCGGGGCCGCGATATGCGGGTGCGGATCGTAGCCGTCGAGGCGGAAATCCTCGAAGCGGAAGGCAAGGATGTCCTCGACCTCGGGGTTGATCCACATCGTCGGCAGGGCGCGCGGCTGCCGTGACAATTGCAGGCGGGCCTGCTCGAAATGGTTGGTGTACAGGTGGGCGTCGCCGAAGGTGTGCACGAACTCGCCGGGGCGGTAGCCGCAGACCTGCGCCAGCATCAGCGTCAGCAGCGCGTAGGAGGCGATGTTGAAGGGCACGCCGAGGAAGATGTCGGCGCTGCGCTGGTAGAGCTGGCACGACAGCCTGCCGTTGGCGACATGGAACTGGAACAGGCAGTGGCAGGGCGGCAGCGCCATGCGGTCGACGTCGCCGGGATTCCAGGCCGAGACGATGTGGCGGCGCGAATCCGGATTGTTCCCGAGGCTGCGCACCAGTTGCGCGATCTGATCGACGACGCGGCCGTCCGCGGTTTCCCAGCGCCGCCACTGCTTGCCGTAGACCGGGCCGAGGTCACCGTTCCCGTCGGCCCATTCATCCCAGATGCGCACGCCGTTCTCCTGCAGGTAGCGGACGTTGGTGTCGCCCTGCAGGAACCACAGCAGTTCGTGGACGATGGACTTCAGGTGCAGCTTCTTGGTCGTCACCATCGGGAAGCCGCGGGCGAGGTCGAAGCGCATCTGCCAGCCGAAGACCGAGCGGGTCCCGGTGCCGGTCCGGTCGGACTTGTCGTCGCCGTTTTCCAGGATGTGGCGCATCAGTTCGTGGTATTGCCGCACGGGATTCCTGCTGGAACAGTGTCGAGGGAGCCATTCTACATGGTCCGGAAGGCGCTGCCGCGCCATGATGTCATTGCGCTGGTGACTTGCGCGGTCTCGACGTCGGCGGCAATATTCATCATTCACGGGATGAACCATCCGCTTGATGGCATCATCCAGGTTTCCAGCGCGCCCCTCGGGGCCGCACTGGCGGTCATCAGCAAGCAGGCCTCCGGAGCAGACTG
>ERZ724507.657-NODE-657-length-15462-cov-4.847407_pt1 | contig 15462 bp, 9 predicted proteins | sample MGYA00376040_ERZ724507 | MGnify/ENA primary metagenome ERZ724507 (study PRJEB28724, sample SAMN07190883) | activated sludge metagenome | isolation source: activated sludge of sewage treatment plant in Hong Hong | place: Hong Kong | collected 2016-03-17 ...
GTTTCCATAGATGTATGGCTTAAATAATTGAATATCAAATTTTGGTTGACATTTTTTACGTAGAATAATTCATAATACTGTGCAACGCCAGTATTTTTTTAATTTGTATTCCAGACTTTGATCGTAGTCAATCAGTAAGAACTATCGTCACGCATCGAGCAACTTTAGTGTAACGACAATCGTGACGACAAGATCACGACGCGTCACGAGACTCGTGACATGTTCAGTTCCCCTACGCGCACACCGTCCGTTGTTGGACAGCGGATGCGCGGCCTCCGGGAACAGCTTGGGCTATCGCAAGAGTCTGTTGGTGTCGCTATCGGGATCGACGAATCGAGCAGCCGAGCGCGGATCAGTCGATATGAGCTTGGGGTTCATGAGCCGCCAGTTCCCACGGCGAGACTCATTGCTGACGCCCTTGGAGCACCGCTGACCTACCTCTACTGCGAGGATGACGACATAGCTGATTTGCTTTTGGCGCTGCACAGGTTGGGGCCAAGTGAGCGGGGAAGAAAGATTCGGGAATTGATGGGTCGGCTGTAGACCTAGTTAGGTTTTCGGCGAGCTGAGCAACCGAACCCTACCCGAACCCACCCCGCCCAATGTGCCGATGCGCAATGAAAAAAGCCCGCTACGGTGACATAGCGGGCTTTTCTGATCTGGTGGCCTGGGACGGAATCGAACCATCGACACGCGGATTTTCAATCCGCTGCTCTACCAACTGAGCTACCGGGCCGGACTCAGAATTATAGCAGGGAATACGGCCGTTTCTCAGCCATGGCTCTGGCGTTTGCCGCGCGAGAGATCCACGCCCAATTGCTTGAGTTTGCGGTAAAGATGGGTGCGCTCCAGGCCGGTCTTGTCGGCAACACGGGTCATGGAGCCGCCTTCGTTGGCGAGATGGAATTCAAAATAGGCTTTCTCGAACTCGTCCCTGGCATCGCGCAACGGCTTGTCAAGGTCGAAGCTCTGCCGTCCGACCGGGCCCAGGTCTTGCACGAGCGGCAATGTCATGCCGCCCGTCATCGCGGCCTCAACGGTCAGGTCTGAGGACGGAACTGGGGCGGACGTGCCCGCGATGGCTTTGCGGCCACCTTCACGCGCCAGTCCCTGCTCCACGGCTTTGAGCAGTTTCTGGAGGGTGATCGGTTTTTCGAGAAAGGCCTGGGCACCGATGCGGGTGGCTTCCACGGCGGTGTCGATGGTGGCATGGCCACTCATCATGATGACCGGCATGGTGAGCAGGTTGCTGGCGGACCACTCTTTCAGCAAGGTGACGCCATCGGTATCCGGCATCCAGATGTCGAGCAGCACGAGGTCGGGCCGAGCCCGATGGCGTGCAGCCCGCGCCTGGGCCGCGTTTTCCGCAAGTTCGACGTTGTGGCCTTCGTCGTTGAGGATTTCCGACAGCAGGTCGCGAATGCCCAGTTCGTCGTCGACCACCAAGATATTTGCCATGATTGCTGTGTGCGTCCCCTGTTAAGCCAGCGACATCGATCAGGCGAGCGGGCTGTTGTCCTTAGCGAATGATAGCGACACTTGGGCACCCCGAACGACTCCGTCGGACAAGCGGTTGGATATTTCGATGCGTGCGCCATGCTCATCGGCGATTTTCTTGACCACGGCCAAGCCCAGGCCGGTTCCGCGCGCCTTGGTGGTCACATAGGGCTCGAACGCGCGCTTGAGAATGTGCTCGGGAAACCCGGTGCCATCATCAAGCACGCTGAGCCGAACCCGCCCGGAAGGCTTGACCCACTGGGTACGAATTTGCACCCGGCCCGGCTCGCCTTCGCCTTTGCGCGCTTCAGTCGCATCCTGGGCGTTCTGCAACAGGTTGTGGATGACCTGGCGCAGTTGCTGCGCGTCGCCACGGATCAATGGGTTGTCCGGATCCAGCTCGACCCGGATCGGGTTGCCATCATCGCCCGAACCGTTGCCATAGAGATGAAGCACATCGAGCACCAGCGCGTTCAGGTCCAACGGCTGCAAATCGGCGGCCGGAAGTCGGGCATAGTCGCGGAATTCGTTCACCAGGCGTTTCATGGCGCCGACCTGGTCGACAATGGTCTTCACCGACTTGACGAGCACGGCGACATCCGGCTCGGCAAGCTTGGGGGCGAGTTTCATTTCCAGGCGTTCGGCGGACAACTGGATCGGTGTCAGTGGGTTCTTGATTTCATGCGCGAGACGTTGCGCAACTTCGCCCCAGGCTTGGGCTCGCTGCGCGGAAACGATCTCGGAAATGTCGTCAAACACCAGAAGGCGGGTTTCGTCGGGGAGAACCGCACCACGCGCAACCAGTGTGATCGTGTCGGTGGCACCACCCTGTGCCGCCGTCTTCAGCTCAAACGATTGCTGCCAATGATCCAAGCCGTGCTGAAGGCGCTCACCCAGGAAGGCGTCGAATTGGGCCAGCACGCTACCGGCAAATGCATCCAGTCCGGGAATCGCACCAAATGGGCGGCCTTCGAAAGCCGCCATGGGCGCACGCAGGATTCGGGTGGCGCCGGGATTGGACGACAACACCACCCCTGCCGCGTCCAGAACCATCACGCCGGCGGTCAGGTTGTCCAGAATGGTCTGAAGATTGGCACGGGCGCGATCCACCTGGTCCATGCTGGCTTCAACGGCCTTGCGCGCCTCCAACAACTGTTGGGTCATGTCCGCGAAAGAACGGGTCAGCCCGCCCAGTTCATCGCGCCCCATCAGGGCTGATTTGGGTGTCAGATCGCCGGACGCGACCTGTTTGACCCCTTCAGCCAGCAGCAGCAGGGGGCGGGCCAACTGGTTGCCGAGCACCACCGCCAGCACAATGGCCCCGAACACGGCCAGAAACAGACTGAGGGTGAGCGTTCCGATGTACATCCGGCGCAGCCCCTCGCGCCCCAATGCCCGTTCCTGGTATTCCCGATTGGCCACCTGCACCGCCACCGCATTGGCCACCAAGGCCTGCGGAATGGGCTCGGTGACTTGCAGATAACGGGACTCATCCGCCAGACCAATCCGCGGCGTCGGCACCCAAGCGATCGCCCGGATGCGGGCCGTTCCGGCGTTTGTGCCGGCAGAAGCGCCTTCTTCCACGCCTTCCACGTGCGCCACCACCCCCTGGCTTCGGGCACTACGGAATTGCTGAGCCGAAGGCCGTTCGGGGTTGATTTCGTAGCGCGACTTGCCGGCACTGGCGATCATTTTGCCCGATGCGCTCCACAGCACGATGTCGGCTGCGCCAAGCTGATCGGCGAGCCGCTCCAGGCTGAGCGCCGCCGTGGAGTCCGACGCGCCGGATAGCTGGGCGGCGGCGGTACGGGTTTTGTTGGCAAGGTCGTTAGCGAGCGTGTCGAGGGCGGTTCGGCCCAGGCTCAGTCCAGCCGTCAGCGCCCCTTCGACCTTCACGTCGAACCAGCTTTCGATCGAACGCGAAACAAACTGGTAGGAAACCACGTAGATCAGCAGCCCGGGCACAAACCCAACCAGCGCAAAAATCGCTGCCAGCTTGACCAGCAGGCGGCTGCCAAACTTGCCGCGGCGCAATCGCAATGCAAGCCGGATCACCATCCACAGGATGACGCCCACCAACAGTCCGGCCACCACGACATTCAGCACGAACAGTCGGGCGTAGTTTTGCTCGTAGAGTTCGCGGTTGTTGGTGGCAAGTGTCAGGAGCAAGAGCAACACCAGCCCGATGGCGACCATCGCGGCAACGCCCACGACGATGCCCCAACGCACGGCGCGGGACTGGAACACCCGCTCTGGCTTGAAGCCAATCTCCGATGCGCTCACTTGCCGGTCTCCGGACCCAGGCGATAGGTGCGCGTTGCCGAAAGGATCCACTCCGAATTGCCGACCACGCCAATCTGGAACGGGCGCGGCAACTGGGCGGTATCGAGCCTAAAACGAAACTCGACGTAATGCCTGGAATCCGGATCAAGCAATGCCGAATCGCCAATCCTCCAACGAACCTGGCGCTGCAGGGCCTGCAAGGCATCGTCCAACGAGTCGAAGGTCTGGGTGATGCTGACGCCCAGGCCCGCATTGCCGATGGGCTCCGGGGAGACGTTGATGCGCCAGCGTCGCGTGAGCGGCTGGTAAGCGAGTCGGATGTATTTGGTTGCCAGCGCCAGTCTCCGGTCGTACCAGTACCACCGATCCCGCAGGAGTTCGGCCTCGGCCACAAAATGCAAGGCGACCCCCTTGCTCAGTGTGTCGACCATGATCGACGGAAGGTCCAGCTTGATCTGGGCGCTGAGAAAAAGCCCGTCGTCTGCGCGCTCTACACGCAATTGCGTGATTTCCACGGGTGGCCCCTCTGCTCGCACCAAGGTTGGCACACTGGCGAGCAACATCCATGCGACCGCCCAGCCAAGGAGGCTAAGGCAGGCGTTTTTCAAGCACCGCGTAGAAAAAACCGTCGTGGTCACCGGGTTGATTGTCCGGGACAGCGCTTTCCGCCGCCCGGAATTGGGGCATTAAATGGCCAGGTGAGGCTTGAAGCCGGGCATCGGTGTTGCTTGCAACAAACGCTTTGATCTGATCGCTGCCTTCTTCTCGAAACACCGAACAGGTGCAGTACAACAACCGCCCGCCCGGTTTGAGAAGCGGCCAAAGGGCCTTCAACAGCCGAGCCTGCAATGCCGCCAGCTGGCCGATGTCGCTTTCGCGCCGCAGCCAACGAACATCCGGATGCCGCCGCACGATGCCGGAAGCTGTGCACGGCGCGTCGAGCAGGATGGCGTCGAAACACCCTCCGTCCCACCAAGCGGCGGTATCCGCAGCGTCCCGCGCAATCACGCGGGCGCGGAGTCCGAGACGCTTCAGGTTGGCGTTGATTCGTTCGCAACGAACCGGATCGACATCCAGCGCGGTGACCCGGCCCGCGCCCAACTCCAGCAAATGGGCCGTCTTGCCACCCGGTGCGGCGCAGGCATCCAGCACTTGGGCAGTTCCCAGTGACGAAAGACCCTCCAGCAGCAACGGCGCCGCGAGCTGCGCCCCCGCATCCTGCACCGAAACCAGCCCTTCCTCGAAACCCGGCAGTTCGTGGACTTGCATCGGCCGTTCGAGCACCACGCCTGAGATCCCGAGGCGCGCCGCTCTGAGCCCGGTCGCGGCAAGCATCTCCAGGTAATACTCCACGGTGCTGCGCCTCAGATTGATACGCAACGACATTGGCGCCTGCCGGTTGCTGGCTTCAAGGATGCCCTGCCAGTAGTCCGGATGATCGTTCTTCAGCCGCTTGATCCACCAGGACGGGTGGTTCCATTTTGCAACCGGGTCGCTGTCCGTCGCGATCATCAGTGTTTCCCGCTCGCGCAGGAACCGGCGCAGGCAGGCGTTGACGAACGGCGCGCTTTGTCGCAGCGAGCGATTCTGTTTCGCCGCCTCGACCGCTTGATCAACCAGGGTGAAGGCCTCGTACGGTGCATCTTCTACCGGCACCAGCAAGGCCAAAGCCGAAGACAACAACGCGTCGACCCCGGGAGGCGGCGCACGTCGCGCCAATGCCCGACGCAAGGCCTCGGCCCTTCCCAGATAGCGCAGCACCTGAAATGCCAGCGCCTGCACGCCCGGTCGAAGTGCCCGATCCACCTGATCCAGCACCGTGGTGAGCGAGCGACCGCCGCGCACTTCCTGCAGCACGTCCCCGACGGCCAGAAGTTGTCGCCACAAAGGCACAGAATGATGTGTCATCACAACAGCCGCCGAATGTCCTGGCTCAGGCAACGGACCGGTTCCAGGCAAGGGGTTCAGCCGTTCTGAAATGCCAGACTCCCGCCAGAAGCACCGCCGGAAATTGCCGGATGGCCTTGTTGTACGCCGCCACCGACGTATCAAAAGCGGCCGCAAGGGCCACGGCCTGTTCATCCAGTCCCGCCAGCCGAGCCCGGAGGTCCCGCGGGTTCAAGACGGCATCCATACATTCGGCCTCCGGCGCCCGCCAGGCGTTGGTGAGCACGTCGTACGCTGTGGAAAAGGCACGCAGGTGTTCGGCGTCCAGTGGACGGGCGCGCGCATTGGAAAGCGCCTGTGCAAATTGGCCGGCAGCTGCTTCGAGCCGAGACCACGCCGCCATTTCGATGCCGGCATGCGCATCGACACCGTCGCGGCCCTCCAGTTGGCCTGCCTTGATCAAGGCGGGTTGGACCGCCACCACGTTGTCCAGCGCCGAAAACGCCCTCACCGCGTCCGACCGGAGACGAACCAGCCGGTTATAGGCCCCCACAGCCCAGAAAGCCAGCGTCGCGACCAGCAAGCCGAGCACCATCGTCGTCGTCATCTCAAACCGTTGCGCCGGAAACCGGCAAGTCCGAACAGATATTCAAAACAAAAAGGCCCAAAGCCAGCGATTACTGGTCTTTGGGCGCTATCAATTTAGGACTATTGAATCAACCGGCCGTGGCATCCTCATTGCTGACGGACGCATCGGGCGGCGCGCCCTCGCCCGCAAGCTCTGCCGCTTCGGCATCCGCGATGGCGCGGCGCTCGGCATCGTCCATCAGGTCTTTCGCCTTGCGCGCCTGGTGATAGGCCTGTCCAGTCCCGGCAGGGATCAGGCGTCCAACGATGACGTTTTCTTTCAGGCCTCGCAGTTCATCGCGCTTGCCCATGATGGCAGCTTCGGTCAGCACCCGGGTCGTCTCCTGGAATGAAGCCGCCGAAATGAACGAGTCGGTCGAAAGCGAAGCCTTGGTGATGCCCAGCAGCAAGTTGGTGTAGGTGACCGGAATCTTGCCTTCGGCGCGCAACGCGTCGTTGGTGTCCAGCATCTCCGACCGTTCCACCTGCTCGCCGGCGATGTAGCTTGAATCACCCGGGTTTCCGACCACGACACGGCGCAGCATCTGACGCACGATCACTTCGATGTGCTTGTCGTTGATCTTCACACCCTGAAGGCGGTAGACGTCCTGCACCTCGTCGACGATGTAGCGTGCAAGCTCCTCGACACCCAGCAGGCGCAGGATGTCCTGCGGGTCCGCGGGCCCGTCGACGATGGACTCGCCCTTGTTGACGACCTGTCCCTCGTGGACCAGGATGTTCTTGTCCTTGGGAATCAGTTCGTCCCAGACCTTGCCATCCGGATCGGTGATCTGCAAGCGGACCTTGCCCTTGGTTTCCTTGCCGAACGACACGGTTCCGGTCATCTCGGCCAGCATGCCCTTGTCCTTGGGTGAACGGGCTTCGAACAACTCGGCCACACGCGGCAGACCACCGGTAATGTCGCGGGTCTTCTGGCCTTCGATCGGAATCCGAGCCAGCACCTCGCCGGGGCCGACATCCTGACCATCGCGAATCTGGATCAAGGCGCCGATCTGGAAGCCGATCGTCACCGAATGATCGGTGCCAGGAATCTTGACTTCATTGCCAGCCGCATCGATCAGCTTGACCTGCGGGCGCACGACCTTGGCCGCTCCGCGGCGCTTCGGATCGATCACCACCAACGTGGACAGCCCGGTGACTTCGTCGACCTGCTTCGCGACGGTGAGCCCTTCTTCGACATTCTCGAACTTCGCGCGGCCCGCGAATTCGGTGATGATGGGTCGGGTCAACGGATCCCAGTTCGCGAGAACCGTACCCGCCTTGATGGACTGATCGGCCTTGACCGTCAGCGTCGCGCCATAGGGCACCTTGTGGCGTTCGCGCTCGCGACCATGTTCGTCGTGAATGACGATCTCCCCCGAACGCGCAATCACGACGAGCTCGCCCTTGCTGTTGGTCACGTAACGCATCGTCGCGTTGAAACCGATCACGCCATTGGACTTGGCCTCGACGCTGGATGCAATCGCCGCGCGAGATGCCGCACCGCCGATGTGGAAGGTCCGCATCGTGAGCTGGGTGCCGGGCTCGCCGATCGACTGCGCCGCGATCACGCCGACCGCTTCACCGGTGTTGATCAGGCCGCCGCGGCCCAGATCGCGCCCGTAGCACTTGGCACAGATGCCAAAGCGGGTTTCGCAGGTCAGCGCCGTACGGACGCGAATCTCGTCGACGCCATGGGCTTCCAGCACGTCAATGACATCTTCATCCAGCATTTCACCGGCGCGCACCAGGACGGATTGATCCTCGGGGTGGAGGATGTCGTCCGACGCCGTGCGACCCAGAATTCGCTCTCGCAACGACTCGATAACCTCGCCGCCTTCCACAATCGAACGCATCAGCGATCCGTTGTGCGTGCCGCAATCGTCCTCGGTCACCACCAGATCCTGCGTCACGTCAACCAAGCGACGGGTCAGGTAGCCCGAGTTGGCCGTCTTCAATGCCGTGTCCGCCAGACCTTTGCGAGCGCCGTGGGTGGAGATGAAGTACTGCAGCACGTTCAATCCCTCACGGAAGTTGGCCGTGATTGGCGTCTCGATGATCGAGCCGTCGGGCTTGGCCATCAGGCCGCGCATACCGGCAAGCTGGCGGATTTGCGCAGCTGAGCCACGCGCCCCGGAGTCCGCCATCATGTAGATCGAGTTGAACGATTCCTGGTCCGCTTCCTTGCCATGCCGGTCGGTGGTTTTCTGCTTGGCCAATTGGGCCATCATGACCTTGGAGACCTCGTCGCCGGCCTTGCCCCAGATATCCACCACCTTGTTGTAGCGCTCGCCGGCCGTGACCAGGCCGGAGACGTATTGCTGTTCGATCTCCCGGACTTCCTTTTCCGAGCGTTCGATGATCCCCGCCTTTTCCTTGGGAACCAGCATGTCATCGATGCAGATGGAGATGCCGGACTTGGTCGCCAGGCGGAAGCCGTTTTGCAGCAGTTTGTCGGCAAAAACCACCGTCTCCTTCAGACCGCACTTGCGGAACGAGACGTTGATGAGCTTGGAGATTTCCTTCTTCTTCAACGCTTTGTTGATGTTGGCGAACGGCAGGCCCTTGGGCAGGATTTCACTCAGCAGAGCACGCCCGACGGTGGTTTCCACCAGCGACGTGGAGGGGACGAACTCGCCCGTGCTCTTGTCCTTGGTGTATTCGGTCATGCGCACACTGATCCGCGCGGTCAGCTCGACCTCACCGGCGTCCAGCGCGCGCTGCACTTCACCGGTGTCCGCAAACACCAGGCCTTCGCCCTTGGCATTGATGCGATCGCGCGTCGTGTAGTACAGGCCCAACACAACGTCCTGAGACGGAACGATGGACGGCTCTCCAGACGCAGGGAACAGGATGTTGTTGGACGCAAGCATCAGGGTGCGCGCTTCCATCTGCGCTTCGACCGACAGCGGCACGTGCACAGCCATCTGGTCGCCATCGAAGTCCGCGTTGAACGCCGCGCAGACCAGCGGATGCAGCTGGATGGCCTTGCCTTCGATCAGGATCGGCTCGAAGGCCTGGATGCCCAGGCGGTGCAGCGTGGGCGCCCGGTTCAGCATCACCGGATGTTCCTTGATGACTTCTTCCAGGATGTCCCAGACCACCGGCGTGCCGGATTCGACTTCCTTCTTGGCTGCCTTGATCGTGGTGGCGATACCCATCGCTTCCAGGCGCGCGAAGATGAACGGCTTGAACAGTTCCAGCGCCATCAGCTTGGGCAGACCGCACTGGTGCAGCTTCAGGGTCGGGCCGACAGTGATCACTGAACGACCGGAGTAGTCGACGCGCTTGCCCAGCAGGTTCTGGCGGAAACGACCGGACTTGCCCTTGATCATGTCGGCCAAGGACTTGAGGGCGCGCTTGTTGGCGCCCGTCATGGCCTTGCCACGGCGACCGTTGTCGAGCAGGCTGTCGACGGCCTCTTGCAGCATGCGCTTCTCATTGCGGGCAATGATCTCCGGCGCCTTCAACTCCAGCAGACGCCGAAGGCGGCTGTTGCGGTTGATGACGCGGCGGTACAGATCGTTCAGGTCCGAGGTGGCGAAGCGGCCGCCGTCCAACGGCACCAAGGGACGCAGATCCGGCGGCAGCACCGGTAGCACGTCCAGCACCATCCACTCGGGCTTGATGCCGGACTTCTTGAAGGCCTCCAGCACCTTGAGGCGTTTCGCATTTTTCTTGACCTTGACCTCGGAACCGGTCAGGTCGTTGCGCAGACGCTCGGTGGACACCTCCAGATCGATGCCTTGCAACAATTCCTTGATGCCTTCGGCGCCCATCTTGGCCTCGAATTCATCGCCGTATTCCTTGCGCTTGGCGTCGTAGTCGTCCTCCGACATGATGCTGAACTTCTTCAGCGGGGTCATGCCGGGATCGGTCACCACGTAGGCTTCAAAGTAGAGCACGCGCTCGATGTCGCGCAGCGTCATGTCCAGAACCAGACCCAGACGCGATGGCAGCGACTTGAGGAACCAGATGTGGGCGCACGGCGCGGCCAGGTCGATGTGCCCCATGCGCTCGCGACGCACCTTGGTTTGCGTGACTTCCACGCCGCACTTCTCACAGATGACGCCGCGATGCTTCAGGCGTTTGTACTTGCCGCACAGGCATTCGTAGTCCTTGATCGGGCCAAAAATCTTGGCGCAGAACAGACCGTCGCGCTCGGGCTTGAAAGTGCGGTAGTTGATGGTCTCGGGCTTCTTCACTTCACCGAAGGACCAGGAGCGGATCTTCTCGGGCGACGCCAGTCCGATCTTGATGGCGTCGAAATGCTCATCGGGTGTGAATTGCTTGAACAGGTCGAGTAGGGACTTCATGGGACTCTTTCCTTTTCAATTAAGAACGTTCGAGTTCAATGTCGATGCCCAAGGAACGGATTTCCTTGACCAGAACGTTGAATGATTCCGGCATGCCGGCGTCGATGGAGTGCTCGCCTTTGACGATGCTTTCGTAGACCTTGGTGCGTCCTTGCACGTCGTCGGACTTGACGGTGAGCATCTCCTGCAGGACGTAAGCCGCACCATAGGCCTCCAGCGCCCAGACTTCCATTTCGCCGAAGCGTTGCCCACCGAACTGGGCCTTGCCACCGAGCGGTTGCTGAGTGACCAGGCTGTACGGGCCGGTTGAACGCGCATGCATCTTGTCGTCTACCAGGTGATGCAGCTTCAGGAAGTGCATGTACCCGATCGTGGTCGGACGCTCGAAGGGATCGCCAGTGCGGCCATCGAACAGGTTGGCCTGGGTCCGCGTTTGAGTGAGCCCCTTGCGTTTGACCACGTCGTCCGGATAGGCCAGCTTGAGCATGGCGCGGATTTCCTCTTCGGAGGCGCCGTCGAACACCGGCGTCGCAAACGGCACGCCGGTGCTGAGGTTCTGGGCCATTTCCAGCAGGTCGGCATCGCTGATCTGGGCCAGTTCTTCCTTGCGACCGGTTCCGTTGTACAGGTCTTCCATGAATGCGCGCAATTCGGCCACCTTGGCCTCGGCCTGCAGCATGTCGCCGATGCGCTGGCCAATTCCCTTGCCCGCCCATCCCAGGTGAACTTCGAGCACCTGACCGACGTTCATGCGCGACGGCACGCCGAGCGGATTGAGAACGATGTCACAGGGCGTTCCATCCGCCATGTAGGGCATGTCTTCGACCGGAACGATCTTTGACACCACACCCTTGTTGCCGTGGCGGCCGGCCATCTTGTCTCCGGGCTGCAGGCGGCGCTTGACGGCGAGATAGACCTTGACCATTTTCAGCACGCCGGACGGAAGCTCGTCGCCTTGCGTGAGCTTCTTGCGTTTTTCTTCAAAGGCGAGGTCGAAACTGTGTCGGGTCTGCTCCAGGGAGTTCTTGATGCTCTCCAGCTGCGACGCGACGTCGTCTTCGGCAGGGCGGATATCGAACCAGTGGAACCGGTCGACACTGGCGAGGTACGTCTTGTCGATCTTGGTGCCCTTGGCCAGTTTTTGCGGTCCACCGTTGGCCACGCGCCCTGTCAGCAACTTGGCGATGCGATCAAACGCATCGGCCTCGACGATCCGGAGCTGGTCGTTCAGATCCAGACGGAAGCGCTTGAGTTCATCGTCAATGATCTGCTGGGCACGTTTGTCGCGCTGGATGCCTTCGCGCGTAAACACCTGTACGTCGATCACGGTCCCCTGGGAGCCCTGGTCCACGCGCAGCGAAGTGTCCTTCACGTCGGATGCTTTCTCACCGAAGATGGCACGCAGCAGCTTCTCTTCCGGCGTGAGCGTGGTTTCGCCCTTGGGAGTAACCTTGCCGACCAGGGTGTCGCCCGGTTGAACCTCGGCACCCACGTAGATGATGCCGGACTCGTCCAGGCGATTGAGCTGCTGCTCTGACAAGTTGGGAATGTCGCGGGTGATTTCTTCCGCGCCCAGCTTGGTGTCACGGGCCATGACGACCAGTTCCTCGATATGGATCGAGGTGTAACGGTCTTCGGCCACCACGCGCTCGGAGATCAGGATCGAGTCTTCGAAGTTGAAACCGTTCCAGGGCATGAAGGCGATCAGCATGTTCTGACCGATGGCGATCTCGCCCAGGTCGGTGGAGGCGCCGTCGGCAATGACATCGCCCTTGGCCAGCTTGTCACCTTTCTTAACGATCGGGCGCTGGTGAATGTTCGTGTTCTGGTTCGACCGCTGGTACTTGATCAGGTTGTAAATGTCCACGCCGACCTCGCCGGCAACCGCTTCGTTGTCGTTGACACGGATCACGATGCGTGTTGCATCCACGTAATCGACAACGCCACCCCGGGTGGCGGTGACCACAGTGCCGGAGTCGATGGCTGCGACACGTTCGATACCCGTTCCGACCATCGGCTTTTCCGGACGCAGAACCGGAACTGCCTGGCGCGACATGTTGGCACCCATCAGCGCGCGGTTGGCGTCGTCGTGTTCAAGGAATGGCACCAGCGATGCCGCCACGGAGACAATCTGAGCGGGCGACACGTCCATGTACTGCACACGCTCGGCGCTGACCAGGATGGACTCGCCTTTTTCGCGCGCCGAAACCAGATCACCGGTCAGTCGACCATCTTTGTCAAGCGCAGCGTTGGCCTGCGCAATCACGTACTTGCCTTCCTCGATGGCCGACAGGTAGTCGATCTGGTTGGTCACTTTGCCTTCGGCCACGCGACGGTAGGGCGTCTCGATGAAGCCATACTCGTTCAGGCGGGCATACAGCGCCAGCGAATTGATCAGACCGATGTTCGGCCCTTCCGGTGTCTCGATCGGACAAACCCGTCCGTAATGGGTCACATGCACGTCGCGCACCTCGAATCCGGCGCGTTCACGTGTCAGACCACCCGGGCCCAAGGCCGAGACGCGGCGCTTGTGCGTGATCTCGGCGAGCGGGTTGGTCTGGTCCATGAACTGTGACAACTGCGACGCGCCGAAAAACTCCTTGAGGGCCGCAGAGATGGGCTTGGAGTTGATCAGGTCGTGCGGCATCAGCGGCTCTTGCTCCGCCTGGCCGAGACGCTCCTTGACCGCCTTCTCGATACGCGCCAGACCGGTTCGGTACTGGTTTTCCGCAAGTTCGCCCACACAGCGAACCCGGCGGTTACCCAAATGATCGATGTCGTCGACCTCGCCCCGACCATTGCGCAGATCCACCAGGATCTTGACCACGGCCAGAATGTCTTCATTGGTCAGGACCATCGGTCCGGTCGATTCTTCACGCCCCATCTTCGCATTGAACTTCATGCGACCGACGCGGGAGAGGTCGTACGTGTCAGGGTTGTAGAAAAGGCGCTGGAACAGGGCCTGCACGGCGTCTTCGGTCGGCGGCTCACCGGGTCGCATCATGCGGTAGATGGCGACCCGCGCGGCGAACTCGTCGACCGTCTCGTCGATGCGCAAGGTCTGCGAGATATACGCGCCCTGGTCCAGTTCGTTCGTGTAGATGCACTGCAGATCCTGGATGCCCGCGCTGCGCAGTTTCTTCAACAACGCTTCCGTCAGTTCTTCGTTTGCCTTCGCGATGATTTCGCCGGTGTCGGCATCGACAATGCCACGGGCGACCACGCGGCCGATCAGCAGGTCTTCGGGTACGCTGATGTGCGTGGTACCGGACTGCTCGAGTTCTCGCGTATGCCGCGCCGTTACACGCTTGTCCTTTGCGACAACCACCTTGCCAGACTTGTCGGTGATGTCAAACCGCGCCACTTCGCCGCGCAGACGTTCAGCGACGAACTCCATTTGCGCGCCGCTGTCCATGAGCCGGAAGTGGTCGTTGACGAAAAAGTTGGCCAGGATCGATTCGGGGTTCAGCCCAATCGCCTTCAGCAGGATGGTGACCGGCATCTTGCGGCGGCGGTCGACCCGGAAATAGAGGATGTCTTTCGGGTCGAATTCGAAGTCGAGCCACGAGCCCCGATACGGGATGATGCGAGCGGAAAACAGCAACTTGCCGGAACTGTGTGTCTTGCCCTTGTCGTGTTCGAAGAACACGCCCGGCGAACGGTGCAACTGGGACACGATCACCCGCTCCGTGCCATTGATGATGAAGGAGCCTTTGTCGGTCATGAGGGGCACTTCACCCATGTAAACCTCTTGCTCCTTCACCTCCTTGACCACTTTGGACTGCGAGGTCGATGACTCACGGTCGTAGATGATCAGTTGCACCCGCGCCCGCACCGCCGACCCGTAGGTCAACCCGCGCGTCTGGCATTCGCGGACATCAAAGGCCGGCTTGGCAAGGTTGTATTCGACGAACTTCATCTCCACGAAGCCGTTGTGCGAGACGATCGGGAAAGCGGCTTCAAAGGCTGCCTGAAGACCTTCCTGCGTGCGTTTCCTGGGGTTTGCGTCGGCTTGCAGGAACGCGGTGTAGGCATCCTTCTGCATCTGGAGCAGGTAGGGTACTTCGAGCACGCTTTCACGGCTGCCGAAGCTCTTGCGGATGCGCTTGCGTTCTGTGTATGAATAGGCCATGGATTCTCCGGTCAAAGACAAACGTCCTGGGTCTTTGCGACGTGTGGGCCGGGTTGGAAGCCCGGCGGACTTGGTGGCTGGCCTCTACCAACCGATGGCGGACGATCGCGCGTTGCACGCGACCCGAACCAAGCCGTCTTCTGCAGTCGGGGTCAGAAGACACAAACAAGCGGCGACTCGCGCCGTTTGTTTGTGTGCTCTTACAAGCAAGAAAGGCTGGAGGCCCTGTCCGGCACCTCCAGCCCCGAACACTCGGTCGATTACTTAAGTTCGACCTTGGCGCCTGCTTCTTCCAGCTTCTTCTTGGCGGCCTCGGCGTCTGCCTTGGCCATGGCTTCCTTGACCACCTTGGGCGCCCCATCCACCACGTCCTTGGCTTCCTTCAGGCCCAGGCCGGTGATTTCGCGGACGGCCTTGATGACCGAAACCTTGTTCGCGCCGGCTTCGGCCAGGACGAGGTTGAACTCGGTCTTCTCTTCGGCGGCCGGTGCGCCCGCGCCACCGCCACCACCAGCTGCCGGGGCCGCCATGGCCGCAGCGCTCACGCCGAATTTTTCTTCAATCGCCTTCACCAGGTCGTTGAGTTCCATGACCGTCATGCTGTCCAGCGCGGTCAAGAATGCGTCTTTATCGAATGCCATTTTGATTTCCTGTCAAGTTTGTTTCTATCGGCTGCAGCTGTTACGCGGCAGCAGCTTCGGCGGGAGCTCCCGCGCCTCT
>ERZ724507.662-NODE-662-length-15380-cov-5.857031_pt1 | contig 15380 bp, 12 predicted proteins | sample MGYA00376040_ERZ724507 | MGnify/ENA primary metagenome ERZ724507 (study PRJEB28724, sample SAMN07190883) | activated sludge metagenome | isolation source: activated sludge of sewage treatment plant in Hong Hong | place: Hong Kong | collected 2016-03-17 ...
CGCCTCGATGGCCGCGCGCGACGCCGCGGGCTCGTCGGGTGACAGCTGCAGCTCGACCTGGCGGCGCAGCGCCGCCAGCGCCTGGCCCGCCTTTTCACCAGGCTTGCCGGGAAAGAAGTCGCTCGCCTGGATGGCGCGCAGCCGCTGCTCGAGGCCGTGCAGCGTCTTTCGCAGTTGCGCCTGCGTCGCCTGGCGCAGACCGGCGCGCGCCTCCTTCACCGACTGCAGCAGCTCGGCGTAGGCCTCGGCGCGGTCGAAGAGCGCGCGAAAGGCCTGTTCCTGCGCCGCGTCGCGCGCGCTGACCAGGAGCAGGTGCGCATCCGCGCCGGCTTCGGCGATGGTGCGCTCCAGCGCCTGCAGCGCCGGCGCCGTGGCGGCGTGCTGCGGCAGCAGGTAGACCCCCTCGCGCAAGCTTCCGGCACCGGTGGCCTTGAGTGCCCGCCAGACGCGCACGCGCAGGCCGCTGGGCGAGGTGGGCAACGTGGCGGTGAGGATCAGCCAATCGATCATGAAGCACTTATCTCACTGTGCGATGATTATTACAACGCGCTTGAGCACATCGGGATCGGCACCGCGTTGTGCTCCACTACGCCATGTCCTTGGGTTCCGCCACCCCCGCCCTCGCCGCCGCGCTGCTGTTCGGTGCGAGCACGCCTTTGGCCAAGTTGCTGCTGGGCGGCACGCCGCCGCTGCTGCTTGCCGGCCTGCTCTACCTGGGCAGCGGCATCGGCCTGGGCGCGGTGCTGGCGCTGCGCCGCCTGCGCCCGGTGCGCGTGGCCGCGCCGATGCGCATCCCCCGTGCCGACCTGCCCTGGCTGCTCGGCGCCATCGTCTTCGGCGGCATGCTCGGCCCGGCGCTGCTGATGTGGGGGCTGACGCGCACCGACGCGGCGACCGCGTCGCTGCTGCTCAACGTCGAGGGCATGCTGACGGCGCTGCTCGCCTGGTGGGTGTTCAAGGAGAACGCCGACCGGCGCATCGTGCTCGGCATGCTCGCCATCGTCGCCGGCGGTGTGTTGTTGTCGTGGGAACCTGGAGCATCCTCGCTGTCGACCGGGGCGCTGCTGATCGTCGCGGCATGCCTGTGCTGGGCCATCGACAACAACCTGACGCGCAAGGTATCGGCCAACGACGCGATGCTCGTCGCCTGTCTGAAGGGCCTGCTGGCCGGCGCCTGCAACACCGGCCTGGCGCTGGCGGCAGGTGCCGCGCTGCCGGCGTCGGGCGCCGCCGCCGCAGCGCTGGGGGTCGGCTTCCTGGGCTACGGCCTGAGCCTGACGCTGTTCGTCGTCGGGCTGCGCACGCTGGGCACGGCGCGCACCGGCGCCTACTTCTCGGTGGCGCCGCTGTTCGGCGTGCTCGTCTCGCTGCTGCTGTGGCCGCAGCGGCCGACGCTGCTGTTCTGGTCAGCCGCCGTGTTGATGGCCGTGGGCGTGTGGCTGCACCTGCGCGAGCGCCATGAACACGAACACACGCACGAGCCGCTCGAACATGCGCATGCCCATCGGCACGACGCGCACCACCGGCACGCGCACGACTTCGACTGGGACGGCGTGGAGCCGCACGTGCATGTGCATCGGCACCTGCCGTTGATGCACCGGCATCCGCACTATCCCGATATCCATCACCGGCACGGGCATGCACGTTGAATTCAGGCGGTGCGAGATCGGCGCTGGGCGACTTCTCGCGCCACCCTGAACGCAAGCAAGTTCGCACCCGGCCTCGGGCTGGCAAGCCGGTCGGCCCGCGCCTGCGTCATGACGCGCCGCTTCGGCAAGGAGGTCGCATGGCTGCAGACGGCACCGAGCGCGCTGCGCTGCGGGTGCACCGACCGCAGCGCGAGGACGTCACGGCATAGAACCATTCCATGCAGCATCGCCGAGGCTATGCGCTGGAATCTGTGGCCCGTCATCCGGTGTTTGCAGCCAAGCGCTCCAGCGCGTCGAGGATGGCGTTGTTCGAAGTCGGCCGCTCGTGAATGCACCCGCATGGGCAGGCAAGACCTCCAGGCGGCGGCCGCCGCTGCCTGCATCGCGGACGCCGACCCTGCCGACAGGCCAGCGCGCGTTCCAGCATTTCGTGTCGGCATAGGGCATCGTCGCGGCTCTTGCGGCCGCGAGGCATGCGTACCGCGCAAGTCCCCCAACGCTCCTCAGCGCGTTTGCGTTGTCGATCGGCGCCGTGAGACCCTCAGAATCGCGAAAGCCCCGGCCTACGGGGCTTTGCGGGACTGCTGTGGCCCGTCGTGCGGCCCATTGGCACGCCATCTTGGCGGAGAGGGTGTCTTCCAGATCATGGGCTACAAGGCTTGTCGATACTGGGCTTCAAGGGCTGGCACTGCTGAAAAGTCCCCCAGAAAGTCCCCCGTCTTGCACACCCCAAGAAACTGGGTCGATTCCTCCCGAATGGGCAGCATTCTCCATCATCGAGAAATCGGAAGCCGTTGCATAAAGTAGACGTCGAATCTGCAATCTGCCGCGCCAGTTTGACGGCATCCAGCACCAGTACGACCTCCCCAAAAAATCTACACGCGGCTGCGATCAGCACCTCAGGTGCCATTGGCTAAACGGGCCGGCCGTACACTAAGACGTCTTTGCCGGCAGCTTCTACCAAATCATCCGTCAGCCGAGTTGCGACGCGATTTGTCGGCGCCCTCACATTGGCTTCTGAACGCGCATCTTTGACAGTGGCTCGCATCCGCCGTGTACCGCGGAGAGATCGCCGCGTCGCCAGGCAGCTGACATTCGCTCTCGAATCGCCGGCACTACGAACGGCAGGTAACTGCAACTACCGCGAAAGGGTGGTCCCGGCCATGAACAGACCGTCGCTGGGCACGTCTGAGTGGCCGTTCTAGACTGGCACGAGTCGTACGAATCTTCGATCTGCCTGCTCCATAGCAGTCGGTGAAGGTACAGGGATGCAGTCGGGCGCCGGGAACAAGCACCCTCGAATTGCACCATCTTCGGACAAAGGCAATTGCCTTCCTGATTAGGGAGAAGCTTCAGCAGGCTCATGCAGTGAGCCTGTGAGGCGGGAAGATGGGCGCATCGAACAGCGAGGTGCGCCATGGCAACGAATCGAGTGCAGTTTCAACGCGGACTTTCGATGAGCGAGTTCTTTGAGCGCTACGGCACCGAGGACAAGTGCCGCCAGGCGCTTGAAGCCGCGCGCTGGCCGCGTGGTTTTGCGTGTCCAGCCTGCGGAGGTGCGGCGCGCAGCGTGTTCGAGCGCGGCGGGATGCGCTACTGGCAGTGCGCGGCCTGCCCGCACCAGACCAGCCTGACCAGCGGCACCATCTTCCAGGGCACCAAGCTGGCGCTGCGGGTGTGGTTCCAGGCCATGCAGTTGCTCACGCAGTCGAAGAACAACGTCTCGGCGCTGGAGTTGCGCCGCCAGCTCGGCGTGAACTACCACAGCGCCTGGCTGCTCAAGCACAAGATCATGCAGGCAATGCGCCTGACCGAGGACGGTCGCGAGCTCGACGGCCGGGTGGAGATCGACGATGCCTACCTCGGTGGCGAGCGTAGTGGCGGCAAGCGCGGGCGCGGCAGCGAGAACAAGGTGCCGTTCATCGCGGCAGTGCAGACCACCCCGAGCGGCAAGCCGATCGTGGCCTGCCTGCGCGCGCAGCCGCACACCATCGAGCAGGTGGGCGCATTCGCCGCCACCCACATCGCCCCGACGGCCACGGTGATCTCCGATGGCCTGTCGTGCTTTCGCGCCACGGCACTGGTGGGCGCCGAGCATCAGCGCGTTGTCACCGGCGGAGGCAAGGCCAGCGTCGAGCGGCCCGAGTTCAAGGCCATCAATACGCTGCTGGGCAACTTGAAGACGGCCATCACGGGCACGTACCATGCCTTCGACTTCACCAAGTACGCCCACCGCTACCTCGCCGAGTTCCAGTTCCGCTTCAACCGTCGCTTCAACATGCGCACCATCTTCCATCGCCTCCTGCGTTCCATGCTCCAAGCTCCCCCCACCCCAGAACCTGCTATCCGCACTGCTGAGGCTTGTACCTAATCAGGATTGCCTTTGACATGTGCGAGTGCAGTCCACGGACTGCGGTTGAACCCGCCGAAGCGCGCCTTGCTACTCAGACTTCAGGCGTTTCGAGCCTTCTATCAGCGGGTGCCAGCCGAAGACCAGCGTAATCTGGAAGCCGTCCATGCGCAGGTCGGTGGGGGCGCTGTCGTTGATGGTTGACTTGTAGCCGAAGGTCATGTTGATGTTGTCGTTGATGCTGTAGCCCAGCGTCAGGCCGAGGCCGATGTTGTTCAGCTTCGAGCCCTGCACGCCGTTGATGCTGGCCCGGCCACCGCTGTACCAGACGCCGTCGATGGCACCCCAGAAGCGATCGGTGAAATCGCGCGTGATGTGCGCGTCCAGCTGGAACAGCGGATCGGTCTTCAGCGTCTGCCCGCCGAGATAGTCTGTGTTGTCGCCGAAGAGCCACACCGCCGGCAGGAACTCCAGCGTCGTGCGCTTACCCGGCACCCACGACCCGAGTTGCCAGACGATGGGCGCGCCGATGCGCCCGTACCAGCGGTTCTGTCCCAGGTTCAGCGCCTGGTTGCTGTCGTATTCACCGATCGGCAAAGCCAGGTCGGCGAGCAGGTCGAGCGAGAAGCCGGGCTCGAAGCGCAGCGCTTCGGCCAGGTTCTTCTGTGCCGGCGGGCCGATCAGGTTGATCGCGAACTCCAACGTCGGGTCGCCATAGCCGCTGGCCGACTGTTTGGACGTGAGGCTGCCCACCGTGACCTCGCCCGAGACGCGCCCCATCGGCAGCAGGATCGCGCCCATGGCCGCACGATCGAACAGCGCGTAGGTGTGCGCATAGCCCACCAGCGCCATCGTCGCGTCGAAGTTCGCGCCCTGCACCACGGTGTTGGCGGGATCGAAGGGGTTGGCGTTGCCGCTGAGCGAATTGAAGATCACCGGCACCGCGTTGCCGCCCGACAGGCTCTTCCAGTAGAAGCGCGCCGGCACCTGGGCGGAGGCCGGCGTGGGACACAGCGCCACGCTGAACAGCAGCGCCATGGCGACATGCGCTAGCGCGCGGATCGGGTGGGGGGTGTGTTTCATGGATGCAATGTCCCGTGGAAAGCGTCGAAATGCGGCGATGCTCAAGGCTTGGGTTCGGCCAGCATGTCCTTGGGCGGCACGAACTGCCGCTTGGTGACCAGCGGCGGATAGCCGGGGTCGTCGGGCACGCGCGGCGGCAACTGGTCTTCCATCGTTTCGAACACCGAGCGGCTAGGCAGCACCACGTTGTTGCTGCGTGCGTAGTCGTCCCACAGCGCGATCATCGCCTTCAGTTTGTCGGGCTGCGCTTTGGCGAGGTCCTTTCGCTCGCCGGAGTCGGCCTCCAGGTTGAACAACTGCCATTCGCCGTTACCCATCGGCTTGTACTCGCGGCGCACCTTCCATTCCCCTTGGCGCACGGCCTGGTTGCCGAACAGCTCCCAGGCCAGGACGTCCTGCGCAGTGCGAGGCGACTCGGCCTGACCCGCCAGCACCGCGCTCCAGGACTTGCCGATCAGCGGCGGCAACTCGCGGCCGGCCAGCGTCTTGGGATAGCGGGTGCCGGCCACTTCCAGCAGCGTCGGCATCAGGTCCGCCACATGCATCAGGCCGGCATTCAGGCTGCCCTTGGACCGCTTGACGGCAGGGCCGCTGACGATCAGCGCGTTGCGGATGCCGCCTTCGCCGAGCCAACCCTTGTACTGGCTGAAGGGCGTCATCGACACCTGCGCCCACATCGGGCCGTAGGCCACGTAGGAGCCCGGGTCGCCCCAGGCATTGGGGTGCGTCTGCGACCAAATTTGGCGCGGCGAACAGGTAGTCGCTGGTGCCCGGCGTGCCGGCGATCATCTTGAACAGGTCGGTGCCCTCGGCGCCGTTGTCGCCGAAGACGATGAAGATCGTGTTGTCGTATTCGCCGATCTTCTTCAGGTGCTCGATCAGGCGGCCGACATGGTGGTCCATGTTCTCCACCATGCCGGCGTACATCTCCATCTTCTTGCCGAGCAGGGCGCGCGGCGCCGGCGCCAGCAGCGTCGGGTCGGGGATGAACCACATGCGCTCGGCCAGCTGCGTGCCTGGTGGCATGATGCCCATCTCGATCTGCCGCTTCAGCCGCGCCTGCCTTATCGCATCCCAGCCGACGTCGTACTCGCCGACATGGCGGTTGCGCCAGTCCTTCGGCAGGTGGTACGGGTCGTGCGGCGCTTGGTGCGAGACGTAGGCGAAGAAGGGCTTGCCGCTGCCGCGGTTGGCGTCGATGTAGCCGATCAGCTTGTCGGTGTAGGTCTTCGTGGCGTAGTAGTCGTCGGGCAGCTTGGTCAGGTAGCGGCCGTCTTCGGTGAACACCGACTTCGGCGACGCCGAGGTGAAGTTGGTCATGTCCCAGTAGCTGCCGGCACCGTCGAGCAGCGTGAAGTCGCGCTCGAAGCCGCGCGCCCGCGGAATCTGCTCGGGCGCCTTGCCCAGGTGCCACTTGCCGACCATGTAGGTGTGGTAGCCCGCGTCCTTGAGCAACTGCGGCAGCGTGGCGACACGGTCGTTGAGGTAGCCCTCGTAGCCGAGCAGGCCGCGCTGGTTGGGCGCCGTCCACTCGTCCATGTTGCCCAGACCGTTGAGGTGCGTGTCGACGCCGCTGAGCAGCATCGAGCGCGTCGGCGAGCAGCTGGCGTGGGTGTAGAAGTTGGTGAAGCGCACGCCCGACTGGGCCAACGAGTCGAGGTTCGGCGTGCGGATCTCGCTGCCGAACGTGCCCATGTCGGCGAAGCCCATGTCGTCGGCGAGGATGACGACGATGTTCGGACGACGCGCTGGGTCGGCCGCGGCGGCAATGGCGGGCGCGAGCAACGCGGCGATGGCGAGGCCAGCGACACCGATTCGCCGATTTGGTTGGCCCGCGCTCGTGTACATGGCGGAAAGCAGTCGCCGCAGAATGGTTTTCATCGCTTGCTAATTTCCCATTCGCCTGTCGGAGCTTGATTGACGCTGCGCAAGCGCGACGACGACAGCGCGCGAACGACACTGCTCAAGCCTCGGCGACTATTGCCGCCTGGTGAGCCCGAGCCGCGGGCGCGCACGCCAGCCGAGAATTTTCCGGGCGCGGCCTCGAATCCGTCTATCGGATTTCCGCAGAATGTGGGCATGGTGGAAGCCACTGCAGTTTCGATCGAGGAGATCACCGACCCCACGGTCGCCAGTGCGGGCATCGACTGGATTGACCTGGATGCTGTCAAGCTTCAGTCGAAGCCCTTTCGTGCGCGGCGGGTGACTGTGCGGCTCGTGAACGCGACGGTCGTGTTCCATACGGTCAACCTTCGCGTGCGGACACGCACGCGCGTGCATGAGGGACAGGTCGCCTACGTCACCTTCGGCCCGAAGGCCCGCGGGACGGTGAACGGCATGTCGGTCCAACCCGGCATGATGCTGGCCGCCGCAGCGAATGCCGAGGCCCGGTTCGTTGTCGAAGCCGCCTGGGAAAGCCTGACCTTCCTGCTGCCAGCGCAGGACATAACCACCCATCTGCGGACGCGGCAACGCGAGAGCGAGTTTCGGCAACCGCGCGGCCTGGAGTTGTTGCAGGTCCAGCCACAGAAGGTTCACGCGCTCTTCCACTGGGGCAAGCGCCTGGTGCAAGCCGCCACGGCGCGGCCGGCGCTGTTCGACACGCGTGAGAGGGAGCGGGTCGCCGCCGAAGTCGAGTTGGTCGAGGCGCTTCTGGCAACGCTCGGTGCTGCCGATGATTTCCGACCGACCCGCAGCGACCAGTCGCGGCAAGCACAGAGCCTTATCGTCAGGATTGCCGAGGACTACGCCTTGGAGCATGCGGGCGAGCCTCTCTACGTGACCGACCTCTGCCGGGCCGCTGCGGCGAGCGAGCGCAAGCTGGAATATGCGTTCAAGGAGGTACTGGGTCTAACGCCCGTTGCATTCCTGATTCGGCTGAGACTGCACCGGGCGCGTCAGTCACTGCTTGCAGCCGCACCGCGATCGACAACGGTTGCGGCCGAGGCGCTCAACTGGGGCTTCTGGCACTTCGGTGAGTTTTCTCGCGCCTACAAGGACTGCTTTGGAGAACTGCCGTCCGAAACGCTACGACGTAAACGCGTTGAGTTGCATCGATAGCTTGCAAGCGAATGCCTGGGCTGAAACAAAGCCTCGTGGCTGTGATCGAAGTCGGATTCACTGTCCGGTCTGGACGGCACCAAAGTATCCAGTGCTGGCCTACGCGAACAACGGCTGACCAGCTCCGCGATTCATGAAGCTGGACCGCCAGAAAGCGGGCACTCGCCACCGGCTCCTTACGCTGCACTGCAGCCACTCCGGTCGTCGTGGCGAACAGTAGCAGAGGGTCGATCACGACCGGTCGAGAGCCAAGTCTGGCAGGCAGCTCAAGGGCCCTGACCTGCCGTTCGGGCATGCAGCCCGCGCTTGGCGGCAAGAGCGCTCGGCTAATCCGATGGACACTCATCGGGGCCGGGCGATCGCCTTCTACACACAGTCACCGGCCTACCTTCTCGCAGTCTCTCGCGAACGCACACCGCTGACACACCTGCACCGAATCTGCGTAGCGCGGCGCCATCCGCCCCGAGACAATCGCTTCGCGACGTGCCGCAAGCTCGTTCACTTCGGATATCGCCATCAATCGCACTCGATGAAGGACTTGCGTCACGTTGCCGGGGCGCTGGACAGCAACGTAGGCGTGATGCGCAACGATCTCCCCGGTTTGCAGTTCGACCGCGGCACGCTGCGCCGACAATTCAACGACGTCGGAAGGGAAGACGCGATTTCGATCCCGGGTCTTGAGTTCCAGCAGGACAACCGTGCCCGACGCCACTCGATAGGCACGGTCGACCCTTGCAGTGATTGCCGTCTTGCCGGTTGACCGGAACAACTGCTCGGCGTAAACCAACCGCGCGCCGCGCAGCTCTCGAGGCAAGACCAGGCGTGCAGATGCGATCCCGGGACGTCGTGACCAGAGAACGCCGACGATGACGCACAGCGTCACCAACAATGCGGTGAGAAGCGCGCTACCGAACATGCCGGCGCTGCTCCCACTCGAGCCACCGCGCCGCGATGCCCACGACCCCGCGCAGCATGCAACGCACGACGGGTTGGAGGTTGGGCCAGCGCTCCAGCAAGCGGCACACGGCAGGCGCCATCCGGTAGTACAGGACAATCAAGCGACGCCCCATCTGCCTCGGCCGCAAGACGCGATCCCTGAACCACCTCAACACCCGGGTCTCTCGGGCCTGGCCAAACACCAGCGTCGCAACGAAGCACCGGCCGGCCGATTGCCCGCCGCCGTGCCGATCCCGGTAGAACCGCTGATGGGCTCGGCGGCCGCGCTCCATGGTCAGCAACTGCTCGGCAGTCCTTCGCCTGCCGCAGTCGTGCTCGAACTTCACCAAGCGCTCGCATACTCCCATCTGCGCCAGTTCGGATGCGCTCACGCCGAGCGCGTAGCGGCGCCGGTGCTTCCTGGCGGCCACGGCCTCACCCTATTCGGCCAGCGGTCGCGCGAACGACTGGTTCGTCAAGGACGGTTCGCCCAGGTTCAGCTCGCCCGGCCCATCGCCAGCCGATTGGGCCACGGTCGGCGGCGCAGCAGCCGGGATCAGCATCCAGCTCTGCGCCAGCAACCCCTCGTGCGCCAGAAACCGTAGACGGTTGATGCGCTTCGTGCCCTTGTTGAAGCGCATCAAGTCGTCGTAGAGGCGCGGATTGTCGTCCCGCGATAGTTCGAACAGCATGCTCACCGGACCCGGATCCTTGCCAACCGCGTTCATGCGCCCTCTCCTTCCTGCGGTGCGACCCGCCCGACGCCGCCGGGCGGCTGCGCGAGACTGCGCGCGTAGTTCATGCCCGCAATCTGGAAGCCGCGCACGTTGGCGTACATCGGCTCCTGCATTTCCGCGATCCGGTGTTTCGGAAACGCCTGCTTGACCGCGTTCTTGAACAGGAACGCGCCGCCGCCCACCAGGATGATGTTCTGGAAGCTGTAGTCGGCCGGGATGCTCTCCAGCATCGCCCCCACCGCGCGCTGCGCGACCGAATGGGCGATGGGCATCAGCTTGGCCAGGTCGTAGGCCTTCTGGTAGACCCTCAGGCGCTGGCCGGTGCGCAGCGCCCGGTCGATGGCATCGAGATCGGTGTATGGCGTGCCGATGTCGGTGCCGATGTCGCTGGCGATCGAGCGCAGCACATGCGACACACCGCGGGTTACCGAATCGCTGGCCTTCAGCACCAGCCGCATGCCCCGGGCGGCCAGCCAGTCGAAGGTACGCGAGCCGGGGTCGATGATCAGGCTTTGCTCATGCTCGATCGTCGCCATCTTCTGGTGCGTCGCCGCGTAGTACACCAGCGCACCCTGCGGCTGCGCCAGGGCCAGGGTCTTGTGCACGGTCACGGCCTTGCCACCGCCGATATCGTGCGTGCCGGTGGCCACCCTTTCCAGCGCGGCCTTCTTGGCCACGAAGTGCGACACCGGCAAGCCGACCACCAACACATCGATGACCGGCAGCTTCATCATCGCCAGCGCACCGCGCAGCAGCGCCAGGTATTCCGGTGTTTCGACGTAGCGGTCGTGCAGATGGGTGGCGCGCAGGTTGTCGGTGGCCAGAGCTGCGTCCGGCCCGACTTCGTAGAACAGGCCGTTGATCGGAATCGCCAGGGTCTTGCGGCGTTCGGCCGCCGGCAAGCTTGCCGGGTCGCGTGTGCTCGGGTAGGCGAGCGAGGGAATGCAGCCGCAGCGCACCTCGCTGCCGGCCATCCCGGTGATGAACTTGGTGTTGCCGAAGCCGAGATCCACCGCTCTGACGATCGGTTCCATCGAGTTGCCCTCCTTGCTGGGTTGCAGTCCGGCCAGCTTCGGCGCCGGCGGCCACACCGTCCACGCTGAAGCACTCGCGCAAACACCGGCTTTCGCGATCAGGTCCGAATGCATCGCCGCTGTAGCTCGTCGTCATCCATCTGCAGCGGGACTCAGGTGCTGGTCGTCAAAGTGGTCTGCGCGTCGCACCACATTCGCACCCGCGCGGGCTCTGTCAAGGACGCGGATCGCAGTCACCCCAACGGGGAGCCTCGGCGCTCGCGCGATCGGAGTCAGAGGTATGAGCAGAGCTTGTCAACCCTTGCGCTGCGGCCCGTTTTCGAACTCACGGCGTGCTTGTCGGCACTTTTTGAGCTTGAAGTCGGCGCCGCGCTAGCGCATGATTCGAACGCGTCAAGCCGGGAGCTACCAGCCCGCGCGCATCGAGCGCCAAAGGAAGCCCGCCTGAGACAGTCGAAGAGCCGGTGACCGAGGTCACCGCGAGCCCCGAGCTCGAGATCCACGACGGACCCCGATCCGTCCCCTTGCCACCATGCGCCCTCGAGGCCATGGCGCGCGCCGCGCCTTCTGGTGTGGCGCCAGTGTCCCCATAGCGATTTCGCGTCATGCGCTGCCATCACTTCGGTGATGGCGACCCGCAGCGCGTCGGCTCGACCGACCGCCACGGGACCTGCATGAACGGGCCGCACACCGCGTTGGCTGCGGTGTAGCCAGTCGGCCCGGCGAAAGCGTTCGATTTCGGCACCCTGGAGGTGCCGCGTGCAGGTGACGCCCGCACACCTTGCCGCGCGCGCCATCCGGTTCATCCGGGTGGCGTTGCGGTTCGCCCCGAGCGAACAGCCACGCGTGTACGCACCGTGTGCAAGGCGATCACTTTTACGACGGCCAAGGCCACTGCCCTCATGGGCGACGGCCGACGCATTGGCAAACGCGCGTGGGGACGCGCCAGACCTCGACAGCCCCGGCCCCGGGCTGTCGTTCCGGGGTTCAGGGGGCCAGTCGATTCACGACACGTTCAACGACAGAGGCTCACATGTCCGATCCAGACCCCCTCACCGTCGATCTCGACACCCTGCCCTTGATGCCGCAGCGCTGGATGTACGTGCTGTCGCTGATCCTGCGCCGGCACAACTGGCAGCATGCTGCCAAGGCCAAGAGCGTCAGTCACCGCACCAACGAGGCGCGCGCGCGTCTGTGCATCTGGGTGTTTCGCTTCCTGCGCGACAACCCGGTCAAGACCTTCAAGCTCGATCCACGCTCCTTCAGCGGCCGCCATGTCGATCTGCTGATGGCGCATTGGCAATCGCAGGCCAAGGCGGGCCGGCTGGCACCGAGCACCATTCCCACCTACTACTCGCACCTCAAGACCTTCACCCGCTGGATCGGCAAGCCTGAGCTGCTCAAGCCGATCTCGGCGTACTTCGACGATCCGGCGCTGTACACACGCAACTACTGCGCGAGCGAGGACAAGTCCTGGCGCGCGATGGGTGTGGACGTCTTCACGGTGATCCGCGACGTCGAGGCCCACGACGTGCACGCCGCGGCCTGTCTGTGGCTGATGGTCGCCTTCGGCCTGCGCTTCAAGGAAAGCCTGATGCTGCGCCCACATGCGGATGTGGCCACGCCCGACCAGGCGGCACAAGCCGGCACCTCGGCGGATCAGGCCAACGGCCCGGTGGTTGACTACCTGGACACCCACCGCGGCACCAAGGGCGGGCGGCGGCGCTACCTCCCGATCGACGACGAGTTGCGCCGTCATGCCGTCGACTATGCGCGCCATGTGTGCAAGGGACCCCATGCCAGCGTGAGCGACCAGACGCTGACGCTCGTGCAGGCGATGCGCCGGCTGCGCTACGTGATGGAGCGCTTCGGCATCACCAAGCGCGATCTGCACGTCGTCCCTCATGGGTTGCGTCACCAGTTCGCTGGCCGTGGCTACGCGCTGAACACCGGAGTACTGCCGCCGGTGGCGGGTGGGCCCGTCGTCGACGCGGCATTGGACGCACGCGCTCGCGACACGATCTCGCAGCAGCTCGGGCATGGGCGCCGCCAAATCGTTAATGCGTATTTGGGTCGGCGGCAGATCGACAAGCCAGCCGGGGCGGCCGATCGCGATCACCGACTGCTCTAAGGCCCCGTCGCAAGAGCATTTGCAGAGCCGATGCCACGGCGATGGGGCTCGCCCTCCCCCGCTGGTTCAGCGTACGAGCCCGAGCGCGACCGGCTTGTGCTGCAAGAAAGCGGCGGACGGCTTCAGCGCGCGCAGTCCGGACATCACCGTGGCGGGCACTTTCGTATGATCTCGTGGTGAATACCGAAGCCCACCCCGGAGAGCCACGCCGCACTCTTGAAACACTTGGCGGGTCGGTCGTTCACCCCGATGCGCTGGGCATCAGCGAGTTCTCGGCCTACGCGCTGGTGATCGATGCGCGCACGGCCCACGAGTATCGGGAAGATCACGTTCCGGGCGCGATCAACCTGCCGGTCGTGGACGATGCGGAGTTTGCCGAGGTCGGCATTGCCCATGCCCGCGATCCGCATGCGGCCTATTTGGTCGGTGCGGCCTACGTTGCAAAGAACCTGGCCACGCACATTCGCGACCACATTTCGAAGTGCCGGCCCGGGGATCGAATCCTCGTGTACTGTTTCCGCGGAGGCAAGCGCAGTCGGGCCTGGGTCGACACGCTGCGTGGCATCGGCTTCGAAACCGATGTCATCGAAGGCGGCTGGAAGCGCTACCGCAGCTGGGTGCGAGATGGCCTGAGCTCACTGGCGCCGCGCTTCGAGTACCGGGTGCTGTCGGGCCTGACGGGTTGCGGCAAGACGCGCTTGCTGCACGCCCTCGCCCACGCAGGCAACCAGGTGCTGGACCTGGAAGGTCTGGCGTCGCATCGCGGCTCGCTGCTGGGCGCGCTGCCCGGTGATCCGCAGCCGAGCCAGAAGATGTTCGATAGTCTGTTGCTGGACCGGCTTCGCCGTTTCGACGTAGCCCGCCCCGTATGGGTCGAGGCGGAGAGCCGCAAGATCGGCAACATCCAGCTGCCGCCCGAACTGCTTGATGCGATGCGCAAGACGTTGCACCTGCAGCTGAGCGTGCCGATGGACGAGCGGGTACGGCTTCTGCGCGAAGACTATGCCCACCTCGCCGACAACCCGATGGACATGGTCGAGAGGTTGTTGCCGCTGAAGCCGCTGGTGGGTGGCGAGGAGCTGGCCCTGTGGCAATCGCTGGCCGAGGACGGCCAGGTCGACGAGCTGTGCCGGCGCGTATTGCAGTATCACTACGATCCCAGTTACCGACGATCGAGGCAGCGCTCGCAAAGCGAGTCCGGAACGATCATCGAGCTGCCGGCGATGGATCCGGCGAGCCTGGCCAACGCCGCCGCGGAATTGACGATGCGCTTCGGTCACTGCACCACGCGGTAACAGTCCAAGTCCGTGGCGACCCGTACGCATGGTCACCAATCATTGGACAGGTATCGCCGTTGAGAAGCTCAAAGCAGCGTCAGTCGCGCCGGGCTCACAACGAGCGTTGAGCGTCCGCTTTGCCTTTGGCTGAACTCACCTTGTCGGCCATGAGCCGTCACTCGCCACGGGCAGGTTTGGAGCAAGTCAGTTGATGAAATGAGCGCGGCTGCTCAAGCACGTCTTTGACATCGACATGCAGCACTGCCCGAACTGCCAGAGCCTGCCGTACGCACGTCTCGGCGGGCTGTTCAGTTACGGCCCCGACCTGGACGCGATGTGGCTGCGCGCGGTGGGGATGGCCGCCGAGGCGATGCGTGGCAAGCCGGTCGGCAAGATCCCCTTCGAACAGCCGACGCGCATCGGCCTGACGTTGAATCGGGAGACCGCGAGCATCATCGGTGTGACGCTTTCCCGCGAACTGCTGCTGCGCGCGGACGAGGTCATCGGCTGAGGGTGCCGTTCCAGGGCGCGTCATCGCCCGCGCTGACCCAGCATCCACCGCGGCCACGTGTTCATCGGAGGTGAATCTGCAGTTCATCCGGCGTGCCGACCCGCGGCACGCGGCCCTTCTGCTGGGTCGCCAGCCGATGGCCCACGGGCACCGCTTCGTCCGGTCGAGCGTGACGATGGCGATCGTCTTGCAGGTCTCGGCATGCAGTGCGAGGGGTTCGGTCTGCACCCGCTGTGGCTATGGCATGCCGAGCGAAGGCCGCCGGGCTTGTTGTCCCCGATATGTTTCGAGTCACCCGAGCCGCGCGGGGTACGATGCCTGCATGGACCCGATCCCGCAGATCGATGCACGCACCGCTGTGCTCGACCGCCGCCCCGAGATCGATCTCGGGGTCGCCTTCGGCTCGCTGGCCCGTGGTCGCCGTCGCCCGGACAGCGACCTCGACCTCGCGGTAGTTCGGCCGGCGGTTTTCGGGGCGAGATTTTTTTGGTGCTGATCGCCGAGCAGGCGGCGACGACTGGACGGTCGGCCGACCTGGTCGACCTGCGGCCGGTCGGCGAGCCCTGGCCGGGCCAGGTGCTGCGGCACGGCCGCCGCCTGGGCGGCAGCGAC
>ERZ724507.668-NODE-668-length-15357-cov-8.001111_pt1 | contig 15357 bp, 11 predicted proteins | sample MGYA00376040_ERZ724507 | MGnify/ENA primary metagenome ERZ724507 (study PRJEB28724, sample SAMN07190883) | activated sludge metagenome | isolation source: activated sludge of sewage treatment plant in Hong Hong | place: Hong Kong | collected 2016-03-17 ...
AGGTCGGAGAGGTAGGATAAAAAATCCTCAATGTGTTTGCCCTTTACTTTTTCGGGCATGAGTTCAACGCCTTTGACACCAAAATATTCAACCAGCTTTTCCACATCACGCAGGTAGGCCTCTATCGAATTTTTCGATAGCGACTTCTCCATGAGCAGATAAGCTTCAAAACCTTTGATGTACGGACTCCAAACCACCTTTGATTTTTAAAGGCTAAAGTTAAGCCAATTTATTGTGTTGTTTTTCTCTTGTCCCGAACCGTGGTCATACATTGTCGTTTTTTGGTTATTTAAATTATTTATATTCATATTACTTTGGTATTCAATACTATTTTATTTTTTTTGTTATTTACTTTTAACATTTTGCTTTTTTGTTACTTCTATTAATCATTTTATCTTTTTGTTAATTTAGTTAAATAATTTTATAAATTGAATAACCTATTGACATATTTGTACCTTTGTTGATTTGCAAAACCATGGATGATGGGAGATAAATCAATGACATACCTTGACCTGCCGGCTTTGGACGATGTGCTTGACATAAGCGCCCAAATTATAAAAGACACCTCATTGGATTTCACCCGGTATTTACTCGCTTCTCTACATGATGCTCCCCGGCTAACGATCTTAAAGGGAGCCCGTGGTGTAGGCAAAACAACGCTATTGCTTCAATTGGCAAAAAAAATGCAGAAGGCAAAAAAAACGGTGTATTTGAGCCTGGATCATATTTTTTTTAGTCGCCACAAGCTGTATTACACCATTACCCACCTATACAAAGAAGGTTACACCTTTTTTGTGCTGGATGAGGTGCACCGATATGAAGATTGGTCGACAGAAATAAAAAACATATACGACCATTTTCCACAAATCACCTTACTGGCTACCTCCTCCTCCGCGCTCGACCTTGGCAAGGGCATGGGAGATCTCAGTCGCAGAGCCGTTGTCTACCACCTGCGTGGGCTGTCATTCAGAGAGTATCTTTCTTTTGAGCACGGTCTGGATCTGCCCGTCTTTACATTTGATGAAGTCCTTAAAAACCATGGCGACATCTACGACAGCTGGTACAAGTCGCAAAATCTGGGGAAAAAATTCCAAAATTACCTGGTAACGGGTGTCTACCCCTACTATCGGACCACCGGCAAAGCATACCACCAACAAATCCTCAACACAGTAAGCAGGGTGACCGACATTGACCTGCCCGCCATCTTCAACATCGATTATTCGACTACCCGACAAGTAAAAAAACTATTGGCTGTTATGGCTGGTATTACACCATTTACGCCCAACATTTCAAAACTGGCGCGCGACCTCGAGATGAACCGTTCTTCTGTGCTTACCTATCTAGACTACCTTGACAGTGCCAGCCTGATCCATGTTTTGAGATCCGGCCTCAAATCGGATTCTGCCCTGGCTAAACCGGATAAGGTACTCATTGAAAACACCAATCTGCACCATGCCCTTTGTTCCGGCCATACGCATACCGGCAGCCATAGAGAAACCTACTGTGTTTTTGCTTTTAACGCCGCCCATCATGTATCTACCCCAGCCCGGGGCGATCTGCTAATTGACCAGCAATACACCATAGAGATTGGAGGGCCGGGCAAATCTTTTCACCAGATAGCCAACATGCCCAATCCCATTTTAATCCTGGATACTAAAGAAAAGGGAAACAAAGACACCATACCCATGTGGATGCTGGGACTGTTTTATTAAGCGAAGGTACTTGTCCTTATGTCGGGATACCGGTTTAGGGATCTGGCATTGGGGTATCAGAGGTATCGGGGTATCAGAGGTATCGGGGTATCTGGCATTGGGGTATCTGGCATTGGGGTATCCGGCATTGGAGGGATACGGCATCGGGGAATTATTACTGGACTATGGTACCGATGTTATCCCCTTTGACGAGGCGTTCGAGGTTGTCTGGATTGTTGATATCAAAAACGATGATGGGCATTTGATTTTCCTGACACATGGTAAAGGCAGTCATGTCCATGACATTGAGGTTTTTGGCGATGACTTCCGAAAAGCTGATAGAATCGTATTTGGTGGCAGTGGGATCTTTGTGTGGATCTGCTGTGTAGATGCCATCTACCTTGGTGCCTTTGAGAATAACATCTGCATTGATTTCACTGGCGCGAAGGGCAGCAGCAGAGTCGGTAGTAAAATAAGGATTGCCGGTACCTGCTGAGAAAATGACCACTCTTTTTTTCTCGAGGTGGCGGATGGCTCTTCTTCTGATATAGGGTTCAGCAATTTGACGAATTTCAAGCGCAGAGATGAGTCGTGTATAGACGCCTGCTTCTTCGAGGGCGCTCTGTATGGCCATGCCATTGATCACGGTGGCCATCATACCCATGTAATCGCCCTGTACCCTTTCGATGCCGGAAGAGGCGGCACTGAGTCCTCTGAAAATATTACCTCCTCCGATCACCACAGCTACTTCAACACCGAGCTCTGTCACCCGTTTGATTTGCTGGGCATAGTGCCTGAGCATGGATGCCTCGATGCCAAAATTTTGTTCACCCATAAGGGCTTCACCACTGAGTTTGAGAAGGATGCGATTGTATTTGAGGGACATAAAGGGGTATTTGAAATGTAAAGCTAAAAAAAAGGCGACCAAAAATGATCGCCTTTTTATTTTTATCCGAGCTTAATGTGCTTGAAGTCCGTCACAGTAAGTTCTTTATCGAACCCTTTGAGGTAGTCGGCTACCGTAAGTTTGCTGTCCTTTACAAAGGTCTGTGGCAACAAGGTATTTTCTTTGTAAAACTTGTTGAGTTTGCCCATTGCAATTTTTTCCAGCATGTCTTCTGCCTTTCCTTCCTGACGAGCCAGTTCTTTTCCAATTTCGATCTCTTTTTCGATCACATCTTTGGAAACGCCTTTTTCGTCAACGGCTATTGGCTTCATGGCTGCGATTTGCATGGCTACATCTTTACCCGCATCTACAAAAGAACCATCTGCTTTGTTCAAGCCCACGATTACACCGGCACGGTTGCCCATGTGGATGTATGAGGTTACCATTGGAGCTTCGATGTTGCCGTATTCTGCCAACTCAATTTTTTCTCCAATTACACCAACCTGCTCTGTCAATTTATCGGCTACTGTAATAGCGCCATCGTAAGGCAATGCCAACAAAGCTTCTTTATCTGCCGGGAAGTTGGCCAATGCGATGTTGGCGATGCTTCTGGTAAAGTTGACAAAATCTTCATTTTTTGCAACGAAGTCGGTCTCGCAGCTCACTCTGAGTACAATGCCTTTGGTTTGTTCGGCATTCACGAGGGCGATAACAACACCTTCTTTTGCATCGCGGTCTGCTCTTTTCAGAGACAGTTTTTGACCCTGTAATCTCAGGATCTCGATGGCTTTTTCAAAATCGCCATTGGCTTCAGCCAGGGCTTTTTTGCAATCCATCATACCAGCACCTGTCTGCTCTCTTAGGTTTTTTACATCAGCTGCTGAAATATTAACTTCACTCATTTGTATTGAGATTTTTGATCGATGAAAAAATTAAGCTTCTTCGGTAGCTCCTTGCAACCTTCTTTCTTCCAAACCTTCACGAATGGCTTCCACTACATAGCTTACAATGATCTTCACTGACTTGGAAGCATCATCATTGGCTGGAATAGGGAAATCTACTTTGTTTGGGTCAGAGTTGGTATCCACCATACCAAAAGTTTTGATGCCCAATCTCTTTGCTTCTGCCAAAGCGATGTGTTCATGGTGAATGTCAACAATAAACAAGGCAGAAGGGATTCTGTTGAGGTTGGCAATACCGCCCAATTCCTTTTCCAGTTTGGCACGCTCACGAGTGAGGGTCAATCTTTCTTTTTTGGTAATGGAAGTAAGGGTAGTATCGTTCAACATACGATCGATGTTCTGCATCTTTTTTACCGACCTTCTGATGGTTGCAAAGTTGGTCATCATACCACCCAGCCATCTTTCGGTCACGTAAGGCATGCCAACGCTTCTTGCTGCTTCCGCAACGATGTCTTTGGCTTGCTTTTTGGTAGCAACGAAAAGGATTTTTCTTCCTGATTTTACAATTTGTTTTGCTGCAAAAGCCGACTTGTCCAGACACTCTGAGGTTCTGTTGAGGTCGATGATGTGGATGCCTTTGCGTTCCATAAAAATGTAAGGAAGCATTTTGGGATTCCACTTTCTTTTCATGTGGCCGTAGTGAACTCCGGCATCCAGCAATTCTTGATATGTAGGTTTGCTCATTATATTTAACTTTATAATAATTCTTATTAAATAGGGATTAACGCTTAGAGAACTGGAAGCTCTTCCTTGCTTTAGGTTTACCAAATTTCTTCCTTTCAACCTCACGGGCATCCCTGGTAAGCATTTTCTTGTCTTTCAGTGGCTTTTTATAGTCCTCTTTTACTTCAACAAAAGCACGGGAGATGGCCATTCTGATGGCTTCTGCCTGGCCTTTGTATCCTCCACCGTTTACAACTACTTTTATGTCAAACTCTTTTCCGATACCAAGGGTAAGCATAGGCTCTTCCACTTTCATACGGATGCTGACAACGGGAAAGTATTCTTCAAGCTGGCGACCGTTGATGGTAAGGTTGCCGCTTCCTTCAGTAAGGTAAACACGGGCAACTGCTGCCTTTCTTCTACCTACTTTATTGATCATCTTTGTTTGCATGCTCACTTATTATTTTAAAATTTCAGGCTTTTGAGCTCCGTGCGGATGCGCGCTGCCTTCGTAAACGAATAATTTTTTGTACATGGCATCACCCAATTTGGTCTTTGGCAACATGCCACGAACTGATTTTTCCAATACCCTGATAGGGAATGTGGCCAACATTTCTTTGGCGGTTGTGCTCTTCTGACCTCCCGGGTAAAGTGAGTAACTCAGATATTCCTTCTGATCTACTTTGTTGCCGGTAAATCTCACTTTCTCCGCATTGATTATGATCACATAATCTCCTGTGTCCACGTGCGGGGTGAATGATGGCTTGGTTTTGCCCATCAACACGGCTGCAATTTTGGTGCTCAGCCTGCCCACTGTTTCTCCTTCAGCATCGACCACCCACCATTTTCTTTCAACGGTCTCCTTTTTGGCCGAAACTGTTTTGTAACTTAATGTATTCACTCTGATAAAATATTAATGTTATTGAATCTGGCTTTTTAAAGCGGCTGCAAAGGTAATCGTATTTTTTACCCACACAAATATTTCAATGCTTTTTTTCAAAAAAATATTAGATAACTAATTGAAAAACAGTGAAAATTTGGCACTTTTTCGAATTAACTCTAAAATTCATGACCCAATTCTCCCATATTTTTTTTGGTCAAACACCCTTTTTAACCATTTTTTCATCTGCTTTTTATACCAAATCCTTCTATTGTTATGAATAAAAGACAAAATGACAGAAATCATGCAATAAATGCCGGTTCCATGGCCGATGTGGCCTTCTTGTTGCTCATTTTTTTTCTGGTTACTACTTCCATTACCCAATTGGCTTCCATCAATATGCCGCTGGTGCCTGATAACAACAACCATCACCTGAATACCCCGGCTTCGGCTACCCTCATCTTTTACCTCAATAAAAACAACGAGGTGATGGCTGAAAAATCACTTACCCCCTTACCAATAGTGCCAGAATTGGTAAAACAACTGGTTCTGAGTCACAAAAACAAGGATTGTTACATAGGCATAAATTACGATGTCCTGGCCGACTATGCCACTTTTTCCAATCTCCACAGCGGTATCCGAAAGGGTGTAGACGAAGCCAGAAATGAACTGTCAATGCAGGAGTTTGGCTTACTCCACCACGCCATTACCCCAACTGACCAGCAAAAAATATCGAGCCTTATGCAAATCCACCTGTTTGAAGCTGAATCTTCCTTCGATTGATCCTAAAAAATATAGAAATGATTAAAATGCGCAAACGTAGCAAAGCCATCCCTGCCCTCTCCACTGCCTCTCTTCCCGACATTGTCTTTATCCTCCTTTTTTTCTTCATGGTGGCCACCCACATCCGCACTGAAAATACAAACGCACAACTTCCAAAAGTTGATTTTGCAAGCCAGGATAAATCTTCTCTTGTTTGGAAATTGGCACTCGATCCCAAAATGCCGGGATATTACTTTCTCAACGATCAGCCCTTGACAGCAGATGAATTGACTAGTAAAATAAAGACTGCATCAGTACCCATGTCAACCATTCAAATTTATATGGATAAAAAAGCCCCCATGAAGGAATTGAGCCAGATAAAAAAACTAATAGCTTCCCATCGAATCGATAAAATACAATATATGGTCTACCACTGAAGCACGGATTAAGTTGGCATACTGTTATGTCTGCTAATCCAACCGAACGGAGCCTTCTACAATCAGCTCGCCTCCGATATTGTTGAGATATGACAATTGAGCCAAGCCCAACTTATTTGCATCAACATTGCGCAGCACCAGTTTTCCATTGTTGACAAAACACAAGGCATTTTGTCCGGGAATAAACTCAACTGAATCAAAGACTACCTCTGTATTTTTGTAAATATTGATCAAAGCATACGAATTGGTTTTGATTTTAATTCTTTGCACCTGATTATTTTTAAAAACAAGGTCTTTATCGATAAATAAATTATTTTTCAATCGAATGGTATCATTAACCATATTGCCGGCAAAGACGATGGTATCCCCTGCCTGAGCGCAAGCAATGGCATAAGGCAGTGATCCCGGGCCATTGTCCAAAAAATTGTTTACTGTTTTACAACCGGCGGATGGCATCACGGCTTTTCTCATGCCATTTCCAAAGCTAGTCACCCACATTTCGGTAGCATCATAAGGGTTAAAAAACACCCGCTCCGGTTGTTGGAACGGATAAGTTTGCAATTGTGTAAAAGTGGGATTGGCGGCATTGATGTTGCTGCTCTTCCAAAGGCCCTGGCCCTCTGTAGTCAAAAATACTTCACTTGTGTTAGATGGATTAAATGTCATTGAGGTCACCCTGTCTATCAGTGAAGCGGTGAGTTTGGTCCAGGAGGTACCTCTATTGGTGGTTTTGTACAAGCCCCCCAGGCCATTGGGTGCTCCCCCCCAGCCGCTAAACACGCATACATACCAGGTGTTTTGCGATGGATCAGCAGGGTCAACTACCACATCTTTGGTCCAGTAATACATGCCGGTATGGGATTTATCTGTAAAGGTATTGGTCGCCGGATCATAAAGGTAAACACCCGAACTGGCTGTGAACGACCCTGTGCTGTTGCGCCTGCCGGAATAGGAGCAAATCATTTTACCATCATTGAGTACAACTATGGAGGCCGGATGTTTCTCAGTTCGCGGTGGATTGGGCAGGAGTGTCCAGCTTGATGCGGCCAGATTGTTGATATCATCTGTACGGTAGATGCCCCCTATCCCTGTATTGTTGTTGTAATGAATAACACTGGCATAAACACGGTTGGCATTATTGGGATCTACAGCAAGCCAAAACACAGGGTGGTTGAATAACTTCAGCAACTGCCAGCTCTGTCCATTGTTGGTACTGTAAATGATTTTACCATTGGCATCCGTTGCATCGAGTCTGGCATCGGTTAGATAAGTGCTTTGATAGATGTCATGGATATTGGAAGTAGCGGCCAGCAAGGTTCCGTTGGCCAGTCTGACCACCCTGTAACTTGTATTGGCAGTATGACCACTGTAATTAAAAGACCATTGCTCTCCTTTGTCGGTACTGCGCATACCTCTGATATCTGAGTAACAGGCCCACATCGTTTCGGCATTACTCCAAAACACCTGCCAGCAACTTGTGTTTTCAAGGCCTACACTGCTGTAATTTTGTAAGGGAGGTGTATTACTTCCAGCGGGGTGTTGATCATCGGTATGGGTATAGGCTTGTCGCCAGTTGTTGCCTCCATCCAAGGTAGTATGCACAAAGCCATAGTCGCCAAACATCACCCTTTGGGCATTGTTTCTGCACACCTCTATTCCAAATGCACATTCGCCATAGCTCCAGCCACGATCGCCACCCAGACCACTCCAACCCGTTGTAATATTTTGATTGGAAGTTGTCAAAAATGTATTGGACCAGGAATTGCCTGCATTGATGGATTTAAAAAGTGTAGGATAAGCCAGGTCATTACTTCCGGCAAGATAAACGGTATTGATGTCATTTTGCGCCATCCCTACAAACATGGGAAAGTCGGTGCTTAGGTTGAGTCCCGGATTCACTTTATTGACCCAATTGCCAATGCCAAAATCCATGCTATAAATCCCTTTGGCAAAAGAATAATAATCGGAGCCAGTGAGTCCGGGATAAATATCAGCAGCATTGGCTGTCAGGCAAAACAAGCGGGTCAAGCCATTTTGTTTGGCGCCTGCAAACGACCATATCGTTTGTCCTGCGGGTATGCCTGTAAGACCAAGATTACTCCAGCTGTTGCCACCATTGGAAGAATACAATAAACCATCACTGGTACCTAAATAAATGGCATTGCCATCAAAAAAAACGCCGCCTACTACCACGCCATTGCCGGCATTGATGGCATTGTAAAAAAGTGAAAAGGTGTTGCCCCCATTTTGGCTGATGTAGAGTTGGCTGTAATAAACAAGGATCAGTCTTTGCGGATTGTCGTAATCTGCATACAAACCAAAAGTCTGTTCTGATGGATCGGGATTGCCTGCTAAATTTGCCCAGGTCAAGCCACCATCAGTACTTTTTACGGGTACGATCTGGTTGTTGGCGTAGTTGATACAGTACAACAATCCGGGGCTTTGCGTAAAACGCACCCTGGAATCGTGGCCTGCCACCAACTGACTGAAGTGCACCTGAGTGTAATTCCTACCAAAATCAAAGGTGTGAAAAAGTTCTCCCATATCGCACGAAACATAGTATTCATCTGCGTTATTTGGATTGATCGAAAGTGAAAACAAAGCTCCTCCTCCACCCAAGCCCCTTGGTGAAAATGAATGGGGTTGTGCGCAAAGACGAGCCATGGAGCATAGTGCCAGGATGATAATCCGGTATTTCATATGACAAAGTTACGGCTGAAAACGCACTTAGGTGGAAAAAACCTAATTGCCTATACTTTGTTTCTCCACTCCTGAGGTGTCATGCCAAATTCCTGTTTGAAAACTTTGCCGAAATAACCGGCATCACCAAAACCACATTGGTTGGCTATGGAAGCCACAGTGCTATTGGTCTGGGACAACAGTTCACATGCCTTTTTCAATCGCAACATTTTAATGTATTGATTGGGCGACAAATCAAGGAGGGCACTGAGTTTCCTGTGCAACTGGGAATAACTCATGAAAAGATGCTTACACATTTGATCTACGCTATAAGCTTCTTCCTGCAGATTTTTTTCTATCTCTTCGCGGACCTTTACCACAAACTGGTCTTCAATGACGGAAAAAGCTACAGTGCTCTCTACTTCTTGTGCCGGCATCTCTGGTTCCTGAGCGATCTGGTTGAGACCTGCCACTTTGGAGTAGACTCGTTGCAATATCTTGCGCTGGTCGAGCAGCTTTCTGATTCGAAGCAATAATTCTTCTTTGTAAAAAGGTTTTTCCAAATAGACTTCAGCACCATACTCCAAACCTTCCATTTTACTTTCCTGGTCTGCTTTTGCAGTAAGCATGATAATGGGGATATGGCTGGTCTTTTCGTCCTTTCTCAGTCGTTGGCACATTTCAAACCCATCCATAAAGGGCATCATCACATCTGTAATGATCAGGTCGGGGACTATTTCTGTAGCTATTTCAAGGCCTTCTTGTCCATCCTTGGCTACAGCCAATCTATAATCCGGCAAACAGCTGGCAGTGTAGGCTACCACATCTGCGTTGTCTTCCACCAGCAGAATCAATTCGGCATTCTTGTGTTGAAAATCGATGTGTGTGATTTTGGTAGTCGAAGGATTGGGTTGGCCGGCAGATTCTTCTGTTGTGTATTTTTCCTTGTCTGAAATTTCAATTTCTATGGCAGGATCCAGAGGCAGACACACTGCAAATTCGCTACCTTTTTTTGCTCCCACCGGAGGGCTTTGCACGGTGATGATTCCATTCATGAGTTGAACCAATTCTTTGGTCAAGGCCAAGCCTATGCCGGTGCCTTCTGCTTTGCGGGTATGGCTGGAATCTGCCTGATAAAACCGGTCAAAGATGGAAGAAAGCTGGTGTTCAGGGATGCCGGAGCCGGTATCCTTCACCTTTATAAACAATAAATTTTTATCACCTTTTTCCAGGGAGATGGAAATGTAAACGTCGCCATTATCCGATGAAAATTTGAGTGCATTGGAGAATAGGTTGGATAGTATCTGGCGCAATTTCTCGGTATCAAACCGTGTGTAATAGGAGTCGAGTGATGACAGATAATGGAATTTCACACCCTTGGTCTCAGCAAAAGAATGAAAAGATTCTACGATGTAACGGATAAAATTGACAACATCACCCGTTTCTGTATGCAGTTCCATTTTACCTGCCTCCAGTTTGGAAAGATCCAACATTTCATTGACCAGGTTGAGCAGGTTTTTACCATTTCTTTCAATCATATCAAGCCCTGCATCCAGGTACTGAGATGTTGAAGATCGAATCTGCTGTACCATGCCCAGAATCACAGTGAGGGGCGTCCTGAATTCGTGTGTGATGTTGTTGTACAATTGGGTCTTGACAGTATCCAACTCCTTGATCCTCCTCGCTTCATTTTGTTCAAACAAAAGTTGAGCTTCCATTTTTCCCTGTCTCAGCCGATAAGCAAAATACACCCTTAGCCCAAAGGCAGCAATAGTAAGGTAGATTAAATAAGCCCACCAGGTATTCCACCAGGGGGGCAGCACGGTGATCTTTAGTGTGGCTTCTTTTCCACTCCAGATGCCCAGACTATTGGTACCCTGTACCCTGAATACATAGTCGCCAGCAGGAAGATGTGAAAATGTTACAACACGACGTGTGCCAATATCCACCCATTGCTCATCCACACCCTCCAATCGATACCGATACTTGTTTTGATCAGAGGCCCTGAAATCGAGTGAAGAAAACTCAAGCGTAAAGACGTTTTGTCTATGGCTAAGGGTAATTGATGGCGCAAACTCGATGGCTCTATCCAGAATTCGCGAAGCATCACCCGACCGGATTGCCTGGTTGTCTACCATCAATTGTGTGATGAAGATATTGGGCTTAAAGGTGTCAATCAGAATTTTTTGAGGGTTAAATATGTTGATACCATTTACTCCCCCGAAAACAAAATCACCATTGCGAAGTTTTGTAAAGGCATTGGTATTAAATTCATTGGATTGCAAGCCACCTGCCTGGGTAAAGTGTCGAATGTCCCAGTTTTTTTTAAGTTTATCACCATTGGCGAGGATGCAAAAAAGACCATTGTTGGTGCTTCCCCAGATATTGCCTTTTTCGTCGTCCATGATGCCGTAAACAACGTTATTGCAAAGGCCTTGCTGGGTAGTGAGATGTGTAAAATTACCAGTGGGTTTATGAAAGAGGTTAAGGCCTCCTCCTTTGGTACATATCCACATGTATTGAGGGTCTGCCGGATCATCCAGAAAACAGGAAATGTGGTTGTGATTAAGTGAATTTTTATCCTTTGGTTTACTTTCGTACCATTTATATACAGGGTTGGTCTTTAGCATATCGGAAGATTTTACTTCTATCATACCGATCTCAGTGCCTATCCACACCACACCTTTGGCATCTTCGTAGATGGATGTAAAATAGGTACCTGCCAACCTGGGATTGGAGGGACTGGGTGGTGTTTTAAAATATTTTAAAGTGCCGGTTTCAGGATTTAGCACTACAAAGTGGCCTCCCGTGCCACAAAACCAAAGGTAGCCGTTTTTATCTTCAAGGGTGGGTCCGATGTAGCCGTAAATAATGGGAAAGGTAATGGGGTATTTTATCCTTTTCCGGGTAATGGGATTGACCCGTTCAATTTGATGTACATAGTGTGCCTTAGAATTGCCTTTAAACTCAATGATCCAATAATCTCCGTTTTTTGCAATGTAAACATCATGTACCATCTGATCAACGGGGGCGATATTGTCGGGCAGCATCTGACCATTTGACTGCAGCAATTTTGATTCGGCCCAACCTCTAAGATAGATGCCTTGATTCAGGGTCTGCATAATTCTACGGGCACTAAAACCTTTTGCCTGATGATTGAATTTTTCTGATTCAAACATGTATTTGCGCAAGCCATACCCATTGGTTGCCATCCAGAGTATGCCGGATCGATCTCTGAACATTTTAAGACCCCCGATTTTGTCTGCTGCCAATAAATGTGCCATTGGGTCTATTGGCCTCCCCTTTTGCCATTGGCTGATATCGTAAATGTTCAGTAAATTTAAGTTAGCGCAGGTTGCCCAGAGTCGTTGCTTCTCATCCACATATAGGTGATTGCCTTGATTTTCGAGCACAGGTTTATCGAATAATGCATAAGATTGTCCAGCTTCCAACAGGCTATAATATATACTATTTGTCCAGGTAATGCCATTTGCCTCCTGTTGGAACGCACAAAACTGATCTGTGTCTTTTATCCATTCAAAGTCGTTTATGGCAGGATTAAATTTCATGTGTTTGCCTTGCGCGTTGAGCCAGGTTTCACCATTATGATCTGTGTAAAATACCAGGTTGTAATAGTCAAAAGGGATTTCCAGTTCTTCAATTTTAATTTCTACCTTTTGCTTATGGGCATTAGGAGGAAGCGTTATTAAGTTTATTTTGTTTCGATGGGTACAAGTCATGATTCTGCCATCTCTCATCTCTATAAAGGGGTATTGGATTCGGTTTCCTGACAGAGAATGAGCTACGCCCTCTTTTTGACCGATCCTGAAAAACCGGTCGGTTTCTTTATCATATACACTTATGCCATTTGCTTCGGTACCAATCCAGATCCGACCGTATCGATCTTCAAACAAGGAGATGCAGCTATTATCGCTGATGGAAGTGGAGTCATAGGCATCGTGGCTGAAGACTTTAAATTGGTAACCATCATAGCGGTTCAATCCATCTTTGGTGGTAAACCACAAAAAGCCTTCTCGGTCTTGCAAAATGTCAAATACATAACCCTGGGAGAGGCCATGGGTATTGTTTAACACTTCGTATTTAAATTGAGCTGCAAGCCTGAGTGGTACCAAAGCCACAAGCAACGATGCAACCCAATAAGCCAGCCTTATGAAGGGTGGAGAATAATTCATTGGTTAAAAATAGATCATATTTGACAAAACTAGGGCCGGCCCACGGTTGGAACCCAAGCCTAAAGTATATTTTGATTGAAAATTACCATGAAAAATTGTTTTTTACCATGCGTTTGAGGGCAAAAATCAATTTTTACACGAGCTTGAGCTATGTGAAAATATTTAATTTGGCAAATCAGGGCTCCTAATCACCCTGAAAAAAGGGCAGCAAAATAAAATATTGCCAATGGCCGTATTTTAAGGCGTGAGTCTATAATTATTCCGACTATTTAGAAAATTCAATATAATATATCACAAAATTCAGCCAACCAAAACAGTGCCAACAGCATATTATTGGGTGGGACAAGTCTGTTGGTAACATACAGAACTATTCTTTAGCTTTCTTTTCATGTTATTTCAGTCAGCATGGATTAAATACTGTTGGATAAAAAAAAACAGTTGGAAACTGATATTACCAAAATACAGCGGGCCTCTTTATTCAAAATAAACCCGCTGTAAACGTGGATTTGGTTAAAATTTACCATGTATAAGGCTGGTTTTTGATTGAATAGTCCTATCTCCGGCGCTTCATTTATCCCCTACTTTGTGACAGCTATCACAAGCTCATTTATTTGTCAATTTATTAATCAAACCAACCATGATTTCTACAAAACACAATTCAATTACCCCTTTGTTCATTTCTGCAGGCTTTAAAAAGTCTTTATTAATGACCATAGCCGTACTGGGCTTAAATTTTCTAATGACTGCCCAGGCTACATTAAGTGTTCAAGGCATCTTAAAAAAATCCAACGGAGTAGCCCTGGATGACGGAACTTATACAATAAGGTTCAATATTTATGCAGTTGATGGCACTCCATCAGGGGTTTTATGGTATGAAATTATAGATGACGTTGAGTTAAATGGAGGAATATACAGTGTTATCTTGGGCAATAACCCTGGCACCCCTTTGAACCTTGCTTTTGATCAGGACTATGAGATGGGTGTACAGATAGGCTCCCAGGAGATGACGCCTAAAATAAGGCTTACCTCTGCTCCTTATGCATTGGCACTGAGAGGTAGCTCCAACCAGTTTCCAAGTGCAGGTCAGGTATTGGCAGATGAGATAAAATTAGCTGACGGTGTAATTGCCAGTGGTGGTGCTCCGGGCGTCAACAATGCTAATAAAAACGGATATACCTTTCACAATGGAGGAGACAATGATGGTGGTTTGTTTTCAACCGCAGACGGAGAAGTATCTATTTACGTCAACAGTTCTGAGAAGATGGAAGTCAAGGACGCCAAAACCACTTTCACAAATGTTGTGGAAGCACCTTCGATGGGGACAAATGGGGTAAATCTGTACAACGATGGTACCATCAATTATTCAACTACCAGTGGAGGCAGCTTTAGCGCATGGAGATTGGCTGATGTGGATGATCTTGGATCGCACGATGGTTGGCAATCCTATTCTCCAAATGGACAAAACACTGGCTGGAATAATGCATCACCTGCAGGAGATCCTTGTCTCTGTAATGGCGGTACATTTGTTGGTAATATCCTTCAACCCTCTGCCAACAATCAGGTTTTGAAAAAACAGTTTAACATACCCGGATCGTGGTCTCAAATGAAAGTTAAGTTCAGGTATTATTTCTTCGATACCTGGGGTTGGGGTGGCGGTGATATGGCATTTGCCGGCTTTGCCAATAATGCATCAGGTAGTACATTCAAAGTAGCCTGGTCTTTCCTGGGCAACTGGTTACAGTCGAATGGAAATTTTAACAATACAACCGCTGTCAATGCTGTGCAAATTGGAGGCCAGGGTGATTCCGACTATTATATGGATGTGGAAATGAGCGCCAGAAGAGACGGATCATCAAGTAGCTTTTGGGTTTTCATTGGTTCTGCTTTGGATGAAGGTACTACCAACGAAACTTATGCTGTTGGGCCAATAGAGGTGTGGGTGAGATAAAAATGCACCATTCATTTATTCTTTCACTTTCTACTTGATTTATCATGAATAATAAATATAGTCGTGCAGGTATTGCCTTCATAATCATGCTGGGCTTCTTATCAATTGCCAATGCACAAAACAATTGCAATCCTACTGTGGCAGTGGACTCTGCTTCTTATGAAGGGATAGCTTTTTTCAACTACGGCAGCACCTCCAAAACAAAAAGCCAAAAATACCAGACCGCCTTTGCACTAGGTCAGGTTTTTACCGGATA
>ERZ724507.673-NODE-673-length-15288-cov-6.159850_pt1 | contig 15288 bp, 11 predicted proteins | sample MGYA00376040_ERZ724507 | MGnify/ENA primary metagenome ERZ724507 (study PRJEB28724, sample SAMN07190883) | activated sludge metagenome | isolation source: activated sludge of sewage treatment plant in Hong Hong | place: Hong Kong | collected 2016-03-17 ...
CCGCGAAGGCGGCAAGACTGTCGGCTCGGGCGTCGTTACGGAAATTCTAGCTTAGTAGAGGGAGGCGTTAAGCGTCAGGCGTTTCGAGCGCGGAGACAATCCCACTCTCCGGCTTCACGTTACACGCTTCACGGGTATACGACATGCGAGAAATCATTGACTTGGCCTGTACGGTCTGTAAGCAGCGGAATTATACGACCCGCAAGAACAAGAAAAACGATCCGGACCGGCTGGAGCGAAACAAGTTCTGCAAGTTTTGCCGCAAACACATTGCCCATAAGGAAGTGAAGTAAGGGGTGTGGGGCGCGGGGCCTCGTTGCGGGCCCCGCGGCGCTCATGTTCCGAGCGGAGGGGCATGGTGTCAACGGCAGCACATCGGTCTCCAAAACCGAGAGTCTAGGTTCAAATCCTAGTGCCCCTGCCAATTCGAATGTGCCGCTGTGACTTGTGGGATTTCGGGTGGGCGTGAGGTTTCCCCCCGTGTGGCTGTAAGAGAGGATTGTAACCGTGTTTCAGCGATTGATCACCTCTGTTCGAGAATTCATCGACGGTGTGCGCGGCGAATTGAAGAAGGTGTCTTTCCCGACGAAGGCGGAAACGATCGGCGCGACGACGGTCGTGATCGTGTTCTGCATCCTGATGTCTCTGTATTTGTCGATGATGGATTCCGTGCTGGGCTGGCTGATGCGCAAGGTCATTTAGTTGCGTGGTGCGGCTGGACAGGTCCGGCATTGCCCGGACGATACGATGCTGATGTTCAGCTGAGAGGAGATGATGAGCAATAAGAACTGGTACGTCATCCATACCTATGCGGGGTTTGAGGGTCGCGTGAAGACCAGTCTCCTCGAGCGCGCAAATCAAATGGGGCTCACCGAGCGACTTGGGCAGGTCCTGGTTCCTACGGAAGATGTCATCGAAATCAAGGATGGCAAGCGACGGACCTCCCGGCGAAAATTTTTTCCGGGCTATGTCCTCGTCGAGCTGGAAGCGCCGTTGGCTGACGAAACCTTGCAGATGATCAAGGAGACCCCGAAAGTCACGGGGTTTGTTGGTGGAGGGGCACAGCCAACGCCGCTCTCCTCGGAAGAAGTTGATTCTTTGTTGAAGCAAGTTGATGCCGGAGCGGCCGGACCTCGAGAGCAAGTCCGGTTCATTAAAGGGGACAACGTTCGTATCGTGGATGGTCCGTTCCTGGGCTTCAATGGCGCCGTCGATGATGTGGATGCCGATCACAGTCGCGTGAAGGTGTTTGTCAGTATTTTCGGCCGGTCTACTCCGGTCGAGCTTGGATTCTTGCAGGTCGAACGTATTTGAGTCACTGGATTGGTGGGAGTGGGCTGGGAGCTATTTCCGGTCCTCGCGCAGTCCGCAGTTCTCAGGGAGTAACTCATGGCCAAGGAAGTATCAGCTCAAATTAAATTGCAGATCCCGGCCGGTAAGGCCAATCCTGCTCCGCCGGTCGGTCCTTCGTTGGGCCAACACGGTGTGAACATCATGGAGTTCTGCAAGCAATTCAATGCGAAGACCCAAAAAGATGGGGATAGCATCATCCCGGTGATCATTACGGTCTACAAGGACCGGAGCTTTACCTTCATCATGAAGACGCCTCCGGCGTCGGACTTGCTCAAGAAGGCCGCGGGTATCATCAAGGGATCGGGCGTCCCGCACAAGGATAAGGTGGGCAAGGTCAGTCAGGCTCAGGTTCGGGAAATCGCGCAAAAGAAGTTGTCGGACTTGAACGCGGCTGATCTCGAAGGCGCCATCAAGATTATTCAGGGCACAGCGCGCAGCATGGGCATCACCGTCCAGTAAATTCGTGCAGAGTGAACATCCGGCGGATGTGAAGGAGCAGCAGTATGGGAAAGAAGATGACCGCGGCTCAGGAGAAAATTGAGCCCAGGTTTTATGAGTTGAAGGAGGCGGTTGAGGCCGTCAAGCAAGCAGCCTTTGCCAAGTATGATGAATCCGTCGACCTGGCGATCCGGCTGGGTGTGGATCCCAAGCGATCGGATCAAATGGTACGTGGAACCACGGCGCTCCCGCATGGCACCGGCAAAAAGCTCCGGGTGCTCGTATTCGCCAAGGGTGAAAAGGAGCAGGAAGCGCGGCAGGCCGGGGCTGATTACGTAGGCTCTGATGATCTGATGGAAAAAATTAAGGGCGGATGGATGGATTTCGATTGTGCGATTTCCACCCCTGATCTCATGGCCTCTGTCGGTAAGCTTGGTAAGGTGCTTGGTCCCCGTGGCCTCATGCCCAATCCGAAGACCGGCACTGTGACGTTTGAGGTGGGGAAGGCCGTGAGCGAGATTCGCAAAGGCCGTGTCGAGTTTAAGGTGGAAAAAGCCGGCATCGTCCAGGTGCCGGTTGGCAAGGTGTCGTTCGATGTTCAGAAGCTGTACGACAATGCGCAGGCAGTGCTGGAGTCGGTGGTCAAGGCGAAGCCGTCATCCTGCAAGGGCCGGTACATCAAGAGTGTGACGATGTCGAGCACGATGGGGCCTGGCGTGAAGCTGGATCCTGTGGCGTTGTCGAAGTTGTGGAGTTGAGAACGGACAGGTTCTCAGTAAGGGGAGAGGTATGAAGAAAGAAGAGAAGGCAACAGCGATCGCGGAGTTGACAGAGAAGTTTGGCCGCGCCCGCTTGGCCATTTTGACGGAATGCGCCGGGATGCCCGTCAATCAAATGACCGAGCTGCGAAGGCAGTTGCGCGGGGCTAAAGCCGAGTACTGTGTCATCAAGAATACCCTGGCCGTCCGCGCCTCGACCGGTACGATCCTCGCCGATGCAAAAGATCACTTCAAGGGCCCTACCGGGCTGGTGATCGGATACGACGATCCGGTTTTGCCGGCGAAAATCTTGCGCGATTTTATTCAGGCCGAAAAGCGATCTGAGAAGATCAAGGTGACCGTCGGCGTGTTAGAGGGCAAGTTGGTGCAGGCTGCAGACCTTGCAGCCATTGCGCAATTGCCGAAGAAGGAAGTGTTGATTGCCATGCTGCTATCGGCCATGCAGGGCCCGATACGCGGCGTGGTCTATGCGTTGAGCGGAGTCTTGAGCAAGTTTGTGCGAGTCATTGCAGCCATTCAGGATAAAAAGAAAGGGGAGGGGGACATGTCAGCAGCAGCAGGAACAAAATTGTCGCAGGATGAATTGATCAAGGCAATCGAGGGCATGAGCGTATTGGAGTTGGCGGAATTGGTGAAGGGCCTGGAGTCGCGTTTTGGCGTGACGGCGGCAGCACCGGTGGCCGTTGCGGCAGTGGGCGGTGGCGGTGGTGCGGCGGCGGCGCCAGCTGAAGAGAAGACCTCCTTTGATGTCATTCTGGCCAGCGCTCCGGCCGACAAGAAGATTCAAGTCATCAAGGTGGTGCGTGAGCTCACCAGTCTCGGGCTCAAGGAAGCGAAGGATTTGGTCGAAGGTGCGCCAAAGCCCATCAAGTCCGGCGCGACCAAGGAAGAAGCTGACGCGATGAAGAAGAAGCTCGAGGAGAGCGGAGCCAAAGTCGAGATTAAGTAGTGTGTCTTGTTCCGCGGTGTGAGTTGTTCGTCGGGATGGCGCGGGGCGCTCATCTCCTTATGAGCTTGGAGGGCTAACGAATGTCGGAATCGACTCTTTCGGAGTTTGTCGAACGTAAGGATTTTTCTCGGATTCGTACGAGTATCGATATTCCCGATCTCATCGAAATCCAGAAGCGATCCTACGAAGAGTTCCTCCAGATGGAAGTCGAGCCCGACCGTCGCAAGGATCAAGGGTTGCAGGCGGCGTTAGCCAGCGTCTTTCCCATCACCGACTACAACAACACTGCGGCGTTGGAATTTTCCAACTACTCGTTGGGAACTCCCAAGTACGATGAGCGGGAATGTCTTGAGCAGGGAATGACCTTTGCCGTTCCCTTGAAACTGCGTGTGCGACTGATTGTTTTTGATAAAGAAGACAAGGGTCCCAAGAAAAAGGTGTTGGACGTTCGAGAGCAAGAGGTTTATGTCGGCGAATTGCCCCTGATGACTGAACGCGGAACGTTTCTCATTAACGGGACCGAGCGAGTGGTGGTCAGTCAGTTGCACCGCTCGCCCGGTGCGTCCTTTACTCATGACAAGGGGCGCACGCACGCCAGCGGCAAAGTGTTGTACTCTGCCAGAATTATTCCGTATCGCGGATCGTGGCTCGATTTTGAGTTCGACGCGCGCGATATCTTGTACGTCCGCATCGATCGCCGACGGAAAATGCCGGCGACCATCCTCCTGAAGGCCTTTGGGTATAGCACCGACGACTTGCTCCGGATGTACTATCCGGTCGAAGAAATCCGCGTTTCCAAGGGCAAATTGTTTCGAAAGCTCGATCCTGAAATCCATCACGGGCTGAAGTGCTCGACAGAGGTGATGGAGAAGGGCGGTAAGGATCCGATTGTCCGCGAAGGAGCGAAGCTGACGAAGGTTCTGATTGCCAAATTAAAGGCAGCGGGGATCAAGGAAATTCCCGTGACTCCTGCCGAGTTGGTGGGGCGGGCGGTCCTGACGGATTTGGTCGACGGCGGGAAAAAGCAGGCCCTGGCGGAGAAGAATCAGCGGCTGACCGAAGAGATTTTGGAAAAAATTCTGGATAGCGACATCGAGGAATTCAAGGTCATCTATCTGGATACAACCAATGCGACCCTGGTCATTTTGGATACCCTCGATATGGAGCGAACCGGCTCGAAGGAGGAGGCGATGGTCGAGATCTATCGCCGTCTCAGGCCGGGAGAAACTCCGTCAGTCGAAACGGCGCGCGCGCTGTTCGATAATTTATTTTTGAGTCCCAAGCGTTACGATTTGTCTCCCGTAGGCCGCCTCAAGCTGAATAAAAAACTGGGACTCGATTTCGCTCTGGAGCAACGCACGCTGACTGCGCAGGATATCGTCGAAGTCGTCCGATACCTGGTGAACCTTAAGATCGGCCGAGGGGAAATCGATGACATCGACCACTTGGGGAATCGTCGTGTGCGATCGGTCGGCGAGTTGTTGGAGAATCAATTCCGTCTCGGCCTTGTGCGCATGGAGCGCAGCATTAAAGAGCGCATGAACCTGTTGGACATGGAGACCGTGTTGCCCCATGACCTCATCAACGCAAAGCCCGTGGTGGCGGCGGTGAAAGAGTTCTTCAGCAGCAGTCAGCTCTCTCAATTCATGGACCAGACCAATCCGCTGGCTGAAATTACACACAAGCGCCGCTTGTCGGCGCTGGGGCCTGGCGGATTGACCCGCGAGCGTGCCGGCTTCGAAGTGCGTGACGTCCATCCGTCCCACTACAGTCGTATTTGCCCGATTGAAACGCCGGAAGGTCCGAACATCGGATTGATCACTTCTTTGGCGACCTATGCGCGCATCAACGAGTTCGGCTTCATCGAAGCGCCTTACCGAAAGGTCGTGAAGGGGCGTGTCAGCGACGAGTTGGAGTACCTCTCGGCCATCGAGGGTGACAAGTACATCATCGCCCAGGCCAACTCGAAAGTGGATGGCTCCAATCGGCTCGTGTCTGAAACCGTTTCGGCGCGCTCTGCCGGTGATTTTATTACCGCTACTCCCGACAAGATTGAATACATGGACGTGTCCCCGAAGCAGGTCGTCAGCGTCGCGACGGCATTGGTGCCGTTCCTTGAGCACGACGACGCGAACCGCGCATTGATGGGATCGAACATGCAGCGCCAGGCCGTGCCGCTGCTCAAGGCTGAGTCTCCGTTAGTTGGAACCGGCATGGAAGCTGTGGTCGCGCGCGATTCCGGATACGTCGTGCAGGCTAAGCGTGAAGGTGTCGTGGAAAGTGTTGATGCGACGCGCATTGTGGTGCGTGCCGATGCCAAGGAAGGTCGCAAGCGGAACGATTCAGGACTTGATGTGTATGAAATGATCAAGTTCCAGCGGTCGAATCAAAATACGTGCATCACCCAGACGCCTGTGGTCCGCATCGGTGAGCCGGTCAAGCGAGGGCAAGTACTGGCCGACGGTCCGGCGATCGATCACGGTGAATTGGCGCTGGGTAAGAATGTCCTCGTCGCGTTCATGCCGTGGGGCGGCTATAACTTCGAAGACGCGATTCTACTCAGTGAAAAACTCGTGCGGGAAGATGCGTTCACCTCCATCCATATCGAAGAGTTCGAGGTAGAGGCGCGCGACACCAAGCTGGGTAAGGAAGATATCACGCGCGACATTCCAAATGTCGGAGAGGAAGCGCTTCGCGATTTGGATGAGAGCGGCATTATCCGCATCGGCGCCGAAGTAAAGCCTGGCGACATTTTGGTCGGCAAGGTCACGCCGAAGGGCGAAACCCAGTTAACGCCGGAAGAGAAATTGCTGCGGGCGATCTTCGGCGAAAAGGCCGGCGACGTCAAGGATACCTCTCTCACGGTTCCTCCCGGTGTGGAGGGAATCGTCGTCGATGTGAAGATTTTCTCCCGCAAGGGCCTGGATAAGGACGAGCGCTCGAAGAGCATCGAGAGCGAAGATCACATGAAGCTGCAGCGCGACCATCAGGAAGAGCTGCGCATCATTGAGGATGAAAAGACGAAGAAGGTTCGCAAGCTCCTGCTCGGAAAAGTGGTCGGTCGAGATCTGATGGACCCCGAGACGGGCGATGTCATCCTGAAGAAAAAAGGGAAGCTCACTGCGGAGATCCTGAAGCGTTTGCCGGATGATATGGTGCGCCACATCATCCTCAGCGATCCGGATGAGCAGAAGGAATTGGAAGACGTCGAGCGACGTGCCAAGGAGCAGATCGAGATTTTGCAGACCTTGTACGATGAAAAAGTCGGTCGGCTGAGACGGGGAGACGAGCTTCCGCCTGGTGTGATCAAGTTGGTGAAGGTCTACATCGCGATGAAGCGGAAGATCCAAGTCGGCGACAAAATGGCGGGTCGCCACGGCAACAAAGGCGTCGTGTCACGCGTATTGCCTGAAGAGGATATGCCCTATCTGCCGGATGGTACGCCGGTAGAAATCGTGTTGAATCCGCTGGGCGTGCCGTCTCGTATGAACGTGGGTCAAATCCTGGAGACCCATCTTGGTTGGGCGGCTCGGGCATTGGGAATTAAAGTAGCCAGCCCAGTGTTCGACGGCGCGTCAGAGAAGGAGATTAAGGAGCTTCTCAAGAAAGCGAAGCTGTCGCCAAGCGGTCAAACCGTGTTGATGGACGGCCGAACCGGCGAATCGTTCAGCAGTCCGGTCACGGTGGGATATATGTATGTGTTGAAGCTTCACCACTTGGTGGATGACAAGATCCACGCACGCTCCATCGGTCCCTATTCGTTGGTGACTCAACAACCGTTGGGTGGTAAGGCCCAATTCGGTGGTCAACGATTGGGAGAGATGGAAGTGTGGGCCTTGCAGGCCTATGGGGCCGCCTCCATTCTCCAGGAATTCCTGACGGTGAAATCAGACGATGTCCCCGGCCGGTCGCGCATGTATGAGGCGATTGTGAAGGGAGAGCCGTTCCTGGAACCTGGATTGCCGGAGTCGTTCAACGTGCTGGTCAAAGAGCTGCAAAGTCTTGGGCTCGACGTAGAGCTAGTTAAATCAAAGGACTGATTCTAGTGCTGAGTCTTGAGAGCAACGATCGGATAGCTCACCACTCAGAACTGCGCTCAGGCGACCGTTAAGGAGGGATCAACCTTGGAAGGTGTATACACATTATTCGAGAAGCCGCGGGATTCGGTGTCGTTCGACTCGATGCGCATTCGCATTGCGTCGCCCGAAAAAATCCGCTCGTGGTCATATGGCGAAGTCAAGAAGCCGGAAACGATCAACTATCGGTCGTTCAAGCCTGAAAAGGACGGCTTGTTCTGCGCCAAGATTTTCGGCCCGATCAAAGATTGGGAATGCAACTGCGGTAAATACAAACGCATGAAGCATCGCGGCATCGTCTGCGATAAATGCGGTGTCGAAGTCATTCAATCAAAGGTGCGCCGCGAACGGATGGGCCACATTGAGTTGGCTGCGCCGGTCGCACATATCTGGTTTTTGAAAGGTGTGCCGAGCCGCATCGGGACGCTCCTTGATATGAGCCTCAAGCAGCTCGAAAAGATCCTCTACTTCGAGAGCTACGTGATGGTCGATCCTGGATCGACAAGCATGAGTGAGCAAGAGCTGGTCTCAGAAGAGCAGTTGCGTTCATTGCAGTCCGAATATGGCAGCGGTGCGTTCAAGGTTGGGATTGGCGCCGAAGCCATTCGGGAATTGCTTCGCAAGGTGGACATCAATACCCAGTGGGACGAATTGCATGTGAAGGCGAAGGCCTCCGCATCCGCTGCGCTCAAAAAGAAATACGCCAAGCGCTTGAAGGTCTTGGAGGCATTTCGCCGTTCCGGCAACAAGCCTGAATGGATGATCATGGATGTCATCCCGGTATTGCCGCCGGAATTACGCCCGCTGGTTCCGTTGGATGGTGGCCGGTTTGCGACGTCAGACCTCAATGACCTGTACCGGCGCGTCATCAATCGGAACAACCGCTTGAAGCGCTTGATCGAACTCAAGGCTCCCGGCGTAATTATTCGCAATGAAATGCGCATGCTGCAGGAGGCGGTGGACGCTCTGTTCGATAACGGCCGTCGCGGCCGTGCCATCCGTGGGCCAAACAAGCGCCCATTGAAGTCATTGAGTGACATGCTGAAGGGCAAGCAGGGACGTTTCCGGCAGAATTTGCTCGGAAAGCGCGTCGACTATTCCGGCCGAACGGTTATTGTCGTCGGTCCGGAGCTGCGGTTGCATCAATGCGGTCTGCCCAAAAAGATGGCATTGGAGCTGTTCAAGCCGTTTATTTTCCACAAGCTGGAAGAGCGTGGCGCAGCTACGACCATTAAGAGTGCAAAGCGTCTGGTAGAGAAAGAGCGTCCTGAAGTGTGGGATGTGCTGGATGAAGTCATCCGTGAGCATCCGGTGTTGCTCAACCGCGCTCCGACGTTGCACAGACTCGGAATTCAGGCCTTTGATCCGGTCTTGGTGGAAGGTAAGGCCATCCGGCTGCATCCACTCGTCTGCGCGGCGTTTAACGCCGACTTCGACGGAGACCAGATGGCGGTCCACGTGCCGTTGTCGGTTGAAGCGCAGGTTGAGGCCCGCGTGCTCATGATGTCGATCAATAATATTCTGTCGCCAGCGAACGGGAAACCGATCGCGGTTCCGTCACAGGATATGGTGCTTGGTTGTTACTGGTTGACCAAGGAGCGTGTGGGTGCAAAGGGCGAAGGCAAGTTGTTCGGATCTCCCGAAGAAGCGCGCATTGCGTACGATGCGGGGGCGTTGGATGAGCATGCTAGGATCAAGGTGCGATGCAACGGTACGCTCGTGCAGACTACAGCCGGGCGCGTCATTCTGTCGGAAATTCTCCCTCCAATGATGCCGTTTGCCGATGCGAATAAATTGATGACAAAGAAGGAAATGTCAAAGCTGATCGACGCGGTCTATCGGCAGGCTGGCCACCGCGAAACGGTCACCTTCTTGGATAAGATCAAGGACCTGGGTTTCCATTATGCAACCAGGGCCGGCATGTCGATCTGTATCGACAACATGCACATTCCTTCCCGGAAGGAAGATCTTATTGGCAAGGCTCAGCATGAAGTCAATGAAATCGAAAAGCAGTACTCCGAAGGGTTGATTACCAACGGCGAACGCTACAACAAAGTCATCGACATTTGGGCGCATGTGACCGAGCAGGTGGCCAATGAGATGATGAAGGAGTTGGGCGCTGGCGGTGATCCCGCCAAGGCTGAATCCTTCAACCCGATCTTCATGATGGCGGATTCCGGTGCTCGAGGCAGCTCGCAGCAAATTCGTCAGCTTGGCGGTATGCGCGGACTGATGGCGAAGCCGTCCGGTGAAATCATTGAAACTCCGATCACGGCGAACTTCCGTGAAGGGTTGACGGTATTGCAGTACTTCATTTCGACGCACGGTGCGCGAAAAGGTTTGGCTGACACGGCGTTGAAAACCGCGAACTCCGGTTATCTGACCCGTCGATTGGTCGACATCGCGCAAGATGTCATCGTGACCGAAGAAGACTGCGGCACGACCGACGGAATTCTCGTAAGCGCGCTGCTTGAAGGTGGCGAGATTATTCAGCCGCTCGAAGAGCGTCTGTTGGGTCGTCTGGCCGGCGAAGACATTCGAGATCCGGTGACGGGCGAGATCATTGTCTCGTTCAATGAGGAAATCGACGAAGAGCAAGCCAAGGCGGTGGTGGAAGCCGGTGTGGATCGCGTAAAGATCCGATCGGTCTTGACATGCCAGTCGGCCCGTGGCGTGTGCCGTCTCTGTTACGGCCGTGACTTGTCGCGAGGACGGCTGGTGGAAAAGGGCGAGCCGGTCGGCGTTATTGCTGCCCAATCCATCGGCGAGCCTGGCACTCAGTTGACGATGCGTACGTTCCACATCGGTGGTACGGCTAGTAAGGTTGTTGAGCAGACAGTCTTGGAAGCCAAGCATGCCGGTCACCTGAAGTATATGAGCTTGGATGCCAAGAAAAATGCCGATGTGCACAACGCCGGCATTGCCGTTCGGAATAAAGAGGGTGAATGGGTCGTCATGAATCGCAATGCGAAAATCGCGATTGTCGACGACAGTGGCCGTGAGCGTGAAAAGTATCCGGTCGTGTATGGCGCCAAGATCAAGTTGAAGGACGGTGATCGGATCGAAGTCGGCCAGAAGTTGGTCGAATGGGATCCGTACTCACTGACCATCCTCACGGAGACCGGCGGAAAGGTCGCGTATGGCGACATTCTCGAAGGCGTCACCATGAAGGAAGAGTTTGACGAGGTGACTGGTTTGTCTCGAAAGGTCATCATTGAGCAAAGCGGGGCCACGCTTCGGCCGCGCGTTTCCATCAAAGATGACAGCGGTAAGACCGCCAAAGTCTCCGGAGCTGGAGCACCGGTGGCTCGATATCTGTTGCCGGTCGGCGCGCACATTTTCGTTGAAAAGGGCGCCATGGTGCATCCCGGCGATGTGTTGGCGAAGATTCCGCGGGAAACCACAAAGACCAAGGACATCACTGGAGGTCTTCCGCGAGTCGCCGAATTGTTCGAGGCGCGCAAGCCCAAAGAGCAGGCCGTCATTAGTGAAATCGACGGCGAAGTTTCCTATGGCGGGTTTGTGAAGGGTATGCGGAAGGTGCTGGTCGATAACAAAATGGGGGATGTGAAGGAGTACTTCATTCCCAAAGGTAAGCACGTCAACGTGCATGAGGGCGACTGGGTGCGAGCTGGTGAGCCTCTCATGGACGGATCCGCCAATCCGCACGATATTTTGGATGTGTTGGGGCCGAAGGAGCTCCAGAAATATCTTGTTGATGAAGTGCAGGACGTGTATCGGCTTCAGGGCGTGTCCATCAATGACAAGCACATTGAAATCATTGTGCGTCAGATGTTGCGAAAGGTTCGCATTGAGGATCCAGGAGACACGTCCTTCTTGCCTGGTAGTCAGGTAAGTAAGGGCATGTTCGACGTGGAAAATCAGCGTGTCTTGGAAAAAGACGGCAAGCCAGCCCTCGGAAAGCCGGTCCTGCTGGGTATTACCAAGGCCGCGTTGACTACCGACAGCTTCATCTCGGCGGCATCTTTCCAGGAAACGACCCGGGTGTTGACGGAGGCGGCCATAAACGGCAGGGAGGATAATCTCCTTGGCCTGAAGGAAAACGTCATCGTTGGACGATTGATTCCGGCGGGCAGCGGTTTCGAGGAATACCGAGAGACCTTCGTTGCGAGCGCTAAGGCTCCAGGAGAGTTGTCCGGTGACCAGTCTCAACCGGTGGCGGTTGGACAGGCTCCGATCACTTCTGTAGGCAGTGCGTCAGAAAATAATGCGTGAAGAACAAGAAGGTTCTTGACATAAGTAGTACACATCTCTATAATCCGACGGCTTCGCTCAGGAGCATTTTTGAGCAAATGCCTGATTTTCAAGAAAGAGTATAGTGCATGCCTACGATTAATCAGTTGGTGCGAAAAGGCCGGACGCTCGTTAAGTCGAAGACGAAAAGTCCCGCGTTGAAGCGTTGCCCGCAGAAGCGTGGCGTCTGTCTCCGTGTCTACACCACAACTCCGAAGAAGCCTAACTCCGCGCTTCGTAAGGTTGCGCGTGTGCGTTTGACCAATGGGATGGAAGTGACAACCTACATCCCTGGTGTGGGTCATAATCTTCAGGAGCACTCGATCGTCCTGGTTCGTGGTGGTCGTGTGAAGGACTTGCCGGGCGTTCGTTATCACATTGTGCGTGGTTCTTTGGATGCGGTGGGAGTTGCTGATAGAAAGCAGGCCCGGTCCAAGTACGGGGCGAAGCGGCCCAAGTAGATAGTTCATCCTCTCATTGCGCGTACGTGCAATGAATACTGACTTTATTTTATAGGACAACGATGCCACGCGGACAATTTTTCGGTCATCGAGAAGCGCAGCCTGATTCGAAGTATCGAGACAAGCTTGTCGGGAAGTTCTTGAACGTCCTGATGGGTGGTGGGAAGAAGAGCACGGCAGAGCGGATCTGTTATGGAGCCTTCGATCTGATCCAGGAGAAGACGAACGGCGGCGATCCGATGAAGATCTTCAAGTCGGCGATCGATAACGTGAAGCCGGTTGTGGAGGTGAAGTCTCGTCGGGTTGGTGGTGCCTCCTATCAGGTTCCGGTTGAGATTCGGCCGTCTCGCCGTGTCTCGTTGGCTTTGCGATGGATCACCGAATATTCCCGCTCCCGTGGCGGAAAGAGTATGCAGGATAGGCTTGCGGCTGAATTGTTGGATGCATCCAATAATACGGGTGCATCAGTGAAGAAGCGTGAGGATGTCCACCGTATGGCAGAGGCCAATAAGGCCTTTGCTCATTATCGTTGGTAGTGTTGAGTTGTGCTGCTGTTGAGCCGGGCTGCGATATTTGCTCGTAAGTGTGAGTGTCGCAGTGAATGGTCTCCGGCTCTGATGGCGGCACGTTCGTTTTTTCTGGGGGAGTTGTGGCTAGGCAGACACCGTTAGAGCGTACAAGGAATATCGGCATCATGGCCCACATTGATGCCGGAAAGACGACGACCACTGAGCGCATCCTCTTTTATACGGGCATGACCCATAAGATGGGTGAAGTGCATGAGGGTGCTGCGACCATGGACTGGATGGAGCAGGAGCGCGAGCGTGGTATTACGATCACCGCGGCGGCTACAACCTGTTTTTGGCGTGATCATCGCATCAATATTATTGATACGCCGGGCCACGTCGATTTCACGATTGAGGTGGAGCGGTCTCTGCGCGTGCTCGATGGTGCGGTTGCGGCGTTCGATTCTGTTCAGGGTGTCGAGCCGCAGTCTGAAACTGTCTGGCGTCAGGCTGATAAGTATGAGGTCCCCCGTATCGCCTTCATGAATAAGATGGATCGGATTGGTGCGGATTTTTATGCGAGTGTCCAGTCCATCATCGATCGGCTGGGGGCGAATCCCGTTCCTATTCAGATTCCGATCGGACGTGAAGCCGAGTTTCGCGGTTCGGTGGATCTGATTTCGATGAAGGGCTATTTTTACGACGACGAGACGCTTGGTGCGAAATATAAGATCGGTGAAATTCCTGCTGATATGGTCGATCAGGCCAATGACTATCGGCAGAAAATGCTCGATGCCGTTGTCGAATTCGACGATCAGGTGATGGAGAAGTATCTTAACGGCCAGTCCTTGGCTGAGGATGAGGTTCGCCGCGTTGTTCGTGCCGGCACCATTGCGATGAAGATTGTTCCTGTTATTTGTGGTTCGGCTTTCAAGAATAAGGGTGTGCAGCAATTATTGGATGCAGTTGTGGATTTCCTTCCGTCCCCGGTTGATATTCCTCCAGTTATTGGTGTGGATCCTGCCACCGGGAAAGATGTGGAGCGTAGCCCTTCCGATACCGAGCCATTTTCCGCTCTCGCATTCAAAATTATGACGGACCCTTTTGCTGGACAGCTGACCTTCTTCCGGGTCTATTCCGGAACGTTAAAGACCGGGACTCCTGTTCTCAACGTCACGAAGGGGACGAAAGATCGGGTTGGTCGTCTCTTGAAGATGCACGCAAATAAGCGTGAAGAGATCGAGATTGTGTATGCCGGCGATATCGCTGCTGCGGTTGGTCTCAAGAGCGCGACGACCGGTGACACGCTGGCGGACGAGAAGCAACCGGTTTTGTTGGAAATCATGAAGTTTCCTGAGCCGGTTATTGCGATGGCTATCGAGCCTAAGACTAAGCCTGATCAGGAAAAAATGGGCTTTGCACTGCAAAAGTTAGCCCAGGAAGATCCATCCTTCCGCGTTCGCACGGACGAAGAGACCGCCCAGACCATTATTGCTGGAATGGGTGAGCTGCATCTCGAAATTATTGTCGACCGTTTGATGCGCGAATTTAAGGTTGAGGCGAATGTCGGAAAGCCTGAGGTGGCATTCAGAGAAACGATTCGCCGGAAGGCTGAGGCTGAATCGAAGTACATCAAGCAGACCGGTGGTCGAGGGCAGTATGGCCACGTGGTGATGACTGTTGAGCCATCCGAGCCTGGGAAGGGATTGGAGTTCGTCAATAAGACAGTTGGTGGCTCTATCCCGAAAGAATATATTCCGGCGATCGAAAAGGGTGTGAAGGAGCGAATGGAAACCGGTGTTGTTGCCGGATTTCCGCTGCGAGATGTGAAGGTCACCGTGATTGATGGTTCGTATCACGATGTTGACTCGAACGAAATGGCATTTAAGATTGCCGCCTCGATGGGCTTTGCCGATGCTTGCAAGAAGGCGGATCCTGTCCTTCTTGAGCCAATCATGAAGGTGGAGGTGTTGGTGCCTCAGGACTTTATGGGCGATGTCATCGGAAACCTGAATGGCCGCCGCGGAAAAGTTCAGGGCATGAAGGTTCGGGCCGGGGCTCAAGCGATCGAAGCGACCGTGCCTCTTATGGAAATGTTCGGATATGCGACGGATTTGCGTTCCCGTACGCAGGGCCGTGCAACATACAGTATGGAGTTTGACCGCTACGATCAGGTGCCTCGGCAGATCGCGGAAGCGATTACTGCTAAGCATCGTGGAGAGTAGGGTCTGGGTTGTGTGAACTAGGGAGGATCGGGGATGGCGAAGGCGAAATTTGAGCGACGAAAGCCCCACGTGAACATCGGGACGATCGGGCACGTGGACCATGGCAAGACGACGCTGACGAGTGCGTTGACCAAGATCTGTTCGGATCGCGGGATGGCGAAGTTTGTCAGCTACGACGAAGTGGCCAAGGCCAGCGAGAGTCAGGGGCGCCGCGATGCCAGCAAGATCATGACCATCGCGATCAGCC
>ERZ724507.674-NODE-674-length-15279-cov-17.693904_pt1 | contig 15279 bp, 11 predicted proteins | sample MGYA00376040_ERZ724507 | MGnify/ENA primary metagenome ERZ724507 (study PRJEB28724, sample SAMN07190883) | activated sludge metagenome | isolation source: activated sludge of sewage treatment plant in Hong Hong | place: Hong Kong | collected 2016-03-17 ...
CGATCGTCCCAATGTTCACGTGCGGCTTGCGTCGCTCAAATTTCGCCTTCGCCATCCCCGACCCTCCCTAAATCCACAACAACTAACGGCCTACTCACCACGATGCTTGGCAGTGATCGCTTCGGCAATTTGCCGCGGAACTTGGTCATAGCGATCAAATTCCATGCTGTACGTGGCACGACCCTGCGTCCGAGAACGCAAATCCGTTGCGTAGCCAAACATTTCCATCAGCGGAACCGTCGCCTCAATCGCTTGGGCGCCGGCACGAACCTTCATTCCCTGAACCTTGCCACGACGACCATTCAGATTGCCGATGACATCGCCCATGAAGTCTTGTGGAACAAGCACCTCAACCTTCATGATCGGCTCAAGCAAGACAGCGTCTGCCTTCTTACATGCGTCAGCAAAACCCATTGACGCGGCAATCTTGAAAGCCATTTCGTTAGAATCGACGTCGTGATAAGAGCCATCAATCACGGTAACCCGCACATCGCGCAATGGAAAGCCAGCGACAACCCCCGTCTCCATGCGCTCACGAACACCTTTTTCAATGGCAGGGATATACTCCTTCGGGATGGCACCGCCAACAACTTTATTAACAAACTCCAATCCCTTACCAGCCTCTGCCGGCTCAACAGTCAACACGACGTGGCCATATTGACCCCGACCGCCGGTCTGCTTGATGTATTTCGATTCCGCCTCGGCCTTCCTCCGAATGGTCTCACGGAACGCAACTTCAGGCTTTCCGACATTAGCCTCAACCTTAAATTCACGCAGCAAACGGTCGACAATAATTTCAAGGTGCAACTCGCCCATACCGGCGATAATTGTCTGAGCGGTCTCTTCATCCGTACGAACCCTGAACGAAGGATCCTCCTGCGCGAGCTTCTGCAAGGCAAAACCCATCTTCTCCTGGTCCTGCTTAGTCTTTGGCTCAATCGCCATTGCGATGACCGGCTCAGGAAACTTCATGACCTCCAGAAGGAGCGGCTGCTTTTCATCCGCAAGCGTATCACCGGTCGTAGCACTCTTCAGGCCAACGGCAGCGGCGATATCGCCAGCATAAACGATATCAATTTCCTCGCGCTTATTGGCATGCATCTTCAGCAGGCGGCCGATACGATCCTTCGTCCCCTTCGTCACATTCAAAACCGCAGTACCAGTCTTCAACGTCCCGGAATAGACACGGAAGAAGGTGAGCTGCCCAGCAAACGGATCCGTCATGATCTTAAACGCCAACGCGGCAAACGGCTCCGAATCAGAAGGCTCCCGCTTAAGCTCCTTACCACTATTAGGATCCACACCAACGGCGGCAGGAATATCAAGAGGCGAAGGGAGATAATCCACAACAGCATCCAAAAGCTGCTGAACCCCCTTATTCTTGAAGGCAGACCCGCAGAGAACCGGGGTCACCTTCATCGCAATAGTGGCAGCACGAATCGCTCGACGAACCTCATCCTCGGTCAATGACTGTCCGTTGAGATACTTCTCCATAACCTGATCATCGTACTCAGCCACCGCCTCGAGCATCTTCTCTCGATACTCATTCGCCTTATCCACGAGATCAGCCGGAATTTCGTCGATCTTATATTTTGCCCCTAACGTCTCATCATCATAAAAGAACCCCTTCATCCTCACCAAATCAACAGACCCGCGGAATTCCGCCTCCCTGCCGATAGGAATTTGAACGGGAACAGGATTCGCACCAAGACGATCAATGATAGACTGGACGCTAGCATAGAAATCAGCCCCAATTCGGTCCATTTTGTTCATGAACGCGATACGGGGCACTTGATACTTATCAGCCTGACGCCAAACAGTCTCAGACTGAGGCTCGACACCCTGAACAGAATCGAAAGCGGCGACAGCACCATCCAAAACACGCAAGGAACGCTCGACCTCGATTGTGAAATCGACGTGACCAGGAGTATCAATAATGTTGATACGATGGTCGCGCCAAAAGCAGGTGGTTGCAGCCGCAGTAATAGTAATACCACGCTCGCGTTCCTGCTCCATCCAGTCCATGGTGGCCGCACCCTCATGAACTTCACCCAACTTATGCGTCATCCCCGTATAGAATAGAATGCGCTCAGTAGTCGTAGTCTTCCCCGCATCAATGTGGGCCATGATGCCGATGTTTCGAGTCCGCTCTAACGGTGTCTGCCTAGCCACAACTCCCCCAGAAAAAAAACAAGCGTGCTGCCGCATGAGCCGAAGACCAACCGCTGCAGCACGACACTCACTAGCCGCGCTCACGGCCAAGCCCAACAGCAGCACGATCAATAACTACCAACGATAGTGAGCAAACGCCTTATTGGCCTCAGCCATCCGATGAACATCTTCCCGCTTCTTGACCGACGCCCCAGTATTATTGGAGGCATCGAGCAATTCGGCAGCAAGCCTGTCCTGCATACTCTTTCCGCCGCGCGAGCGAGAATACTCCGTGATCCAACGCAACGCCAACGAGACGCGACGAGACGGCCTGATCTCAACGGGGACCTGATACGACGCACCACCGACACGACGCGACTTCACCTCCACAACCGGCTTCACGTTATCGACAGCCGCCTTGAAGACCTTCATCGGATCGCCGCCACCCGTCTTCTCCTGAATCAAATCAAATGCCCCATAACACACGCGCTCGGCAGTACTTTTCTTCCCACCACCCATCAGGACGTTCAAAAATTTCCCGACCAGCTTGTCGCGATACTTCGAATCCGGCTGCGCTTCTCGATGTCCGAAAAATTGTCCGCGTGGCATCGTTACCCTATAATATAAAATCGGTTTTCGTCACACACCTTCGTGCAACGAGAGAATGACCTACTACTTGGGACGCTTGGCTCCATACTTCGAACGAGCCTGCTTACGATCTGCAACCCCAACCGCATCCAAAGAACCACGCACGATGTGATACCGAACACCAGGCAAGTCCTTCACTCGACCACCGCGCACCAAGACAATAGAATGCTCCTGGAGATTGTGACCAACACCAGGGATATAGGTCGTCACCTCCATACCATTGGTCAAACGAACGCGAGCGACTTTACGAAGAGCCGAGTTCGGCTTCTTCGGGGTGGTGGTATAGACACGGAGACACACGCCGCGCTTTTGTGGACAACGCTTTAGCGCAGGACTCTTCGTCTTGGACTTGACGAGAGTCCGACCTTTTCGGACTAGCTGATTAATCGTTGGCATGCACTCTACTCTTTCTTGAAAATCGCACGGTTGCTCAAAAAGCCCCTGAGCGAAGCCGTCGGATTATAGAGATGTGTGGCACTTGTGTCAAGAACCTTCTTTTTTCTTTCACGGATTATTTTGCGATTCTCCGCCCATTGCCTGAGCCGGTACTTCGCCAACACCAACCGGTTGGGGCACCGAAGCCGCCAACTCACCTGGCGCTTTGGCACTGGCAACAAATGTTTCTCGGTATTCCTCAAATCCACTTCCAGCTGGGATGAGGCGTCCCACAATCACATTTTCTTTCAATCCGAGCAGGTTATCTTCGCGGCCGTTGATGGCCGCTTCAGTCAGGACCCGCGTCGTTTCCTGGAACGATGCCGCCGAGATGAAGCTATCGGTGGTCAGCGCGGCCTTGGTGATTCCTAGCAAGACTGGTTTCCCGAGCGCTGGCTTGCCGTCATTTTCGAGAACTCGTTGGTTCTCTATGTCAAACATCCCTTTACTAACCTGACTGCCTGGCAAGAACGAGGTATCGCCGGGATCCTCGATCCGCACCTTTCGAAGCATTTGCCGAACGATGATCTCGATATGCTTATCGTTGATAGACACACCCTGCAGCCGGTACACATCCTGAACTTCATCAACTAAATACTTCTGAAGTTCCTTCGGTCCTAGCACATCCAGAATGTCGTGGGGATTGGCCGATCCGTCCATGAGGGGCTCGCCAGCGCGCACCCAATCCCCTTCGTGCACGTTGACGTGCTTTCCTTTGGGGATGAAATACTCTTTCACGTCGCCCATCTTGTTGTCGACCAACACTTTGCGCATACCCTTCACAAACCCGCCATAGGAGACCTCGCCGTCGATCTCGCTGATGACCGCCTGCTCTTTTGGCTTACGAGCCTCAAACAGTTCGGCTACACGCGGAAGACCTCCGGTGATGTCCTTGGTCTTCGTGGTTTCACGAGGAATCTTGGCCAACACATCGCCGGGATGCACCATCGCACCCTTTTCCACGAAAATGTGGGCACCAACGGGCAAGAGATAGCGCGCCACGGGCGCTCCCGCACCAGAAACCTTGGCGGTTTTCCCACTGTCGTCCTTGATCGAAACTCGCGGACGCAACGTCGCACCGCTCTGCTCGATAATGACCTTTCGAGACAAACCGGTCACTTCGTCGAACTCTTCCTTCATGGTGACACCTTCGAGAATGTCGCCGTAGGCAACCTTTCCGCCGGTCTCCGTGAGGATGGTCAACGAGTAGGGATCCCATTCCACCAGCTTCTGCCCCACCTCAACACGATCACCGTCCTTGAGCTTAATCTTGGCGCCGTACACAACGGGATACTTTTCACGTTCTCGCCCACTGTCATCGACGATCGCAATTTTGGCATTGCGATTCATGACGACCCACTCACCCTCTTTGTTGCGAACAGCAATGCCCGCATTGTGCACATCAGCATTCTTCTTGGCGTCCAGGCTCATGTACTTCAAATGGCCTGCGTGCTTGGCTTCCAAAACCGTCTGCTCAACAACTTTGCTCGCGGTACCACCGATGTGGAATGTACGCATCGTCAACTGCGTACCAGGTTCACCGATGGATTGCGCAGCAATAACACCAACCGGCTCACCCTTCTCGACCAGACGCCCGCGCGACAAGTCTCGCCCATAACACAGTCGACAGACTCCACGCCCGGACTGACAGGTCAGCACCGAACGAATCTTGACTCGATCGACGCCTGCTTCCACGACGGCCTTGGCTTGTTCTTCGTCGATTTCTTCATTGAAGGAGACAATGATTTCGCCCGTCACCGGATCGCGGATGTCCTCGCCGGCGAGACGTCCCAACAGACGCTCCTCCAACGTTTGAATGATTTCTCCGCCTTCCAGCAGCGCGCTCACCAGGATGCCGTCGGTTGTCCCGCAATCTTCCTCAGTGACAATGACGTCTTGCGCAATATCGACGAGGCGGCGAGTCAAGTATCCGGAATTGGCGGTTTTCAACGCGGTATCCGCCAAACCTTTGCGCGCGCCGTGCGTCGAAATGAAGTACTGCAAGACCGTCAATCCCTCACGGAAATTGGCCGTGATAGGTGTTTCGATGATTTCGCCTGACGGTTTCGCCATCAAACCGCGCATACCACCGAGCTGACGAATCTGCTGCGAACTTCCTCGGGCACCAGAATCAGCCATCATGAAGATGGGATTGAAGGATTCGGCCTTGGCGGGATCGCCACCGGCACCCAACTCCTTCATCATTTCATTGGCCACCTGTTCAGTTACATGCGCCCAAATGTCGATGACCTTGTTGTATCGCTCACCGTTGGTGATCAAACCTTCGGAGTACTGCTTTTCGATTTCATTGACCTCGTGCTGAGCCTTCCCGATCAGGTCTTCTTTCCTGGAGGGGATATGCATGTTATCGATACAAATCGACATGCCGGCTCGAGTCGCATAGTGGAATCCGAGATCCTTGATTTTATCGAGGAATGTCACGGTCTCTCGATGTCCAGCCTGGCGGTATACCGCATCAATGAGCTTGGACATTTCTTTCTTGGTCATCAACTTGTTTGCATCGGCAAACGGCATCATCGGCGGAAGAATTTCCGACAGAATGACGCGTCCCGCCGTCGTCTGGACCAGCACGCCGTTGCACCGGACCTTGATCCGGGCATGCTCATCCAACGCGCCGGCATCATAGGCAATCCGCGCCTCCTCAGGGGAGCCGAACAGTTTTCCTTCGCCTTTCGCGCCGACACGCTCCTTCGTCAGCCAATAACACCCCAGCACCATATCCTGCGACGGCACCGCGATCGGCTTACCGTTAGCAGGGGACAAGATATTATTGATCGACATCATCAACACGCGAGCTTCGACCTGCGCCTCAACGGACAGTGGAACGTGCACCGCCATTTGGTCTCCGTCGAAGTCCGCGTTAAATGCTGCGCAGACGAGCGGGTGCAGCCGAATGGCTTTTCCCTCGACCAAAACGGGATCGAAGGCCTGAATTCCGAGCCTGTGTAGCGTCGGTGCGCGATTCAAGAGCACGGGATGCTCGCGAATGACTTCGTCCAACACATCCCACACTTCCGGACGTTCTTTTTCAACCAACCGCTTGGCACTCTTGATGGTCGTGGCCGCCCCACGTTCTTCCAATTTGTGGAAGATGAACGGCTTGAACAATTCCAACGCCATTTTCTTGGGCAACCCGCATTGGTGCAAACGCAACTCTGGACCGACGACGATGACGGTTCGACCGGAATAGTCGACGCGCTTGCCGAGCAAGTTCTGACGGAACCGCCCTTGCTTGCCCTTCAACATGTCGCTCAAGGACTTCAACGGCCGCTTGTTTGGCCCACGAATCGCGCGGCCTCGACGACCATTATCAAACAGGGCGTCGACTGCCTCTTGCAGCATGCGCATTTCGTTACGAATGATCACGCCAGGCGCCTTCAGTTCAATCAACCGCTTCAAACGATTATTACGGTTAATCACCCGGCGATACAGATCATTGAGATCCGACGTGGCAAAACGACCGCCATCCAACGGCACGAGGGGACGCAATTCCGGCGGCAGGACCGGGATGACATCCATAATCATCCACTCAGGCTTGTTTCCTGAACGCCGGAATGCCTCGAGCACCTTCAGCCGTTTCGCATACTTCTTTTTCAAGGCCGCCGACGCGGAGGCTTTCGCCTTCACATGCAACTCATCCCACTGCGTATTGATATCGACCTTGCGCAGCAATTCTCGAATGGCCTCAGCCCCAATCCCGACCTTGAACGCCCCGCTGCCATACTCCGACTGCAACGAACGCAGCTGTTCCTCAGAAACGAGCTCCTGCTCACTCATGCTCGTGGAGCCCGGGTCCACCATCACGTAGCTCTCGAAATAGAGAATCTTTTCGAGTTGCTTGAGGCTCATGTCCAAGAGCGTGCCAATCCGGCTCGGTACGCCCTTCAAAAACCAGATGTGTGCCACGGGAGCTGCCAGCTCAATGTGCCCCATCCGCTCGCGACGCACCTTCGATTGAATGACTTCCACGCCGCACTTGTCGCAGACAATGCCGCGATGCTTCATGCGTTTATACTTACCGCAGTTGCACTCCCAGTCCTTGATCGGGCCGAAAATCTTGGCACAGAACAACCCATCCTTTTCCGGCTTGAAGGAGCGGTAGTTGATCGTTTCCGGCTTTTTAACTTCGCCGTATGACCATGACCGGATCTTTTCGGGCGACGCGATACGAATGCGCATCGAGTCGAACGACACCGAGTCACGCGGCTTCTCGAATAATGTGTATACACCTTCCAAGGTTGATCCCTCCTTAACGGTCGCCTGAGCGCAGTTCTGAGTGGTGAGCTAGCCGATGTGTCCGCTCGCAGAACTCAGCACTAGAATCAGTCCTTCGATTTAACCAATTCGACATCAAGCCCAAGACTTTGCAGCTCTTTGACCAACACATTGAACGATTCCGGCAGCCCAGGCTCCAGGAACGGCTCGCCCTTGACGACCGCTTCGTACATACGAGAGCGACCGGGGACGTCATCTGACTTCACCGTCAGGAATTCCTGAAGAATGGAAGCAGCACCATAGGCTTGAAGTGCCCAGACTTCCATTTCTCCCAATCGCTGACCACCAAACTGCGCTTTTCCTCCAAGCGGTTGCTGGGTGACCAACGAATAGGGACCGATGGACCGAGCATGAATTTTATCATCGACCAAGTGGTGCAACTTCAGCACATACATATACCCCACCGTAACGGGGCTGCTGAACGACTCGCCAGTCCGACCATCCATCAGGACCGTCTGCCCGCTGGGCGACAACTTGGCCTTCTTGAGAAGCTCCTTAATCTCTTTCTCAGAAGCACCGTCGAATACCGGACTCGCGACCTTGATACCCAGCGCACGAGCGGCCCATCCGAGGTGAGTCTCCAGAATCTGACCGACGTTCATACGCGACGGCACGCCCAACGGATTGAGCACGATCTCCACCGGCGTCCCGTCAGGCAGATAGGGCATATCCTCTTCCGGCAATACGCGCGAGACCACACCTTTGTTGCCATGACGGCCGGCCATCTTGTCACCAACCTGGATCTTTCGCTTCATTGCGATATAGACCTTGACCAGCTTGATGACGCCCGGAGGAAGCTCATCGCCTCGCCTCAGGCGACCAACCTTTTCGTCGTACAATGTTTGCAGGATTTCGATCTGCTCCTTGGCGCGGCGCTCCACATCCTCGAGTTCCTTCTGCTCATCCGGATCACTGAGGATGATGTGGCGAACCATGTCGTCCGGGAGGCGCTTCAAGATTTCCGCCGTGAGCTTACCCTTCTTTTTCAAAATGACGTCCCCGGTTTCCGGGTCCATCAGATCACGGCCGACCACCTTGCCGAGCAAGAGCTTGCGAACCTTCTTCGTTTTCTCGTCATCAATGATGCGCAACTCTTCCTGGTGGTCGCGCTGCAACTTCATGTGATCTTCGCTCTCGATGCTCTTCGAGCGTTCGTCCTTATCCAGACCTTTTCTGGAGAAAATCTTCACATCGACGACGATCCCTTCGACACCGGGAGGCACCGTAAGGGATGTATCCTTCACATCACCGGCTTTTTCTCCGAAGATCGCCCGCAACAATTTCTCTTCCGGCGTCAGCTGCGTCTCACCTTTCGGCGTGACTTTTCCTACAAGAATATCGCCAGGCTTCACTTCGGCACCGATGCGGATGATGCCACTCTCATCCAAGTCGCGGAGCGCTTCTTCGCCGACGTTTGGAATATCGCGCGTAATGTCCTCTTTGCCCAACTTAGTGTCCCGGGCTTCCACCTCGAACTCTTCGATGTGGATGGAGGTAAACGCGTCCTCCCGCACCAATTTCTCACTCAACAAAATCGCGTCTTCGAAGTTGTAGCCCCCCCAAGGCATAAACGCGACGAGCACGTTCTTCCCAAGCGCCAACTCTCCATGGTCAATAGCCGGACCATCCGCCAGCACCTGTCCACGCTTCACCGGCTCGCCGACCCGGACCACCGGCGTTTGAGTGATACAGGTATTCTGGTTCGAACGTTGGAACTTGATCATTTCATAGACGTCGAGACCTGAATCATTGCGCTTGCGCCCCTCCTTGGCATCGGCCCGAACTACGATACGAGTCGCATCGACGCTTTCCACCACACCTTCGCGCTTGGCTTGCACGACGTAGCCTGAATCGCGAGCCACGACGGCTTCCATGCCGGTTCCCACCAAGGGAGACTCTGCCTTGAGCAGGGGCACGGCTTGCCGCTGCATGTTCGATCCCATCAAGGCACGATTCGCGTCGTCGTGCTCCAGGAACGGCACCAGTGCGGTCGCCACGCTGACGACCTGCTTTGGCGACACATCCATATATTCGATCTTATCAGGCGTTGCCGTAATAAAATCTCCAGCTGATCGTGCCGACACCGTTTCGGAAACGAGACGACCTCCGGTATCGAGCTTTGAGTTGGCCTGGGCGATAATATACTTATCTCCCTCGATGGCCGAGAGATACTCCAACTCATCACTCACACGCCCCTTCACAACCTTCCGATACGGCGCCTCAATGAATCCGAACTCATTGATGCGGGCATACGTCGCCAAGGACGTAATCAACCCGATGTTGGGGCCTTCCGGCGTTTCAATCGGACAAATGCGGCTGTAGTGGGAAGGGTGTACGTCGCGCACTTCAAAGCCGGCTCGTTCTCGGGTCAAACCGCCTGGCCCCAGGGCCGACAACCGGCGCTTGTGGGTGATTTCCGCCAGGGGATTGGTTTGATCCATAAACTGGGACAGCTGGCTGCTACTGAAGAACTCTTTGACCGCTGCAACAACTGGCTTCGCATTGATCAAGTCATGGGGCAGCACCGTCTCCATATCCAGGAGATTCATCCGCTCCTTGATGCTGCGCTCCATCCGGACGAGACCGAGGCGGAATTGATTTTCCAACAATTCACCGACGGACCGCACCCGACGATTCCCCAAGTGGTCGATGTCGTCAATTTCCCCACGGCCGATCTTCAGATTGACCAGGTAGCGCACCACCTCGACAATGTCTTGCGCCGTCAAGGTACGCTGCTCCAAGGCGAAATCAAGTCCCAACTTCTTATTGAGCTTCAACCGTCCAACAGGAGACAGATCGTAGCGCTTAGGGCTCAAGAAAAGGTTATCGAACAACGCACGGGCGGTTTCCACCGAAGGCGTCTCGCCCGGTCGAAGCCGACGATAGATCTCAACCATCGCCTCTTCTTTAGACCCGGTACGCTCCATGTCGAGCGTATCAAGGATGACCAACGTCGCATTGGTCGTATCCAAATACACAACCTTGAATTCCTCAATATCGCTATCGAGAATCTTCTCGAGAATCTCCTCGGTGAGACGTTGATTTTTTTCGGCCAACGATTGCTTCTTGCCGCTATCGACCAACTCTGTCAGCACCGCACGGCCGACCAGCTCGGCAGGCGTCACCGGGATCTCCTTAATCCCTGCGGCTTTCAGTTTGGCGATCAACGCCTTCGTTAATTTGGCGCCTTCGCGAACCAGCGGATCTTTACCGCCCTTCTCCGTCACCTCCGTCGAGCACTTCAGGCCGTGATGGATTTCCGGGTCGAGCTTCCGATAGAGCTTCCCCTTGGAAACACGGATCTCCTCCACCGGATAGTACATCCGCAACAAGTCGTCAGTGCTATAACCGAAAGCCTTCAAGAGAATGGTCGCCGGCATTTTACGCCGACGATCGATACGCACATACAGGATATCCCGGGCGTCGAACTCAAAATCGAGCCACGATCCGCGATAGGGAATAATCCGAGCCGAATACAAGACCTTGCCACTGGCATGCGTACGCCCCTTGTCGTGCGTGAAGGACGCGCCCGGCGAGCGGTGCAACTGACTGACCACCACCCGCTCGGTCCCGTTAATAAGGAACGTTCCGCGCTCGGTCATGAGCGGCAATTCGCCGACATACACCTCTTGCTCACGAACGTCCAACACCTTCTTCTTCGGCCCCTTGTCTTCCTTGTCGAACACAATGAGCCGCACACGCAACTTCAAGGGAACGGCAAACGTCATGCCCTGCTCAAGACACTCCCGCTCGTCGTATTTCGGCGTCCCTAGCGAGTAGTTGGAAAACTCTAAGGCTGCCGTATTGTTGTAATCGGTGATTGGAAACACGCTCGCTAACGCCGCCTGCAACCCCTGGTCCTTGCGACGATCTGGCTCGACCTCCATCTGGAGAAACTCTTCGTAGGACCGCTTCTGGATTTCGATGAGATCGGGAATATCGATACTCGTACGAATCCGAGAAAAATCCTTACGTTCGACAAACTCCGAAAGAGTCGATTCCGACATTCGTTAGCCCTCCAAGCTCATAAGGAGATGAGCGCCCCGCGCCATCCCGACGAACAACTCACACCGCGGAACAAGACACACTACTTAATCTCGACTTTGGCTCCGCTCTCCTCGAGCTTCTTCTTCATCGCGTCAGCTTCTTCCTTGGTCGCGCCGGACTTGATGGGCTTTGGCGCACCTTCGACCAAATCCTTCGCTTCCTTGAGCCCGAGACTGGTGAGCTCACGCACCACCTTGATGACTTGAATCTTCTTGTCGGCCGGAGCGCTGGCCAGAATGACATCAAAGGAGGTCTTCTCTTCAGCTGGCGCCGCCGCCGCACCACCGCCACCGCCCACTGCCGCAACGGCCACCGGTGCTGCCGCCGTCACGCCAAAACGCGACTCCAGGCCCTTCACCAATTCCGCCAACTCCAATACGCTCATGCCCTCGATTGCCTTGATCAATTCATCCTGCGACAATTTTGTTCCTGCTGCTGCTGACATGTCCCCCTCCCCTTTCTTTTTATCCTGAATGGCTGCAATGACTCGCACAAACTTGCTCAAGACTCCGCTCAACGCATAGACCACACCACGTATCGGCCCCTGCATGGCCGACAACAACATGGCGATCAACACTTCCTTCTTCGGCAGCTGCGCAATCGCTGTCAGATCGGCCGCCTGCACCAACCTGCCTTCCAATACTCCGACCGTCACCTTCATTTTTTCAGAGCGTTTTTCCGCCTGAATAAAATCGCGCAAGATTTTGGCCGGAAGAACCGGATCGTCGTACCCAATCACGAGCCCGGTCGGGCCCTTAAAATGCTCCTTCGCATCAGCCAGGGTGGTCCCGACAGACGCCCGCACAGCCAGAGTATTCTTGACGACACAGTATTCAGCCTTGGCACCGCGCAATTGCCTGCGCAGCTCAGTCATCTGACTGACGGGCATCCCGGCACATTCCGTCAGAATAGCCAAGCGTGCGCGACCGAACTTTTCCGTCAACTCCGCGATCGCTGTTGCTTTTTCTTCTTTCTTCATGCCTTTCCCCTTACTGAGAACCTGTCCGTTCTCACCCCCACAACTTCGAGAGCGCCACTGGATCCAGCTTCACACCAGGACCCATGGTGCTCGACATTGTCACGCTCTTGAGATAACGCCCCTTACAAGATGACGGCTTTGCCTTGACCACCGATTCCAACACCGCCTGAGCGTTGTCACACAATTTCTGCACATCGAATGACACCTTGCCGACCGGAACCTGCACGATACCAGCCTTCTCCACCTTGAATTCGACGCGGCCCTTGCGAATTTCGCTCACGGCCTTTCCGACCTCGAACGTCACCGTCCCCGTCTTCGGGTTTGGCATCAGGCCTCGCGGACCGAGCACTTTACCGAGCTTACCGACGGAGGCCATCAAGTCGGGGGTAGAGATTGCGCAATCAAACTCCATCCATCCGCCCTTAATTTTTTCCATCAGATCATCGGCGCCCACATAGTCAGCCCCGGCTTGCTTCGCTTCCTGCTCTTTCTCACCCTTAGCAAACACGAGCACGCGGAGCTTTTTCCCGGTACCGTGCGGGAGCGCGGTCGTCCCGCGAACCATCTGATCCGATCGTTTCGGATCAACGCCCAGCCGAATGGCCAAATCAACGGATTCGTCATACTTCGCGAAGGCGGCCTGCTTGACAGCTTCAACCGCCTCCTTCAACTCATAAAACCTGGGCTCGATCTTCTCCTGAGCCGCGGTCATTTTCTTTCCCATACTGCTACTCCTTCACATCCGCCGGAGGTTCACTCTGCAGAAACTTACTGGACGGTGATACCCATGCTGCGCGCCGTCCCCTGAATAATATTGATGGCGCCCTCAAGGTCGGCCGCATTCAGATCGGACATTTTCTTCTGCGCAATCTCCCGAATCTGAGCTTGCGTGACTTTCCCAACCTTATCCTTGTGCGGGACGCCAGAACCCTTGATGATACCGGCAGCCTTCTTGAGCAGATCCGACGCCGGCGGAGTCTTCATAATGAAGGTGAAGCTCCGGTCCTTATAGACCGTAATGATCACCGGGATAATGCTATCCCCTTCTTTTTGGGTTTTTGCATTGAACTGCTTGCAAAACTCCATGATGTTCACGCCGTGCTGTCCCAGCGATGGACCGACAGGCGGAGCAGGATTCGCCTTGCCGGCCGGAATTTGCAACTTAATCTGTGCTGATACTTCCTTGGCCATGAGTTACTCCCTGAGAACTGCGGACTGCGCGGGAGGACCGAGAACGGCCCTCAGCCCCGACCATCAATCCAGTGACCTCAAATACGTTCGACCTGCAAAAACCCGAGTTCGACCGGAGTGGACCGGCCAAAAATGCTGACAAACACCTTCACACGATTGTGGTCGGCATCCACATCATCGACGGCACCGTTGAAGCCCAAAAATGGACCGTCGACGATACGAACGTTATCGCCCTTGATAAATCTCACCTGCTCACGCGGACCGGCTGCTCCGGCATCCACCTGCTTCAGCAACGAATCCACCTCTTCAGTGGATAGAGGCGTCGGCTGAGCCCCGCCCCCGACGAATCCCGTCACCTTCGGCGTTTCCTTGATCATCTGCAAGGTTTCATCGGCCAGGGGCGACTCCAATTCAATCAACACATACCCGGGGAAAAATTTTCGCCGGGACGTCCGCCGCTTGCCGTCCTTGATCTCGATGACATCTTCCGTGGGCACCAACACCTGCCCAAGTCGCTCAGTGAGCCCCATTTGATTAGCACGCTCAAGGAGACTGGTCTTGACGCGCCCCTCGAAGCCCGCATAGGTGTGGATGACGTACCAGTTCTTATTGCTCATCATCTCCTCTCAGCTGAACATCCAGCATCGTATCGTCCGGCACCACCGGACCTGTCCAGCCGCACCACGCAACTAAATGACCTTGCGCATCAGCCAGCCCAGCACGGAATCCATCATCGACAAATACAGAGACATCAGGATGCAGAACACGATCACGACCGTCGTCGCGCCGATCGTTTCCGCCTTCGTCGGGAAAGACACCTTCTTCAATTCGCCGCGCACACCGTCGATGAATTCTCGAACAGAGGTGATCAATCGCTGAAACACGGTTACAATCCTCTCTTACAGCCACACGGGGGGAAACCTCACGCCCACCCGAAATCCCACAAGTCACAGCGGCACATTCGAATTGGCAGGGGCACTAGGATTTGAACCTAGACTCTCGGTTTTGGAGACCGATGTGCTGCCATTGACACCATGCCCCTCCGCCCGAAACCTGCACGCCGCCAAGTGGACCGCCACCAAACCGGCATCGATGCCTTACTTCACTTCTTTGTGGGCAATGTGCTTCCGGCAAAATTTGCAGAACTTGTTCCGCTCCAAGCGGTCCGGGTCATTCTTCTTGTTTTTGCGGGTCGTATAATTCCGCTGCTTGCAGACCGTACAGGCCAAGTCGATAATTTCTCGCATGTCGTACCCCGTGAGGCAAGGAGCATGACGCGGGAGAACCAGCCATCCCCGCCATCAAACACCTAACGCCTAACGCCTCCCTCTACTACGCTAGAATTTCCGTGACGACGCCCGAGCCGACGGTTTTGCCGCCCTCGCGCACCGCGAACCGCAAGCCCTGATCCATCGCGATCGGGCTGATCAATTCGCCCGTCACCGTCACATTGTCGCCCGGCATCACCATCTCCACACCCGCCGCCAACGTCACGATCCCCGTCACGTCCGTCGTCCGGAAGTAGAACTGCG
>ERZ724507.675-NODE-675-length-15278-cov-4.463378_pt1 | contig 15278 bp, 14 predicted proteins | sample MGYA00376040_ERZ724507 | MGnify/ENA primary metagenome ERZ724507 (study PRJEB28724, sample SAMN07190883) | activated sludge metagenome | isolation source: activated sludge of sewage treatment plant in Hong Hong | place: Hong Kong | collected 2016-03-17 ...
ACCCGGTGGTACCGCCGCCTTCAGGCGGCGCATCAAAAAAGGGGGGCAGTAAATAAATAAATCGCCGCCTGAAGGCGGCGGTACCGGCCCGATACCCGGAAGCCTTTGTACTTTTGCGCCAACTTTCGGCGACGCATTTTGTTTCCGGTAAAAAGCAAAGGATTTTGATATGGCAATTATGATTACAGACGAGTGCATCAATTGTGGCGCTTGTGAACCTGAATGTCCCAATAACGCGATTTACGAAGGCGGAGTAGAGTGGGCCATTTCTGATGGTAATACGGTAAAAGGAGATTATACGCTCGAAGATGGCGCTGTGGTGAACGCAATGAGCAAGAACGCACCGGTTTCCAATGACTTTTATTACATCGTTCCCGATAAATGTACGGAGTGCGTCGGGTTTCATGAAGAGCCCCAATGTGCGGCCGTTTGTCCGGTAGACTGTTGTGTTCCCGACCCGGATCGTGTCGAAACCGAAGCGGTGTTGCTGGACAAGAAAGCCCGCCTGCATTTATAGAGCGGGTTCCTTCCCAAATATGAAGTTTTCATGGTTCTAATAATTGCCTGCTTCCGGCAACGGCGAGCGGGCAATTTTTTCCAGGGCATCAAATACATCCGAATAATCGAAGGTACCCGGATTTTGCCAGAAATCAAGCGTTTGGCGCAACTGATCGGTAGTGGATACGCCGAGCACAATGCCTTGAATATTTGGATTCAAACCGGCATAGATCAGCCCGATCTGATTCATGGTTTTCAGCGGAGGCCGCACAAATGCAGTATTCCAGTCTGGAAGTTTCGAACTGATCTGGCGGGCGATTTTTTCCGCTTTCTCCGGCTGCCCTCCCCGCGCTAGAAAAGTACTTTCTGCACCGTATACCGCGTCCAGTTTTATACCTCCCGCATTGATACCGTAGGCAAAACACCGGTGACCTGCAGTTCCGGAATTGCCGGCCGAATCATTGGGCGAGACTGTAAACAAGGGCCGGTAACGCCCAAGGTCCGATTGCAGCATGTTGTGCTTCAACTGAATGTCGAATGTCAACCCGCAATCCGTATTTGCCTGCGCATAAACATCCGGGTGTGCGACGCCGGAAATGCCGGCATCGATGTTCATCTCCTGTTGCAGGTATTTCAATGCTTTCAGCGACGACCGGATGGCCGATGCGTCGTCCCGGTTGTCCCAGTGAAACATCAGGCATCGCAGGTTTTCCCCCAACAGGCGGTAATATTCTTCTCCCATCATCATGACGAACGACGGAGCGAGATTGGATACCGGCGAGCGCATGTTGTCCAGACTGCCGATTTTCATCGTAATGTGCATATCGTGCAGCCCATGTGCACGCAGGTACTCAAACAGGATATTTTCCGAAGCGCGAAAATCTGCCGGAATTTTGTTGATGGGATAATTGGTGGCACAATCAATCTCCCGCATACCTGCACCGATCCAGGCGTCCAGTATTTTAAACGCCGCCGGTTTTGAAACCGTCCAGCCCCATTGAGCAGTACCCAGTACAAGCGTCTTTTGTTCAATAACTTTATTTGCCATCACGCCAAATTTTAATCCACTCATTGTTTTTCGTCGTAAATATGCATCTCTAATAACACATGTCATGATAAATATGCGTGTCGCCGATGAATCGCACACCGGCATCGTAGCAGAACTGCTTTCCGATCTTTTTGAAGAAGTGGGGCATACCCTTCGGGCGCCGGAGATTGCCGGGATTTTTTCGGAGATCGATGCCGATTCAGGCCATTCCGCACTGCTGGCCTTCGACGAGGACGAAGCGGTTGGCGTGATTACGGTGGTGGAGACACTGTCGCTCTATGCCGGAGGCCGCATCGGGGTGATCAACGAATTGTATGTGGTGCCAGATTATCGATCCGAAGGGGTAGGCAAACTATTGCTGGATATGGCAAAAGAACTGGCGGAGCAACGCGGCTGGACGCGGCTGGAGGTGACCACTCCCGGAGCGGAATACGAAAAAACATTGCACTTCTACGAGCGCGAAGGCTTTTTCGCGATTGGTCCGCGGTACAAGTATGAACTGTAGGGCTGGGCCCGATCCTGTTCTCAGGGCTTCCGTTTTTTCAATACCGCCATGGCCCGGATGTACTGCCTGGCCAGACCCGGTATGTTGACGCGACTGCTGCTGGTGTCATCTGTCCATTTGACGGGCAATTCACACATGTTCAGACCTTTCCATTCCGCCACAGTCAATAGTTCCGTACTGAAAAACCATCCGTTTGAAACAGCCCCTCCCGCCATCAGCGACGGCACGTGCCGTCGAAGCAGCCATTTGAATCCGCACATGCCATCGGAAAATCGAATGCCCAGATACACCTTCAGCATCAGATTGAATACCCTCGACGTGATTTCCCTTTTCAGGGTCCTGCCGATAACCTTCGACCCTTTGTGCAGCCGTGTGCCGTACACAAGATCGAAGCCTTCAGTGGCCAATGCATGGTAGGCCTGAATAAAATGATGGAGATCGGTAGCCAGGTCGAGATCCATGTATCCTACAATATCGGCATCGCTGTTGGTCCACGATGTTTTCAGCGCCAGACCCACACCTTTTTCCGGTACTCTGATCAGGCGCACTTCCGGGAAATCGTCGCACAGTACTTCGGCGATATGCGCTGTTTGGTCTGTGCTGCCATTGTCGGCAATAACGATGCGCCATTGACCCGGATCGGGAAATTTGTTCTTCAGGAAAGTATGCAGTACCCTGACTTGTCGGTCAAGCGTTGCTTCTTCATTCAATACGGGGATCGTAATGTCAAACGTCATGGTCGGATAGGATAAAGTCGCGCCCGCAGGCTAATTGTCGCTGCAAAGGAAATCCCTATTTTTATAATCCGGAACATTGCTGAAAGCCCTTGCTCTTTTTAATTTTATCGGTTGTTTTACCTTACTTTGTCCGAAAATCCCGGATTGTCGCCGACGAATTTGGGAAGCCGGGGCATTCCACCATCACTTTTGATCCGTATTGCAAAACATAATGAGCGATTTTTTAAAGAAATTCAAATCTGTGTTCGTCGTCGAGGCGGAAGATGCCAACGCCCAGAACGCCGGTCAGCAACCGCAAAGACCGCAACACCCCGCCGAGATGACCGCTCCGCCGCCACCCGTAAAAAAGTCAACGGGTGCAGGCGCGGTGAGCGACAAATTTGTCGAAGTGCTCCTCGGGGCTCTGGAGAAGAGCAACCAGGAAGGGTTCGATTATCTGGAATTCAGGCAGGCATTGAAAAATCTGGCCAGGATGCCGATGGATGAGCAGACCCGTTTCCATTCCGCCTATGCCATGGCCCAAACCATGGGTATCACGCCGGCCAAACTCGTCGAATCGGCCAAGGTTTACCTTAACGTACTTGCCAATGAGCAGGCCAAGTTCAACGAGGCCCATGCCCAGCAGCGTGCCAAACTGATCGGCAACCGGGAAGAAGAGGTGAAAAACCTGGAAGCCATGATCCAGCAGAAAACCGAACAGATCAGTCAACTGACCCTGCAAATCGAAGAACACCGCCGGCAAAGCGAACAGATTCGGTCGGAAATTGGTGAAAGCACGGTGAAGATCGAAAATACCAAAGCTGATTTCGATACCACCTTCGATTCGGTGAGCGGACAAATACAGGAAGACATTGGCAAGATCCAACAGTACCTGAAGTGACGGTTTACACCGGAACTACAGCCATTTCATCATAAACTTTTTTGAAAATGAACGACTTGCTTAAAAATCCCATACTTGCCTTCTTCGCCGGCCTGCTGGCGTTGTGGCTCATTTATTACCTGCTTAAACTGACCATCAGTTTATTCTGGGTGTTTGTGCTGGCGTTTGTGGTTCTTTACTTTGTCAACGATCGCTTCCGCCGCTCTGTTCGGATTTTTTTTAACAGCTTGTTGAACAAAAACTAGTGTCATTCGTGTCCAATGTATTGGGACCATGCTGAATGACGAACTGACGACTTTCTAACCTACTCACATTTTATTCGCAAATCAAACGATGACTGACTTGCAACCTATTAAACCCAAAAACTTTTGGGAACGCCCCGAGGGACTCACCGGAGGACTTTTTATGGCCGCGATTCTGCTGGGTGGCGGTTTTTTGCTCTACCAGGCACTGCCTACCCTGATTGTGCTTGCCCAGAATACGCTTTACCTCGCAGGACTCCTGGCCGCACTTGCTGCGGTGGTTTACGTCGTGCTTGACCCGAAAATGCGCAACCTCATCTGGTACATGTACAAGTCTGTCATGCGCTGGATCACGGGTATGTTTGTACAGCTCGATCCCATCGGTATCCTGAAAAGTTATATCGAGGACCTGAAAGATAATCTGGGCAAGATGAATACCCAGATCAGCAGTCTGAAGGGCCAGATGTACAAACTGGGCGAGATGATCAAGCAAAACCAGCGCGATATCCAGAACAACCTCGGACTGGCCAGCAAAGCCAAAGAAACCGGCAAGGAATCTATCATGGTGCTGAAAGCGCGCAAGGCAGGGCGGCTGCAGGAGTCCAATATGAAACTCGAAGACCTGTACAAACGCATGGAAGTGCTCTACCGCGTGTTGACAAAAATGTACGAAAACTCCGAGATCATGCTGGAAGACCTGTCCGATCAGGTGGTGGTAAAAGAACAAGAATACAAGGCCATCAAGGCCAGCCACAGCGCCATTCGCTCGGCGCAGGCCATCCTGAGCGGCAACTCTGACAAAAAGTACATGTACGACATGGCCCTGGAAGCCATGGCCGAGGATGTGGGACAGAAAGTAGGTGAAATGGAGCGCTTCATGGATATGTCTAAAAACTTTATGGACGGCATAGACCTCCAGAACGGTGTATTCGAAGAAGAGGGCCTGGCCATGCTGGAAAAATGGGAAAAAGAAGGCGTGTCCTTCCTGCTCGGTGGCGAAAAAAGCAAACTGATCGCCAAAGCCAATAACCCGACCGAAGTGCTCGACCTGAATGCGCCCGTCCATACGCCTGCAAAGGCAGATCGCGGCGGCAACCAGTATGACAATTTTTTTGAACAGTAAAATGTACTTTGAAGTATAGTGTAATGTGCAACGCCTTACTTCAACCCCCGAATTCCCCAACTTCAAACTTCAAACGCTATGGCTCGTTTAACTTCATTTTCCAAATTTCTCATAACCCTCCTCATCGTGGGAGGTGTATTTTTCATCGGCCGGTATTTTATGAACAATACCGAGGCCGGCAAGGAACTCATTGAAAAAGCAAAAACCGCGGACGAAGGTTCTGCTTCAGGCGATATCAACGTCGGCGTAGTGACCTGGGGCGGTTATGCAGGCGGCCAATACTGGAATAAAGGCTTCAAGCCAAATTCGGACAGCCGCTTCTTTAAAGACTACGGATTCAACGTGGAATTCAAAATCCTCGACGACCCAACCGCAAGCCGCAACGCGTGGAAAAATGACGAGGTGCAGCTGCTCTGGGCCACCATTGATGCTTTGCCGACGGAAATGCCCGGACTCGCTGCCTACGACCCGGTGGTTGTTTTCCAGGCCGACTGGTCGCGCGGCGGCGACGCCATAGTGGTGCGCCGCGGCATAGGATCGGTGGGCGACCTGCGTGGTAAAAAAATTGCCGTTGCAGAGCTGTCTCCTTCACACTCCTTCCTCATCTGGCTGCTCAGCGCGGCCGGCATGACCACCGGCGATGTGGAAGTGGTCGGCGTGCCCTCTCCGATTGAGGCCGCAGATGCCTTCAAAGCGAATAACGTGGACGCCGCCGTGGTCTGGTCGCCCTTCGACGAAGAATGTGTGCAAAAAGTACCCGGTGCGCGTGTCCTGCAAAGTACGCGGAATGCTTCCAACATTATAGCCGACGTATTCATCGCCAAACGGAAATGGGTGGAAGCCAACCGCGAACGGGTGCAGCAACTCTACGAAGGCTGGATGAAAGGCGCTGCCGAGATCAACCGCAGCCCGTCTGCCAAACAGGAGGCTGCCCAGATACTGGCTGATGCCTTCGACGGATTTACCAAAGATGATGCGATTAAAGCCATCGACAATGTGCGCCTGTGTACCCACGGCGACAACCGCAACTTTTTCGGCCTCAACCGCAGTGATTACAAAGGTGTGACCGGCGAGGAACTCTACAGCCGCATGACCAAGGAATACCGCAGTGCCGGCGTGCTGAAAAGCAGTGACGAAGTACCTGTCTGGTCGAGGGCTGCCTATTTCGGCGCTGTCGAACGCTCCTCGCTGAGCGGCAATGAACACGCTGCCGAAGGGCAAAAGGCTTTCGCCAGCATCTCCGACAAAGAAGCCAAAAGCCGGGAGGCCGTTGCCACCAAGCGCGTGAGTATTTCTTTCCGGTCTGGTGAGTTCCAGCTGGATGAGAACGCCAAGTACATCGTCGACAACGAAATGGTGCCCATAGCCAAGGCATTCGCCAACAGTCGTGTGCGCGTGGAGGGTAATACTGACAACGTGGGCAATGCTGCGTCCAACGTTGCGCTTTCCAAAAAACGTGCACAATCGGTCATTGACTACCTCGTCAAGGAATACGGTATGCCGCGCAGCCGGTTTATCGCGATCGGCAACGGACCGGACAAACCTGTTGAGGATAACAGTACGGAAGAAGGCCGCCGGAAAAACCGTCGTACCGATTTTGAATTGGTAGAGGAGTGATCGCGGTTTTTTCGGATTAGACCAACGCACCCGGCTTGCAGGCAAACTGTGAGCCGGGTGTTTTGTCTTTAACCGGGGTTTGTTTTGAAGTTTGAGGTGCTCTACGATGCACTCCTTGTATGTAATGGCCCGAATAAGGAAGTGGTGCAATTGCTAGGTGGGTGTTTAGTTGTGGAGTAGTAAAACCATCATTTGTTTTTACCTGTTGTATACGAAAGTCAGTTATCTCTGGATATGATGAACCACCTCCAACACGAAACATCTCCCTACCTCCTGCAGCATGCCCACAACCCGGTAGACTGGTACGCCTGGAAGCCCGAAGCCTTTGAACGGGCAAAACGGGAACAGAAGCCAATCCTGGTCAGCATCGGATATTCCACCTGCCACTGGTGTCATGTGATGGAGCGTGAATCCTTTGAAAACGAGGATGTTGCGGCGTTCATGAACGAAAACTTCATCAACATCAAGGTGGACCGGGAAGAACGGCCCGATGTGGACGGTATTTATATGGAGGCCTGTCAGATACTTACCGGCGGTGGCGGCTGGCCGCTCAACTGCTTCCTTACTCCCGAAGGCAAGCCCTTTTACGCAGGCACCTACTTTCCGCCCCGACCTGCCCACAACCGCCCTTCGTGGCTTCAATTGCTCCAGCACCTCCACTCCATCTGGGAAACCAAACGCGATGTTGCGCTCGATCAGGCAGAAAAACTGCTCCACCACATCCGTCGCAACGACGCGGTTTTTATCGCACCGCCTGAAGCCCTGAACCCCTTGAGTTCCGAAGCCCCGAAACCCGTGAACCCCGAAACTATTTACTACCAGATGCGGGAACGTTTCGACCGCGTCGAAGGCGGATTTGGCGGCGCGCCGAAATTCCCGTCTACCATGGCGATTCAATATCTGCTGAACTACCATTACTTCACCGGTAACCCTGAGGCACTTGAACACGCACTGTTTTCCCTGGAGAAAATGATCCACGGTGGCATTTACGACCAGATTGGCGGCGGGTTTGCGCGTTATGCGACCGACCGCGAGTGGCTGGTACCGCATTTTGAAAAAATGTTGTACGACAATGCCCTGCTCGTTTCCGTGCTTTCCGAAGCCTATAAGTTAACGGTGGACGGTGGACGGTGGACGGTAGACGGTAGACGGGAGACGGTGGACGGGAGACGGTGGACGGTGGACGGGAGTGGATTGCTTGAGACAAATAGAAAACAAGCCGAAGGGGATAGCAACAGGGAACCCTCCCTGTCAGGTACCGATGAATCGTCCACCGTCCACCGTCCGCCGTCTACCATCCACCGTCTACCGTCTCCCGTCCACCGTCTCCCGTCCACCGTCCACCGTCCACCGTCCGCCGTCTACCATCCACCGTCTCCCGTCTCCCGTCCACCGTCCACCGTCCACCGTCCACCGTCCACCTTCTCCCGTCATCCAGGAGACAATTGAAGAAACACTGGAGTTTGTTTTACGGGAAATGACCCATCCCGAAGGAGGCTTCTACTCTGCCCAGGATGCCGATTCAGAGGGCGTAGAGGGCAAGTTCTACGTTTGGGATAAATCCGAAATCGAAAAGGTGCTGGGAGCGGAGTCCGGCCTTTTTTGCGCTTTTTACGGTGTGACGGAGGAAGGCAACTGGGAAGGGAAAAATATCCTCTGGCGTCCGGTGGGTTATGATGCATTTGCCGAAGCGAATAAATTGCCGGTAGGAGAACTGAAGCAACGACTGAAATCCTGCCGTGAAAAACTGTATGCGGTGCGCTCCGGCCGCGTATGGCCCGGTCTCGACGACAAGGTGTTGCTCGACTGGAACGCCCTGATGGCATCTGCATTTGCTGCGGCCTACACCGCACTCGGTCATGAGCGATACCGTACTGCGGCCATTCGAAACATCGAATTCCTGCTGGCAAAATTTTCGTCCCGATCCCCGACCAATGACGAAATGGCGAACAACACGGCCTTCCTTCGCCATTCCTGGAAAAACGACCGTGCCCAGTACGATGCATTTCTCGATGACTATGCTTTTTTGATCGCTGCGCTGACGGATGTATACCAGATCACATTTGAAGAGCGCTACCTGCAACTGGCGGGCATGTATACGGAACACGTTATGCGCCATTTTTACGATACGGAAAGCGGCATGTTCTTTTTTACCGGCGCACAACAGGCCGACGTGATCCTGCGGAAGCGGGATTTGTACGACAATGCAACACCATCCGGCAACAGCACCATGGTGCACAACCTGCAGCGCCTCGGGATACTGCTCGACCGAAGCGAATGGCGCGAAACAGCCACCGGTATGTTGCTTATCATGCGCGATACACTGGAACGATATCCACTTTCTTTCGAGCGTTGGGCTACTGCAGCCCTTAACGAGGTTTGGCCCCTGCACGAAATCGCAGTGGTCGGCGGGAATGCAACGGAAAAGGCAACGGCTCTCCAGCGTATATTTTTGCCTAACAAGGTAATTGCCGCTGCGCCGGATACCGGATCGGCAATACCCCTTTTGGCTGATAAAACAGGAGCGCCGGACGCCTTGATCTATGTTTGCCGCAATTTTACCTGTCAGCGCCCGGTGGTTGGAATAGATGCATTCCGGGAGGCGGTCGTTGAAAATTAGAATGTTTGTCTTCGGGATACCGACGTTCCATATCTGCTGGACAAAAAAAATTATTTCTCCACCGGATTGTATACTTTCACCTCCCGAAGCGTTGTTTTGTATACCCGGCTTTTCACTGCGCTGGCCAAACACAAGCGGTACCTGAGCATGAAACACTACTTTACACCTATATTATTATTATGTGCTCCCACTTTTTTCGCCCAACACACGCCTCAGTACAGTATGTATGCCCTGAACCCATTCGCCGTCAATCCCGCCTATGCCGGTTTGGAAAACACGCTTGTCGCCACCGGCGTTTACCGGCAACAGTGGTCAAACCTGCAGGGAGCGCCGGTAACACAGCACCTCAACGCGCATCTGCCACTGTACTTTCTGAGCAGTGGGGTAGGGATAAAACTGGAGAACGATGCCATCGGCGCCCATCGCACCACGCAGGCTGCCGTAAGTTACAATTACCAACTGGAGTTAGGGCGCACTTCTGTCGTTTCTATCGGACTGAGTGCCGGGTTTATGCAATACTCGCTCGATGGCGCAAAACTCCGTGCGCCGGATGGCGTGTACGAAGCGCCGAATTTCAACCATAACGACCAGTTTTTACCGGAAGGAAAAGTACAGGCAGGTACGCCTTTTTTTGAAGCGGGTATTTTCCTCCAAACCCGAAAACTTCAGGCGGGCCTGTCGATGCAGCCGGCATTTGCACCTGTGCTTACCATTACCGGTGCGGATGCCCTCAAAATCGAGCCCGTACAGCACTATTATTTTTTCAGCGCGTATAATATCGAAGCCGGCGATCATTTGACAATCAAACCATCGGTTTTGGCTAAAACTGACTTAACTGTGACACAAGTAGAGATTTCATCCATTTTACAATGGAATGAAAATATATTTGCCGGCGCTTCGTTAAGGGGATTTGGCAAAATGGCCAAGGATGCGGCGGTGGTGATGGCGGGCTTTAAATTGAATGAAAAGACCACACTGGGGTATTCTTTTGATATTCCGCTTTCAGCACTTAAATCTGCCAACCGGGGAAGCCATGAATTGTTGCTTCGGTACAGTTTAAACCGACCGGTAGGTGCAGGCAAGTTACCCCCGGTGATTTACAACCCCAGATTCCTCTGAAAACAAAAAAATCTTTCGGCACTAGTCCGGCGACAAAATCAGTTACGGAATAGGTATTTACCCAATAAGACAGCGAATAATTGGGGATATCCGGTCGTTAAAAAAATCTGATTCGGATACAATGAAGCGTTAAAAAATCGTTTGTCAGGGGCGAAAAGTTGCGGGCAACCAATTTTATTTGGAATTCTTTTTTGCAAAGAATTTAATCCTCTATCTTTACGACCACTTTTTCCAAACCGAACAATTTATTTGGATAACACGGGTGTTAACATGAAAAAACTACAGAAATCACTTCTGCTCTTTCTCATCATTGCGGCAGCTGCCGCTTCATGCGGCCGCAAAGAGAGCGGTCAGCTAATTGGCGTAACCGACCGTCCGAGTTGGAAGGGGATTAATCCCTATGGTATGGTCTACGTCCCTTCCGGTACGCTTCACGTTGGTACAGGCGATGAAGACCTTAGTAAACAATTGGTTTCCCGTCCGAAGTCGATCTCTATTCAGGGCTTCTTCATGGACGACACTGAAATAACCAACAACGAATACCGCCAGTTCGTCAAGTGGGTTTCCGACTCGCTGGCACACGAAGCGCTTCAACACTACGTTGAAGATGAAGGCAATACCAGCGACAAGCAAATGATCGACTGGGAGCAGGAAATAGCCTGGGATGAGGACGAAGACGGCGCTTTGGAAGACCTGTACTACCAGGGCAACGAGCGTTTCTCTGGCCGCAAGGAGCTCGACGTGAGCAAACTGGTTTTCGAATACCAGTGGTACGACTGGCAGCGTGCTGCCCACGACCGCAACAGCAATCGTACCAGCCACATTCACAAGGAAAAAATCAAGGTTTATCCCGATACATTATGCTGGATACGCGATTACGCCTATTCTTATAATGAACCGATGACCCGTAACTATTTCTGGCACCCCGCTTTTGACGATTATCCCGTCGTCGGTGTAAACTGGAAAATGTCGAAAGCATTCTGCTACTGGCGCAGCAAGGTATGGGATATGTACTCTGAAAGCGAAGTCAATACGGAAGACTTCCGTCTGCCGACAGAGCATGAATGGGAATATGCAGCCCGTGGCGGTCGTGCAGAAGCGCCGTACCCCTGGGGTGCTTACTACACGCGCAACGCCAAAGGTTGCCTGCTGGCCAACTTCAAACCCGGTCGCGGTAACTACCCCGAAGACGGCGGTCTGTACACGGTAAAAGCCGATGCATACTACCCCAACGACTACGGTTTGTATTGCATGGCAGGTAACGTGGCTGAATGGACTGAAACGGCATACTATGAGAATGCTTACTCCTTTATTCACGATCTGAACCCCGATATTCGTTACGATGCCAAAGACGAAGACAGTCCTACCGACAAGCGTAAGGTAATTCGCGGCGGTTCGTGGAAAGACGTTGCATTCTTTATGCAGACCGGTACCCGTTCCTGGGAATACCAGGATACGACCAAATGTTACATTGGATTCCGCTCCGTACTCACTTTCCTCGGTCGTTCGATCAACGACTTTTAATTAAAGGGTTGAATAAAAAAGGCAAAACGCAAGAAAAATTTGCCAAACATATAATTTTCGTGCTCTTTCTTGCGTTTTGCCTTTTGTTTCAAACAGTTATTCTCCGACGGTATTCCGTCTTCGCCCTTGTTCCAGAACATCTTACACAGGCCGGCACAATTAACAAGTCTATCCGGGTGTTTGCCACTTGCGGACAATTCAGATAGATACCCCGTTATTTATTCGATTTTTTCATCGAATAAGTTTGCAGGCTATTACTACTTTTGCGACACCATTAACAACGCGATAACAAATTTCTAAGGATTAACCTTTTTGTAAACTGCTAAAAGTTTAAAAACAATGAGTTTCGTCAAGACCAAGTCTTTCAAGTACTTCAAAAACCTGCTTATCGGCGTAGGTGCCGCGATCGTTCTTCTGGGCGCGCTGTTCAAACTCGAAAGCTTTCCGTACGCTTCTGAATTCCTGATCGTGGGTCTTTCCACCGAGGCGATCATCTTCCTTTTCCTTGGCGTCATCGGGCCAGAGCCCGATTACTATTGGGATAAACTGTATCCGGGCCTCGATGATTACAATGCCCGGCTGCAACCTCTGACGGCAGGCCCAACCAACCAGCCCGAAGTTGCACCGCTGCACGGTGATGTAGTAGAGCGTCAGTTGGGTGGCATGTTGACCGAACTGCAATCCATGTCGAAAAGCATGGGTGCGCTGAAATCGCTGCAGGAAGTTGACTTCTCCGGCACTTCGGAGCAGATCAAGTCTATGAGCAACTTCTACACGAAGATGAACGAAGCCATGTCTGACATGGCCAAATCGGCTGAAGACGTGAAGTCGTACAAAGATCAGTTGACTGCCCTGAACAAGAACCTCGGTTCTTTGAACACTGTTTACGGCAACATGCTGGCTGCAATGTCCAACATCGGTCGTCAGTAATTTTTGCGATCAATTTGGTATCCACATCCAATCACACATCAAAATTAAAGACTTATGTCAATACCAAAGGAGCCGCGGCAACTGATGATCAACCTGATGTATCTGGTGTTGACCGCGCTTTTGGCACTCAACGTGTCTGCTGAGGTAATGAATGCTTTCTTTTCTCTCGACCGGGGGCTCTTGGGCAGCCGGGAAATTGTTGAAAAATCCAATGCGAGACTGACGGAAAGCATAGCCAAAGTAGCGGAGGCCTATAATAAGCCGGAGAATGAAAAGTACAAGAACAACGCAATGGAAGCACAACGTATCTCACAGGATTTCGTGAAATACATCGATGGCGTTCGTTCCAAACTGTTCGACATAGCAAAAGGCCCTTCGACCAATGATCCGACCATTCCGAAAGATATCCGTAACAAAGACGTAACCACGAATTTGTTCATTAATGAAGGATTGGGCAAGGAGATCGAAGACAAAATCATCGAAACCCGCAAACAGTTGCTCGCACTTGCCGACAATGACGAGGCGACATCTGCTGCCATGCCGCTTGATATTGAAAAGCTGCCGGCCAATACAAAGATGAAGAACTGGGCAGAACTCAAGTTCAAACAAATGCCCGTTGCCGCTTGTTTCCCGATCCTCGGTAAACTGCAAAGCGACGTAAAATCTTCTGCATCAGCCGTATTGAACTACTGCGTGAAAAAAGTGAGCGGCGAAGATGAAATTCGCTTTGACTCTTATGAGCCGGTTGTTTCTGCTGCAAAGAGCTACCTCATCCGCGGTGAAAAGTACGAAGCCGATATCTTCCTTGGCGCATACAGCACCCAGGCAGACAACATTCGTATCAGCGTTAACGGCAACGGACTTCCTGTTCAGGCCGGTAAGGCACACTACACTGCAGGAGCAGAAGGTCTGGGTGAGAAGAAGTTCAATGTTGTCATCAACGTTGTCAACCCGCTCACCAAAGACACCAAAACGTACCAGAAAGAGTTTCTGTACGAGGTTGGCGAGCGCTCGGTTGCCGTTTCGCTCGACAAAATGAACGTATTCTATATCGGTGTTGAAAATCCGATTTCGGTTTCTGCCGCTGGTGTATCTTCCAACGAAGTTAAGGTTACGCCTTCCGGGGTAAGCATTGCCAACAAAGGCGGCGGTCACTTTATCGTCACCGGAACTACGCCGGGCGAAGCCAGCCTCACCGTTTCCGGTGGCGGCGCTTCCACGACCTTTAAATATCGTGTAAAACGTATTCCGGACCCGGTTCCGATGCTTGGTGCCAAACACCGCAGCGGTTCGATGGGTAACGGCGAATTCAAGGCTCAGGGCGGTATTGCCGCAATCCTCGAAAACTTTGACTTCGATGCAAAATGCGATATCGTCGGTTTTGAAGCAACTTACCTGCCCAAGCGTCAGGACCCGATCGGGCGCCAGAACGCAGGCGCCAGGTGGAGTGGTGATGTAGGCGAATTGATCAGCAAAGCCAAACCCGGCGACAGCTATTTCTTCGACGACATCAAATGCAAATGCCCGGGAGACCCCGCTGCGCGTAATATTGGCGGCCTGGCATATAAGATCAGATAAACCAAAAATAAAGTGCTTCAGCCGGCGTTGTATAACCCGGCTGAAGCCTTTTCAGCAAAACTGCTAAACACACATCTGCTAATCAACCATTGCGCGCTGTTATGCAAACATCTATCAAATGGACTTGCTTGTGCCTGCTCATGTTTTTCTACGCTGGAACCATGCTGCTCGCGCAAGACCCCGAACAAATTGAGATCAAATCAGAAGAAATTTATGATGAGGAGCCAAGCGATGCTCCATTGGATGATGTCGTTAAAAAAGACATTATGACGGAACGCCGCGTATTGGCCTATCAGCCTATTCGCGAAAGCGATATCTTTTGGGAAAAACGCATCTGGCGTATTATCGATGTGCGCGAAAAAATGAACCTCCCGTTCGCTTATCCGGAAGAGCCGTTCTTCAAACTGCTCTCCGATGCCGCTACAAAAGGCGACCTTCCGGTATATGCCATCGACGGTACGGACAAATTCAATAAGCGTATGAGCACCGATGATGTGCTCTCCATGCTGTCCAAAACCGATACGGTAGTGACTTTTGACCCGGAAACATACGAGGAAAAAGTACAGATCGTCCGCAACGATATCAACTGGGAAGACGTCAAGCGTTTCCGTATCAAAGAGGTATGGTTCTTCGATAAGGAGACGTCCACGCTTCAGGTACGTATCCTCGGTATTGCGCCGTTGATTGACGTTAAAGACAACGAAGGCAACTTCCGTTTTGAGAAGCCTATGTTCTGGGTTTACTATCCACAGGCCCGTGAATTGTTCGCCCGCCACCGCGTATTTACGATGGGCGGTAATACCAATGCGACCATTTCCTGGGAAGACCTCTTTGAGATGCGCTATTTTGCCAGCTAC
>ERZ724507.677-NODE-677-length-15200-cov-7.621987_pt1 | contig 15200 bp, 10 predicted proteins | sample MGYA00376040_ERZ724507 | MGnify/ENA primary metagenome ERZ724507 (study PRJEB28724, sample SAMN07190883) | activated sludge metagenome | isolation source: activated sludge of sewage treatment plant in Hong Hong | place: Hong Kong | collected 2016-03-17 ...
TAATATTCTGGCAAATGGCAATTGGTCTTACTGTGTCTTGTACACTCACTGTAGCAGCACAAGTGGCTGCATTACCATTTACATCTGTGACCGTTAACACTACAGGATTGATTCCTACATTCGCGCAGGTGAAGCTGTTATTGTTTAATGTCAATGACGCTATACCGCATGCATCAATCGAGCCATTGTTGATCTGGCTCGCCGCTATCATTGAGGTTCCGGCATTGTTTAGATATGTAGTAATATTCTGACAAATGGCAATTGGTCTTACTGTGTCTTGTACACTCACTGTAGCTGTACAAGTGGCTGCATTACCATTTACATCTGTGACCGTTAACACTAGAGGATTGATTCCTACATTCGCGCAAGTGAAGCTGTTATTGTTTAATGTCAATGACGCTTTTCCGCATGCATCACTCGAGCCGTTGTTGATCTGGGTCGATGCGATTGTTGAGGTTCCGGCATTGTTCAAATATGAAGTGATGTTTTGGCAAAGTGCAATTGGCGCTTCAACATCAACTACACTTATGGTAAATGAACAAGTGGTTGAATTTCCTGCCACATCGGTTACCTGGAAAGTATTGGTAGTTACTCCATTAAGAAATGAAGCTCCATTAGGCAAGCCAGCGATCTGCATGGTTAAACTACCCGGACAATTATCTCCACCACTTGGAGTTGCAAAATTAACTATCGCCTCACAAAGGCCTGAATCTGTATTAACAATTATATTTGAAGGGCATGAAATGGTTGGAAATTGTACGTCAACAACAGATATTAAAAAGGAACATGTTGAACTATTTCCTGCCGCATCCGTTACCTGAAAAACATTCATTGTACTACCCACCGGAAAAGCAAAACCACTTGAAAACCCTTGGGTTTGACTCGTCACTTGTCCGCTGCAATTATCTGTACCTATAGGTGCGGTATAGTTAACAACTGCACTGCAAAAATTCAGGTCATTAATTGTATTTATATTAGCAGGACATGAAATTACAGGAAACTCCGTATCATTTACAATGACATTAAAAGAACAGGTAGTGGAATTCCCTGCAGCGTCTGTCACCCTAAATGTATTGGTTGTTAGCCCCAATGGAAATGTAGCTCCACTTACCAATCCAGCTATCTGAACAGTAGATTGACCAGAACAATTGTCAATTCCTACAGGGGCAGTATAGGTTGGAATGGCTGAGCAAAATCCGGGTGTATTTCCAATAGAAAATGAAGCAGGACAAACTATCGATGGTGCTTCATCATCATAAACAGTGATATCAAACGAACAAGTGGATAAATTTCCTGCATTATCATAAAATTCATATAATACATTGTTAACGCCAATGCCAAAAGTTGAGCCAGGATTGAAATTTTGAAAAGGAGCGATCGGCCCATCACAATCATCTACTGCGATCGGTTCAACCCAGGAATATGTAGTAGAACAATTTCCTGTACCATCAAGACTAACTGATACACTTACATTGGTTGGACATCCCGTGACTACGGGACTATTATCATCAATTACAGATACCATAAAAGTACAAGATGAGTTTACATTTCCTGCTGCATCCGTAAAGGTGTACATCACCATATTATCACCCAATAACAATAAATCCAGTGGTCCATAGTTTTTCATTATGGTAATCATGCCAGGGCAGTTATCCGTAGCTGTAGGTTCGATCCAACTTCCCATTGTCATACAGTCAGGATCAACATCATTGCTAAGACCAATTGTAAAATCAACAGGACAGTTAAATACTGTAGGTGGTTCGTTATCAACTACGGTTACTGTAAATGAACATGTTGCTGTATTGCCACTCGCATCGGTTACCTGGAAAGTATTTGTTGTTACCCCCACTGGATAGGTTGCTCCACTGGCTAAACCAGCTATTTGCACGGTAGTTGATCCCGGACAATTGTCTGTTCCTACTGGTGCTGTATAAGTTGCCACTGATCCACATGTGCCTGTCGTTACATTTTGGCTTACATTTGACGGACATATAATAGTGGGCAATTGATTATCTACAACCGTTACTGTAAATGCGCATGTTGCTGTATTGCCGCTCGCATCTGTTACCTGGAAAGTATTTATAGTTACCCCCACTGGATAGGCGGCGCCACTGGCAAGACCTGCTATTTGAACTGTAGTTGATCCCGGACAATTGTCTGTTCCAACTGGTGCAGTATAAGTTGCCACTGCTCCGCAAGTACCTGTCGTTACATTTTGGCTAACATTTGCCGGACAGGTGATAGTGGGTACTTGATTATCTACAATGGTGACTGTAAATGAGCATGTAGCTGTATTTCCGCTCGCATCGGTTACCTGGAAAGTATTTATAGTTACCCCCACTGGATAGGCGGCGCCACTGGCAAGACCTGCTATTTGAACTGTAGTTGAACCCGGACAATTGTCTGTCCCTACTGGTGCCGTATAAGTTGCTACTGCTCCACAAGTACCTGTCGTTACATTTTGGCTAACATTTGACGGACAAGTGATTGTGGGTGCTTGATTATCTACAATTGTGACTGTAAATGAACATGTAGCTGTATTGCCGCTCGCATCGGTTACCTGGAACGTATTTGTTGTTACCCCCACTGGATAGGTTGCTCCACTGGCAAGACCTGCTGTTTGCACTGTAGTTGATCCCGGACAATTGCCTGTTCCTACTGGTGCCGTATAAGTTGCTACTGCTCCACAAGTACCTGTCGTTACATTTTGGCTAACATTTGACGGACAGGTGATAGAGGGTACTTGATTATCTACAATGGTGACTGTAAATGAGCATGTAGCTGTATTTCCGCTCGCATCGGTTACCTGGAAAGTATTTATAGTTACCCCCACTGGATAGGCGGCGCCACTGGCAAGACCTGCTATTTGAACTGTAGTTGAACCCGGACAATTGTCTGTCCCTACTGGTGCCATATAAGTTGCCACTGCTCCACAAGTACCTGTCGTTACATTTTGACTTACATTAGCAGGGCAAGTGATGTTGGGCAATTGATTGTCAACAACTGTAACTGAAAATGAACAAGTTGCATCAGGAGAACATCCATTGGTTGCAGTAATGACCACATTGGTTACACCTACATTAAAAGACTGACCTGACCCAGTGCCAGATCCTGATCCTGAAGTTGCCCCGGAAAAAGTATATGTCAAAGTCGGGCCAGGGGTTCCGGTTGCCGTTGCCACATAGTTAACAGCAGCATTACATACCCCGGAAGCAGCGATCGTATTTAAGTTACCCGGACAAGCTGTAAAAGACGGAGCTATGCAACTGGAATAAGTAATGGTAATGTGCCCTCTGGCTCCATTTGCTGCTGAACCACCATTGGTACCGCCGCCACCTCCACCGGGAATTTGACCAACAACACCGTTGCCGGTATTCCCTGTGCCTCCAGCACCACCATTGCCACCTCCTGTGGCCCCTCCTGTGCCTCCAACACCACCTGCATTTCCTGCTCCAGTACCGCCAACACCACCTGCTGATGTAGTACCACCTGCACCACCTCCGCCGCCACCAGAATTGCCTCCTTTAGGGCCACCATTGCCGCCATTTGTTGTGGTACCCGTACCACCTGTACCGGTTGCTCCACCAGCACCTCCATTGGCTGATATAGAGACTGAAGCTCCTGTTACACTTGAGTTTCCGCCTGCACCTCCTGTGGCCGATCCACCGGCTCCAACGATTACGGTATAATTAGAAGCTGCAGAAGGAACAGTAAAAGTATTTTGTGAATAACCGCCGCCGCCGCCACCAAAACTTCCATTTCCAGCTCCTCCTGCACCGCCTCCTCCCCATACCTGAACAGTCATAGTTGTAATACCTGCAGGTTTGGCAAAAGTGCCACTAGCGGTAAAATCTACCGTTGTTTGACAGAATGAATTGAAAGCAATAAAAAATGAGGCTAAAACGGCGAGAATTCTTTTCATCAGGTTAATTTTAAAGCACAAATTTAGGACTTTACGTATTAAGAATCATAGTAATATGGCAAAATTACTGCCAATTCAGGTGAATAATGTAAAAATCTTTACACAATTAGAAAGATGGGGGTTATCCCCTATAAATCAAGGCAACATAGAAATGATTTCGCCATATTTTTTACGAACTTTTAATATACGAAAAGATGTTATAGGCAAATTTTACAACATGGTTTTTGCAATTACTTATCTATGGGAAGTAATATCATAATTTAGGCGGCTCTAATAGAATTCGTTTTCTTAAAAACTCATCATTTTTCAGATCTGAATGATCGTTAAAAAAATATACAAACGAAATATTTAACCAATAGCGAAATCAAAAAAATAATAACAAAAAAGGGGCAGGAAAAATCCCGCCCCTTAAAATATTTGACTATTAATTAATAACCAATTACTCCATTCTTAACCACTTAATGGTTTTGATGGTTTCTCCGCCTCTCAATACCATGTTGTAGATGCCTGGTATGAGATCTTCGGTATCCAAAACATTGATGCCTTGAGACAGTTGATCTATTTTTTTCACCTCTCTGCCCATCACGTCTAAGACTGTCAAAGTATGAACAGCATCGTTTTCAATGCTTACATTTACAAAGACCTGGGTAGTACCCGGATTGGGGAAGATGTCAAACTCACCATCCAATGAACGAGTATATGCTTCTTCAATTTCTGTAAACTCAGCATTGGTATTACCCGGAGGTGTGCCCAGAACTACCATGTAACGGCCACTGCATGTAGCCGTGCCAAATTGATCGGTAACGGTCATATCAAAATTCCTTATCAGATTGAAGTCTGCTGGTGTTACCGGCAAACAGTCTTTGAATACGATGCCTTTGTCGTTGTTGTTGTACACACCATTTGGAGTTGCGTCCACACATGCACCATTGGTGGTCCAGTTGAAGGCTACGTTGGTGAGTGTTCTCATGACTTTACGGGTCAATGTGCCTGGAGAGTAAGTGAAGGTACCTGCATCCAGGGCAGCAGCCGGAATCAGATAAACATCAGCAGTACCTGGACCATTGTAAGCCAGGTTACCTGGATTTGCATAAACCGTAATGATGTTGCCACAAACCGGCGTAGGAGGTGTACAAGGATTGCTGGCAGCAACTACTACCGCTGAAGTGGAAGCAGAACAGCCATAAGCATCGGTCACATAATAGGTGTAAGTACCTGGATTCAAGTTACTCGTCGGAGGATTATTGACACTGTAAGTCAATGCTCCATATCCACCCGAAACATCAAGCGCGACGCTGGCAGTTAACTGTGCACAGGCCGCAGGTGTTACAGTGGCAGTAAAGTTGATAGGTGCACTTACTTTAACTATAAAACTACAGCTTACTGAAGCTCCATCATCATCAGTAGCTACGTAGGTGACTATTGTCTCCCCATTGGGAAATTGATCGCCAGGATTATAATTACTGGTCAATTGGATGCTACCACAATCATCACTCACAGAAGGAACTGTCCAAGTTGGATTGTTGGTGCCACAAAGGGTCATATAAGTAGGGCAATTGGAAATGACCGGAACTGCATTTGTTGATTTTTCAATCAGGATACCCCAATTTGTATTTACGCCTGTATTATATCCATCGATCAAAATATAATAAGTTTCTCCTCCTTCCAGACACTTTGGCCCTACTTTTGACCATAAACCTGTACCGGGAGAAACATTATCGTCATTGGCTGCTATCAAAGTAGCTCCCGAGAAACTGCAACCCTCTAATTTATATAAAGCCATCTGGCTATCAAAAGACTGGTTGGTCATGGTAAAGGAGTATTTTCCTGACACCGCTGGGGTGAAGGTAAACCAAACCGAATTTTTCGTTCCTGTACTGTTACACCATTTAGATTGGCTTCTGCATGAATCACCAGGGGGCACAATCTCACCAATTTCAGACGTGGCGCCAGAATTGGTAAAAGGACCATTATTGCCTAAGTCCAATGTCAAAGGATCGCAAACGTTATCTCCCGCTACCGATATCTGAACGGTTAAAACATTGGAGAAAACATCTGTACAACCAGGAACAGATGCTTTGCAACGAATAAAAAATGTACCACCAGACACAAATGTAATGCTGGTACTAGCCGTGGTTGCACCCGTAATATTACTGTACGTGCCATTGATGGTGGTTGCGGATTGCCACTGCAAGCTGCCTTCCGAACCTGTAGTAGAAAATCCGAGGTTCTGGTAGGTTAAACCTGACGCTGGACCAGATGCATTTCCTCCGTTTGGATTGGAAATATAGATGGTCACTGGTGTAGAGGATGCAGTAAACCCGGAACTTGTGCAAGTGACATCACAATGGTATGTTTTAGAAGCATTCAGAGCAGGTGTAGTGTAAGTAGCACCGTTGGCACCATTAATGGGTCCCTGCTCATCATACCACTGGTAAGTTACTCCAATGCCGGCTGTGGCAAACTGTAAACTCAAATTTGCCGTACCTCCGCTACATACTGTGGATGAAGATGTAATAGTGTTCCCCGGATTTGGGGTTCCTGTGCATAGAGTTGCTGCAACTAATTGCACTAAATAATCTTCAACATTTGCATATACTCCATTGTAACATGGTTCATTGCCATCATCATCATAACCAATTACACGCATTCCAGTCAGTCCACCGGAGGCATTCAAAGGAATGGTGATGTTTCCGTTTAAGGTGGTAGGATTATCGGCAAGTGAAGTTCCAATTAATAAGTTTTCACCGGCATCTCCAAATGAGCCATTTCTGTTGAAATCTATAAACACCCGAACCGCATAAGTATAGCCTGTCTGCAAAGTTATAGAAATTGGATAGCTTGATCCGCCTGTAAGCAAAGGAACTGGCAATCCTGTAGTAAAATTCTGGTATCGGGTTGTAGAAACATTTGGATTTGAAAGATTATCCAAAACTACATTTGTAATACCGTTATTGTCCATTGAGGTAGGTACCGCAGTACAATAACAATTATAAAAATTATTTAACCCAACAAGAACAGGTGTAGAAGTACCTGTTGAATTATTACAAGTTACATTGCATCTGTAATACAATGCTTGATTTACGGTTGCTGTATAAGTTGCAGATGTACCCAAATTTGTCAAATTTGAAGTAAACCCTGCATCACTCGCACTTTGCCATTGGTAGGTAACCCCAAGACCTGAAGGTGGATTCTGAAGTGATAAATTAACCGTCCCTCCCACGCATGCATTGGCAGAACTGGCAATCGTATTGCCGGGAGCAGGTGTACCTGAACAGTTGTTGGTAACTTCAGTTAATGATATATTATCAAAATTCAAATAATAGTCTCCACTAGCCCAGGTAGCATTAAATCTCAAGTATAAGGGACCAGCACCAGGGGTAAAAGTATAAGATTTATTTGCACAACTCCCGGAAACCACGTGGTTGTTTTGATCTATTGTAGCAATATTTGTCCACGGTCCCGAAGCAGTTGCCCCATACTGGACAATAAAATTACCCCAGTTACCAGATGTTCCAGCTGTATTGGCACTGTAGTTGGCAACTTTATAATCAAAGGATATAGTAATTGAACCACCAACGGATGTTCCAATTAAAGGAGACACCATAGCGCCACTAGGGGCGCTGGAATAAAGATTTTTTCTCATAGCACCTCCAGTTCCTCCACATGTTGATGAACCCGTAAAACGAGTGAATCCGGTGTAATTTCCAGTATTGGTGTCAAAATTTTGTAGATGATTGATCTGAGCAAAGATGTTTTGACCGAAAAAGAAGGTAACTAAGGTCAAAATTAGTAATGTGTAGTTTTTCATCATGTAGTTGATTTGTTTGGTTGAATGTTTTGCAATAGACCGTCACGCGCGGTTTTTCCTTGTTTCTTATTTACCAACCTTAGAGACGCTGTGGCTTTAAGCAGACACAAACAATCAAAAGTACACAGATTATCTCATTTCAGACGTTTATTCTCGCATTTTTTAATCGAAATTTAATCTCAATTCAAAATTATTATTTTACGACCATCCAATTCACCAAAGAATTGTCGTATTAAATAAATACAATATATAAAATATTGACTTACAAGGCAAATAATATTTTGAAGTTTGTAAAATAAATGTGGGTTAACAAAATCTTATTTGGAATCACACCGCTCTGTGCCGATTTCCTCCTTTCATGGTCCTTGCCACCAACAAATCGGCCCATCGGTCGGGCAACCAGCCGGAAACAAAACGAAACAACCACTTTTTGGGGTGGATCAGGTAGCGACTTGAGGGTTTTGAACGCTCTAAGGCATGCTCCACAGCTGCACATACCCTCTCTACCGGCAATCCACTTTTTTCTGCATTGTCTATGATTTTATCGGCATTTCTTAGCATGGTTCCGTACCTGGTATCAAAAAAACGATCCAGGGTGCCCCTGCTTTTACCCCAAATCGGTGTTTTTATCGGCCCGGGCTCAATGGCTATCACATCGATGCCAAACGACATCAACTCCCTCCTGTACACATCGGTCATACTTTCCAATGCATGTTTGGATATGCAGTAAGCCCCTGTAAAAGGTGAGTTGAAAAGCCCGGAAACGGAACTTATATTGACAATTCTGGATCCCTGCCCCATTAATGGCAAGAGACCGTTCGTGATGCGACGCACAGCCAAGACATTGGTATCGATCAGCCGCTCAAATTCTTCATCCGGCAGACACTCCATGGGACCGGCAATGGCAATGCCCGCATTGTTGATAAGCGCAAATAATGAAGTTTCAATACAAACAGATTTCACTGCTTGTATTAAATGCTGAATTCCATGTCTATCATTGACATCAAAAACCACCTCCGTAAAATCAGATGAAACTTTTAGTGTACCAGCGTCTCCCGCTTTTCGTACGGTCCCTATCACCCTATACCCTTTGCCAAGCAGATGCTGCGCCAGACCGGCGCCAATGCCGGAAGAAACGCCCGTGATGACTATGGTTTTGCCCACTTTAGCTTCCTTTGAATTGAGCCTTTCTTTTTTCTACAAAGGCACTTGCTCCCTCTCTGGCATCATCGGTAACAAGGCATTGGCCAAACAGGTCATACTCCATTTCATATCCTTCATCTCCTGCATGAACACATCTGAGTATGTAGTCGATGGCAATGGGTGCCTTCTCCGCAATTTTCATCAACAGCGCTCTGGAAGTAGCAACTTCAGCACCTGCCTCACAAACATGGTTGACAAGACCCAGTCTCAGGGCTTCATCTGCATTGATCATATCCGCGGTTAACAACAATTCTATGGCTTTTGCCCTTCCAATGTATGACGCCAATCGCTGCGTGCCTCCGTAACCGGGCAACAGCCCCAGATTCACTTCGGGTTGCCCAAACCTTGCTTTTGCCCCTGCTATGCGCATGTGACAAGCCATGGCCAGCTCGCATCCTCCACCCAGGGCAAAACCATTAACGGCGGCGATAACGGGAGCATGGAAGTTTTCTATGGCAAAATATACATCCTGTCCTTTTTTTGACAAGGCAGACCCTTCTTCGGCGGTTAGGGATGCAAATTCTTTGATATCTGCGCCGGCTGCAAATGCCTTTTCACCAGAACCTGTAATGATGGCCCCACGGATGTCTCTGTTGCCTGCATTTTCTCTAAAAAAAACACCCAACGCTTCCATGACCTCTTTATTGATGGCGTTGAGCGCCTCAGGCCTTTCGATCGTTAGCAAGGCGATGCCTTCTTCAATTTTGACTGATACCATGGTTGTTATTTTTAATCAGGCAGTGACTTGCGATTCTTTGATCTTAATGCCTTCATTAAAATCTGTCTCTGAGTCACGTGATACATTGATGCCGCCTTTATTATCTCGTATCGTTCTTGAAAATAAGGACATTTCAGGATCTGTGAGAAACTTCCAAACCAATTTTGTCCATGAAGTATGTGAAACAAGATTATCATAATATTCTGGCGCTATGGCTTTGATCTCCGGCAATTTGTTCCAGGGTACATAGGCAAAGTCGTGATGCTCATTGTGATAACCCACATTGAAAGCAATTTTGTTCAACGGCCCGTAGTAACTATATGTTTCCTGCGGGGCAGCTACCAGGTAATGCTCCTGGATCCACCTGCCTCCCAGTGGGTGGAGGCCAACTGAAAAGAAAAACGATGCCACCAGATAAAGCAGGGCTTTGTATCCAAAGAAATAAAACAGCGTTGCATCTACTGCCAATACTACTACCAGGTCTATCCACATCCAGAGGCTGCTAAACTCAACCTCTTTTAGCCTTGGTGGACGGGTCAGTTGAAAGATGGGAAAAAACAACAGCCAGATAGCCTTACCCAAAAAGCTATTGCCTATCAATTTTGCCTCCCAAACACTCGGTATATCGGCATCTATTTCGTAATTGCCCTGAAAAGCATGGTGCTTCAGGTGGTATTTCCTAAACTGTACAGAACTCGGAAAACCATTGGGAAGGTCACACAGTATGCCCGACCATAGATTGGCAATCCTGGATTTGAAGACCATGTTGTGTGCGCATTCGTGGATCAGGGTAAACAAAGCGTGATTGGCAAAGGCTCCAACAGCATAGGCAAGCAAAAGGATCCAGTACCACGCCAGCGAAGACGAAACCCAGGCAAGTGTGAGTTGCATGCCTACAATGGCCACGATAAAAACAAAGGTCATGGGATTACGTCCCATCAGGTTTTTGATTTGGGGATACTTTTTAATTATTTCACGGGTACGCCCGATGTGTGGTTCCGCCTCAAGGCTGACCAAAAATTCTTTCATGATGAGTGATTATTAAGTTGCATCAAAGATAAGGCAAAGACTTCAATTTACCTTATAATGTTTTGTGCAATCTATGCTTCTCCTGGCGTCGCTTTGCCGTCGTCTTTGAATACGCTGTAACCGGCAGCTATGGTGAGTAATAAGATGACAATGGAAAAGAAGCCCAGTGAGGAGTAATGATCGAGTTTGCCGTTTGGGTTTTTGGTTACCACCCAACCCGCCACCAATGAAGCCGAGCCTGTACCCACCTGTTGCATAAATGAATTAAAACTTTGAAAGCTTCCCCTGAACTTAGGCGAAACCACGTTGCTGATGAGGGTGCTAGCGGTCACTCCCCTGCCCGTTGCCACTGTAAACCAAATGCAAAAGACCACAATGACCCATGCTATATGTATTTGTGGCAAATGGGTGATGAGGGCTACCAGGGGCAAGCTGGCAAGCAGGCAGATGATGTATGTCCGCCACTTGCCGTATTTGTCAGACAAGGCTCCGATGATGCGGGCTGCAAAAAACGAGCAAATGCCCCCAAAGAGGTAAACCATGGGCGTGAGCCGCTTGTCAAAACCCATGTTAAATTCGAGATAAGGATTAATAAAGGGAATGATCATAAAATGTCCCATAAACATGAGCCCCGAAAACAATAGGGCCATTCTTTGCCGGGGATCTTTGATTACATCAAACATTACCTGGCTTGAAGATGCCTTTTGGGCCTCATCCAGGTGAGAAGTCATAGAGGGTATATCGCTGCGCAAAAATGGAAGCAGGGTTATGCCCAGAATGGCCACCAGGATGAAAGGTGCGTGCCACGAAATCAGATTGGCCAGGAATAAGGCAAAGGGCACACCAATGGTTGATGAAACGGCAAAAGCTGCCATCACCTTGCCCATGGCCTTGCCCCTGCGCTCAAAGGGAATGAGATCGGCGATAATGGAAATGACCTGCGCAGCCAACAGCCCCCCAAAGAGGCCGGCTGTGACCCTCGCTAATAGCAGGTATTCATATCCGGGTGCCAGTCCGCAAGCGAGCGTACCCATCAAAAAGCCAATGTAAGCCCTGATGAGGATTTTTTTACGGTCGAATTTGTTGGCATAAAAAGCAGCCAGAAAACTGGAAAGTCCGGCACTAAAGGCGTAGGCACTCACCAAGATGGTAAACTCTGAAGCAGACAGACCAAAGGATGGAATGAGGTAGTTGCCCAGAGGCATCATGATCATGAAATCCAGGATGTGGGTAAAGTTGATGGCCGCCAATAAAAAAAGTATCCTGGATTCCCTGATCTGCATATAATTTAATTGATGATTTTTTTCTTCAATGCTTCAAATTCTTCGTCGTTGATCAGCCCCTTTTCTTTCATTTCGGCCAATTCTTTGATTTTGTCTACCAGTGAAGAAGCCGACGCATTGTTTTGGGCTTTTTCCTGTTGCTTTTGCATGTCTTTGGCTATTTCCTTGCCTTTTTCAAACTTTTCGTCGTAGTATTTCTTAAACCTGGCGGGGTCAAAATCGAGCATGGTGCCGCCGGTTTCAAAATGTTTTTTGAAGGCTTCTCCCAAAGCATAACTGGTGGCTCCTGAAAGCACTGCCATGGTCACTCCTCCCAAAACAGAACCTACACCGGGTATAAATTTGACCGCTCTTGCGCCCAATCTGGCAAGACCTGTACCTGTGAGGGCTGTAATCCTGGCTTTTCCTTCGGTTTGTTTAAAATCGATATCGTATAAGGTAGCCAACTGGCGGATCATGTCCAGCTGAATGGCACTCACCGCAAACATATCTACTACCGGCACCGGAATCAAGCCTGCTCCCATAGACCAGATCATGTGGTTTTTGATAATGGATCCCGCCTCTTCACTTCTGTTTTTCTTAACTGTATCACTCATGTTTCAGTTTTTATAATTAGAATACAAAAGTGGCATCATTCGTTCGATTCTAACGAATAATTTCGATCAACCCCCTGATTTATACGATGGTTTAAACCAGTTCTTCCAACCAATGGAAGGTATCAGGTACGTCCTGGGTGCGCAATTTGTTGATGGTATCCTTGATCATGGGAGCAATGGTATACTTAGATGGATCCAATTCAATTTTCTCCTCCTTGTAACCAATCAGGCTCACCGGGCTCACCACAGCGGCGGTGCCGGTGCCAAATACTTCCTGCAAGGTACCGTTTTGACTGGCCAATACCACTTCATCGATAGATATGGGGCGCTGAACAACTGTGATGCCTTTGCTCTCTAACAATTCTATGGCACAAGCCCTGGTAATGCCTTTAAGGATGGCACCATCGGTAGCAGGGGTAATGACTTCATTGTTGATTACAAAAAAGATGTTCATGGTACCCACCTCCTGCACAAATTTGTGGTGGATGGCATCGAGCCACATGATTTGGTCGTAGCCTTCTTCTTTGGCCAGCTTGGCAGGCAGCAGTGAAGCAGCGTAGTTGCCAGCTGTTTTGGCCTCTCCTACCCCTCCCTGTACGGCGCGAACATAAAATTCGTCGGCTTTCAATTTTACAGGTTGGTTGTAATAGGGCCCAACGGGCAGGCACATGATGATAAACTTATAGGTATCAGACTGTCTTACTCCAATCGATTCATCGGTAGCATACATCAGCGGACGGATGTAAAGTGCGCTGCCTTCCTGAGGTGGTATCCAAGCTACATCCAGGGCTACAAGTTTGCGCAGACCATCAAGGAACAATTCTGCCGGAATTTCGGGCATACACATTCTTCTGGCAGATTCGTTGAGTCGTATGGCGTGTTGTTCAGGACGAAAAAGTAAGGCATTGCCTGCTTTGCTTTTAGAAGCTTTCATACCTTCAAAAATTGCCTGTCCGTAGTGCCAGGCTAAATTGCCCGGGTGGGTAGGGATCATATCCAGCGGTAGAATTTCCGGATTTACCCATTGACCGTCCTTATAATCTACTACAAACATGTGGTCTGTAAAGATCTTTCCAAACGGGATGTTGTTGAAATCCAAAGAATCGATTCTGGAATTGGCGGTCCTGGTAATTTTAATGTCCTGATGCATGCCAATGAGGTTTAGGAATTAACTAACTTTGTTGCTTCCCCAAAGCAAACGATGTTTGGTAAAGGGGACGTGGCAAAGGTAAAAGGTAAATTTTATATTTTAAAAATTATTTTTACGAAATTTTATTATTTTAAAAAGGTTTTAACCATACATTGTTCTAAATAGATATGACCGATCTTTATTTTGATATTAAACCAAAAGCAGAAGAAAATAAGGTGCCGGAATGTGACAACTTATTGTTAGTACCAGAAAAAGAGAAAAACGAAAGTAGTGTGACTTTGATCAAAGCCATCATTACCGCGCTTAAGCTTGATTTTGAGCGCGATTTTAATCTGGTTTGGGTGCCTGAATCGGGTTATTCGGCGGGTAGAATTTTTAAAAATTACCGTAAAATTTTAATCCTGGGCTGCACTGCTGATCAGTTGGATCTCAACTTTGAAGAGAAAAAATACCGCATCATCCAAATGGAAGGTCAGCGCTTGCTGTTTGGGGATAGTCCTACTGACTTATCCACAGATACAACCAAAAAAGGATTGTTGTGGAAGTCATTACAGGTCATGTTTGATTTGATAAAAGCATGAAAGAAACATTGATCCTTGCTTCCCGCAACAAGGGCAAGATAAAAGAAATTGAATTCCTGCTGAAGGATAGCCCTTATGCTGTCATCGGGATGGAAGCTGCCGGTTTTACAGACGATATAGAAGAGACCGGCACTACCCTCGAAGAAAATGCAGCAATAAAAGCAAGATACCTGCACAACAAAACAGGCCAGGCAGTATTGGCCGAAGACTCCGGACTCTTTGTTGATGCCTTAAACGGTGCTCCCGGCATTTGGTCGGCCCGTTACGCCGGCAGCCATGGCAATGACAAAGCCAACCTTCAGCTTGTGCTTCAAAACATGGAAGGCCAAACCAATCGCACTGCCCATTTCGCTGCCTGCCTCTGCTTCATCGATCACCATGGCACCAGCCATTTTTTCAAAGGCAGTTTGCACGGTACCATCACCCACGAACCCATCGGACAAAATGGTTTTGGCTACGACCCTATCTTCATCCCCGATGGCTATGAGGTCACCAATGCCCAATTGAACCCTGCCGTTAAAAACAGCATGAGCCACCGGGCGGAGGCAATAGGCAAGTGGTTGGGATATTTAAAGTCATAGCGATGCAAAATATTGCAAAAGTGGGGACGCAATGCATTGCGTCCCCACTTTGTTATTGCCCATTTATCGGAGGATGTATTGCTCGCGCCAGCGGCGAGACATCTTCGTAGCCCCTACATCAGCTACGCTGATGTAGGGGCGGGTGGAGAGGGAAAATATGTTTTGGCGACATTTTTGACAGATGTGAAACAGCTATCAAAAATGGTGACAAAACCCCACTACCCCCCCCCCATTAAAACCACCAATGATAAACAGCCAGAAATCCTTCAAAACGGAAGAACGACTTAAATAAATTAAATACAACCCAAACCAGTAAGGATCATCCC
>ERZ724507.688-NODE-688-length-15043-cov-5.289432_pt1 | contig 15043 bp, 16 predicted proteins | sample MGYA00376040_ERZ724507 | MGnify/ENA primary metagenome ERZ724507 (study PRJEB28724, sample SAMN07190883) | activated sludge metagenome | isolation source: activated sludge of sewage treatment plant in Hong Hong | place: Hong Kong | collected 2016-03-17 ...
TCAAGTCACGGCTGGACGCGACGTATGCACAGCTCATTTGAAGTAACAGCTTTTCGCTGAAATCCTTATTTAATAAGGGCTAAAAGCGAAAAATAGGCAAATGTCAATATGCGGCGATTTGCGCGCTGAGCCCATATTCCATGGACTACACAGCAAAAAGCTGTATGTCTGTCGTCGCAGCGCTGACGTTGGATGACGAAGCCGTCGTTCCCGGCGAAAGTCACCCTCAAGCCGGCGCTCTGGAAAACGGTCAGGCTGCGATGGAGACCACGCTACCGCTACGCGCGCTAGCCGCCAGCGCATCAATCGCCAGCATGATGTCGAGCGTCTCGTCGGGCGTGGCGCCCGGCCATTGCGACCAGCCATGGCGCAGCAGATCGTGGAAGGCCTCGCCCTGAGCGCGGAAGCCGGCGGCTGCGTCACACACGATCGTCTCGCGCGGTGCATCGAGCGCAATGCCACGACGGATGACCAGCGTCGGCGGCAGCTTGTCCGAGGTGTCGTTGTAGAACGTGGTCTCGATGGTGCCGGCATCGCCGACGATCAGCGCGGTGCGGTGCCGCGAGGTGCCGAAGCTGCAGGCGATCTGCGCCAGCGCACCGCCCGGAAAATCCAGCGTGCCCAGCAGCGTGCGATCAACACCGGTACCACCGCTCGCGCCCTCGGCAAAGCGCGCCATCGCATGCGCCCGCACCGGCCGTTCGCCAGCGATCATGCGCACCAGGCTTACCGGATAGCTGCCCGCATCCATCAGCGCGCCGCCGGCGAGCGCCGCGTCCCAGCGGATATTGCTACCCATCGCCAAGGGAAAGCCGAAAGATGCCTGGACGAACTGCACTTTGCCGATGGCACCCTCGCGCAACAACTGCGCGAGTTTGATGGTCTGCGGCTGCGCGCGATACGGATACGCTTCGACAACGATCACATTGTTGCGCTTCGCCGCGTCGAACATCGCCTTTGCCTCGGCTGCGTTGGCTGCGAAGGGCTTTTCGCAGAGCACGTGCTTGCCGGCATCAGCCGCCTTGATCGTCCACTCGGCGTGCAGGTTGTTCGGCAGCGGGTTGTAGACCGCTTCGATCGACGGGTCCGCCAGCATGGCCTCATAACTGCCGAACGACTGCATGATGCCCACCTCGGCCGCGAACGCGGCGGCTTTGGCGGCGTCACGACTGGCAACGGCGCACACGTCAACCTTGTCGGAGCCGCGCAGTGCCGCGGTGAAGTTACGGGCGATGTTGGCGGCGCCGAGGACGCCGATGCGGAGTTTTTTGTCAGCGGGCATGGGGGCTCTCGTGGTTGTCAGAGGGAGTGACGTTCATGGTTCGACAAGCTCACCACGAACGGAGTGAGTGATGAGCGCAGCGTTTACCCCTGAGCGAAGTCGAAGGGTCAACACGAACGGAGTGAGTGGTGAGTGCCGCGTTTACTCTTGAGCCTGACAAAGGATCACCACGAACGGCGCGAATTAGGCGTAAGTGTAAAAACCGCGCCCGGTCTTGCGGCCCAGATAACCCGCCGCGACCATCTCCTTCAGCAGCGGCGCCGGGCGGTACTTCGGGTCGTTGAAGCCTTCGTAGAACACGTTCATCACGGCAATCATCACGTCGAGACCGATCATGTCGGCGAGGGCGAGGGGGCCGATCGGCTGGTTGGTACCGAGCTTCATGCCGTTGTCGATGTCTTCGGCCGTGGCGAGCCCTTCCTGCAGGCAGAAGATTGCCTCATTGATCATCGGGCACAGGATGCGGTTGACCACGAATCCGGGCGAGTTTTTGACCGTGATCGGCGTCTTGCCGAGTGCCTTGGCCAGTTCCTGCGCCGTCGCAAGTGTCGCGTCGCTGGTGGCAAGGCCACGGATCAGCTCGACCAGCGCCATCATCGGCACCGGGTTGAAGAAGTGCATGCCGATGAAACGGTCGGGGCGCTTGGTTGCGGCAGCCAGTTGCGTAATCGAGATCGACGAGGTGTTGGTCGCAATGATTGTGCTGGCCGGCAGCAGCGCGTCGAGATCCTTGAGAATTTTGATCTTCAGGCCTTCATTCTCGGTCGCGGCTTCGATCACGTAGTCACACTTGGCAAGATCGGCCATCGTGCTGGTGGTCTTGATGTGCGACATCGCTGCCGCCTTTTGCTCGGCAGTGATTTTTTCCTTCTTGAGCAGACGGTCGAGACTGCCGCTGATGGTGGCCACACCCTTGTCGAGCGCAACCGGGTTGACATCGAGCATCAACGCGTCGATGCCTGCCACGGCGCAGGCCTGCGCGATGCCGTTGCCCATGGTGCCAGCGCCGATGATGCCGACTGTTTTGATCGTCATGTGAGTCTCCGTGACCTTTTCTGTTGAACTGAAGGCGATTTTACGGAGCGGCGTCACAGCGGTGCCGGCCACAGCGTCGGGCAAAATAGATTCGATGTCCTCTTCGTCCGCCACTCCTGATGCCGCTTCTGCAGCCATTCCGCACCCGCAGCACCTGACACTCGGCATCGGCGCCGCGCTCGGCGCTGGCCTGATGTGGGGACTGGTGTTCGTGGCGCCGCTGTTGCTGCCCGACTATCCCGCGACGCTGCTGTCGTTTGGGCGCTACTTTGCCTTTGGTCTGGTGACCTTGCCGATCGCGTGGTGGCAGCGCAAAGCGCTGCGTCAGCTAACGCGGGCTGACTGGTGGCTGGCGACCAAACTCTCCATCGTCGGCAACTTCATTTATTACCTCACGCTCTCGGCGGCGATCCAGCTGGCCGGTGCTCCGTTGCCGACCTTGATCATCGGTACCTTGCCGGTGGTGATTGCGGTGGTGTCCAATCTGGGCAGCCACGGCGAGCATCGCTTCTCGTGGGCCAGGCTGGTGCCATCGTTGGTGCTGATCGCGGGCGGCCTTCTGTGTGTCAATGCCGATCAGGTTGCGCGCCTGCAGGCCGAAGGCGCTCTGACCGCATATCTGGGAGGCGCGGCACTGGCCATTGTGGCCAATGCAGCGTGGACCTGGTATCCAATTCACAACGCGCGCTGGTTGAACGCACATCGTCAGCACACGTCGACCACCTGGGCGACGGCCCAGGGCATCACCACGCTGCCGATTGCGGCCGTCGGGCTTGCGCTTTCCTTGCTGTGGCTGCGCCTCACTGGCGATCCACGCTTTGCGCAGTCGCTGTCAGGGCCGGAGCCGCTCAAGTTCTGGCTGCTGATGACGGTGATCGGCTTTTGCGCGTCATGGCTAGGCACCATGCTGTGGAACATCGCGAGCAAAAATACGCCGACGGCGTTGACCGGGCAATTGATCGTGTTCGAAACACTGGCCGCGCTGGCCTATGCCTATCTGGTCTATCAGCGCTCGCCCAGTGGCTTCGAGATCGCCGGCATCGTGCTGCTGGTGCTCGGCGTGATCGTCGGGGTGCGGGCGCTGGCGTCACGGCAGTAGCTCGCAGAAGCGGGTCGGCCGCGACCTGCGCTACGTCAAGTTGGCGCTGTCTCGGCAGAGCCGCTTCTACAGCAGCTTCCAGGCGAGCGCCCGGCCTTGCGTGAGCGGCACGATGGTTTCATCGCCAAACGCAAATTCTTCCGGCGGTGTCCAGGTGTCGCGTTGCAGGGTGACTGTGCCTGCGTTGCGCGGCAAGCCATAAAACTCAGCTCCGAAGCGGCTCGCGAAGGCATCAAGCCTGTCCAGTGCGCCTGCGGCGTCGAACGCCTCGGCATAAAGCTCAATCGCAGCGTGCGAGGTGAAGCAGCCGGCCGCGCCGCAGCAGGTTTCCTTGTTGTTGCGCGAGTGCGGCGCGCTGTCGGTGCCGAGAAAGAATTTTGGCGACCCCGATGTCGCAGCGGCCAGCAGCGCCTGCCGGTGCGTCTCGCGCTTCAGGATGGGCAAGCAGTAGAAGTGCGGACGAATACCGCCGGTAAAAATGGACGTGCGGTTGTAGAGCAGATGCTGCGGCGTGATGGTGGCACCGACGTTGGGGGGGGCCGCACTGACGAAGTCCGCCGCCTCGCGCGTGGTGATGTGTTCGACCACGACTTTCAGCGCCGGGAAATCGCGCACGACTTGTGCCAGCGAGTGTTCAACAAAGATCGCCTCGCGGTCGAACACGTCGGTGGCAGGATCAGTCACTTCGCCGTGAATGCACAGCACCACACCGTGACGCTGCATGGCATCGAGCACCGGGTAGACGTTTTTGAGTGCAGTGACACCGGAGTCGGAATTGGTCGTGGCGCCCGCCGGGTAGTACTTGAAAGCTTTGACGAAGCCGGATTCGGCCACTCGCGCCACCTCGTCAACAGCGGTGCGATCAGTCAGATATAGCGTCATCAGCGGCTCGAACGCCGAACCGGCTGGAAGTGCCTGCAGAATGCGGTCGCGATATCCTGCCGCCATCGCCACCGAGGTTACCGGTGGCTTCAGATTGGGCATCACCAGCGCCCTGCCGAACTGCCTGGCCGTGAAGGGCACCACTGAGGCGAGCCCGGCACCATCGCGCAGATGGACGTGAAAATCATCCGGTCGGCCGAGCGTGAGGGCGGACAACGGCGCGGCAGTGGTTGCAGTGGATTGCACGATGAGTGGCCCGAACTGGACGGCAGATTGATAGGCGCCCGGCACCGTCGTTGCCGAGGCCTTGGCGCTGAACTGGTAGGATTTAATCATGGGCTCACCTCCCGCAACCGCAGCGTCCGTTCCTGCAAGCACGCCGCCCGCACCCGCAACGGCGCCGCTGCCGTCGGCGGCAATCATGCTGGCGCGGCGACTGGTGATGACGAGTGGTGGTCGCAACACCGGCGCCCGGCGCAACGTGCTGGCGTGTCTGATTGCGTCGGACCGCGCGCTTTCGCATGCGGATATTGAGGTGCAGCTCGCCGACACCGGGCTCGACCGGGTGACGCTTTATCGTGTGCTGGACTGGCTGGTCGAGCATTCACTGGCGCATCGGGTAGGTACGGCCGGTGGCGCAACCGGCATTGAGCGGGCGATGCGATTTGCCTTCACGCGACCAGAAAAGCCCCATTCTCACGCCCATTTTCAGTGCACGCAATGCGGTCGAACGATCTGCCTGGATGACGTGGCGGCGCCTGCGCTGGCGGTGCCGGCGGGCGTTGAGCTGCAGGGTATCGAGCTGGCGGCCTTTGGCCGATGCTCGCATTGTCGCAGTGAAGCGGCGGCGGGGGCAGGGAGTCAGCCGCTATAATCCGGCGCCGCCTGGTAAGACTGCGGCTGACCGACCAGACACTCGATAGATCGACAGATAAGGTTCCAGAAGAGTTTTATGGCTACTACGAGCAAGGCGAAAACTGCGCCTGCAGCCAAAGCGGCCCCGGCCGCGACGGTTGGCAAAACGACCAAACCGGCCGCAGCGCCGGCTCCGGCAAGCAAACCGGCGCCGGTGCTGACGATGAACAGTCAGAAGAAGTACGGCGGATTGACCGAGGCGGAAATCCTCGCACAGCCGGAATCGGAATACATGAGCAAGGCGCAGCTCGCTTTCTTCCGCGAGAAGCTGGTCGAACTGCGCGACAACATCCTGCATAACGCGACCGATACCGGCGAGCACCTGCGCGATACCGAGGTGGCCACTGACCCGTCCGACCGGGCGACGCAGGAAGAGGAATACACCCTTGAGCTGCGCACCCGTGACCGCGAGCGCAAGCTGCTCAAGAAGGTCGACAAGTCACTGCGCATGGTTGACGATGGCAGCTTTGGCTGGTGCGAAGAGACCGGCGAGCCGATCGGCATCGCACGCCTGATTGCGCGTCCGACCGCGTCGCTCTCCATCGAGGCGCAGGAACGCCGCGAGCGCATGCAGAAACTGTTTGGGGATTGATCGCCGCTGGCCGCTGTTGGCCTGCTGCAATGACCCCTTGCCACTCGCGGATTTGCCGTGAGCGGCCATAATTGTTCATTCCTGCTTCAAACGCGCGACTGCCAGCCAGTCTCACCCAAAGGAAATCCCATGAGTGCACCCTTCTCCCTGCCGCCGCTTCCGTACGCCGACAACGCGCTGGAGCCGCTGATCTCGGCCAACACGCTGTCGTTTCACTACGGCAAGCACCACAAGGCCTACGTCGACAATCTGAACAAGCTGGTTGAAGGCAAGGATCTGGCGCAACTGTCGCTTGAGGACATCATCAAGAAGTCGGCAGGTGACGCGGCGCTGGTCGGCGTATTCAACAACGCTGCCCAAATCTGGAATCACACGTTCTACTGGAACAGCCTCAAGCCCAATGGCGGCGGCAAGCCGACCGGCGCGATTGCTGCAGCGATCGACAAGGACCTCGGCGGCTACGACAAGTTCAAGGCTGACTTCGCCAACGCTGCAGTCACGCAGTTCGGCTCCGGCTGGGCGTGGCTGGTGTCGGACGCGGGCGTGCTCAAGATCGTCAAGACCGGCAACGCCGAAGTGCCGTTCACCAAGGGTCAGAAGCCGCTGCTGACGATTGACGTCTGGGAACATGCTTACTACCTCGACTACCAGAACCTGCGCGCCAAATATGTCGAGACACTGATCGACAAGCTGCTCAACTGGGATTTCGCCAACGCGAACTTCGCCGGCTGATCGTAGTCGTAGCAAAAACGCTGTCACAAGGGCCGGGTTTCCGGCCTTTTTGATTTTTGCCGTCGGGGATTCAGTTGCCACAACCTGCTTCGCAGACGACCTTGTTGAGTGTTCGCAACTTGCGTCATCACTATTCGCCGCGAGGCGCTGCAGCGCGTGCCGGGCAACAACCGGAGCGCGCTGAAGCGGTGCTGGAATTCGGCAGTTTTGATGTCGGCGCTGGCACGGTGCTGTTGGTGCGCGGGGCTTCCGGGGCAGGCAAATCGACATTGCTGCACTTGCTCGCCGGTGTGTTGCCGTTGGCGAGGGAGGCCGGCACGGTATCGATTGCGGCGACAGAAATTGCCGGGCTATCCGTTGCCAGACGTGATCAACTGCGGCCCTTCGTGGTTGGCTGGATGCCGCAGCGGCTGTGCCTGATCGAGACCCTCACGGTGCGCGAAAACGTGCTGTTGCCACTTGCGCTGGCTGGTAAATCTGATGTCGAGGGCCGGCTGCGAGCAGATGAGCTGTTGAGGACACTGGACATCGAGATGCTGGCTGCGCGCCGCCAGGTGGCCATCTCGGTGGGCCAGGCCGCGCGCGCCAGCCTTGCCCGCGCACTGGTGGCGCGGCCAAAACTTCTGCTGGCGGACGAGCCCACCGCCGCACTCGATGCAACCAGTGCGAATCTGGTTGCCCACGCAATTGCCACGTATGCCGAATCGGGTGGCGCCGCTGTGGTCGCAAGCCACGACCCGCAATTGCGGGAAATGCTGGGTCAGTGTCTGCCGCAAGGCTCGGTCCATACGCTGGAGTTGCCGCGATGAGCATCATCGTGCGCCTGGTGAGCCGTTTTCTTGCCACGCGCCCCTGGCAGTTCGCCTTGACTGTCTCGCTTTGCGCGTTGGGGATGGCCAGTGCGGTCGGCATTGTCTGGCTGCAGGCAACGCTCGAATCGCATGCCCGGCGACAGGCCGAAGGCATTGACATCGTGGTCGGCGCCAAGGGCTCGGCGCTGCAGAACGTGTTGGCCGCTGTTTACTATCTGGATGTACCGAACGGCAATATTCGCCTGGATGAAGTGGCTGCACTGCGGGCCAATCCGATGGTGGCGCAGGCCATTGCCGTGGCAATGGGAGACTCGGTTGCTGGTGCTCGCATAGTTGGCGCAGGCAACGACTTTCTCGAGTTCTACGGCGCCCAGCTGACGGAAGGGGCTCTACCCGCTGCGCCGATGGAGGCAGTGGTCGGATCAGCGCTGGCCGCCCGTGCCAGGCTGCGCGTCGGCGACAGCTTCATTGGTGCTCACGGCATGAGCAGTGGCGACGCGGCCGCCGAGCATGATGGCAATCCTTATCGCGTCGTCGGCATTCTCAAGGCAAGTGGGCGGGTGATCGACCAGATTGCGGTCACACCCATCGAGAGTGTGTGGCTGGTACACGAGGGCCATGCGGCGGGCAGTGAACGTGAGGCTACGTTTGCCTTGGTCCAGACCAGGGGGCCACTAGGTGTGGCGACGCTTCCGCGCATGATCAACAGTACCACCCGACTGCAGGCCGCCGTGCCGGCGCTGGAGTCGGCTCGTCTCTTGACCAGTTTTGACTGGGTGGCAATCATTATCAAAGCGTTCGCCGTTGTCCTGATTGCGGCCGCAATGGCGTCTTTACTGGGAGCGCTGATGCAGGCGCTGGCGCGGCGGGAACCGGAAATGGCGGTGCTGCGGGCGATGGGGGCGAACCGGTGGCAATTGGCAGTGCTGGTGCTTGCCGAGGCGGTGGCATTGGTGTTGCTCGCGTCATTGGTGGCGGCTGTGCTGCTGGCGGTGGGCGCGTGGCTGCTGTCGCATGGCGTGCTTCCTGGCCTGGCGGTAGATCCAATGGTTGGCAGCGGGTACTGGGGAATTGCCTTGATTGCTGCGCTTTGCCTCGCAGTTATTGCTACTATCCCGGTTCTCTGGCGCAGTGTTTCCATTGACGTTGCCGCGCAACTTTCGTCGAGGTAATTGAAAATGAAAATTCGCTCACTTCTTTCAGGCTGCCTCGCGTCGCTGTCGGCCGTCACACTGTTCGCTTGGTTGCCTGCGGTCGCGGTAACCCCCGTACCAGCGAATGGGGCGCTGATGCCACCGTCGCAATTCCTGCCCGAAAAGCCGGGTTTCACCTCCTGGCGTACGCTCGGGCAAGTGGAGCTGGTGAAAAAGGATCGCAAGATGGTGCCTGCCTTCGCCCAGGTGGTGACGGCGCTTGATGGCAAGGCGATCAAGGTGCAAGGCTTCATGATGCCGCTTGACATCGGTGACAAGCAGCGTCGCTTCCTTCTGGTCGCGGCGCCGCCGCACTGTTCGTTTTGCCTGCCCGCCGGGCCGGACGCGATGATTGAGGTGCGGGCGAAGTCCGATGTGCGTTACGGCTTCGACGCTGTTGCGTTGTCCGGAACATTGCAGGTGCTCAAGGATGATCCGGCAGGGCTCTATTACCGGCTGGTGGACGCGGTACCGGTTCCTTGAACGGTCGCTGAAGAAAACGAACATTCGAGATGGCATTCAAGATCTTTCCGAAGTCGCCGAAGGTAGGCAGCCCAAAACTGGAGCTGGCCCCAATCGATGCGGCGGGCAAGCCAGGCAAGGATGGCAGGAATCTCGCTGATCCTGCCACCACAATCTCGCGCCATCATGGTGACACCGAGCTTGGCGGCTGGGCACCGCAGGCGGCCCGTATCGAGGTCGAAGAGGAAGGCGCGCTCGGCCCGTCGCTCGAAAATGCGGCGCTGATGTTTGCGCATGGCAATGCAACGGCCGCGACCGCCGCGCTGGTCCACGCGCTCGATACCGCCGAGCGCTCACAGCCGATGGTGTGGATGTGCCTGTTTGACCTTTACGCGCGGGCGGACGACCGGGCGTCTTTTGAAGAGCTTGCGCTGCGTTTTGTGGTGCAGTTTGAACGTTCGGCACCGGCGTGGGATGAGATGGCGGTGGGCAGCAACGCCGCCAGCAAACCCACCGCAACGGCAGCGGTGCGCGCCAAGCCCAAGTCATTGCTACGCGGCGACCTGACCGATCCGCACGCACCGGTGATCGTGGCGCTAAGTGAGGCGGCCAAGCGGAAAGAAACCTCGCCGGCGCCGCAACGGTTCGACCTCGACATCGCCGAGCTGAATGGTGTTAACGATGTTTGCGGCACGCTGCTCGCCGGTGCGCTGGCGGCGCTTCGACGCAAAGGCGCGGTGATCTCGTTCCGGGCGCTGGACGCCACGATCCGCCGCCTGTCTGCACCACTCAAAGCCGGTGAACGTACGCGCAAAGGCCAGTGGTATCTCGTGCTTGAACTGCTGCAATGGTCGGCGCAAACGGCAACATTCGATGATCGCGCGGTGGACTTCGCAGTCACCTTCGAGATCTCACCGCCGTCGCTGGAAGCGTTGACGCCGTTGCAGCGCAGCGTGTTGACCACCCAAAGTGCCGAGGCCGATGAGCCCGACGAAGCGCTGGTTGATGATCGTGTGATCTGGGTGGGTGAGCTCAAGGGCGCCGCCGATCCGTCGTTGAAGACTGTGGCCGTGGACAAGGTGACCACCAACCCGGTTGTTGTCGACATGCGGCAGGTGTTGCGCGTTGATTTTGTCTGTGGCGGCGCCATTGCCAATGCGTTTACCCGGCTCATGGCGCAGGCCATCGACGTTCGCGTGCTCGGCGCAACCCCCATCATTCAGGTGCTGCTGCAGCTCACCGGTGCGCCAACCAGCCTGTTTGTGAAGACGGCCTGAGCGAACTGGTCGGGTACCGCCCAATCTCCCTATTGCCGCCCGGCGGCCAGTTTTCATGGATTCCAGACTCGATTTTCACGGCACCACCATTGTCTCGGTGCGCCGAGGCAATACCGTCGCCATCGGCGGCGATGGCCAGGTAACCCTGGGCAACATGGTGATCAAGGCGACGGCCCGCAAGGTGCGTCGGCTATATCACGATCGCATCCTGGCGGGTTTCGCTGGCGCGACGGCTGACGCTTTCACGCTGTTCGAGCGTTTCGAGGGCAAGCTGGAAAAGCATCAGGGGCACCTCACGCGTGCCGCTGTGGAGCTGGCCAAGGATTGGCGGCAGGACCGCATCCTGCGCCGCCTGGAGGCGATGCTTGCGGTGGCCGATCAAAGCGCGTCGCTGATTATCACTGGCAACGGCGATGTGCTTGAGCCGGAGCACGGCATCGTGGCGATCGGCTCCGGTGGCGGCTTCGCCCAGGCGGCAGCCCGGGCGCTGACACAGCATAGCGAGCTCACGGCGCGCGAGATCGTTGCTGAATCGCTCAAGGTCGCCGGCGAGATCTGCATCTATACCAACCAGAACCACGTCATTGAAGAGTTGACGTGGTAGTCGCGTAGCCCGGCGCTTTGAACACTACCTCGTTCGATGTATTGGTGGCCGGCGGCGGCCCGGTCGGCTGGGCTTGCGCGCTGGCGGCCCGGCACGCGCTGGGTAACACCGCGCGTGTCGCTGTGGTCGAGCGCGATGCCTTGCCCGATGCGAAATCGTGGACGACAGACAAGCCGCTGTCGGCACGCGTCTACACCGTCGCCGCGGGCAACTTGCGTTGGCTGGCCAGCCAGGATGTTGTGCTCGACCCGGCTCGTTCCGCCACGGTGTCCGAGATGCGTGTGCACGGGCGCAACGGTGCAGAATCGCTGCATATCCGGGCGACAGACATCGGAGAAGACGAACTCGCACGCGTCATCGAGCATGAGGCGATGAGCTTCGCCATCGCGCGGGCGGCGGTTCAGGCCGGTGTGCTTTTGGTGCGCGGCGAGGGCGTCGACTTGCACGACGGCGGCGATGTTGGCGTCGAAGCGAAACTGCTCGAACTGGCGGACCGCAGCCTGCTGCAGGCGCGCGTGGTTGTCGTCGCCGACGGCGTGCAGTCGCGTCTGCGCGACGCGGCCGGTCTGGTTGCTACGCGCCACAGTTACCCGCAGCACGGCGTGGTCGCCAATCTGATCGCTGAGTCCGGGCATCGCGATACCGCTGCCCAGTGGTTCTTGCCGGACGGATCGATCCTCGCGCTGTTGCCGCTGCCCGATATTGCTGGCGCCTCGGCAATGTCGATGGTGTGGTCGGCCGATCCCCGACGTGCTGCTTCGCTGTGCGCGATGGCCGATGATGAGCTGCTGCGGGCGATCAATGCGATCAGCGGGCAAACCATCCGCCTGCGTGCAGTGGCCGGCAGGCCGCGCAGTTTCCCGCTCAATCTGCTGCGACTGGCTGATCCCGTTGGCAAGCGCGTTCTGGTGGTGGGCGACGCTGCGCATGCCATGCATCCGCTGGCTGGGCAGGGCGTCAACGTCGGGCTTGCCGACGCACGCTGCCTGTTTGACCTCTGGAGCAGCGTTGCGATGGCGGCGGACGACCCCGGGCATCCGCTGCTGCTCGCCCGCTACCGGCGGCAGCGGTACGGCCCGACGCTCGCGATGCAGATGACGACCGACGGTCTTTTCCGCCTCTACAATCAATCCGAACAGCCATTGCTGATGGCGGCTGGCGACGCTGGAATGCGTCTTTTAGGCCGCGTACCCGCGTTTCGTCGCACGCTGTCTACCGCAGCGATGCAATGAACGCTTAAATCCGCGAACTCGAAGGAAAGTCCCACATGAAACGCATCATCGTCGCCTTGCTCGCCTCCGGCGTCCTGCTCGGCGCCTGCAACGCGCAACAGCCGCCAGCCGGCAAAACCGACAAGACCGCCAAGGCGTCACCAGTCGCGGCCGCACGCGGCAATGACGAGGACAGCGCAAAGTTGAACGCAGTCAAGACCGTGCTCGAAGAGCGCTTCAAAGGGGCGCCGATCAAGGGCCTGCGTGCCTCCGTGTTTCCCGGCACCTATGAGGCGATGGTCGGGGACGACCTCATCTACTTCGACGAAAAACTTACGCACTTCATCGTGGGTAATCTGATCGAAACCGCGACGATGACCAACAAGACCGAGGAACGCACGTCCGAGCTCAGCGCTATCGACGTCAAGACGCTGCCACTGGCCGACTCGATCAAGTTTGTGCGTGGCAAGGGTGAGCGCGTGATGTATGTGTTTACCGACGTTGATTGCCCGTTCTGCACGCGTCTGGAGCAGACCCTGCAGGACGTGGACAACGTCACGGTCTACAACTTCATGTACCCGATTGATTCGCTGCATCCGGCCGCCCGCAACAAGCAGAAGGCGATCTGGTGCGCCAAGGATCGCCTCGCGGCATGGCAGGACGCGGTGCTGCGCAAAAAATTTGATGCGACGGCAAAGGGCGATTGCACCAATCCGGTCGACGCAACTGTTGAGCTGGGCCAGAAGCTGGGTGTTCGCGCCACGCCGTCGTTCTTTCTGGCGGATGGTCGCATGGTCGCGGGTGCGATTCCGCGTGAGCAACTGGAAGCACGTCTGAATGCGGCGCAAACCAAGGTCGCCGCGAAGTAAGTAGTCCGATTGCGGTCGTTGCGCCGCAGTTCGTCATTCGTCACCCGTCTTTCGTTATTTGACCGCAGGGAGAAATCACAATGGGCCTCATGGACTTCATCAAGAAAGAGCTGATCGAGATCATCGAGTGGCAGGATGATTCGCGCGATACGCTCTCGTATCGCTGGCCGGACGACGACAAGCAGATCAAGAACAACGCGCAACTGATCGTTCGCGAAAGCCAGGTCGCGCAGTTCGTCTACCTTGGGCAATACGTCGACACGCTTGGCCCCGGCAAGCACACGCTGTCGACACAGAACATCCCGGTGCTGTCGACGATCCTCGGCTGGAAATACGGTTTCGAGACGCCGTTCAAGGCCGATGTGTACTACGTCACCACGCGCACCTTTGCTGGCAACAAGTGGGGCACGGCCAACCCGATCATGATGCGCGACGCCGATTTCGGTGTGGTGCGCATGCGCGCGTTTGGCCAGTATGACTTCAAGATCGTCAACCCGCCGCTGTTCCTGAAGGAAGTGGCCGGCACCGACAATCACTTCCGCCTTGATGAATTTGCGGATGTGATGCGCTCGAAGATCGTGACGGTCTTTACCGAGGCAATCGCCAATGCCAAGGTACCCGCGCTCGACGTCGCTGCGCGCTACAGCGAAATTGGCAGCGCGCTGTTGCCCGCGATCAATCCCATCACGACGGCGAAATACGGCATCGAGGTCACTTCGTTCAACATCGAGAACGTCTCGCTGCCGCCGGAAGTGGAGCAGGCGATCGACAAGCGCGGCGCCATGACCACCATCGGCGACATGGGTGAATACATCCGCTACAACATGGCGAACGCCGTGGGCGAAGGCAAGGCAGGCACCATGGGCTTTGGTGCCGAATTTGCGGTGGCGATGGGCGTTGGCCAGCAAATGATCAACCAACCAGGCGGCACCGTGGGCACCAATCCGAACGCGCCGCGCGGCATGGTGCCGGGCGCGATGGCTGCCCCTGTTGCGGCAGCCGCGGCAGCAGCGCCAGCGGCGGCGCCGGCGATGGAACTGATGAATCCGGCGCAAGTGGCGCAGGTCCTCGGCGTCGCCGAATCTGACGTGCTGGCCGAACTGGACGCCGGCACCCTGAAAGGCCGCAAGATTGGCACCCAGTGGCGCATCACGAAGGACGCGGTGGATGCGTTCCTGAAGGGCTAGGCACTGCCAACTTTTGACTGAAAGTGCGGTTGAACGAGGGCTAAAGGCTAGTTTCGGCTGAAGTCGACTTTGCCTGAAATCGGTTGTAAGCCCTCGTCAAATGGTCTTTCCGGTAAAAAGTCACTGTTCAACCAATCACGCATAGCTGGTCCACCGTGTCCACCATCTTCATCCTGATTGTGTTCGCGTGGTTCGTGCTGGTCAGCGACGCTGACGTCACCGAGAAGCTCGTACTGGCAGCGCTCTGCGCGGTGGCAGCGTTGCTGCCGCTCGCGGTGCCGGGTTCCGGCCTGCCGGCGGCCATCGGACAGGGGGCGCTCGGCGTTTATGTGTGTCTGCGTATGACCTACCTGCGCGCCATAGCGCGTCTCGACTAAAAAAGTTTCGCAGCAATGAATCAGGAAACCGCCACTCACACGGCCGCGACCGCGCCTGAAAAGCAGGCCCGCAGCAAATATTCCTGCGTCGCCTGCGGTGGCGAGGCTGTCTGGAACCCGGCCAAGCAAAAACTCATCTGCGCCTTTTGCGGCACCGAAGCGCCGATGCCGAAGGAATCGGAGGCGATGCCCGGCATTCAGTCCACCGACATCGTCGAGCACGATCTGGTGGCTGCGCTGCGCGACATGCAGGGCGAATCGCGCGGCTGGGCGCGCGCGACGCGCATGATCAAGTGCCGGCAATGTCAGGCGATCAGCGTGTTCGATGCGTCAAAGCAGGCCAAGTCGTGCGAGTTCTGTGGCGCGTCGGCAATCGTCGACTATGACGAATCCGGCGACGTCATTCGACCCGAGGCGATACTGCCGATTCAGGTAAGCGAACCGCAGGCTCGCGATCGCATCCGCAGCTGGTACGGCAAGCTCTGGTGGGCGCCGAATGCACTCAAGAAAAAGG
>ERZ724507.702-NODE-702-length-14835-cov-6.060081_pt1 | contig 14835 bp, 10 predicted proteins | sample MGYA00376040_ERZ724507 | MGnify/ENA primary metagenome ERZ724507 (study PRJEB28724, sample SAMN07190883) | activated sludge metagenome | isolation source: activated sludge of sewage treatment plant in Hong Hong | place: Hong Kong | collected 2016-03-17 ...
CGTGTCGTCGAACTCGATGCCGGGACAGAAGTGATTCCGGGAGACTGCGACCATCCGCCGCCCAACGCTTTATAGAGGCTCACCATATCAGTGAGGCGCGCCCGCTCCGTTTGTGCGAGTTGCGTCTCCGCCGCCAGCATCGTCCGCTGCGCATCCAGGACATCGAGATAATTCACCAGCCCCTTTCGATAACGCACTTCCGCCAGGCCAACGGCGGCCGTCGCGGCGACCGCCTGCTCACGCTGGCGTGTCAGTTGCTCGGCGCGGGCTTGGATCGACACGAGGAGATCGGCGACTTCTCGAAAGGCGAGCAGAATCGTCTGTTGGTAGCCTTCCAACATTTGTTGATAGCGGGATTCCGCCGCATCCAGCCGTGCGACATTGGTCCCCCCGAGAAAAATGGGCAAGGTGACGGATGGGCCGATGCTGAAGTTGGCGCTGTTGCCGGTGAACCAATTGGCAAACTCGGCGCTCTGCAGGCCTCCTTGGCCCGTGATGGAGAAGGTGGGAAAGAAATAGGCCCGTGCCTGGCCGATACGGGCATTCGCGGCGATGAGAGTCGCCTCGGCCTGCAGGATGTCCGGCCGCCGTTCCAGCAACTGTGCGGGCAGGCCGACTGGAATGTCGGGCTGGACGACCACTTTTCTCAGCGGCATCGATGCGAGAGTCAGGCCGCCGGGTGCTGATCCGGTCAGCACTTCCAGCCGATGGACTTCCACCGCACGCAATCGAACCAAATCGGGAATTTGTCCCGCGCTTTCGGCGACCAGGACTTCCGTTCGTTTCACATCAAGGTCGGAGGCCAATCCCACGGACGCCCGTTTGGTGATGATCTCCAGGGAGTCTCGCCGCAAAGCCAGGGCGCGTTGCGCGATTTCGATCTGCTCATCCAACTCGCGAATCCGAAAATAGGCTTGCCCCACATCGCCGATCAAGGTCAGGGCGATCGCCCGCGCATCCTGTTCGATCGCCTGTGCATCGGCCGAGGCAGCTTCCATTCCGCGACGGATCCGACCCCACACATCGAGTTCCCATCGCAGATCGGCGGCTCCGTTCCAAAGGTCAAAACTGCTGCCCGGTCTGGCGAAGACCTGCGGGCCCGGTTGCTGGCCGGTGGCTAATCCAAGTCCCGCCAAGGTATTTTTCGAGATGGAGATGTTGGTGTAACTGCTCTGCACGTTCACTTGCGGGTAGAGTCCTGCTCCGGCCGTGGTCACTGATGCGCGTCCCTCGATCACACGGGAGACCGCCCGACGCACATCGTGATTGCGCGCGAGGGCGCGCTCGACGAATTGCGTGAGTTCCTCGTTTCGAAATGCTTTCCACCAATCGGCGTCAGGAGTTTTTGGGGAGGTGCCTGAGACGAGAGGGCCGGAGGCGACATGAGTCCAGTCGGCGGGCGTGTCAACCGACGGACGTGTATAGGCCTTCCCTTGCAGGCAGCCGGTTAACGACACGGTCAGTGTCATGAGGACTGCGGTGGCCGCCCGAGATGCAAGAATCCACCGATTCATTTCCGCGACACCTCACCGCGACGTTCAACGGGCTGTGTTTGGGGCGGCCCACCGGCTGGAGTCCGTTCGATGAACACATCAACCTGCTGTCCCGCATACACAGGGAACGCGGGCCGTTCAAAGCGATAGATAATCTGGAGGACGCGGGTGTCTACCCGTTCGTTGTTGTCACCGGTCAGGGATTTTTTCGGGACGATGTACGGTTCGATGCGCACGAAGGTCAACGGAATGGTTTGAGCCGTGTTGCCCTTCAAGTAGGCGACGGCCGGCCGCTGCGGGGCGACGAGCGGGGCATTGACTTCATCCACTTCCGCACGGACCTGCAATTGTTGCATGTCGCCCAAGAGCATGAGTGGCTCGGTCGCACCTGTCGTCAGCGCAAACTCTCCCGCCCGGATATTCACCTGCAGGATCGTGCCGGCGCGGGGCGCGCGAACCGTCAGCCGATCCAGCAGCAACTGGGTTTCATCCCGTTGTGCAATGACCTGTTTCAGCGCCGCCTGAAACCGACTCATGGCGCGTTTGGCCATTTCCGCGGCATACCAGGTACGTTTGACATCGTCGTCGCTGACCGCCCGGCTATCCCGTACGGATTTCAACCGTTTGAGCTGCGTGTCGAGATCGCCGATGCGGTACTTCTGCTCTTCCATTTGCGCCTCTGCCGGCGGGATGGCTGCCTGCCTGGCCACCAACTGAGCGCGAAGATCGCGATCGTCTAACTGCAAGAGCGGATCGCCCTCGCGCACCGCATCCCCGACTGCGACAAAGACCTTGGTCACGAGCCCGGCAGACGGCGGGCCGATACGCACATTCTCATTGGCCGCCTCGATAATGCCGCTTGCCGCGACGGTGGTTTCAAATGGAGAGCGGGGTGGCTCCACGACCGGTGTCGGCATGGGAACGGTATTGCCCGCGGTGAGTACAGACCAGCCGGCAAATGCGGTGCAGAGAACTGCGAGCCAGACACTGACACGATTGAGAATCGTCATGCCGTTGCCTCTGGGTGAATCGGATGAATGCCCACGATACGGCCATCCGTGAGTTCCGCCATGCGATCACCGAAGTGGAAGACCCGGCTGTCGTGGGTCACGACGATGACGCAGCGGTTTGGCGCTCGCCCTACGTCGCGAATCAATTCCATGATCTTTTGTCCGTTGGGTCCGTCGAGGGCGGCCGTCGGTTCGTCGCAGACCAGGAGTTGGGGATCATTGACCAAGGCGCGCGCGACGGCCACACGTTGTTGTTGTCCCCCCGAGAGATTTCGAGGCAGAAATTCAGTACGATCGCCGAGCCCCACGCGTTCCAACATCAGTCGCCCGCGCGAAACGGCTTCGGGTCTCCGCAGGCCCTGGATCAACAGCGGAATGGCGACGTTCTCTGCCGCCGTCAGCGCGGGCAGGAGATTGAATTGTTGAAAGACAAATCCCATGCGCTGTCCCCGAAAACTGGTTCGCGTGCCGGGCGTCATGTTTGTGAGCGACGCCCCCAGCACCTGGAGATCGCCGGCGTCGATATCGAGAATCCCGGCAATAGCCGACAGCAATGTGGTCTTGCCTCCGCCGGACTCACCGACCAAGAGGAGTAATTCGCCGAAGTGCACATCGAGGTCGATCCCCTTTAGCACTGTCACGGTGGTCTCGCCGGTTCCAAACGACTTCACCAGGCCTCGCACCTGCACTGCCACGGAAGCCATGCCCTGTTCCTGCGCTACGCTGTGTCCTGGACCATCCATCGACATCATCGAAACACGATCGCCGGTTCAAGCCGGGCCAGTTTAGTAATGCTGATCAAGGCTGACAGGGTGCAAATGCCCAAGAGCGCCAGGAGTACCAGCAGCAGCAACTGCCAGGTTTCAACGAAGGGCAATCCGCCGCCCTTGGCTGAGAGAAATCCGAATCCCGTGGCAAGGCCGATGCCGATTCCATAACCCGTCAGTCCAACCGTAAAGGCTTGCAGCAGAATCATCCGTGCGAGCGTGAAGGTGGAGGTTCCCATCGCTTTGAGCGCACCGAACTGTTTCAGGTTTTCGACGGTAAACAGATAAAATGTCTGTCCCGCGATCGCCATGCCGACGATAAAGCCGAGAATAATCGTGGTGCCGAAGTTGATGCCGATCCCGGTATTTTTGAGAACCCAGCTGATGGTCTTCCAGCCGAACTCTTCGGCGCTGAACGCTCCCAGTCCGGTTTGTTCATGGATCCTGGAGGTGACCTCTGAGGCAGGTATGCCGTCTTTTGCCTTGGCGAGCACGTACGACAGCGTCCGGCGCTCACGCGGGACATAGCGAATCGCGCGTTCGTAGGTGGTATAGACCACGGGGATGTTCGTGAAGCTTTTCTGCGTTTTCGCAATCGCAACCACCCGGGCCAGTTTGTCATTCAACTCAAAAATCGTCCCGATGCCGATGACCGAGGGCCCGCCCATACGTTCAACCGCCCATTGATCCAGGACGACGGCATCCGGTTCCAGAATATCTTCAAATCGTCCTTCCAGCACTTCGGCGGGACGCCCGATGAGCGTGGGGGCGTCCAGTCCGGTCAGCGTGATCTGGTGATAATCCCCGCTGGAGAGGCGAGCGCGTAACACGCCTTTATAGAGGGGAACGGCCCACTCCACACCTGATACGCTACGCACCCGATCCACTGCGGTATCCGCAATGGGTTTGACTTCGTCGACCTGTCCGATGCCAGGGTCGGTGACCCAGATCGGCACATTGATATTGCTGATGCTCGACTGCGACCACATCATGAGGCCCCAGAAAATCGATCCCTGTTGCACGATCAGCATGACTGCGAAGGTCAGCCCGCAGAGCAGCATGAGATACTTCGCGCGATCGCCAAAGAGCATTCTCAGCGCCACGTAATTCATTCGCCGTCCTCCCCGGCGGTGTGGTCAGGCGAAAAGGCCATCACGAGCGGCACCTGAGGAAGGCTGATCTGATCGTGTCGATGGAAGAACAACGTGCAGACTCTGGCAATGGGGCAGCCCCGATGCAGGGCGACGGTCCAGAATCTCCGTACATGTTGGCCATCGGGTTGCTGCACTTCATCCATCAGGCGCAAGGGCCCTGGAAATGGATTGGTGAAAGTAATTCCCAATGGGGCCAATCGCTCGGCGAGTCCATCTGCCAGAAAGTCCAGAATGTCTCCGCACCAGGAGAAACGGCGCCCCTCGCTGGTGACCTCGCCGGAGGGAAGCAATTGACGCTGCCGTTCGGCGAGATACGCTTGAATCTCGCGACCGACAGATTCTGGTGTCAGCGGTGACACGATGAATTTCATGGGATCGACAGAAAGCAGGCGCCATGCCGGATGAAGGGTGGTGGCCCCAGAACATCATATCGTGATGAAAATTTGCTGGAATACTGAAGAGGAGAGGATGTGGGGTGGAGTGAATCTCTAATGGTATCTGCCGAGATGTTGGCAGATCTAAGAAGCGGTGCCCATATGCGGGCAGTTACGAGACATGCCTCGGAGGGCGACTAATGTCTAATTTTTTCATGCGATGTTGCAGGGTGGATCGCTTCATGCCCAATGTTTCAGCGGCTCCTTGCTTTCCCGCCAGAACCCAATTCGTTCGAACCAGCACCTCTACGATGTGTGCCCGCTCGGCTTCGGCCAAAGTGCGCGGCGGGGAAGGCCGCTCATGGCTCGGACCCAGACCGTCCAGCTCTTCGATGGTCAGCACGGAGCCCCGGCTGACGATCACTGCCCGTTCCATGAGATGCTCGAGTTCCCGGACATTTCCCGGCCAGTCATAGGCGGATAAGGCTTTCAATGCCGCGCTGTTGATGCGCGTCACCGGTTTACGATGTCGAAGGCCGTATTTTTTGGCAAAATGACGAGCCAGCAGCGGGATGTCTTCGCGCCGTTCCCGCAGCGTCGGCAGGCGAAGAGGGAAGACGTTCAGACGATAAAAGAGATCGGCACGGAATGCGCCGCGTTTGATGGCTTGCTCCAGATCGACGTTCGTTGCCGCGAGCACACGCACGTCTACACGGATGGTGTGGCTTCCGCCAACCCGGTTGAACTCCTGCGCCTCGAGGACACGCAAGAGTTTCATCTGGACATCAATGGGCAGCTCTCCGACTTCATCGAGGAAGATTGTTCCGCCATGAGCCAGTTCGAACCGGCCCAGCTTGCGGGTCGTCGCACTGGTGAAGGCACCCTTTTCGTGCCCGAACAGCTCGGATTCGATGAGCGTGGGCGGCAGTGCCGCGCAGTTCACTGTGATCAGGGTTTTCTGGCGGCGCGGGGACAACCGGTGAATGGCCTGAGCCACCAGTTCCTTGCCGGTGCCGGTTTCTCCGGTAATCAGCACCGTGGAATCCGTGGGCGCCACCATTTCGATGGCTCGAAGCGATTTCTGAAGTGCGGGGCTATCCCCCACGAGGCTTTTCAGATCCAGGGAGGCGCCCATTTCTTCACGCAGGTACACATTCTCCTGCTCCAGTTGATCCTTGAGCCGTCGGATCTGGTCATAGGCGGAGAGGTTGGTGAGGGCATGGGACAGGTGAAAGCCGATTTGTTCCGTCAACGCCAGGTCGCGTTCGGAAAATGCGTTGCGCCGTTTGCTTCCGATGGCCAGGAAACCATAGGGCGCTCCCTGGACCAGGAGCGGGCAGAGCATGGCGGAGTAGACCCCGAGTGATTCGAAGTACCGGTGTTCGGCAAATCGGTCCTGGTTGTGTCCGGTGAGCAGGAGGGGTTTGCCGGTGGCGAGGATTTCGGCAGCGGCCATCTGCTCGAACGGAAATTGCCGCAGGGCGTCCTGGTCGATATCGACTCCCTCGCACGCCACGATGTCGAACCACCGATTGTGGGGTTCGCCGACAAACCGTACGAGCCCGGTGATGTCGTGATGGATGACTTCGCGGAGGATTGGTTGAATCGAGTGGATCAGATTGTCGAGCGTGAGAGTGCCGAGCACCACTTGATTGTTGATGGCGACCAGCGTGTCCCGTTCTTCCGCGGCGAGCACGGCGGTCAGAACCGGGGCGATGTGCCGGCTCAACTGGTCGAGCCATATCCGATCCTCCTCGGAAAACGCCCCCGGTTTACCGGGTGCGACCGCGGCGATGACGCCCAGCGTCTTGGCTGCTGTACCGGTCACCGATTCGCATGACATTCTAATTGGTGAGACGAGGACCGATGTGCCATGGCTGATATGAGGTGCTATGGCTCGGGCTTCCGTCCAGGGTGACGTGCTGAGATCGCCGGTCAGGATCGCTTCCCCGGCCAGGACCGCTGCTTCCTTGATGGTCCCGGACGCGGGTAATTGCGCGATGGGATAGGCGGGCGACGCCGGATCACGCAAGCTTTCCGAGACGGGTGAAAACGCGGTCGCCATCTCACTGTAGAGATAGAGGCCGATGACGCTACAGCCTAGGCGTTGGCTGAGTTCCCGTTGGAGTCGATCGTCGAACTGGCGGAGGGTGTTGGTTTGAAGGAGCGCGCTTAGAATGGGAAACCAGTCACGTGTGTCGAACGCGGTGCCCATATGTGGGCACTCTACCATGTCGTGGTGAGTGATGGGAAGACGGAGAGGGACGGACAGGAATTGTATCGCTCAGGGTGAAATGAAGGATTCAGGATGGCCGAATCTGCGTCATCGCGGTGCGCTTCTGGATTTCAGGGCATCCAGGCGCGGTTTATCGAGTGTGACATAGATAGATTTTTCCTGCGTCACGGTCACGGCGCCTGCCGCTTGCCCCTTGGCCTTTTTGACCCACTTGCGGCGGGTATAGATCACGTCACCTTTCCCGCTCTTCTTCAGATCGCTGTAGAGGAGGGCCAGTGTGGCCGCATCTCGTATGGTTTCGGGAGGGGGCTCGGTCCCCTTGTCCAGCCGAACGACCACATGCGAGCCGGGCGTACCGCGCGCGTGAAGCCAGAGGTCTTCGCTCTTCGCCAGTCCGAAGGTGAGCTCATCATTCTCCCGGGCGTTGCGGCCGACCAGGATGGGATGGCCGTCCGATGAGACAAAACGGCGGAACGGTCCCCGGGATTCCCCCTCCCTGTCGCGCTTCCGTCGTAGGGCAGGGGTTCCTCGTGCCGCGGTTTGTCCTTCCGTGCTCGGTGGCTGCCAGGTTCCCTGTTTGATGGTCTCCAATTCGGTTAGGATCTGTTGAACCTCTGCTTCGATCGCAGCTATGCGGGGCGAGATTTCGCGTTGCGCGGTCACGAACTTCCGGTACTTGGCAAAGTACGCGTCCATATTGGCCTGCGGCCCTTTGGTCGGATCGAGCGGAATCGTCAGTTCTGGCAATTGTTCATCGTAGTAGTCGACGACCGCCACCCTGTTCTGGCCCTTCTTCAGTAAGCCGAGATTGGCCTTCAACAATTCGCCGTACCGTGCGTAGGGTTCATATCGTCCGGCCTGTTCGAGGTCTTGGCGGAGAGCCGCCATGCGGCGCAGGAGCTTTTTGAGATGTTTTCGCAGTCCCGATTCCCGTTCGCGGGCCTGAGCCTGGTGCGACAATTCGGCTTCGCGCTCTCGATAGAACGCCTCGAGTCTGGATGACAGCGGAAATGGATCCACGTCCGTCTGCGGCTGCGTATCCGGCTCGTGAACGACCGCCTGATGGGATGACGATCGAAACGGTGCAGCCGCCGGCGCCTGATAGGGTTGACCTACGCGGTCTTTATTGTGACGAAGCGTAGCGAGCACCAGGCCTTCGCCATCGAGAAAGAGGAGGTCTGCATTGCGGCTGAAAAGTTCTGCGACGAGAGAAACGGGTCCGTCCCGGCTGGTGAGATCAAGTCGAACGATCCGATCGCCGGACATGTGTTGAAGGGTGTCGATGCGGGCGCCTTGGATCCGAGCCCGGAGCAGCTGGCAGAACGAAGGTGGGGTCGGCGGGTTGGGTAGATGCTGATGGACGAGATGCAGCCGCGCCGTGTCATCCCGCAGTGAGTAGAGCAGGCGGCGAGTATGTCCGGGGACACGGATCTCGAGGATAAGGGTGTCGGGAAGCGGTTGGGAAATCTTCTGAATCCACCCGTCGGCGAGCGCTGATGCCAGTTCCTGGACAATGGAACCAATTTCTGTCGCAGTAAGAGCCATTTTTTGACCGCGATGCCGCTTCGGCCATTCCTGATTTGCCCGGTCAATTTCTCTGAACCGTACCGGAGGAGGGAACGTTGCCGGTTGTGTAGCCGATTCTACCCATTTTTGTCCCATGAGACCAATTCGGTCACAATTAGCTCAATTCCCACGAGCCGCTCACGTTTGAGAGCAGGGGCCTCATCCGGCCAAATCGTCCTCTGCACCCCAGAGTCGGTGGCATCCACATTGCTTCTCTCCATAGCACCAGGTTGGTGAGTTGTACGAATGGGCAACAGATCGTCCCGTCTTGACGGGGATCTCAGAGGCTGTTCGAAGGGAGGCGACTCATGACATGCACGCGATGTGAAGGCCTAATGGTGATGGACGATTTGGTCGATCTCCAGGAAAGTTATCACCCCATGCGGTTGCGCGGGCACCGCTGCCTCAGCTGCGGTAATGTGGTGGATACGTTGATTCAACGACACCGGATGGTGCAGAACTCCCATCTCCGCCCGGTCCCTGCCTCTGTCCCCGAGAAGCCGGTTCTTTTTGAGTTGATCAGGCGCTCGGCGTAACGCGTTTCCCCGCGAAGCCGCTCCGGTTTCGCGGGGATGTTCTCCACGCATGACGCCTTGGCGTATCCCACGGCGCCCTGCGGCTCCATATCTTCACTGCTGCTTCCCCTCCACCCGCGCAATTCTCTCCAATGTGTCATGGGTGTTCGCTGCTTGCAGTCATGTTGCATGCTTGTCAGCGATCAAGCAGTCGCGTAGAGTGCGCCCGGCTCTCTTCGATTCAGAAAGGCGATCAGCGATGACGGTTCTTGATGCGCACATGCTTGAGCGGTTGATGGAAGAATTCCGGCGATCCATGCAAGGGTTGTTGACAGAGGTGTGCCGCGATTTCACGAAAAATTATGCCGACGCAGTCTGCACGTTTGAATTACCGATCGACTGGTTCCTGTCGCTCGGACGGTCTTTCCCGCCAGCCGAGTTTTGCAACTGGAAAGTGGTGGGATGGATCGAGTCGCTGAATGACTTGCTGTATTTCGTCGATATCGTGACCCAGGTGCGGCAGGAACGGTCGCGGAGGGATATTGCCGAACAGTTGCGCGCGGAGTTTAGGGAGAAATTCTACGAGCACGGGTATGCCGATGAGATTTTTCCCAACGGCAAACCGGAGCCGCGACTCCTTCTGGGGCGGTTAACGGCGCTCTGTCACCGGCTGGCTCGGGAAATCACGCAAGAGTCCGTGTGTCTGGCTCCCCGGCTTGCCTGTGCATGGGTGGCGAAGCAACGGCGGGACGCCTGGCTGCTGCCTTGTGATCTTACGGCAAATGTCGAACGAGTGGAATTGCCCTGGGGCTGTGCAATCGGGACGACCGGTGTGTTCTATGAGGCGACTGGTGCGGTCCGCTCAGCACTGCAGCGCGCGAAAGGCCAAGGGGAATTTCTGATCACGGCCTCAGGGATCGAGCTGTTGGTCGGCGATCGTGCCTATCCCCTGATGACGTGTGGCAGTCAGGAGCGGTGGCATTGGCGTCGCCTCGACCCGTTGCCGCTTCGGGACAGCCGGTACGGATCACTCGTCCTTGGGCCGACACTCGTGTATGGAAAAGACAAGACGCCGATCGGTGTGCGACCGACCAAACAGGAAGTCGCCGTGCGCATGCGCCGGGCGTTATCGGCCATTGCCGCGGCCTGGCCGGAAGGAGACCGGTTGCTGGCGTTGCTGACCTCGCGCATCGTGCCGTTGAAAGCCGCGGGTGTCGTCAGCTTCAGTTACCGGCATCGTCCGGGGTTCTCCGCCATCAATTGCTTTGAGCGCGATCAACTGGACCTGATCGATGATTTGATCCACGAGAATAGTCATCATCACCTCAATCTGCTGCTGCGCAACGATGTGATGTATCAGCACGATCACAATCAGGAAGTTTTCTATTCGCCCTGGCGGCGCACACTCCGCCCGTTGCGCGGAATCCTGCATGCGACCTTCACCTTTACGATGGGCGCCATGCTGTTCGAGCGGCTCGTGGTATGGGGATCAGGTACGTCAGGAAAAGCCGGCTGGACGAAGGCGGGCCTCACCCAACGCGACCTCGCCCGTGCCCGGTACCGTTGCCTGGAAGAAATCGAATCAGTCCGTTATTCGCTGCAGGATCTCGAGTATGCGGGCAAGCATCTGAAGTGGCTTACAAGGGGCGGCAAGCAACTGGTGACGCAATTACGCGCTGCGCTTACCTCTATGGAGCGCGGAATCCAGGAGTACGAGCAACGCGTCAGTGCATCCGCGTTTGGTCCCGCGCTGCGCCGTCATCGAATCGAATTGGCTCAGGCGCGAGAGACGTTGAGCCTGATGTAATCCCCTCATGGACTCGGGAGTGAGGTGGCTGCAGAACGGGCCCCGGCGTCAGTTCACGCCGGGGCCCGTGTACTGTGCGCATGAATCGCGTCGTGCCGTCTTGTTGTCAGACCACACGTCTCCCGTTGTTGGTGCGCTCACGCCTCCGGCTGATTCCGAACCAGATAAGAACCGATTTCCGGATCGCCGGTCTGCGGGCTTGCGGTCGGTCCTTCGCTTTCCGCATGGGAGCCCGTGATATTCAAGAGGCTGAGAGACAGTCGAATGGTTCCCAGAATTCTCGTCGGGACGTTCGGTGGCGGAGCCGGAGGTTTCATGATGCCGCGGCTGGTGATCACGTTGGTCTCGGCATGAAACACTTTGCCGTCCATAAGGTTTTGGAGGGTCTGGATCGCCTGGTGATTCCGGGCATCATTAGGGGAAGGCGTAAGGGCTGGTTCCGTCAAGCCTTTCGTAATGCCGGCATGCCCGCATAACTCGCCGATCTGACGACCGTCGGCATAGTGAAACCCGTGCGCCGTCGTGAACTGGCCGAATCCGTTCATAATCTCTTGATACGATCGCCCGGCGGTCTGCGAAAGATTCAGCCACTGTAGATTCGTCTCGGTATCCAGCGTGAGCAGCCGATCCTCGCTGCCTGCAACGAGATCCTGTTGAATGAGTGCCATGAGGAACCCTCCATGGTTGGCGGTAGGAGACGGTATTCAACTAGATGAGGGTGATACTAGCACAAGGGCATCGCGCGAACGTCACTTCCGTTCCGGCAGACATGCAGCGCACTGTATGCGGTCTTTATGATGGAGGGGTTGGAAGGCTGCAAGGTCTGTATCGGAGAAGATACGAGCGTATCCCCGCAGATACAGAGGCAGGCAGGAGGTCGAGGATCGGTAGATAGGCGGCTCAAAAAGATCATCCAACGAGGCCGCAGGCAGGAAGCAACCGGAGGCGTTGCCTTTGGCTACGTTGACGATTGGTTCGAGCCGAGAACGAAGTCGAGGATCATTTTGTCAGCAGCCGTTAGGGTTCGACAGTCACGTCGACATAGGCCGGCACGCTGTCCGCGCCTTTCTTATCCGTCACGCGGAGTTTGAAACGAAAGGTGCGGGTTTCCGACACATACGGGGCGGTAAACGACGGTTCCGCCATATTCACGTCCAGCATGGCCACTTTACTCCCGCGCACCTGTGCCCACGCATAAAACAGCGCTTCTCCCTCCGGGTCGCGACTTTGCAATCCGCTTAAGCGCACCTTCGTGCCGGCCTTCACTGTTTTGGCGGTCCCGGCATTGGCAACGGGTGGTTCATTCGGCTCCGGATTGACCTCCACGCGTACGTCGAGTGTGGCCTGCTTGCCGCGATTGGTGACGGTGAGCGAGGTCTTGCCGATGCCGACAATCTGCAACAATCCATCGGGCAGGACCTTGAGGATCTGATCGTTCCCGGATGTATAGACGGTGCCGGCGCTGGGAGAGGACAGCGGGCGGCTGATGCCGTCTGCAAATTCGCCTACCACCGGGAGTTCGAAGATCTTGCCCAGTGAATCGACATGGCCATAGGCGGAGGACTGTCCTGTTCGACCAAGTTGGAGCGGTTTTTCCGTTTCAAAATCGATCGAGAGAAGCTCGGCCTTTGGCTGAACGGTGACGAAGACTTCATCGAAGACGGTTTTGCGTCCCAGGCGGCCTTGTGAAATATCCGCGATGGCCAGGAGCCGCATCCGGCCGACGGCGTCAGGCGGAACAGGCAATGCGCCACCATAGGGCGGCACCCGGTCCACCGTTGAAGTCAGCGCCGGCAGCGCGACCACGGGCGCTCCTGTGATGCTGTCTTTCTGCCAGTACTTTTCTGTTGAGATGCTGCCCTGGGAGCCTTTTCCAGACCGCTCGTCGCCTTGCTCCACGAGAGATTCCGTCTGCTCCGGATACCAGTAGTAGCGCACTTCGACGAGGCCCGCCTCCCGCCCTGCTTCGACTTCGGCGGTGGTTGGCTCGCCGGACGTCAACGTTGTGCCGTTTTTAGGAGCGACGATCGTGAAGGCCAACCCCGGATGGGGAGAGAGTCCCAGCAGGAGGACCATGGCGACCAGGTGGGCGCCTACTCGCCGGTTTGTACGATGGATTGTGGCTCGTGGATTTCGCATGCTCACCTCGTCAGGTGATAAGGCACATCAGTCAGGATCACGCGATCTTTAAACAAGAGGGCCCCTTTGAGCATGAAGGCCCGCTGATTGTGCAGGATATTTTGCCACCACCGGGCAGGAAGAATTTCCGGGATCACGACGGTCACCCAGCATTCCTGGTCCTTTTGCAGTACTTGTTCGAGGTAATCCAATAGGGAACTCAGGACGGACCGATAGGGGGACGGCAGCACCGTGAGGGGAACACCGCAACCCCACTGGGCCCATTGGATTTCCACCCGCGCGGTTTCTTCAGGATCGACATCCACCAGGACAGCCCGAATATCTCCGGACCGGCTTCGCGCATAGTCTACTGCGCGGATGACGGCGCGATTGACGCCACCGATCGGGAGCACCACGATATTGCGCCGGGGCAGAGGGGGGCGGTGGCCTCGGGATAGAGCCACCTGTTCCGAAACGGCTTTATAGTGGGAGCGAATGGCCTTGAAAAACATGATCAACATCGGGATCAGCACGATGACGATCCATGCGCCATGGGCGAACTTGGTGCTGGCAATGATCACGGTTGCAATGGCGGTCGTGACGGCACCGATACCATTGACCAGCAGCTTCTTTTCCCAGTGCGGTCCCTTCTTGACGAGCCAGCGTTTGACCATCCCGGCCTGTGAGATCGTGAAGGACAGGAACACGCCGACGGCGTACAGCGGAATGAGCGCATGGGTGTCGCCGTTGAAGAGAATGATCAGCAGGCAGGAAAACACGCCGAGAATGATCACGCCGTTGGAGAACACGAGCCGATCGCCCATCATGGACATTTGATGCGGCATGTAGCTGTCACGAGCCAGAATCGAAGCCAGACGGGGAAATCCGTTGAAGCTGCTGTTGGCAGCCAGGATCAAAATGGTCATGGTTGAGGCCTGGACGAGGAAATACAGCAGGCCGGTTCCGAAAGTGGCGCGCGCGATCTGAGAGACGACGGTCTCGTCGCTTTTCGGCACAATGCCGAAGTAGTAGGCCATGGCGCTGATGCCGATGAACAGCGTTCCGAGAATCACGGCCATACCGATCATGGTGAAGGCGGCGTTTTTGGCCTCCGGTTTCTTAAACGCGGAAACGCCGTTCGAAATCACTTCAACGCCGGTCAGCGCCGTACAGCCGGACGAAAAGGCGCGCAGGAGGAGAAACAGCGTCAATGGTTCGGTCGGAGTCAGGCTTGGCAGCGGTTCGATCCTGGTCGCGTGGCCGAGCAGGATTTGAATAGCGCCCACGCCGAGCATGGCTGTGAGTGTGCCGATAAAAATATAAGTGGGGACGGCAAAAAACTGTCCGGACTCACGGACGCCGCGCAGATTGACGACGGTGACCAGGAGGATCGCCGCTACGCAAAGGGCCTCCCTATGCGCAAGCAGGTCAGGGAAGGCAGACGTGAGCGCCGCGATGCCGGCCGCGACGCTGACCGCGACCGTCAACACATAGTCAATCATGAGCGCGCCGGCCGCAACGAGGCCGGGCCATTCTCCAAGGTTGGACTTGCCGACGATGTAGGCGCCGCCACCCTCCGGATATTCAAAGATGATCTGGCGGTACGACATGGTCAGAATTACCAGCAGACCGATAATCGAAAGGCTGAGCGGGATGGAATAGCCGACCATGGCCGTCCCGGCCAGGGTGAGGACGAGCAGAATCTCTTCCGTGGCGTAGGCCACTGAAGATAAGGCATCAGAGGAAAAGACGGCTAGGGCGAGTCGCTTAGAAAGGCGTTCGTGAGCGGCTTCCT
>ERZ724507.703-NODE-703-length-14814-cov-4.324548_pt1 | contig 14814 bp, 13 predicted proteins | sample MGYA00376040_ERZ724507 | MGnify/ENA primary metagenome ERZ724507 (study PRJEB28724, sample SAMN07190883) | activated sludge metagenome | isolation source: activated sludge of sewage treatment plant in Hong Hong | place: Hong Kong | collected 2016-03-17 ...
GGCCGCCGCGACGCCAGTGGCGTCAGACGCTGATCCGGTCAGCCCCGCGTTCCTGGAGGAGCCCGCCCGCCGAGCTTGTGGAACCGGCCGGTTTGCCGGGCGCGTGATCCGGTCGCTCGGAAAGCTGTCTAACCGATTGAGGGTAGAGCTTGAATCAACCCCGAGCGGCGGCGGTGTATCATTGCTTTTAGACCCGTTTAGGAGGGCATGACATGACCTATCAACACGTTTTGTTCGCCGCCGATTTTTCCGACGAAGCGTTAAAGGTCGGCGAACGCGCCAAGGAGGTGGCCCGGAAATATGGGGCGCGGCTCAGCATGATTCACGTCGTTGAAGACGTGAACATCAGTCTGGGCGGCGGCTACGAGCTATTGCCGGTGCTGCCCGAGTTGCCCGACGAGACGCTGCTGCGGGAATCCCGGACGGCGCTGGGACAACTGGCGCAACGACTGGAGGTCGAAGGCGCTGAATTGTGGGTGGTCAACGCGCCTTCGACCAAGGAGGGGATTCTCGGCGCCGCCAAGGAACACGGGGCCGATTTGATCGTGGTGGGCAGCCACGGGCGCCACGGTTTGGCGCTGCTGCTGGGCTCGACCGCCAACGCGGTGCTGCACGGCGCGCCCTGCGACGTGTTGGCGGTGCGAATTTAGATCCGGCACGGAAACTCTCCTCTCCCCGCAGGAGCGCGGCTTCGGGCGCGGACTCGATCACTCGCCGCCTTCCGCCTCCGGCTGGGGCGCCACGTCCACCGACACTTCCAGCGAATGCGAGCCGCCGCCGGTCATGACCCCGATCAGCGGCGCGACATCGCCGTAATCCCGCCCCCAGGCCAAGGTGACGTGCCGATCGCGGGGCATGCAATCGTTGGTGGGGTCGAACTCCGCCCAGCCGGCGCCCGGCACATATACCGCCAGCCAGGCGTGCGACGCATCGGCGCCGATCAGCCGGGGCCGGCCGGGCGGGGGAATCGTTTCTAGATAGCCGCTGATATAGCGCGCCGCCAGCCCCAACGCGCGGAGGCAGGCGATGGCCAGATGGGCGAAGTCCTGGCAAACGCCGCGCCGCTGGCTCAAAACCTCGTCGAGGGGAGTGGCGACGGTGGTGAAATGCGGATCGTAGGTAAATTCCCGATAAATCCGCCGGTTCAAATCCGCCAACGCCTCCAGCAAGGGCCTGTCGGGCGGAAAGCTGGGCTTGGCGTACTCCCGAAACCCCGGATGGACGGCCACGAACGGCGAGTCCAACGCGAACAGGCGGGCCTCGATGATCTCCGGGTCCGGGTCTTCCCGCAACAGCGTTTGGGCCTGCTCCCACGGCATCGACGGGCTGGACGGGTCGAACTGCCGCGCGGCCAGCACCTCCACTTCGGTGACGACCTTCACTTCGAGCCGCTGATGGATGTCCTGGATGGCGAAGTACAGCACCCGGTTGCCGAAGAAATCCTCCCGCTCGACGGAGAGAGCCGGTCGCGGCTTGATAGCGATGCGGCTGGGCTGGCAATGTTGCCAGGCGGTTTGTCTCGGTAGCAGCCTCGCCAGATTATGACACAAGGCAACACCGCTGCTGTACTGGTACAGGGTACGATGGGTGATGAGGTAATTCACAGCTGCATCGTGATCAGTTGGCGGGGCACTTCGGCATGGCTGAAGTGGCTGTGGGTTAAGGCGTCCGACAACCCTTTCAGCGGTTTTTGGATGGCTTCCAGCAGACGGGTCAGCTCGATGCTAGAGCTGGTGCTGTCATGGGCAAGCGTGGATAACGCCTCAATATCGGCCAGTTGCAGGGTGGTGAAGGCTTCTAAAACCAAGCGTTCCTCGGCGTTGCGATAGGGAGAGTTTTCAGGACGGTGCAGTCGGCTAACGTTGCGTTGCAGTCGGCGCAACTGATAGCCGATTGATCGAGGATTGTCGGTGTCGAACAGCAGCAAGTCGATGATTGCTGTCGGATGCAGCGCGGAACGATAGCGACGCCGGTAAGCGGTCAGATTATCGGTGATAGTCAGCACCACTTCCCATAGCGGAAGCCCTGGATTGCGGGCGGTGATGAAGGCCAGATCGAACAGTTCCAGAGTCCGCAGCACCCGCTCCAAGTAACGGCCGATGTCAAAAAACAGCCAGCCCTGATGGTGTGGCATGGTTTCGTAATTCAACCCACAGAACGCCGCTGTGAGCATCAAATCGTCTTCCAACAATTTCCGGGTTTGCCGAGCGCCCAACCCTGAGGGCGGCTCCTGGATGCTGTGCTGGAGGCGGTTCAGTATCCGCCAACTGTCGTCCCCCAGATGGTTACGAACCGCGCGACCGGTCCGCAACATACCGTTGAAGATGACTTGCATGCTACCGGGATGTTCCGGGCTCACGATCAGACCGAGCAATTCCTGACGCAAGGCGAAGAAGCGAGCGCGGGGCGATTCCGCCACTGGCGGCACCGGAATCTCCAGGGCGTCGAGCAGATCGTCTAGGCAGCGCTCGTCGGTGTTGTCCTGCTCCCATTCCAGCAAGCGCCCGAAAGCCTCCCGCAACAGCCGGGCTGTGCTGTCGAGCCGCTCGCTGTAACGGCCCAACCAAAATAAGTTGTCCGCAACCCGGCTCGGCAGGTCGGTGCCGTCGCGGGTGACCACGATCGGGCCGTAAGCCTGGCGGAGCAAACTGACATGACGCTGCGGGGTAGGGGCCAGCACCCACCAGTCCTTGCTGATGCCGCCCTTTTGCAGAGCTGCTTGCAGGCTGTCCAGTCCCCCCGATGACACCCGCGCCAGACCGCCCGGCATAATCCGATAGCCATCGTCCTCGGCCACTGCGAAGCTTCGCAACAACACCGGGCGCGGTGTCAGGCGGCCTTCCTCCAGTACCGGAGCGGTGGACAGAGGCAGCGGTTCTTGGCCGACAAACAGATGCGGCGCCGTTTGAATCTTATCGATCAGTTGCCTGCGAGCTTTCTCGTCTAACTGAGCACCTTCCCAATACAGCCCGTTCGGTAAGATCGAGCGCACCACAAGCCGATCCAGGTTAGCCAAGACATGGCTGCGATCTGCGAGCGCACCACACCACCAGGTCGGGAGCGAGGGCAGTTTGAGATCCTCGCCCAACAGTTGTCGGCAGAGCAGGGGCAGGAAAACGGCGAGGCCCGGATTTTCGATGATGCCGCTGCCCAAGGCGTTTGCGAGAGCGACGTGGCCTTCGCGTACCGCCTGTAACAAACCGGGCACGCCCAACAGGGAATCGCCGCGCAGTTCCAGAGGATCGCAGAGATCATCGGCAACCCCTCGCAGAATGACATCCACTGGCCGCAAACCCCCCAAGGTTTTCAGCCAAACTCGACCGTCGCGTACCACCAAATCCTCACCTTCGACCAGGCTGAGGGACAGGTAATTGGCCAGATAGGCATGCTCAAAGTATCCCGAGCTGTTGGGACCGGGTGTCATCAACACGACATGCGGGTTTTCCGGGTTGTGGCGAGCCAGGCCGGCGAGCGTGGCGCGCTCGGTTTCCAGGAAGCTGGCCAACCGGCGCAAGGGCGCGTCGCGATACATCATCGGTAGGGCGCGCGCCAGGATGATGCGATTTTCCAGGGTGTATCCAGCGCCCGACGGCGATTGCGCGCGGTCCCCATAGACTCGAATCACGCCATCCGGTCCCCGGGCAAGATCGACGCCATGGAAGATCAGCCAGCGCCGGCCATCGGGCAAAGACTGATGACAGGGCGGGAGGAAGCCGGGGTGGGCGAACACCAGTTCGGGCGGCAACCAGCCCTGGCGAATCGTCATCCTCGGACCGTAAATGTCCGCTAGCAGAGTGTTCAGCAATCGTGAGCGTTGCGCCAGACCTGCCGCCAGCTCGCTCCATTCCTCGCCGGTCATCAGCAGCGGGATACTATCCACCAGCCAAAGCCGTTGCGGACCTTGGGGATCATCGTAGGTGTTGTAGGTGACACCATCGGATTGCAGCAGCCGTTGCACCTCATTGTGGCGACGCTCCAGTTCTTCGCCACCGAGCTCCTCCAGAGCTTTCGCCATATTCTGCCAGTGAGGGCGCAAAATGCCGGGCGCCGAACACATCTCGTCGTAGCCTGATTCCAAAACGGGATAGTCACCGAGCAAGGTATCGGTGGGCGTGCTAGAAAAATCCTGATAGGCAACAGATGCTTCAATCATCAAGGTCTCCAGGGACGGAGCCACCGCAAGAGGGTACACGGGTCGGTGGGATCATGCCCTGCGTCTTTCCCGATCATGATGGATAACGGCTCGCGAGAAGTTGGCGGCAGTAACACTAAGCAAACAATGTGCCTTATTATGGTGAAGAGACCACTCAAACGAATTGTGATCGGATAGCGGAAACGCGCGACACTAATGGCCGAGCTGGCTGTTGGCGCGGCGCAGCCGTTCGGCAAGCGTACGCATCACTTGTAGCGCGAAGAGCGGTGTACGTTGGACCAGTGCGAGAAAATGCTCTCGGTTGACAGGGGCGAGCAGGCATTCCGTTTTGGCAATCGCGGAGGCGCTGCGGGGTTTGTCGTCGATTAGCGCCAGCTCGCCCAGGATGCCGCCAGAACTTACCGTTTCGAGAACTCGTCCGCCACTGAGCATGATATCGACTTGGCCATCGGCCACGATGTACATCGAACTGCCCAGTTCACCTTCGCGGAAAATGACATGGCCGGGCGCAAAGGATTGATAGTGTTCAATTGCGTCAAAAAGATTCTGGTTCGGCATGCAAAATTCCTCGTCGTACTGGGTGCCGACCGGCCGCTTGCGTCTCGGCCGGTCGGTTGCTGGTGCGATGATTTTGTGGCAGTTTAGCCCAGTTTACAGAGCCTTGATAGCTCATGGCCGGATCACGCCTCCGCGCACTGTCCGGAAATACGGTTAGAAGTGGTCGCCTCGCTTGCAAATAGCGGCAGCTCCGATGTGCAGTGGCTTGCAAATGCCGAGCAGCGCGCCCGATCTGTGGCCACCAGCGTCCGACTCATTTCACCCTGTCAATAAACGCTATTTTACAGGATAGATTCGCCTGTCATGCGCCCCGACACCCCCGAGACTCCAGGAGCCTTGCGTTACGGCTACACCACCGGTGCGTGTGCCACCGCCGCCAGTGTGGCCGCTGCGTATCGACTGCTGGCCGGGATCGAACTCGATCAGGTGGCAATCGTACTGCCGCGTGGCCAACGGGTTCTATTCCGGCTGGCGTATTGCCGGCAGATGGAACTGGGCGCCGAGGCAGCGACGGTTAAAGATGCTGGCGATGATCCCGATGTGACCCACGGCGCCTTGATTTTCGCTCGAATGGAGTTGAGTCCGCTGCCAGGCGTGCGCTTTCACGCCGGTCCAGGAGTCGGTATCGTGACCCGTCCGGGGTTACCGATACCGATTGGTGAGCCCGCCATCAATCCGACGCCGCGCCGGATGATCAGCGAACACCTGACGCAACTGGGCACCGAGCACGCGTATCACGGCGGTTTCGAGGTGACCATCGGCGTCGAGAACGGAGCCGAGCTGGCCCAAAAAACCTTGAATCCGCGCCTTGGGATCATCGGCGGTTTATCTATCCTCGGCACCACCGGCATCGTCCGGCCGTTTTCCTGTTCCGCTTATATCGCCTCCATCCAGCAGGCTATCGACGTGGCGCGTGCCAATGGCTTGACGCATATCGCCGCCTGCACTGGCGCCACTAGTGAGCAAACCATGCGTGCTCGGTACGCGTTGGCCGACATGGCGTTGATCGAGATGGGCGATTTTGCCGGTGCGGTGCTGAAACACCTGCGGCGGTCACCGATGCCCCGGCTAAGCTTGGCGGGTGGTTTCGGCAAGATCAGCAAGCTGGCGGCGGGCCATCTCGATCTGCATAGCCGCAGTTCCAGCGTCGATCTCCCCCTCCTGGCGATGGAAGCGGCGGCGCTGGGCGCGGAGGCTGCCTTGCAGGATGCGATTCGAACCGCCAATACCAGTCAGCGGGCACTGGCGCTAGCCCACGCCGCAGGATTGCCTTTGGGCGACCGGGTTTGCTTAATGGCGCGCGACCGGGCTCGCGCCATTTTGCCGGATACGGTAACGGTGGAAATCTGGGCCACCGACCGGGAAGGCAGACCAGTCGGCCATGCTGACTTTGCCTGATGCGCCTCCTAATTCTCGGCGGTATCGGCGAGGCGGTGCAACTGGCGCGACGGCTGGCGCTGGGCCATGCGGTAACGTATTGCATGGCAGGCAAGGGGCGTTTGCCGGATCTGCCCTGCGCGGTGCGAATGGGCGGTTTCGGCGGTGCCGCTGGATTGGCGACGTTTCTGCACGAGAACGGTATTGAGCTATTGATCGACGCCACCCATCCTTTTGCAGCGCAAATCAGTCGCAATGCAGCACAGGCGGCGGGTCAGGTTAAGGTACCGCTTTGGGCTTATCGGCGGCCGGCGTGGCGACCGGAACTTAGCGACGATTGGCGTTCTGTAACGGACTGGCCAGCGTTGATGGCCGCCTTGCGGAAATTCGAGCGACCGTTTTTTACCATCGGCTTGGAGCCCTTGCGTCATGCGGCCGACATTCCGACCGGGCAGCACTGGTTGGTGCGCTGTCTGGCGGCGGAATCGCCAGCCGCACCGCAATTGACCCTGTTGTGTGCCATCGGCCCCTTTACTTGGGAGGATGAGCTGGCGTTATTGCGGGATTATCGGATCGATGTGCTGGTGGCTAAGAATAGCGGTGGTGGCGCGGTCGAGGCCAAGTTGCTGGCGGCGCGACAGTCACGCATTCCGGTAGTGATGCTGGAGCGGCCGGTGTTGCCTGTCGTGGATCGGGAGTTTGATACAACGGAGCGGTTGATCGAGGCGTTGGAGGCAGAGCCTTTGCGATAAAGCGATTCAATAGCGGCATGGCGACCGTGCGCGACCCCCCTGCCTTGGCTTGCTGGCCAGTTGAATGCGCATCAACCGGCCATGCGGAATAGACCCCGCTTACTGGCTTAGGCTATCCAGATATTTGTCTGCGTCCAAGGCCGCCATGCAACCGGTGCCGGCGGAGGTGACCGCCTGCCGATAGACGTGATCGGCCACATCGCCGGCGGCGAATACGCCGGGAATACTGGTGGCCGTGGCACCTCCTTCGCTGCCGCCCTTCACCTTAATGTAACCGTTGTGCATGTCCAACTGCCCAGCGAAGAGGTCGGTGTTCGGCTTGTGGCCGATGGCGATGAACACCCCTTGCAGCGAAATATCGCGCGTCTCATCGCTCTTGACGTTGCGGACGCGGATGCCGGTCACGCCGCTGTCGTCACCCAGTACCGTGTCCAGCGTACTGTCCAGTTCCAGGTGAACCTTGCCCGTGCTCGCTTTCTCCATCAGCTTATCCACCATGATCTTCTCGGCACGGAACTGTTGGCGGCGATGGATCAAGGTGACATCGCTGGCGATGTTGGCAAGATACAGCGCTTCCTCGACCGCCGTGTTGCCGCCACCGACCACCGCGACTTTTTGGTTGCGGTAGAAAAAGCCGTCACAGGTGGCGCAGCCGGACACGCCTTTGCCCATGAAAGCCTGTTCCGAAGGCAAACCGAGATATTGGGCGCTAGCACCGGTGGCGATGATCAGTGCGTCGCAGGTGTACTCGCCGGAATCGCCAATCAGTCGGAACGGGCGCTCTTGCAGCTTGGCGGTGTGAATCTGGTCGAAGACGATCTCGGTGTGGAAGCGTTCGGCGTGCTGGCGCATCCGTTCCATCAGGTCCGGTCCCATCAAGCCTTCCACGTCTCCCGGCCAGTTGTCCACCTCGGTGGTGGTGGTCAGCTGACCCCCCATTTGCAAGCCAGTGATCAATACCGGCTTGAGGTTGGCGCGGGCGGCGTAGACGGCAGCGGTATAGCCGGCGGGGCCGGAGCCGAGAATCAACAGGCGGGCGTGTTTCGTGCTCATATAGGTCTCCCCAGAGTTTTCTGAAATAGCGATCAATGCCAAGACGCAAACGGCCGTCCGGGAAGGACGCTGGCGTGCGGACACTGGACCAGGGCGCCCTGCTCCCACTGGAGAGAGGTTGGCGGTGAGGGTTGGCTTGATGCGAGATCTCGGTATCCTCACCCCAACCCTCTCCCCTGAGGGAGAGGGACCGATGCTTACAGCCCGCCGGCGTTCTCGGCCAAGTACGCGGCCACGCCCTCGGCGGTGGGCTTCATCCCCTTTTGGCCCTTCTTCCAGCCGGCCGGACAGACTTCACCGTACTGCTCGGTGAATTGCAGCGCCTCGACCAGGCGGACCATCTCGTCTACCTCGCGGCCCAGCGGCAGGTTGTTGATGATCTGCGCCTGCACCACCCCGGCCTTGTCGATCAGGAAAGAGCCACGCAGCGCCACGCCAGCCGGATGCTCGATGCCGTAGGCCTTGGTGATTTCATGCTTCACATCGGCGACCAGCGGGAACTGGACCCGACCGATCCCTCCTTTCTCGACCGGCGTTTCACGCCAGGCGAAGTGGCTGAACTGCGAATCGATGGACACGCCGACCACTTCCACGCCCAGCTCCTTGAACTTGGACACCCGATGATCGTGGGCGATGATCTCCGACGGGCAGACGAAGGTGAAATCCAGCGGGTAGAAAAACAGCACCACGTACTTGCCGCGCAGATCGGAAAGCTTGAAGCTTTCATTGATGGAACCGTCGGGCATGACGGCAGCAGCGGTGAAATCAGGAGCCTGCTGGGTAACGAGAACGCTCATGTGTTGATCTCCTCGGAGTCGTTGCGGATGACGTGTGGTTAAGATGGCTTGTAGCTTAGACGGTTTTTTTCAAGCGCGGAAATTGAATCGGCCAAATGAGCCGATAGCCACCGGCTAATTGACAGCTCGCTTTGTCATGTCCTTGTCATCAATTTGCATTAGATAGGGATATGAGGCGAGTGTCCCGCATAGACTGGGGACGGTTCCGGCAAAGTCAAGAGGATTCATGAACACGAAACGCATTTTAATCGTGGAGGACGAGCAGCCCATCAGGGAGATGGTGATGTTCGCCCTGGCTGGCGCGGGTTATGACGTACGGGAGGCCGCTGATGCTCGCGAAGCGCAAGCGCGCATCGCCGAACGCCTGCCCGATCTCATTTTGTTGGACTGGATGCTGCCGGGCATCAGCGGGATCGATTTCGCGCGCCGCTTGAAGCGCGACGAATTGACCCGCGATCTGCCGGTCATCATGCTGACCGCCCGCGCCGAGGAGGAAGATAAGGTGCAGGGTTTGGAAAGTGGCTCCGACGATTACATCACCAAACCGTTTTCACCACGAGAATTGGTGGCGCGCATCCGGGCGGTAATGCGACGTGGTGGGCCAGGGGCCGAGGACGAAATCTTGCGGGCTAACAGCCTGTCTCTGGATCTGGCCAGCCATCGGGTCAGCGCTGGCGAAGCCCTGCTGGACATCGGTCCGACTGAGTATCGATTGCTGGAATTTTTCATGTCCCATCCGGAACGGGTTTACAGCCGGAGCCAACTACTGGATCGGGTGTGGGGGAGTAACGTTTATGTCGAGGAGCGCACCGTGGATGTCCATATCCGTCGCCTGCGCAAGGTACTGGAACCGCACGGCCACGATGCGCTGATCCAAACCGTGCGTGGTGCCGGCTATCGGTTTTCGACCCGGGTGTGATCGTGCCCCAGTCCTGGGGGGTGTTGAGCCGTCGCTGGGCCTTGCTCCTGCTAGGTGCCGCAGCGCTGGGGTGGCTGGCAGGCCAAGTTCTGTTGGCGTTGCTGATCGCGGTCTCGGGATGCTTGGCTTGGCAGTTGTGGCAGTTGTATCGGTTGGAGCGCTGGCTGTTGGACGATAAGGAGGCCAGCCCACCGCAAGCCCTGATATGGGGGGGTATCGCGGCTCACATCGACCGCTTGCGTCGGCAGAACCGCAAACGCAAGCGCAAATTTAGTCGCCTGCTGGAGCAGTTCCAACAGGCCACCGCCGCGCTACCGGACGCCGCTGTGATCCTCGGTGAGGACGATAAGGTTTTCTGGTGTAACGGCGCCTCTCAATCATTGCTGGGATTGACGCCAGGGCGGGACATCGGTTTGCCGGTGATTAACCTGCTGCGCCATCCCAAATTCATAACATTTCTCGGCCACCGTCGCTTGGGCGAAAGTGTGGAGTTTCCCTCACCGGTGGACGACACCCGCGTGCTGAGCGCTCGCATCGTCCCCTACGGCAAGAAGCAGCGCTTGCTGCTGGCCACCGACATCACCCGGGTTCGGCGGTTGGAGCAGATGCGTCACGATTTTATCGCTAACGTTTCCCACGAATTGCGTACGCCGCTCACAGTTGTGATCGGCTATCTGGAAACCCTGCTCGATAGCGACGATCCGAGTCTGGAGCAATGGCTACAGCCGTTGCGCGGGATGCGACAGCAAGCCGGCCGGATGCTGCATCTCATCGAGGATTTGCTGATGCTGGCGCGCCTGGAATCGCAAAAGGACCGGACGCCGGGCAAGCCGGTGGCGGTACCGGCCATGCTGGCGGATATCGCTGACGATGCCATCGCCCTCAGCGGTGATCAGAACCACCAAATTGAATTGAGCGCCGACCCCCGTCTGTGGATTCTCGGTTGTGAAAAAGAGCTGCGCAGTGCCTTTTCCAATCTGGTATTCAACGCGGTCCGTTACACGCCGGCCGGAGGCCAAATTGAAATTCGCTGGTTTGCCGATGCCAGCGGTATCCATCTAGCGGTGGAGGACAACGGTGAGGGCATCGCTTCCCACCATATACCCCGGCTGAGCGAGCGGTTTTATCGGGTTAACCGCGATCGGTCGCGCGGCAGCGGCGGCACCGGACTGGGTTTGTCCATCGTCAAGCATGTGTTGAACAATCACGGTGGTCGGTTACGCATCAGCAGCGAACTAGGGAAGGGCAGCTTGTTCGTGTGCGAGTTTCCGGGCCAGTTGCGGGTGGAGTCTTCATCGCCTTCACCTCCCGTCGGTTCGCCACCGAGTGCTGGGGTCTGTTAGCGGTCGAATGGTATTCGACGGGGTGGCAGGTGATTCCTGTCACACTATCACTCTTTTGCCGCAGTTCGCGCTGATCTCAACACAATGCTGTATCTTTTGTATTAAGATTTCCCATGAGGTCGTTCAACTCCGATATAGATTCGTCTTGCTTGCTGTTGACAAAAAACGATGGGTGTTCCGAATCCTCTTCGGAGAATGAGAGAGGAACGGATCCTCGTCCGATACCGCGCGACTTCCCAGTTTTGGAGGATCGCCCCCATGCGAGAATTCATCCGCCATCCAGCCGACATTCCCATCGAATGCCAAATTACCCGTCAACATAGCGGCCGCCGTGGGCGCCTCAAAAACATCGGCCAAGGTGGGTTGTGCTTTGAAGCCGCGAGGGCGTTTCAGTGCGGCTGCGTGATTCGGATCATCATCCCGGTGCGGGAGCCACCCTTCGAGACGACTGGTACCATCGTTTGGTGTCGGCTCGTCAATAGCCATTACGATGTGGGTGTCCAGTTCGCCGATGCGAACACCGAATTTTCGGTGCGAATGATCGAGCAGATTTGCCATATCCAACGCTATCGAAAGGAAATGTTGGAAAAGCAGGGGCGCCAACTGTCGGAAGCGGAAGCAGCGCTTGAGTGGGTGACCAAGTACGCCAAGGATTTTCCGACCTAGCGCGGCCACCTGCTCTTGCAGAAACCGTTTGGAAGCTGCCCTGAACAGTTCGTCCCCATCATGGATCCATGTTGCTCCGTCTGGAAGTCCTACAGGGTGACCCTTTTACGGACGTCAGGCACGGCTATACTTCTCCGATAGCAAGGTTCGCAACCTCGAAACCAGCGAACGCATCCGCAGGCAGCATTGGCTGCCATCACCCAAAAAAATCAATCATTGCCTTGAACCTTGCAGGGTGTGCCGGGGAATGACTAAGCAAGCCCAAGCAACGAAGCGTTCGTGGGCAGCGGTTCCCGCTCGATCACGGGTGGGCGAGAGGTGAGCCGCAACAATAATAACCCCCCTAATTATTCCCTGACGGAGATCAAGACAATGAACCATTCAAAACATTTGTGCGCTTCGCTGCTGATTGCCCTGCTGACTGGCGGTGTGACCGTGGCCCACGCGGGCGATCTGTGCCGAAACGTGAGGTTCCAGATTACCAACCAGAAAAACCATGCGATCACGATCACCCAGGTGAAGTATTTCAACCAGACTAACAACCGGCTGCAAACCGAGGCCATCCGTAACATCCAATGTGCGGCCGGTGCGACCTGCGTCACCAAGGGAGATAATTTGCGCGACTCCGAGGGGCAAGACCTCACTCGCTTCATTTTCATCCTGAAAAACGAGGGCGGCGAGAATCGACACGAAACCGGGGTCAAGGGAACCGGCAATCCCCGGTGTACCGCGGATAAAACCTACGGTCCGTTCGTGATCACCGCCAACGATTGACGGTGGCGTCTCCTTAAAATTCGGTCGGCGGCTGTCATCGGTTCGATGGCCGCCGACCGGATATCGCGAGAGGGCCGCTTGCTCAGTCGGCGCTGGCTGGACTTGAGTTGCGGAACTTGAGCCCAAGGTCGGAATCGACGAGTGATCCGGTGCTACAACGGCAGGAACAGCGGTACCACCAGCAGCGTCAGCGCCATCACCAGCAGCAGCAGCGGCAGACCCACCCGCACGAAATCGTTGAAGCGGTAGCCGCCGGGCACCAGAACCAGGGTGTTGACTGGCGAGGATACCGGAGTGGCAAAGGCCGCCGAGGCTGCCACTGCGACGGTCATGGCGAACGGATAGGGTGAAACGCCGATCTCCTGAGCGGCGGTGATAGCGATGGGCGCCATCAGCACGGCTGTCGCGGTGTTGGAGAGAAACAGGCCGATCAGTGCCGCCAGCAGGAAGATACCTGCCAGCAGGGCTAGCGGGCCGAATCCGCCCAACCCCGCCACCAGTCCGTCGGCGATCAGGGCTACGCCGCCGGTTTTTTCCAGCGCCCGAGCCAGCGGCAACATGCCGGCGATTACCACCAGGCTAGGCCAGTTGATCGAGCGGTAGGCATCTTCCAGCCGCAGGCAGCGGAACAAACCCATGGCCAACGCCGCCAGCAGTACTGCCACCGCATTGGGCACCCAACCGAAGGTCATCGTAGCCACCATCGCCAGCAGAACCAGCAGTGCGAACGGCGCTCGCCGGTAGGCTGGGGCAACTTCGCCAAATTCCGCCGGCAGGCCCAACACCAGAAAATGCTGGCGGTCGTCCTGAAGCAAGCCGATCTGTTTCCAGGAACCGGCGACCAACAACACGTCGCTGACGGCTAACTTCTCGTCGCTCAGGTTGCCCGGCAGTGGTTGGCCCCGGCGGCGGACGCCCAGCACGCTCAGGCCGTGCCGGCTGCGGAACGTAGCCTGACGCAAGGTTTGGCCGACCAGTTCCGAATCCGGTGGCAGCAGCACTTCGACCATGCCAAGCTCTTTGACCAAACCTTGCCACTGGTTATCCTCGATTGGTAACCGATCCAGCCGTTCGGCAGCGATGACGGCCTCTGCGGCGTCGGTCGGGCCAACCAGATAAAAGATATCGCCAGCGTGCAATTCGGTGGTGGCCAGCGCTGGGACTACTTTGTCGCCGAATCGGCGCTGGCGCTCGACGCTGACCAGGGTGACGCCATGGCGACTACGCAATTGAGCCTCCGCCACGGTCCGGCCGGCGAGAGGCGAATTCGACCCGACCCGCAGCCGGTGCAATTGGCCGATCAAGTTATAGCTCTCGCCCAGCTCCCACAGGGTTTGCCGGCGACCGGCGGTTCCAGTCGGGGGAACGTTGGCCGGCAGCAAGCGAGAACCGACGACTGCCATATAGACGATGCCTATTCCTAGCATCAATAGGCCGATGGGGGTGATGCCAAGAAAGCCGAAGGGTTTCAGGCCGGCCGCGCGCAGGGCATCGTTGACCATCAAGTTGGGCGGGGTGGCGATCAGGGTCAACATTCCGCTGAGCAGCGCGGCGAACGCCAGCGGCATCATCAGCCGACCGGGACCGATGTTGAGCCGGCCAGCGATGCCTAGCGCCACCGGGATGAAGATCGCGACCACTCCCGTCGAACTCATGAAAGCGCCCAGTCCGGCTATCGTCAACATCAGCAGCACTAATAATCGGGTTTCGCTGGCTCCCGCCACTCCAGTCAGCCAGACGCCGATCCGGTTGGCAACGCCAGTCCGCACCAGTCCCTCGCCAACTACGAATAATCCGGCGATTAGTATCACCACCGGATCGCCGAAGCCGGTCAGCGCGTCCGATACCGGTAGAATGCCACCCAATATCAGCGCCACGATGACTAGCAGGGCCACTATGTCCGGCCGTAGTCGGTCGCTGGCAAACAGCGCGACGGTGACGGCCAGCACGCCGAAAACAAATCCGGTATCGGAAGTCATCAATGGGTTGCCTCCATACCATCACGCGACTGGGAAATGGGGTAGCCTCTTACGCGAGCGGTTTCGGGCTGTGCCCCGTTAAGATTTTTGGCAGCCGGCTGCTACGTTGCCGGAAAAGTCATTGAAGTGATAATAAACAATAGGTTTGATGAGATAACCGGCTCTCGCTGTGATGAACACAGCGCCGTCAAAGCACCTGCCTCAAAAACACCTGCGCCCTCGGTTCCTTGGGCGCGGTAAAAAATTCAGCCGGTGGTGCGTCCTCCAACACCTTACCGGCATCCATGAACATCACCCGATGGGCGACTTCGCGGGCGAAACCCATTTCGTGCGTCACCACCGCCATGGTCATCCCTTCCCGTGCCAACTGCTGCATCACGTCCAGCACTTCGCCAACCATTTCCGGATCGAGCGCGCTGGTCGGTTCGTCGAATAGCATCACT